>WNFR01000216.1_pt1 | contig 77974 bp, 67 predicted proteins | sample 5400221 | NCBI WGS metagenome assembly WNFR01 (sample SAMN13153357, study PRJNA577476) | soil metagenome | isolation source: 40 cm soil under Madrone tree | place: USA:California | collected 2016-06-14
CACGGAGCGCCCTGGTCGCGGTGGCGACGCTGCCGCTGGGCATCCTCGTCGCGCTCGCGGTGACACGATTGCTCGGCATCAACGGCAACATCATGAGTCTCGGCGGCATCGCGATCGCGATCGGCGCGATGATCGACGCCGCCATTGTGATGCTCGAGAACCTGCACAAGCACATAGAGCGAGAACCCGATCGGCCGCATTGGGAGCGCGTCTTCGCAGCCGCGCGCGAGGTAGGACCGGCGCTGTTCATGTCTCTCCTGATTATCACGCTGTCGTTCCTGCCGGTGTTCACACTCGAGGACCAGGAAGGACGTCTATTCCGGCCGCTTGCTCTGACCAAAACGTTCGCAATGGCGACGGCGGCGCTGCTGTCTGTGACGCTGGTGCCCGTCTTGATGGGCTGGTTTGTGAAAGGGAAGATCCGCGCTGAGGCGGAGAATCCATTGAACCGCTGGGCGATCCGTCTGTACCGACCCGCGCTCGACTGGGCGTTGAAAGCTCGCTGGTGGGTGATCGGCGGGGCAGCCGTGGTGCTGCTGCTCACCCTCCCCCCCTTCGCGCGGCTCGGCAGCGAGTTCATGCCGCCGCTGAACGAGGGTTCGCTCATGTTCATGCCCAACACGTTGCCGAGTGTCTCGCTCACGACGCAGCGGCGTCTGCTGCACGTGCAGGACAGCATCCTCATGACGTTTCCCGAAGTCGCTTCCGTGTGGGGCAAGGCTGGGCGAGCCAATACTGCGACGGATTGGGCACCGATGTCCATGGTGGAGACGGTTGTCAACTTGAAGCCGGAATCCCTGTGGCGTCCGGGCATGACACAGGACCGGTTGATCGCGGAGATGGATCAGGCGCTCCGCATCACGGGTGCGGTGAATACGTGGACGATGCCGATCAAAAACCGGACGGACATGCTGTCCACGGGCGTGCGCACCACACTCGCCGTGAAGATCTTCGGCCCAGATCTCGAAGCGATTCAGCGCATCGGGCAGGCCATCGAACGCGTGCTCGCCCCGCTTCCGGGAAGCGCGAGTGTGTATGCCGAGCGATCACTCGGCGGCCGTTATCTCGATATCCGCCCGGACGCCAACGCCCTGGCGCGCTACGGACTAACCACGGGCGATGCGCAGGAGGTGATCGGTATCGCGCTGGGAGGGGAAGAGATCACCACTACAGTGGAGGGGCGGGAACGCTATTCCGTGCAGGTGCGGTACGCGCGGGACTTTCGCGACAGCCCGGACGCCATCGGCAGGCTGCTCATCGGACGCGGCGACGGGCCGCAAGTGCCACTCGCGCAGGTAGCCAGCATCGGGTTCAGCGCAGGCCCGGCCATGATCCGGAGCGAGGGCGGGTATCTGTACGACCAGGTGTCGATCGACGTGCGGGGCCGCGATGTGGGTAGCTACGTGCGTGACGCGCAGGCGGTAGTGGCCCGCGAGGTCGATCTCCCGACTGGATACCGCCTGCAGTGGAGCGGTCAGTACGAAGCGATCCAGCGCGTGCGGTCACGGCTCGCGGTTGTCGTGCCGCTGACGTTGGGCATCATCGCATTATTGCTCTACCTCACGTTCGGAACCGTTGCCGAGAGCACTGGCGGGCGTGGCCGCCGAGACGGGTGTCGTCATGCTCATTTACCTCGATCATGCCTGGCAAGATGCCGTGAAGGTGAATGCGCGCCCCACGCTTCGCGAGCTTGGAATAGCGATTGAGCACGGTGCCGTGAATCGCGTGCGGCCCAAGCTGATGACGGTGCTCGCGATCATGCTCGGCCTGGTGCCCGTGCTGTGGAGTCACGGACCGGGAGCCAGTGTAATGAAGCGGATCGCGGCGCCAATGGTTGGAGGGATGGTGACGTCAACGGTGCTCACGCTGCTGGTGATTCCGGTACTGTACCACCTGTGGCGCAGACGGAGCACAACATGATCCTTGAATCGACGATCACCTGCCCACATTGTGGGCATCAGCAGCTCGAGCGGATGCCGGTCAACGCCTGCGTCCATTTCTATGACTGTGTGGGATGCGGGCAAATGCTTCGGCCACGGTCCGGTGATTGTTGCGTGTTCTGCTCGTATGGCTCCGTCAAGTGCCCATCATGTCAATGACGTCTCACGACATCCACAACCATATGCATCACGCCGCGACGCCGGCCCCCGCGCCGGCGCACGGTGGCCACGATCACGGCGACATGGTCGCCGACTTCCGGCGGCGATTCTGGATCTCCCTTGCGTTGACGATCCCGGTGCTCGCGACGTCCGAGATGGTCCAGCATTTCCTCGGCCTTCGGAACGTCTTGGCATTTCCGGGCGATCGCTACGTCGAGTTTGTGTTCGCATCGGCGATCTACTTCTACGGTGGGTGGCCGTTCCTCACTGGTCTCATTGCCGAGTTGCGGAACCGGCTTCCGGGCATGATGACGCTCGTCGGCCTCTCGATCACGGTCGCCTACGCCTACAGCGCAGCGGTGGTGCTCGGCCTTCCCGGAAACGTGTTCTTCTGGGAGACCGCGACGCTCATCGACATCATGTTGCTGGGCCATTGGATCGAGATGCGCTCGGTGCTGGGCGCATCACGGGCGCTCGAGGAGCTGGTGCGATTGCTTCCCGCCGAGGCGCACCGGCTGCGCCCCGACGGATCAACCGAGGACGTCCCTGTCACGGAGCTTCGGCAGGATGAGCTCGTGCTGGTTAAACCCGGTGAGAGGATTCCCGCGGACGGCGCGATCACCGAAGGCCGGACGACCGTCAACCAGGCGCTGCTGACGGGCGAGTCGCAGCCCGTAGAGAAGAGTCCCGGCGATGCGGTGCTCGGTGGAGCAGTAAACGGGGAAGCAGCGATCACTGTGCGCATCACTCGAACCGGCGCTGAGACATATCTCGCGCAGGTGATCGAGTTGGTGCGCCGCGCCCAGCAGACCCGCTCGCGTACGCAAGACCTCGCCGATCGCGCGGCGATGTGGCTCACGGTGATCGCGATTGCCGCGGGCGCGACGACGCTGGTCGCCTGGCTCGCCGGTGGACGCAGCTTTGATTTCGCGCTCGAGCGCATGGTGACGGTCATGGTGATCACGTGTCCCCACGCGCTCGGCCTCGCGGTCCCCCTGGTCGTGGCCGTTTCGACCTCCATCTCGGCGCGGAACGGACTGCTGATCCGCGATCGCGCGGCCTTCGAGCGCGCACGCGCGCTCGACGCGGTCGTATTCGACAAGACGGGTACGCTCACCGAGGGACGATTCGGCGTCACCGACGTGATCTCGCTGGGTGGCCGCAGCGAGACGGATCTGCTGCGGCTGGCCGGCGCGCTCGAGAGCCGCTCGGAACACCCGATCGCGGCGGGGATTGTGCGCGCCGCAACGGAACGGAGCATCAGCTACCCGTCAGCGTCCGAGGTCAATGCGATTCCGGGCAAGGGCGCGTGGGGGATAGTGGAAGGATTAGAGGTGAGTGTCGTCAGTCCGGGCTATCTAAGGGAGCAGAGCCAGACGGTGAGTGACACCCGCGTGGCGCGCGTTGCGGAGCAGGGGAAGACGGTCGTCTACGTATTGGTGGACTCAAAAGTGGTTGGAGCTATTGCGCTCGCGGATATCATCCGTGCCGAGTCTCGTGAGGCGCTGCAGCGGCTGAAGCAGATGGGCATCCGGCCGATGATGCTCACCGGCGATTCTCAGCCAGTGGCGCGGTGGGTCGCGCAGGAGCTGGGACTCGACGAATACTTCGCGGAAGTGTTGCCGGATCAGAAGGCCGCGAAAATCCGGGAGGTCAAAGCGCGTGGCTTCACGGTCGCGATGGTCGGCGATGGCGTAAACGACGCGCCGGCGCTGGTCGAAGCGGATGTGGGGATCGCGATCGGCGCGGGCGCGGACGTCGCGATCGAATCCGCCGACATCGTGCTCGTCCGCTCCGATCCGCGCGATGTGCCCGCCATTGTCGGGCTAGCGCGTGCGACATACCGCAAGATCGTCCAGAATCTGTGGTGGGCGACGGGATACAATGCGGTGGCCGTCCCACTCGCGGCCGGCGTGCTCTATCGAGCGACAGGCATTTTGCTTTCGCCTGCCCTTGGCGCGGTGTTCATGTCGCTCTCGACCGTGATCGTCGCCGTGAATGCTCAGCTCCTGGGACGACAAAAGGGCTCCGTTTAAGCCGCGCGTCCCGCGTCATACCTCACATGGGCATCGCCGCGCTCGACATTGTGTGCGGACCGTGCAGCGGGCGGATTCGAACGAACAGCATTCCCCCGACTGGTGTGCGTGACCCATAGAAGGAGTCCAGCACGGCGGGGATCACGTTTATGCTACTTTCGAATCCGACCCCCACCGTCGCCTTCGACGAGCGAACCACCTCGCGAATATATCCGATGGACAGAGCAGTCACCCTGAACGTCGAATCGGGGGCGAAGCCGCCGGGCCCCGTCGGCAATGCCAGTTCCTCGGTGGTCTTTTGAACCACCTCGAGACGTCCAAAGATCGTATTCCTGCGATCCAGTACCGCCTCAGTCTCCGCCAGCGCGGAATGCGTGGTCCTTCCCGAGTGACGGTTCACGCCCCAGATGATCGATGTCGCGATCTGACCGCCCATCCCCAGTTTCCGGCCGTGTAACACTGACGCGGTGGCGCGATGCACGGACTCGGACGGATTCAAGGGTTCGGGACTCTTAAGGAAGCCATATCCGGCCGCAAACACCCAGCTCGAGTCCATGTGCAGTGTGAACCGCCCGGAGTAGGAATCCAATCGCAAACGATCGAACCCCCACCGTTCCTCATTGGGCTCGCGGCCGTTGAAGGCCGAGCCTTCGAGTTTCCAATGCTCTCCAAACAATCCAGCTGTGAGCACCCCAAAGCTGATGTGGGTCGCGTCCTGCCAGTGATGGCCCAAGGGCGCCACAGGATTATCCATGGCCGATGGCCGGTGCATGAAGGCAACCGGGCCGAGCGCTGGTTCACCCGAGGGCGCGGCATAGACAGTCACACCGACGTTGCGCGAAAGGGCGCGCTCATACATCACCGCTAATTCCATCCAGACGTCGTGCGGATGCTGTCGATCGACGAGCGGCTGGCCGCGGTAGGTCTCGCCGCTTTGCAGCAGCAGCGGGTAGCCACGGTTCGTGACGGTCGCGGGGTCGACGCTCAACATCGTTCTCGCCAGGAACCGGCCGCCGAGCAGATCGCGACTCGCCATAAGCATCGCCCAATTGACCGAGCCGAATTGGTCATCGCCTCGCGGGCCGCCCTGCTTGTCGTACTGCACGAAGGCAAAACCGTGCAGCATTAGGAGCCACGATCCGGATATGACGTGCCGAGCCGGCAGCGGCACCGCATCGGGGATCCACGTCGTCCCCGATCCCATTCGTTCCATGGAGACGCCGAGCGGATCGATGATCATCATCGCCATCGGTTTCGTCGGAGTTTGCTGTGGCATCGGGTGTCCGGGGTGCTGCGCGGAGAGCATCGACGGCAGGAGCGCGAGCGCGAGGAAGTAGCGAAACATGTTGGGCCTTTGGTTAGAGCAAAGCCTCGAGCATCGCACTCGCGTGTGACTCCGTGCGATGCGTGAGCAACGACGAACCGAGGCTTAGACTCTAGGGGGCGGTGCTTCTGGAGCGGCGGTGCGAGAGGAGGTGGGGTCGAGTGGGGAGATGACGGGACGAGCGCTCACCGCAATGCTCGCGAGCTTACTGACGTCGCGACCGAGTGCAATGGTTGGCGAGCAGGACGTAAGGGCCTGGCAGCATACCGGCAGCGACGGAGCCTTATGGTGCTGCTGTTCCGGCGCGGACGACTGGTGCGAACCGCCAGAGTGATGGCTGTGCGGTGTCGGGGAGGGCCCAAGGCATCTGGCATCTTGGGCAACGAAACCGAGGTGGAGCACCAAGGCACCAACAATCAAGCCACCGAGCCGGCGCGTTTTCACAGTCGGATTATAACCCGATCAGGCGCTCGGAGTACGGGGATGCAGCTCCCTTCGCTAACTTTGGGTCCGCCGCCACCGTAGCTCAGTGGTAGAGCTCTCGATTCGTAATCCTGCACGGCCAGCGCATGCCAGCGCTGGCCGTCGTGTTTCAGCGGTGCGCGGTGACAAGTGCGATTGCCTGCGGCGGAGGGCGACGAAACGGGTGACACCACCATTGTCACCGTGAACTTGCCGACACGACGCTAGCCGTTTCACCGGCGAGACCCGAGTATTCGTAGGATGACGATCGAGATTCTTCGCCGACCAACGACGCGCGCGCGTCTCGCCGCGCTTGCCGAAGGGCAATTCGGCGATATGGTGAAGGCTGTCGTCGACGTGGAACGCGGTGTCATGGCCATCGGCGGGGAACTGCATTCCGACGAAGAAGCGGCGCTGATCGACGACGGGTCGGCGCAGGCGCATTTGTGGGGCATCAATCTCTATCCTGGTGAGGAGGAGGACGCGTGGATCGAGTTCGATTCGATGATCAACGTCCGTCCATCGCAGGGGAACCGGTCGCGAAATGTCGAGGACAGTGCGCTCCGGGACCGCATTCGCCGAATCGTCACTGACTTGGTGGAAGGCCTGAGGGCTGGGGATGACAACTCACGCTGATCTAGCCTCGGGACGCTGGGCAGCGTTCTCGCTCGCTGGGCAGCTCGCCAACGTGGGCAGCGAGGTCGATCGCGCGGTCGCAGCGTGGGCGGCGCAGCGATCCGACCGGTTCGACCGGGCGCTCACGCGCGCGCTCGAGCTGTTCGACTTGACTGCCCGCGATGACCGCTGGCGCGGGCCGCGTCGTCGGGAGATTCTCCGCGCGCGGGAGGAATTCTGTCGACTCTTTTTCGACGACGATGTGGCACCCGGCGCCGCACGGACGCTGCGGGAGTATTTCCTCCATTTCGCCCTGCTCGCGCGGCGGCGGTCAGCGTGAAGGAGCCACCGAGGATTCCCCGTCGTGATTCGTCCGAGCTCCCAGGGGGCCTTCGTCGGCCGAATGATGCGTTGAAGCCCGGCTCTCTCCCCGCGCTCCTCGTGGTGCTGACGATCACCACGGGACTGATCGATGCCGTCAGCGTCCTGGGACTGGGGCGCGTGTTTACCGCCAACATGACCGGCAACATCGTCTTCCTGGGGTTCGCGCTCGCCCGCGTGCCCGAGTTCTCGGCGCGCCGCTCCCTCGCTGCGTTGGCCGCCTTTCTCATCGGCGCCGTCATCGGCGGCCGCCTCGGTACGCGGCTGGACCACTCGCGGCAGCGCTGGCTGCTCAGCGTAGCGGTAATCGAGTCGAGCCTGCTCTTCGCGGCCGCGCTCGCGGCCTCGGGCTATGATAGTGGCGCGCTCGCGCCCGTCGCGCGCCTGTATGCGCTGATCGCGCTGACTGCCCTGGCCATGGGTATTCGGAACGCCACGGCGCGCCGGCTTGCCGTCCCCGACCTCACCACCACCGTGCTCACCCTCACCCTGACCGGACTCGCCGCCGATTCGTGGCTGGCCGGCGGCGGCAACCCGCGGTGGAGGCGTCGGGTCGCGTCCGTGGCCGCCATGCTGGGCGGCGCAGTCGTTGGAGGATTGCTGGTGCTGCGCGGGGGTGGGGGGCTCGCGTTGCCGTTGGTGCTCACTGGCGCGATCACTTTGATCGCGACGCTCTTCTACGCCGCATTTGCCGAGCGCCCAGTCAACACCAGCCGACCGTAGCCACAGGTACCGGATAGGCTTGCACGTCGCTAACTTTGGCTCCGCCGCCACCGTAGCTCAGTGGTAGAGCTCTCGATTCGTAATCGAGCGGTCGTCGGTTCAAATCCGACCGGTGGCTCTGGTCTCGTAGGCTACGATGAGGCGGTCACGACGCGGATGATCACCCACGCGCTGCGCTTCCCATCGGCGGCGCGTACGCGGAGTTGGTCGATCCCGCCTCGTGCCGCGCCGGAGGGACATACGCCCGGCGCGTGACCGGGCAAGTGACCTTGCAGGCGCTCAAGACCTACGGGATGTACGTAGCGGATAACGGCGGGCCGTTCTTCTTGAGCGGCGCTCCAGATCCGCATTGGAACGACGCCAACATCGACCGACTCAAGCAGATCCGTGGGGGCGACTTCGAAGTGGTGCGGATGACGGGGCTGGTGATCCCGCCGTAACGGACTACGAAGGTCTCGGAAGTACCCGCGTCGGCTAGCGCGGGAGGCCGTTGTACGCCTTCGCATCCTCAACCAGAGGTCCGAAAACCCGGTCCGCCGGTAAGATTGCCCCAGCTTTCCACCTACCCTGCTGGTCGTCCAGCAAGGGAGCGAGCACCAGATTCCCCTGCTGTCTTGTTCCCAGAAAGTGCAAACCGAGTGCAAGCACGTTCACAGCGAAGTACTGTCCGCCGCCCACTGCAGCCTTCGTCCGATAGAGCAACTTCGTGGCGTTGGGCCCACCGTACGATGCCGCGGCCCAGCCGCTGGAGTCCCTTGCCAGAACGATCGAACTCCGCACCTGTTGGCCGACCAGAACGGGGTAGATCACCTTGTTCCCTCCGTCAAGGAGGCTGACTGGATTCCCGCCAGGTCGGTACTCCCGAAGCTTGTCGAGGCGCACGTAGAATTCAACGAGCGGCTGGCCAATGGTCGCTGATCGTACTTCGCTCACCGAGTCGAAACCCATCGCGCGATAATTCTGTTCGTTTACCAGCTTGCGAAAGGTGTCGAGAGCACGAACCGCCGGGTCCCTGGACTGGCTCATGACGGAGTCTATCGACCCGAGAATGTCTTTAGGGGTCTGATTCATGTTACCGAGCGATGTGGCAAGTATCGCGAAATGTACGATCGGAGCCCACATAGGTCCGCCCTTCATTTCTTGGCGACGTTGTAATAATCGTTCCAATGCGTGTGATCGGTTCCACTGACGTAGTCGGCGTAGGTGTGGCAATACTGGTCACCCACATTCGGCGGCAAAGGGTTGTTCACGCAGACATAATGCGTATTGCCGACTGTCGCGTACCCGGTCGCGACCATCATGTGCCCGCCGCCACCGCTCCAGTGCCAAGAAAAGGCGAAGGGTTCCTTTCTACAATAGATCTGTCCCTTAACCTGATCCCAGCTGAGGGCCGCGTTCGAAGTCATGTCGTACTTGAAACCGTACTTATCGAACTCGGGCCAACCTCCGTTGACGCATGCGGCAGGCGTTGGTGAATTACAGCAATCCGTCCGACCGAATCGTTTGTTCGCCTCGTCACACTGGGTCACGGTCGCCCCCAGATAGTCCATGACCATCTTGCCGCTTGCGGCCCAACACCACATGCTGGTTTGCTGCGCACTAAGGTTATCCGCCACAGACCCTATGTTGTCCGGTGGATTGCAGCACGCTCCGACAAACACGCCAACAATCAGCCCTCGTAGAATCAGGTTCGACTCCATCTCGATTCTCCTTCCCTCATTCGTCTCACCTTGACGTGCGCACCCCTGACTCCTTATCTGACACATGATGTCGAGCCGCTGCTATCACAGATTGAGCATGGTCGAAGTCGGTTGCCTCTTGACAGCCCACCGCATAAGTGGAGATTACCGTACGCACATGAGCCAACTCGCCTTCCTGCTGCTTAGCCTGGTCCTGCTCCTGAGCCTTAGTCTGCTCGGGGGACGGTTCGCGGCGCGCGCGGAGGTCAGAGTCTAGAAGTCGCTCGACAGCAGGACGAAGCAGCACCGGCGCCGCGAACCCACCAGGTTCGCGGTCTTTTTTTTTTCCCACCGCGGAGGAGAGCCATGGCCAGGGACGTCATCATCTTCGATACCACGCTGCGTGACGGCGAACAGGCGCCCGGGAATGCGATGTCACCGGAGGGCAAGCTGCGACTGGCTCGCCAACTCGACGCGCTCGGCGTGGACGTCATCGAAGCCGGCTTTCCCGCCGCGTCACAAGGCGATCTGCGCGGCGTCCAGCAGGTGGCTGAGGCGGTCCGGCGTCCCATCATCGCCGCGCTGGCGCGCTGCCACGATGGCGACATCGACGCCGCCGCGGAAGCACTGAAGCCGGCGCAGCGCAAGCGCATCCATGTCTTCATCGCGACCTCGGACCTCCATCTCGAGCAGAAGCTGCGTATCGATCGTGCGACCTGCATCGAGCGCGTCCGCTCCGCGGTACGGCGCGCCCGCGGGTACACGCCCGACGTCGAGTTCTCGGCGGAGGACGCGACGCGCAGCGACCTCGACTTCCTGGCCCGCGTCGTCCTCGTCGCCATCACCGAAGGGGCAACGACGATCAACCTGCCGGATACCGTCGGGTACACGACGCCGGCGGAGTACGCCGCGCTGTTCCGCACGATTCGCGAGCGCGTGCCCGAGGCGGCGAACGTCGTGCTGAGCGCTCACTGCCACGACGACCTCGGCCTCGCCGTCGCCAACTCGCTCGCCGCCATCGAAGCAGGCGCCGGACAGGTGGAGTGCACGGTCAACGGCATCGGCGAACGAGCCGGGAATGCCGCGCTCGAGGAAATCGTGATGGCGGGACGCACGCGGCCGCAGGTCATGGGGTTCCAATGCGGCGTCAATCCGCGGGAGATCGTGCGCACCAGCCGGCTGTTGTCGCACGAGATCGGGGTCTTCCCGCAGCCCAACAAGGCGATCGTCGGCCGCAACGCCTTCGCGCACGAAGCGGGAATCCACCAGCACGGCATGCTGCAGAATGGCCTCACCTACGAGATCATCTCCCCCGAAACGGTGGGGGCCGGCGGGTCCAGCATCGTGCTCGGCAAACACTCGGGCCGCCATGCGCTGGAGCGCCGCTATCGCGAGCTCGGCTACGAGCCCGACGCGACGACGCTCGAGCAGCTGTACGAGGCATTCACGACACTCGCCGACAAGAAACGTCAGATCCTCGATGAAGACCTGCTCACCCTGCTGCACGAAGGGTTCCACCAGGCGCCCGAGGTCTACAACCTCACGAGTCTCCGCGTCACCTGCGGCACCGAGACGGCCACGGCTGAAGTACGTCTCGCGGGGCCCGGGTTTAACGAGCGCACCGCGACCGCGACGGGCAACGGCCCGATCGCCGCAGCCTTCGCGGCCGTGGGCGAAGCGCTGGGCCGCACGATCGAAGTCATCGATCTGTCAGTGCAGTCGGTCACGCCGGGACGCGACAGTCTGGGCAGAGTCGTGCTGCAGGTGCGCATCGACGGCAAGTCCCTCAGCGGCCACGGCGCTTCCACGGACATCGTCGAGGCGGGCGCGCGCGCGCTGGTGCATGCTCTCAACAAAGCTGACCACGCCGACGGGCTGGAGACGATGGCGTTGAGCAGCAGCTACTACTGGGGAGTGTAGCTCATGAGCGAGCTCCTGACCGGCGCGCAGATCATGTGCCGCACACTGGTGGACGCGGGAGTCGAGGTGATGTTCGGCTACCCCGGCGGCGCCATCATGCCGTTTTACGACGCGCTTCACGGCCACGCCGGGCTGCGCCACATCCTCGTGCGCCACGAGCAGGCGGCCGCGCATGCGGCGGACGGCTATGCGCGCGCGAGCAACCGCGTGGGCGTCTGCGTCGCGACCTCCGGGCCGGGCGCGACCAATCTCGTCACCGGATTGGCGACGGCGCACATGGACGGCTCGCCGGTACTCGCGATCACCGGCCAGGTGGGGCGGCCGATGCTCGGCCGCGACGCGTTTCAGGAGACCGACGTCGTCGGCGTGACGCTGCCCGTCACCAAGCACAACGTGCTCGTGCGCGACATCGAAGTTCTGGCCGACGACGTGCGCGAGGCTATGGCGATAGCGATGGAGGGACGGCCGGGCCCCGTGCTCGTGGACGTGCCGAAAGACGTTCAGAACCAAAAGGCCGAGTACAAGGGGCCGGGTGCTGGGGGTCAGGGGCCAGGGAAGCCCAGACACCTGACACCTGACACCCAGGACCTCGAGAAAGCCATCCAGCAAGCCGCACATCTCATCGCCGAAGCGCAGCGGCCGCTGTTGATGATCGGCCGCGGCGTGATCATGAGTGGCGCGTACGCGGAGGTGCGGGAGCTCGCGGAGCGCACCGGCACGCCGGTGATCACCACGCTGCTCGGCATCAGCGCATTCCCGCAGGCGCATGATCTGCACCTCGGCATGCCGGGAATGCACGGCGAGGTGCACATCAACAAGGCCATCCAGGCGGCGGATCTCATCGTGGGCATCGGCATGCGGTTCGACGATCGCGTCACCGGCAACACGGCGACGTTCGCGCCGCGCGCGAAGATCGTGCACATCGACGTGAACCCGGCCGCGATCGGCCTCAACGTGCCCGTCACCGTCGGGATCGTGGGCGACGCGCGCAGCGTACTCGAGCGGCTGTTGTCGATCGTGACAGCGCGTGACTGCCTCCCCTGGCGCGAGGAGATCCAAGGGTTAAAGCACGATCGCGAGGAGCTGTTTGCCGGTGGGCTGTCGCCCGAGGTGATTCTGTCCGCGCTCGCCGATGTCACGGATGGGCGGTGCACGATCGTGTCGGACGTGGGACAGCATCAGATGTGGGTGGCGCAGCGGTACCCGTTCCAGCGTCCCAATACGCACATCACCTCGGGTGGCCTGGGCGCGATGGGCTTCGCGGTGCCCGCCGCGATGGGGGTGCGGCTCGCCCGTCCGGACGAGCCGGTCTGGGCGATCTCCGGCGATGGCGGATTCCAAATGAACATGGCCGAGATGGCCACGATGGTGCAGGAAGGGATCGAGGTGAAGCTCGCCGTTTTCAACAACGGCTACCTCGGCATGGTCCGTCAGTGGCAGCAGTTCTTCCACGGCGGCCGATATTCGAACACGCCGATCCTGAGTCCCGACTACGTGAAACTGGCCGACGCCTACGGCATTCCCGGCTGGCGGGTCACCAAGGCAGCCGATGTGACCGACGCGCTGCGGCAGGCCAATGCCGCTCCCGGTCCGGCGTTGGTCGAGCTGGTGATCGAGCAAGAGGCGAACGTGTTCCCGATGATCGTGCCGGGCGGTTCGCTGTCCGAGCCGCTCGAGGCGGCGCCGGTATGAAGAAGACCCGCACGATCAGCGTGCTGATGACCAGCGATCTCCTCACGCTTGGCCGTGCGTGCGGCGCGCTGCGGCGTCGCAACCTGCCGATTGGCGGGTTCGCCGTCGACTCGCACGGCCCGCCCGGTGTGTGGCGATTGACGTGCGAGATCGACGCCGACGACGCGACGGTCGAGAGCTTGCTGCTGCAAATCCAAAATGTGGTCGGCGTCCGCAAGGCTACCTCACATGATGTAGGGGCGCAGCATGCTGCGCCCCTACACCAATCCTCACCTTCTGGAGATCCTATGGCATCATCGGTGCGCGTGTACTACGAGGCGGACACGGACCGCGCGCGGCTGCGCGATCGCGTGTTCACCATCATCGGATACGGCAGTCAGGGCCATGCACACGCGCAGAACCTGCGCGACTCGGGTGCGAAGGTCATCGTCGGACTCCGGCCCGCCGGCGGGGGGGGGGGCGCCTCGTGGAAGCAGGCGACCACGGATGGTCTGGATGTGCGTCCCGTCGCCGAAGCCGCCAAAGCGGGCGACGTGATCATGATGCTGGTGCCCGACCAGGAACAGCGTGCGGTCTACGAGGCCGCCGTGGCTCCCGCGCTCGGTCCCGGGAAGACGCTGATGTTCGCGCACGGCTTCAACATCCACTTTGGCGAAATCGTGCCGCCGGCCGGGGTCGACGTCTCGATGATCGCACCGAAGTCTCCGGGGCATCTGGTGCGCAGCGAGTATCAGGCGGGGCGCGGCGTGCCGGGGCTCGTCGCGATCCATCAGGACGCGACCGGGAAGGCGTTGCAGAACGCCCTCGCCTACGCCACCGGGATCGGGTGCTCGCGCGCCGGCGTCATCGGGACGACGTTCGCGGAGGAAACCGAGACCGATCTGTTCGGCGAGCAGGCGGTGCTGTGCGGCGGCGTCACGGCGCTCATTCAGGCCGGCTTCGAGACGCTAACCGAGGCAGGCTACTCCCCCGAAATGGCGTACTTCGAGTGTCTGCACGAGCTGAAGCTCATCGTCGATCTGATTTATCGCGGCGGCCTCGGGTTCATGCGGCATTCGATCAGCGATACGGCCGAGTACGGAGATCTGACGCGCGGCGACAGGGTCATCAGTCCCGCGGTGCGCGCGGAGATGCGGAAGCTACTCGCCGACATCCGCAGCGGCGTGTTTGCGAAGGAATGGATCGCCGAATGCCGCGCCGGCGCTCCTCGTTTCGCCGAGCTGCGCCGCGCCGCGCAGAACTCGCAGATCGAGCAGGTCGGCGCCCGGCTGCGGGCGATGATGCCGTGGACGGTGGAGGGGGCTAGGGGCTCGAGCCTAGGGGCTCGGGAGCCCCGTGTCGTTCCCGAACCCCGAACCCCGAGCCCCGAGGCCCAACGAGCGTGACGCGGACCCTGTTCGATCGGGTGTGGGACGCCCACGTCGTCCGCGACCTCGCGGATGGCGTGTCGCTGCTCTACGTGGATCTGCATCTCGTCCACGAGGTCACGTCGCCGCAAGCGTTCGCGGGCCTCAAGCGCGAGCAGCGCACCGTGCGCCGCCCGGAGCTGACGCTGGCGACGGTGGATCACAATGTGCCCACCGGCGACCGGTCGCTGCCCATCGCCGATGCCATCGCGGCTCGGCAGGTCGATGCGCTCGGCAGCAACGCCCGGGAATTCGGCATCGAGCTGTTCGATCTCGACTCACCGGGGCAGGGCATCGTGCACGTCATCGGTCCCGAGCTGGGGGCAACCCAGCCGGGTATGGTGATCGTCTGCGGCGACTCGCACACCTCGACACATGGCGCGTTCGGGGCGTTCGCGCTGGGCATCGGCACCAGCGAGGTCGAGCACGTGCTCGCGACCCAATGCATCGTGATGAAGAAGCCGCGCAACCTGGAAGCGCGCATCACCGGACGGCGCGCACCGGGTGTCTCGGCGAAGGACCTGATTCTCGCGCTGATCGGCAAGATCGGCACAGCAGGCGCGAGCGGGCACGTGATCGAATACACGGGCGATGCCATAGGCGCGCTGTCGATGGAAGAGCGCATGACGGTGTGCAACATGTCGATCGAGGCGGGGGCCCGGGCCGGGATGATCGCGCCCGACGAGGTGACGTTTGCCTACCTCGAGGGACGCCCCCGCGCGCCCAGCGGCGCGGCCTGGGCGAAAGCGGTGGAGCGCTGGCAGACGTTTCGCTCGGACCCGACGGCGCACTACGACGCGCAGGTGCGGCTCGATGCGGCGACGGTGGGCCCGCAAGTCACGTGGGGTACGACGCCCGGCATGGTCGCCGACATCACCGCCCGCGTTCCCGATCCGGCGCAGCTCGCGAGCGAGAACGAGCGCGAGGCCGTGACGCGCGCGCTCGAATACATGGGGCTCAAGCCCGGCACGCCGCTGGCGGGGATTCCGATCGATCGCGTGTTTCTCGGCTCGTGCACGAACGCGCGCATCGAAGACCTGCGCGCCGCCGCCAACATCGTGCGCGGCCGCCATGTCTCTGCGCGCGTGCGGGCGATGGTGGTGCCGGGCTCGCAGCGCGTCAAAGCGCAGGCGGAGCAGGAGGGACTGGATCGCGTGTTCCGCGAAGCGGGGTTCGAGTGGCGCAATGCCGGGTGCTCGATGTGCCTCGGCATGAATGCCGACGTGCTGGGCGCCGGCGAGCGCTGCGCGGCGACCTCCAACCGCAATTTCGAGGGTCGTCAGGGCCGCGGCGGCCGCACCCACCTCATGAGTCCCGTGATGGCGGCCGCCGCTGCAATCGAAGGGCGTCTCGTGGATGTGCGCGGATGGTGATTCAGTGACTCCTTTCGTGCGTCATCGGGGGAAGGCCGCGGCGTTGCCGCGCCGCGACGTGGACACCGATCAGATCATCCCGAAGCAGTTCCTCAAGGGCGTCGATCGCACGGGGTTCGGCGCGAGCCTGTTCTATGACTGGCGCGCTGATCCGAACTTCGAGCTCAATCGCCCCGAGGCCCAGGGCGCGACGATCCTCGTGACCGGTGCAAACTTCGGCTGCGGATCCTCGCGCGAGCATGCCGTCTGGGCGCTCGCGCAGTACGGCTTCCGCGCCATCATCGCGCCGTCGTTCGCCGATATCTTTTTGGCCAACTGCTACCGCAACGGCGTTCTGCCGGTGCAACTGCCCGCGGCCGACGTCGAGATATTGCTCGGACGCGCGGCAGGCGGTTCGTACGAGATCGATGTGGACCTCGAGCAATGTGGCGTATCCGATGACCGCGGCTACTCGACGCGCTTCAGTCCCGATCCGTACGGCCGCGAGCTGCTGCTGCGCGGCCTCGACGAAATCGGCCGCACGCTGCTCGAAGAGCCGAGCATCGCCGCGTATGAGCGGAGTCACGCATGAAGACGTATCGCATCGCTGTACTGCCGGGCGACGGCATCGGACCTGAGGTGATCGCGCAGGCGGTGCGGGTGCTCGAGGCCGTGGGCGAGCGCTTCGAGCTGCGGTTTGCGCTCGAGACGTTCCCGATCGGTGCCGCCGCGGTCCGAGTGGCGAACAATCCATTGCCGCCCGAGACGCGCGCCGCGGTCGTGAAGAGCGACGCGGTGTTGCTCGGAGCGGTGGGCGATCCGTCGCTGGACAGCGCGCCCCGCGAGTTGCGTCCGGAAACCGGCCTGCTTGCGCTGCGAAAGTTGCTGGATGTCTATGCCAATCTACGGCCGGTTACCGTGCATCAGGCGCTGCTCTATTGCTCGCCTCTGAAGCCGGAACGGCTGCGCGGCGTCGATCTCCTGGTCGTCCGCGAGCTGACTGGTGGGCTCTACTATGGAGAGCCGCGCGGGCGTCACGGCTCGAGCGCGGTGAACACGCTCGCGTATAGCGCCTCCGAGATTGACCGCGTTGCGCAGGTCGCGTTCGAGGCGGCCCGGGGACGCCGGCGGCTCGTCACATCCGTCGACAAGGCGAACGTGCTCGAGGTATCGCAGCTATGGCGCGAGACGGTCGCGCGGGTCGCGCGCGACTATCCCGAGGTACGCCTCGAGCACAGCTACGTCGATACCGCCGCCATGCGGCTGGTCTCCGATCCGGCGACGTTCGACGTCGTGCTGACGGAGAACATGTTCGGCGACATCCTCAGCGATGAGGCCGCTGTCCTGGCGGGCTCGCTCGGCCTCTTGCCGTCGGCGTCGCTCGGGTCGGGACCCGGTCTCTTCGAGCCGGTGCACGGATCGGCTCCGCCCCTCGCTGGGCGCGACGTGGCCAATCCGATCGGTGCGATCGCCACGGTCGCGATGCTCCTACGACACGGTCTCAGGCAACAGGAGGCCGCCGCCGCTGTGGACGAGGCCGTCGCGGCGGCGCTCGACGCTGGCGCGCGCACCCAGGATCTCGCTCTCCGCGGTGAGTCGTGGATTGGAACGGCGGAAATGGGCGCGCGGATCGCGGAGCTGGTCGCGGCCGAGGCGCTCGAGGGATTGTCGTGAGCGACAATTTTCGCAGCAAGGCGATCACCGAGGGACTCGAGCGCGCGCCCAATCGCGCCATGCTGCGCGCAGTGGGATTCAAGGACGGCGACTTTGGGAAGCCGATCGTCGGGATCGCGAGCGCGCACAGCACGATCACGCCGTGCAACGCGGGGCTCGATCGCTTCGCGCGCCGCGCCGAACAGGTGCTGCGGCAGGCCGGCGCGATGCCCCAGACGTTCGGAACGATCACCGTCAGCGACGGCATTTCGATGGGCACCGAAGGGATGCGCTATTCGCTCGTTTCGCGCGAGGTGATCGCCGATTCGATCGAGACGGCGTGCGGCGCGCAGCGCATGGACGGTCTGCTCGCGATCGGCGGGTGCGACAAAAACATGCCCGGCGCGATGATCGCGATCGCGCGGCTCGACATCCCGGCGATCTTCGTCTACGGCGGCACGATCAAACCCGGTCACTACGCCGGGCAGGATCTCACGGTGGTGAGTGTGTTCGAAGCGGTGGGGGCAGCAGGGGCGGGGCGCATGCCGCAGGACGAGCTGCTCGAGATCGAGCGTCGCGCCTGTCCCGGTGCGGGCTCCTGCGGCGGCATGTTCACTGCAAACACGATGTCCGCGGCCATCGAGGCCATGGGCATGAGCCTCCCCGGCTCGTCCACGATGGCGGCGGTCGATCAAGAGACGTCAGACAGCGCGGCGCGCTCGGCGCAAGTCCTGTTCGACGCGGTGCGCGCGCGGCGCCTGCCGCGCCAGATCCTGACCAAGAAGGCCTTTGAGAACGCGATCGCGGTGGTGATGGCGATCGGCGGATCCACCAACGCGGTGCTGCACCTGCTCGCCATCTCGCGCGCCGCGGGCGTGCCGCTGGCGCTCGAAGATTTCGAGACGGCGCGCCTGCGGGTGCCGGTGCTGTGCGACCTCAAGCCGTCAGGACGCTATGTCACGACCGATCTGCATCGCGCCGGCGGGGTTCCGCAGGTCATGCGCATCCTGTACGCGAACGGCGTGCTACACGGCGACGCGCTCACGATCGACGGCCGCACCGTCGCGGAGGTGCTCAAGGACGTGCCGGCGCGGCCGTCACCCGATCAGGATGTCATCCGGCCGTGGGATCGGCCGCTCGCGCCGCAGGGGCACATCGTCATCCTGCGCGGCAACCTCGCGCCAGACGGCGCGGTCGCGAAGGTGAGTGGCCACGGCGCTCACGACATCACCGGTCCGGCCCGCGTATTCGAGTCCGAAGAGGCGTGTCTCGCCGCCATTCTGGCGGGGAGCATTCACGCCGGTGACGTCATCGTGATTCGGTACGAGGGGCCGAAAGGCGGGCCGGGGATGCGCGAGATGCTGGCGCCGACGGCCGCGCTGATCGGGGCAGGGCTCGGCGAGACCGTCGGCCTGATTACGGACGGCCGGTTCTCGGGCGGCTCACATGGGCTCGTCGTGGGCCATGTCGCGCCCGAGGCGGCGCTGGGCGGGCCGTTGGCCCTGGTGCGTGAGGGCGACTCGATCACGATCGACGCGGGTCGCGGAGAGCTGCGGATCAACCTCGCCGAGCGCGAGCTCGCGGCGCGGCGCGCGAAATGGAAAGCCCCGGCTCCGCGCTACACGACCGGCGTGCTGGCCAAATACGCGCGGCTGGTCTCGAGCAGCAGCCACGGGGCAGTGACCGATGCCTGAGGGGGGGGCCGTTGCGATCCAGGGCGAAGCGGGATCGTTCAGTCACGCCGCGGCGCTCGAGACCCACGGCGCCGTGATCCGGCTCGTGCCCTGCGCCACGTTCGTGGACTTGTTCCGCGCAGTCGAAGGCGGCGCGGCAACGAGCGGCGTCGTGCCGATCGAGAATACACTGGCGGGATCGGTGCACGAGAATTACGACCTGCTCAGCGCGCACGCCCTGCACGTCGTCGCCGAGACAGAGCTGCGCATTCGTCATTGCCTGATCGCATCTCCGCGGACGCGGCTGCCCGACGTGCGCCGCGTCGCGTCACACCCGGTCGCGCTTGCCCAATGCCGCCGCTTCTTTACCACGCACCCCGATCTCGTGGCCGTACCGGCGTACGACACGGCGGGCAGCGTGCGCGATCTCATGGCTGGGAGGGCGGACGCGGAGGCCGCCATCGCGTCGAGGCTGGCGGCGGAGCTGTACGGCGCAGCCGTGCTCGAGGAGGGTCTCGAGGATCACGCCGAGAATTACACGCGGTTTCTCGTGGTGGAGCGGGAACCGGCAGCGCGCGAGCCCGCGGATGCGCATAAGACCTCGTTGATTCTTTCCCTGGGCAACACGCCGGGCACGCTATACCGGGCGTTGGGCGTGTTCGCCGCTCGCGGACTGAACCTGACGAAGATCGAGTCGCGGCCGCTGCCCGGGCGTCCGTGGGAGTACCTGTTCTATCTTGACGTCGTGGACACGGGGCAGGGCATCGAAGCAGCGCTCGAGGAATTACGAGCGTTCACGTTCGGTATCCGCGTTCTCGGCACCTATCCCGCGCGATAGCGCAAGGCGAAATCGGCGGCCATAATAGGCAGCTCAACCCGCCTTTCAGGGAGCTCGCCATGAAGAAACCGACCTGGTCCCGCCGCGAATTCCTCGAGGCAAGCGCCGCCGCCGCTGGTGTGTCGCTCGCCGCCCAGCCGTTCAAGTTCCGCGCTCTTGCCCCCAGCGATACCGTCCGGTTCGGGATGGTAGGCGTAGGCATGCAGGGCTCGGGGCTGCTCGGGACGTCGATCCAGCTGCCCGGCGTCACATGCGCCGGTGCCGCCGATCTCTACGACGGCCGCCACACGCTGGCCAAGGAAATCGTGCGGCCCGATCTGCCCACGACGCGAGAGTATCGCAGGCTGCTCGACGACAAAACAATCGATTGCATCGTTGCCGCGGTCCCCGATCACTGGCACCGGCGGATGGTTGTCGAGGCGGTGAGTGCGGGGAAGGACATCTACATCGAGAAGCCGATGTCGCATACCGCCGCCGACGGCGTGGCGATGGTGGACGCCGTGAAGAAAAGCGGGCGCATTCTGCAGGTCGGCTCGCAGCGGGTCAGCTCGCAGATTTGCGCCAAGGCGAAGGACATGATCGCGCAGGGCATGCTGGGGGACCTGACGCTCGTCGAAGGGTGGCTGGGCCGCAACGATCCGACGGGCGCGTGGGAGTATCCGCCGCCGCCCGATCTTTCGCTCAAGACGCTCGACTGGGACATGTGGCAGAACGACGTACCGAAGCGGACCCTCGATCCGAACATCTTTGCGCGCTGGCGCTGCTGGAAGGAATACGGCACCGGCGTCGCCGGCGATCTCCTGGTCCATCTGATCAGCGGCATGCAGTTCATGCTCGGCATCAACGAGCCGCCGAAGCAGGCCGCGTCGATGGGCGGCATCCGGCGCTGGAAAGACGGCCGCAACATGCCTGACGTGCACGCCACGATGTACTACTACGGCGCGACCGATCTCCCCGTGTACATGCGGCTGAATCTGGGAACGGAGATGCCGGAGCAGTACCGGATCCAGGGATCGCAGGGAGTGCTCGAGGTGTCGGGCAATACCCTGACGTTCGCACCCCAGACCGGCAAAGATCAGTGGCCCAGCTACTACACCGGCAGCTATCCGCACGCCCTGCGGGAGGCGTACCAGGCGCAGTGGCATAAGGAGCACGATCTGCAGGCGGGCCAGGCGCCGCCGCTCACCGAAACCGTGTCGTTCAGCACGCCGGACTTCGATGACACGCGTCCGCACCTGTGGAATTTCTTCGAAGCGGTGCGCACGCGGAAACCGGTCGTCGAGGACGTGGTGTTCGGGCACAACGCCGCGCTCGCGTGCCACATGGCGAACGAGGCGTACTTCCGGCGGACGACGGTGACGTGGGACGAGGCGACGAAGACTATTCGCTCGTGAGCGTGACCTTGAGGCCTTTGGCTTTGAGGCTGGCGACGAGGCCCGCTTTCTCGACCGAGCGCAGGTAGGCTTCGTCGGGCTCGATCAGTTTCTTTTCGACGAGCTCGAGGAGCGCGTCGTTCAGCGTCAGCATGCCCAGTTTCTTGCTGGTCTGAATGATCGAAGGAATCTGGAACACCTTGGCCTCGCGGATCAGGTTGGAGATGGCCGGCGTCGTGAGCAGGATCTCACGTGCCGCGACCCGGCCGCCTCCGACCTTCTTGCAGAGCGTTTGCGAGATCACGCCTTTCAGCGATTCCGACAACATCACGCGGATCTGCGCCTGGCGATCGGCCGGGAACTGATCGATGATGCGGTCGACCGTCGACGAGGCGGTCGTCGTGTGCAGCGTCCCGAACACCAGGTGTCCCGTCTCCGCCGTTTCGATCGCGATCGCGATCGTCTCGAGGTCGCGCATCTCGCCGACCAGGACGATGTCGGGATCCTCGCGCAGCGCTGCGCGCAACGCCGACTTGAAGCTGTCGGTGTGCACGTGGACCTGGCGTTGCGTGATCAGGCATTTCTTGTTCTCGTGCACGAACTCGATCGGGTCTTCGATCGTAATGATGTGATCGCTGCGTGAGCGGTTCACGAGGTCGATCAGCGCGCACAACGTCGTAGATTTTCCGGAGCCGGTGGGGCCGGTGACGAGCACCAACCCTTTCTTGAGGTAGCAGAGCCTCTGCACCTCGTCGGAAAGCCCCATCTCCTCGACCGTCACGACTTTGGCCGGGATCACGCGGAACACGGCCACCGGGCCCTTGCGATCGCGGGCCGCGTTGACGCGGAAGCGCGCCAGCCCGGAGATCTCATAGGCGAAGTCGGTGTCGCCCGTTTCCTTCCATTCGCCGCGGTTGCGCTCCGGCATGATCGAGAGCACGAGCAGCTCCAGGTCGTTCACGCTCAGCCCGGTGCCTGACTGCCGCTTGATCTCGCCGTGCGTGCGGAACAGCGGCGGCTCGCCCACCCGGAGGTGCAGGTCCGAGCTGCTCGACTGCACCAGGGCGCGCAGCAGCTTGCCGAGCTTTTGCTCGGCCGCCTGGAACTCCGAGGACGCGAACTCGCCCGGCAGCTCGCCCGGCGTCGACATCGGACTGTCGACCATAGGCGCGGCGGCGATGACGGATGCCCGGGGTGCCTTCGGGGCCGGCTTCGCGACAGGCTGTTGCGGCGGCGTTGCGGGTGCCTGGCCAGCCGCCGGTTGTGGCGCTGGGCGTTTGGCGGTCGTTTCCGGGCTTGGCGGCTCGGCGACTGGGGGGACGGGGGGGGGAGCTGCCATTTCCTCCGACGCCCGGCGAATCGCGGAGATGACCGCCGTCAGGCGACCCGCTTCGGGGACGATGCGCACGCGCACCAGACCGCTGGCCCCCGCGTAATCGAACTCCGTCTCCGAGTTCTGGTCGATCTTGTCCGCCGCTTCGGGGGGCGCAACCTCGACCATCAGCGCGTAGATATGCTGATCGGTGAGCGGCTGCTTGGAGACTTTGCGCGGCTTGCCGTCTTTGACCAGCGTGACCGGCTCGTCCGGCAGCAGATACAGCTGATCGGCGCGCTCGCGCAGCATCACATCGAGAAACGGATCGAGCCGTGCCGCCATGAATCAGTCCTCCGGGCGCGCGTACAGGACGTGCGCGCGGTTCACGAGATGCACCCCCCCATCGCTGGTTGCGATGGCGAAGAACGGCTCGGCCACTGCATTGAGATAGTCGAGGACGCGCGAGTGGTGCTGTGGCAATTCGAGCGTCGCCCATCCGCTCAATGTGGACCCGTCAGCCAGCGTGATTTCCAATGTGGCTTTCTTGGCGGCGGAGAGTCGCACAGAGTCCTCCCCCTGGGGTCGCGGGACCGTCAAGGTCACAGTCCGTGCCTTGGCGACCAGCAAGACGCCCTCACCGTCCTTCTTGGGGCGAAACGGAAAGAACGCTTCCGAGCGATTCAGCATATCGAGCGGCGTCTCGGGACCGGCGTGCTGGGGCACTCGCTCCATAACGTACACTTCGCCCTCGCGGTGGCCTCCGCCCGCCAGTAACAAAGTCGCCGGAACGGCGACGCGGGGTATCGAAAAATCGGCCACTACCGGCGCCGGCCGCACTGCACGGATACTGGAGCCCGGTTACCGCACGCAATGGTCTCGTTCATGCCGCGGGCGACAGGGCCACACGCCGTGCTGTGCGCCGTTTCGGTGGCCTCGGCGGCCGTGGCTCCTGCCGCGGTGGCGCAGTTGGAGCGTCCCTGGAACTCCACGCACACCGTGCATTCCTCGTTGGCGTGGGCCGTGGTCATATAGAAGAAGAGTGCAATCACCGCCGCGACGACCGCAATCGTGATCCATCTGGATCGTTTCATGTGCCTTGTTCGGTTCGGTGAGCCGACAAGGTGGTGAGGACGTCGAATTCGCGCCAGAGGCAGGTCATACTTAACGTGTAGGGTATGACTGGCATTCTGCGACTCGTCATGGTCGCGTTCACGCTCTTCGCCGTCGCGCTCATCTACCTCTCGGCATCCGCGTGGCGGAACCGACGCCGCCTGAGCTCCACGGTGGGGTTTCTCGCGTCGGCGTTGTTGCTCACGCTCAGCATGCTCCTCGGCGCGATTACGGTCGGGATTCATGGGTACCGGGCGTTCACCCAGGAGGCGCTCGCCGCGACGATCAAGACCGAGCCGATCGGCCCGCAACGGTTCCGCGCGACCGTGACATTGCCCGACAGCAGCCTCCACATGTTCGATCTTGCCGGCGACGCCGTTTATGTCGATGCGCACGTCCTGAAGTGGCGGCCGATCGGCACACTGCTTGGACTCGAGACGGTCTATGAGCTCGACCGCATTTCGGGACGCTATCAGGCGCTGAGCGACGAGCAGACGCGCGAGCGTACGGTGTACTCCCTCGCCGAGAAGAAGCCGTTCGACGCCTTCGATCTGGCCCGTCGCTACTGGGTGCTGCGGCCGTTCGTGGACGCGGAGTACGGCTCGGCGACGTTCGTCGGCGCAACGGCCCCGGGTGGTGCGACGTACGAGGTACGCGTTTCCACCACCGGACTCCTGGTAAGGCCTTCCCGGACCAGGTAAGCTTCTCGCGTGGCGGACAAGAAACCCAAGCCCAATTACGCCAACGCGTGGCGCGAGGCGCGCCTCCTCGTCTGGCAGCATCGCAGCCGGCTCGCCGTCGGTCTCGCGTTGATGCTGGTCAGCCGGCTCGCGGGTCTCGTCCTGCCGTGGTCGTCGCGCTACATCATCGACCAGGTCGTCGGGCAGAAACGCGCCGACCTCCTTGGCGTTATCGCCGCAGCGGTCGGCGTTGCCGCGGTTATCTCGGCGGTGACCTCGTTCGGGCTGTCGCAGATTCTCGGCGTCGCCGCCCAGCGCGCCATCACCGACATGCGCAAGTCCATCCAGTCGTTCGTGTTGCGCTTGCCGATCTCGTACTTCGACTCCACCAAGACCGGCATCCTGATCTCGCGGATCATGACGGATGCGGAGGGCATCCGAAATCTGGTCGGGACGGGGCTGGTGCAACTGGTCGGCGGCCTGGTCACCGCGAGTATTGCGCTGGGAGTCCTGTTCTGGCTGAACTGGAAGCTTACGGCGATCTCGATTCTCGTGCTGGCGCTGTTCGGCGGAGGCATGGCCTACGCGTTCTCGAAGCTGCGCCCTCTGTTTCGCGAGCGCGGCAAGCTCAACGCGGAGGTGACCGGTCGTCTCGCCGAAACGCTCGGGGGCATCCGGATCGTCAAGGCGTACCGGTCCGAGCGCGGCGAGCGGCTCGTTTTTGCGCGCGGCGCCCACAAGTTGTTCCGGAACGTGGCGACGACGATGACCGGCGTGTCGAGCGTGGGCGCGTTCGCCCAGCTCGTGATCGGCGCGATCTCGGTCGTCATGATTCTCGTCGGCGGCCGCGCGGTCCTGTCGGGATCGATGACGCTGGGGCAGTTCGTCCAATACGTTTTCTTCGTGGGGCTCGTGGCGCTGCCGCTGATCAACATCGCGTCCATCGGCACGCAAATCACCGAAGCGTTTGCGGGGCTCGACCGGATCTACGAGCTGCGCCGGATGACGACGGAGGACGCCGAAGACGCGCAGCGCGCGCCGCTCGGCCCCGTGCGCGGCGACATCGCGTTCGAGCATGTGACGTTTGCCTACAAGCCCGGCGTGCCGGTGCTCAAGGACGTGTCCTTTCACGCGCGACCGGGCTCGACGACGGCCCTCGTGGGATCGTCGGGATCCGGCAAGAGCACGCTCGTCGGCCTGGTGTTGGCGTTCAACCGGCCCGACAGGGGCAGGGTGGTGGTGGATGGGCGCGATCTCGCGACCGTGCCGCTGGCCGACTACCGCACGCAGCTGGGCGTGGTGCTGCAGGACAACTTCTTGTTCGACGGCACGATCGCCGAGAACATCGCGTTCGCGCGCCCGCACGCGACGCGTCAGGAGATCGAGGCCGTCGCGCGCATCGCGCACTGCGACGAGTTCGTGGAGCAGTTCGACGACAAATACGACACCGTGGTCGGCGAGCGGGGGGTCAAGCTGTCGGGCGGGCAGAGGCAGCGCATTTCGATCGCACGCGCGATTCTGGCCGATCCCCGCATTCTGGTGCTGGACGAGGCGACCTCGAGCCTCGACTCCGAAAGCGAAGCCAAGATCCAGGACGGGCTCCGGGCCCTGCGCCGCGGGCGCACGACCTTCGTCATCGCGCATCGCCTATCGACGATACGCAGCGCTGACCAGATTCTGGTGCTCGAGGGTGGACAGATCGTGGAGCGGGGAACGCACGACGAGCTGCTGGTCGCCAATGGTCGATATAAGCAGCTCTATGACAAACAGTACAACTTCGAGCGGGATCGGTTCATCAATCCGGGTGAGGACTTTACGCCGGAGCCGGAGCAGCTAGCGGTGCCGCCGGCTGCGCCGCCTGGTCGCCTCTAAGACTCAAGCCCGAAGCTCGAAGACTCCAGAAAAGTTGCGCAGACGGCGAAGTTGCAAAGTGGCTTCAAGCTTCAAGTCCTGAGCCGCAAGGAAAGGCACCACTTGGCGGGTTTCTGATGCCGCGTGCATGGTTCCGTCGGGCATCTTACCCCGCGTGGGACACTTCAAGAATCTCAAGGCATGGCAACATGCGGCTTGGCGATAACCCGCCCTGACTCCGGCCTTGCCGCTCGAAGCTTGGAACCACTTCGCAACTTCGCCGTCTGCGAAACTTCTCTTCGAGCTTAGCGCTTCGCGCTGGGAGTCCAGGTGGCGGTATGCAACTGTTCCGATCGGGGCGCAAGGTTCCCTTTCCCCGCAGCATAGTTCTTCCAGCTGACGGGTGCGTAATCGTTCTTCACCTGCCGCATCGTGATGCACTCCTGCACCGGACAGACCGCAGCACAGAGATTACACCCGACGCACGCCTCTTCGATGATCTCGACCACCGGCCCGCCGTTGTTGCGCGGCAGACGCCGGATCGCCTGATGGGCACCGTCCTCACATGCCGTCCAGCAGAGCTCGCACTTGATGCATTTGTCCTGATCGATATGGGCGAGCAGGTGGTAATTCAGATCGAGGTCTTCCCACTTCGCGACCCGGGGGAGCGCTCGGCCCCGGATGTCCGCGAGCGCGCGGTGCCCGCGCTCGTCCATCCAGTTCGACAGCCCGTCGATCAGGTCCTCCACAATCCGGAACCCGTAGTGCATGACGGCGGTGCAGACTTGCAGCGTGCCGGCGCCCAGCACGATGAACTCCGCCGCATCGCGCCACGAGGCGATCCCGCCGATGCCGGAGATCGGAATTTTCACGCTGGCGTCGCCGGCGACTGCTGACACGAGGTGCAACGCGATGGGCTTCACCGCCGGCCCGCAGTAGCCGCCATGGCTCGATTTGCCGGCGACGGACGGTTGCGGCTCGAACGTCGTGAGATCCACGCCGACGATCGAGTTGATGGTGTTGATCAGGGATAGGGCATCGGCGCCGCCCTTGACCGCCGCGCGCGCGATATACGTGATATCGGTGACGTTGGGGGTGAGCTTCACGATCACGGGAATCGTGGCGACTTCCTTCACCCATTCGACGATCTGGCAGGTGTAGTCGGGTACCTGGCCCACCGCGCTCCCCATCCCGCGCTCGCTCATCCCGTGGGGACACCCGAAGTTGAGCTCGATCCCGTCCGCGCCGGTGTCTTCGGTCTGCTTCACCATCTCGTGCCACGTCTTCTGCTTCGACTCGACCATGAGCGACGCGATCACGGCGTGCTTCGGATAATTTCGCTTGACCTCGGCGATCTCTTTGAGATTCTCGGCAATCGGCCGGTCGCTGATCAGCTCGATGTTGTTGAACCCCATCATCCGGTTCTGGCCGAGGTCGACCGAGCCGTAGCGTGAGAAGACGTTGATGATTGGCTCGCCGATCGTCTTCCAAACGGCGCCGCCCCAGCCTTCATCGAACGCCCTGGCGACCTGGCCGTAGGTGTTGGTTGGCGGGCCCGAAGCCAACCAGAAGGGGTTGGGGGACTCGATGCCCGCGAAGCTCGTTCTCAAATCAGCCATACCGCCTCCTACCGCCCGTTACCGCCCCTTTACCGCCAGCATTTCATCGATCCTCTTCGCCGCCGCGACACCTTCCGCCGCTGCGTTCACGATTTCCGCTCCGCCATTCGCACAGTCGCCGCCCGTGAAAACCCTGGGATTGTCCTTCGGCCACGTGAGGGCCGGAGAGCCCTGGCCAATCGCCACGATCACCATGTCGCACGGAATCGTCTCGCTGCCGTTGGCTGTGCGCACTTCGATGCCAGCGACCGCGGAGCCCTTGCCGATGATGCGCTGCGGAGCGGCATTGAAACGAAACCCGCACCCATCGCGCTTGGCGAGCTCGTATTCGTAGTGATAGCATGGCATGTCGGCCTCACCACGGCGATAGACGATCGTGGCCGCCGCCGCGCCGAGGCGCTTGGCCTGCGTGACGGCGTCGATGGCGGTATTGCCGGCGCCGATGACCACGACCTGGCGTCCGACCGTCGTTTCACGATAAGGGTGCGTCTTGAGATGCTCGATGAAGGTGAGCGCATCGATCACGCCCGGCAGGTCTTCGCCGGGAATGCCGAGCCGCTTGGTGGCTCCCAATCCGACCCCGATAAAGACGGCGTCATACTCTTTGAGCAGCGGCTCGATCGCATCGACCGGCTCGCCCGTCCTCAGCTCCACACCGAGGTCGAGAATGTCCTGCACCTCGGCGAGGGCGACGTCGGCTTTGAGCTTGTACTCCGCGATCCCGTACGTGTTGAGACCGCCCGGCTGCGGCTTCGACTCGAAGACCGTGACATCGTGGCCGCGGCACCGCAGATCTCGGGCGCACGCGAGCCCCGCCGGCCCCGCACCCACGATCGCGACGCGTTTGCCGGTGCGTTTCCCCGGTTCGAAGAGCTTGAGCTTCTTCTCGAGGACGTAATCGGTGGCGTGCCGCTGCAGCAGCGCGATCTTGATCGGTTGTTCATCTCGGGTCTTCAGGACGCAGGCCCCTTCGCACAACACTTCCACCGGGCAGGCGCGCGCGCAGGAATGGCCGAACGGATTCGCCTCGAGAATGACTCGGGCCGAGCCGCGCAGGTTGCCGGTCGCGATCTTCTTGATGAAGGCTGGGACGTCGATGTGCGTGGGGCAGGCGATCGTGCACGGCGCGTCGTGACAATAGAGGCATTGGTTCGCCTCGAGCAGCGCCGCGTCGTTCGTGAGCGGCGGCGCGATGTCGGCGAAATTTGCCGCGAGTTGGGCGTCGGTCAGGAGTGTTTCAGGCGCCGACACGTACTGCTCCCTGCTCCGTGCTCCCAGATCGCACACGCATTGCAACCACGTAGATCACCGTCGACAGGAGAAAGCCGACAAACCACGCCCAGTTATAGATCGCGCTGAAGAAGCCCGTGGTCGGCGTGCCCCGTAACGCGGCCACGAATCCCGGCAGGCTCGGCGCCGCACCCAGGGCGAACGCCGTCACCGCCAGCCAGTTGATGCCGCGACTGTATTCGTACGCGCCATGCCGCTTGTAGAGGTCGTTGACCACCAGCTCGCCGCGGCGCAGGACGAAATAGTCGGCGATCATGATCCCGGCCACAGGGCCGAGCAGCGCGCCGTAGCCGATCAGCCAGGTGAAGATGTAGGCCGCCGCGTTGTTGTAGAGTTTCCACGGCATCATCAAGATCCCGATCACCGCCGTGATCATCGCGCCCTGTTTGAACGAGATCTTGTGCGGCGCGATGTTCGAGAACGCGTTGGCGGGCGCGACGATGTTGGCGGCGATGTTGGTGGTGAGCGTGGCGACGACGAGCCCCGTCATCGAGAGCATGATCATCAACGGCCCGCCGATCTTGGCGAGCAACGCCACCGGGTCGGAAATCCGGGTTCCAAAGATCACGAGCGTCGCGTTGGTGACCGCGGCGCCGATGAAGGCGAACAACGCCATCGTCCCAGGCAAGCCGACTGCCTGTCCGATCACCTGATCGCGTTGGGAACGGGCGTATCGGGAGAAGTCCGGAATCGACAACGCCATGGTGCCCCAGAACGCCACGGCGGACGTGAGGCCGGCGCCGAAGACGCTGCCGACGGGCCGATGGGCCGATGGGCCGATGGGCGGGTTCTCCAGCATCGGGCCCAAGCCCCCGGACCGCACCCACGCCCAGATGAACAAGGCAGCGCCGACGGCGAGCAAGAACGGTGAGCCCCACGTTTCCAAGAATTTGATCGAGTCCATGCCGCGCAGCACGATCCAGACGTTCATGGCCCAGAAGATCATGAAGCACAAGAATTCCCCGGTGTTCAGGCCGGCGAACGCCGGCAGGATCTGCGGCAGTGTCGCAATTCCGGGCCAAATTGCCTCGACCAGCTTGTATATCGCCCAACCGCCGATCCACGTCTGAATGCCGAACCAGCCGCAGGCGACCAGGCCGCGCAGAATCGCCGGGATGTTTGCGCCGAGGACGCCGAACGAGCTGCGCGCGAGCACGGGGAAGGGGATGCCGTAGCGTGTGCCGGCATAGGAGTTGAGAGCGATGGGAAACAGCACGACGACGTTGCCGAGCACGACGGCGCCGACAGCGGCCTGCCAGGTCCATCCCTGATCCACGAGCCCCGACGCGAGCGTGTAGGTCGGAATGCAGATCGCCATCCCGATCCACAGCGACGCGATGTGCCACCAGTTCCAAGTGCGGCGCTCGGGCGACACCGGAAGAAGGTCTTCGTTCGCGAGCTGCGTCCGGGGGGGGGCCGGGATGGTCATTTCACCTCGGCGAACGCGCGCTCCATCCGTTGGCAGCCGTCATCGATCTCCGATTTGCTGATCAACATGGAGGGCGCGATGCGGATCACGTTGCCGTACAGGCCGCCCTTGCCGATGAGCAGCCCCTGCTTCTTGGCAGCTTCGAGGAAGGCGGTCGTTTTCTTCGGCGACGGCTCCTTGGTCTTGCGATCTTCGACGAACTCGATCCCCTGCATGAGGCCCATCCCCCGGACATCCCCGATAAAGGCGAAGCGCTTCTTGAGCTCCTCGAGCGCATCCCGTAGCTGCTTGCCGCGTTCGGCGGAGCGCTTGGGGGTGTTCTCGCGCTGCATGACGTCCATCGTCACGTCGACTGCCGCCATCGAGATGGGATTCCCCCCGAATGTCGAGAGCGAGAGCCCCGTAAAGGCGTTCGCGACTTCCTCCGTTGCGATCGTCGCGCCCACGGGGAAACCGTTCGCGATCGATTTGGCGAACGTCATGATCTCCGGCTCGACGCCCCAGTGCTCGATGCCGCACCATTTGTCACCGGTCCGTCCCCAGCCGGTCTGCACCTCGTCGCAGATGAACACCGCGCCGTACTTGCGCACGATGCCCACGGCGATCTCGAAGTACTCCTTGGGCGGCGTGATGAATCCGCCCGCCCCCTGAATCGGCTCGGCCATGAAGGCGGCGGGATGGCCGTTCGTCGTCGTCCGGATGAGGTCCTCGATGTCCTGCGCGCAGCGAATGCCGCAGTCGGGATACTCGAGCCCGAGCGGGCAGCGGTAGCAGTACGGCGACAGCGCGTGCTTGACCCCGGCGATCTGCGTCGGCAACACGCGCCAGGGCTGCTGGCCCGTGATGGCGATCGCGCCCTGGCTGCGGCCTGCGTAGCTGTGCCGCAGCACGATAATCTCCTGCTGGCCGGAATAGATCTTCGCCAGCATCACGGCGGTTTCGTTGGCTTCCGTGCCGCTGGTCGTGAAGAAGCTCTTCTTGAGCTTCCCGGGCGTGATCTGGGTGAGCCGCTCGGCGACGCGGACCTGCTCCATGGTGGGGTAGACGCTCGACGTATGGACCAGGCGCGCGACCTGGTCCTGGATGCGCTTCACGAATTCGGGGTGCGAATGGCCGATCCCGGCGGTCAGAATGCCGCCGAAGAAATCGAGGTACTCGCGGCCGTCGAGGTCTTTTACGGTCGAGCCGTGGGCCTCGGTGATGACCACGGGCTCTGCGTAGTAGTTGGCGACGCAGGGGAACAAGAACTCTTTGTGCTTCTGGCGTACGGTCTGCGAATCCATCAGTGTGTGGGCTCCCGTTTCAAGAATTGGCCGCGGCCGATTGTGCCGACGAATTCCCCCTCGCGTGCCTGCACCTTCCCACGCACCGTGACGACGGAGGCGCGGCCCTTCTGCTCCCACCCTTCGTAGGCACTGTAGTCCACGTTCGAGTGGCTGCACTCTTTGGAAAACGTGCCGCGATAGCTCGGGTCATAGACGACGAGGTCGGCATCGCTGCCGAGCTGAATGGCGCCCTTCCTGGGATAGAGCCCGAACAGCCTCGCGGCCTGGGTCGAACACGCATCCACCATCGCCTGCACTCCGAGCCGACCCGCGGCAACGCCGCAGGTGTGGACCAGGTCGACGCGCTCCTGCACCGAGGGGATGCCGTTGGGGATTTTCGTGAATGCGTCCATCCCCATTTTCTTCTGATCGGCGAACCGGAACGGCGCGTGATCGGTGGCGATCGTGCTGATCTGCCGCGTCTTGACGCCGTTCCACAGCACGTCCTGGTTCGCCTTGGCGCGCAGCGGCGGCGACATCACGTACTTGGATCCTTCGAACTGCGGCCGCTCGACGTAGGTCTCGTCCAGCACGAAATGCGGGATCACCGACTCGATCCAGACATTCACGCCCCGCTGCCGGGCCGCGAGCGCCTGGCTCACCGCGGCCGCGCAGGACGTGTGGACGATGTACACGTGCGTGCCGAGCAGCTCGGCGAAGGTGCAGAGATGGTGGACGCCATCCGCCTCGACGATGGGTGGGCGCGATGGTCCGTGCCACTCGGGGCCCGTCTTGCCGGCGGCCAGCAGCGATTTTTGGAGCGCGTCGATCGCGTCCGCATTCTCGCAATGTGCGGTCACGATGACGCCAAGTTCTTTGGCCAATCGCATCGCGCCGAACAAGTCTTCATCAGACAGGTTGAGCGCACCCTTGTATGCGAGGAAAACCTTGAACGAAGCGACCCCAGCCTTCACGATCTCCCGGAACTGCTCGCGGATGTGCTCCTCGAACCGGACGACCGACATGTGGAACGTGTAATCCACCGCCGCCAGGCTTTCGGCCTTGGACTTCCACAGCTCGAACGCCGCCACCGGCTCGTCGGCCGGACCGGGGCAGATCATCTCGATCAGCGTCGTCGTGCCGCCGGCCAGCGCCGCCTTGCTCGCCGACGCGTAGTCATCCGCGGCGTAGGTGCCCATGAACGGTAGATAGATGTGCACGTGCGGGTCGATGAATCCCGGAAACACGTATTTGCCGCGCGCGTCGACGACTTCGGCTCCGGGAGCGACGAGCTTCGCATCGATGTGCGGCTCGATCCGCGTGATCGTCTCGTTCTCGGCATAGACGTCGCCCGTGAAGTCTTCCGTGGGGGTGATGATGCGCCCACCGTGGATCAGGAGCGCCATGTCGGAATCCAGCGGTGCACAGTGCGCAGATAATCATCGTAGGGCTCGCCGAACACGCGGCGCAGATGGGGCTCTTCGTAGAGAATCACCAGCAGATGCGTGACGATGAGGACCACAAACGCGTAGAGGACCAACCAGCCGGACCACAGGACCATGGCCGCACCGAGCATCGCCACGACGGCACCGATATAGATCGGATTTCGCACGAAGCGGTACGGGCCAGCGACTACGAGCCTGCGCGGTGGATCAAACGGCGCGGCCGTCCCCTTCCCGACGAAGGCAAACGTGACGAGGCACCACATGACCAACGCTAACCCCACGATCACAAGTCCCATGCCGGTGAGCTCGGACCAACTGGGCGCACCGCTCCATTTGTATCCGCTTCCTCTGAGAATGCGTTGTGGCACGATCACGAGGAAGAACGCGACGAACAGTGTCGCATAGGTCAGCGCACGGAGAAAAGTGAGCATTCAGGGAAGCTGCTTGACCATGTCGTCGTACGTCTCGGGGCGACGATCTCGGAAGAACTGCCAGGTCCGGCGCACCTCCTCGATCATGTCGAGGTTCATCTCCGCGACTACGAGCTCGTCTTTGTCCTCGCTGCCTTCCGCCAGGACGTTTCCGCGCGGATCCACGAAGTAGCTCGAGCCGTAGAACTGCCCGACGTTCCACGGTGCCTCGACGCCGACCCGGTTGATGCAGCCCATGAAGTAGCCGTTCGCCACCGCGTGCGCGGGCTGCTCGAGCTTCCACAGATATTGCGACAGGCCCTTCACCGTTGCCGACGGATTGAACACGATCTCGGCGCCATGGAGGCCGAGCAGTCGCGCGCCCTCGGGGAAATGGCGGTCGTAACAGATGTAGACCCCGATTGTCGCGTAGCGCGTCTTGAAGACGGGGTAGCCAAGGTTGCCGGGCTTGAAGAAAAACTTCTCCCAGAATCCGGCCGTGTGCGGGATGTGGTTCTTGCGGTACTTGCCGAGGTAGCTGCCGTCGGCGTCGATGACGGCGGCGGTGTTGTAATAGACGCCCGCCATTTCGCGCTCGTAGATCGGCACGATCATCGCCATCTCGTGTTTCTTGGCGAGCTTCTGCATGCGCTCGATCGTCGGACCAGGGATCGGCTCGGCGATGTCGCACCATTTGGCGTCCTGACTGGGGCAGAAGTAGGGGCCGTTGAAGACTTCCTGCAGGCAGAGGATCTGCACCCCCTTCTTGCCGGCTTCCTCTATATAAGGAAGGTGCTTCTCGAGCATGGCGTCGGTGATCTTGGCTACCGGTGCGTTCGTGTCGTTGATGGGATTCGACATCTGGATGAGGCCGCCGACGACTTTGCGAGCTACCATCGTGAAATAACCACCTTCTTGTCCGTATAGAATTCGATCGAGTCATTGCCGTGCGCCTTGAGATCCCCGAAGAATGAGCCCTTCGTCCCACCGAATGGAAAGAACGCCATCGGTGCGGCGACGCCAATGTTTACGCCGATCATGCTGACGCCGACGCGATAGCGGAACTCGCGCGCGGCCTTGCCGCTCTGGGTGAAAATCGACGTCGCGTTGGCGAACCCCGAGCGCTGCACCATTTGGATCCCCTCGTCCAGGTTGCTGACGTGGGTCACCGATGCCACGGGTCCGAAGATCTCCTCTTTCCCGATCGTCATGTCGGGTTGGACGCCGTCGAAGACGGTCGGCCCGACGAAGTGGCCGCGCGGGTGCTTTTCGACCTTGGTCGCCCGCCCGTCGAGCAGCAGGGTGGCGCCGTCTTTGCGCCCCGCTTCCACGTACGACAGCACCTTCTCCTTGTGTTTGGCCGAGACGACGGGCCCCATGCTCACGCCGGGCTCGAGGCCGTAGCCCAGGCGCAGATCCTTTGCGGCGCTCAGGAGCCGATCACGGAACGGCTCGTAGGCCTTGCCTGCGGCGACCACGACGCTGCCCGCGAGACAGCGCTGGCCCGCGCACCCGAACAGCGATTCGCTGACGTTCGCCACCGCGCGGTCCATGTCGGCATCGGGCATCACGATGACGTGATTCTTCGCGCCGCCCAGGGCCTGCACGCGCTTGCCGTACTTGGCGGCTTCCTGGTAGACGTATTTCGCGACGGGGGATGATCCGACAAACGAGACGCCGGCGATGCCGGGGTGCGCGAGGATCGCATTGACCGCGTCCTTCCCGCCATGGACCAGGTTCAGCACGCCGGGCGGAATCCCCGCCTCATGTGCCAGCTCGATGATGCGCGTCGGCGAGAACGGCACCTGCTCGCTCGGCTTGAGAATGAACGTGTTGCCGGTGGCGATCGCGTAGGGCCAGAACCAGCACGGCACCATCGCCGGAAAATTGAACGGCGTGATCGCCGCGAAAACACCGAGCGGTTGACGGACGTATTCGCAGTCGACGCCCGCCGCGACGTCTTCCAGCGTCTTGCCCATCATCAGGGTCGGAATGCCGCAGGCGTGCTCCACGTTTTCGATGCCGCGGCGCACCGACCCCCGTGCCTCGTCCAGTGTCTTGCCGTTCTCTCGTGTCACGGTCGCCGCGAGATCGTCGAAATGCTCTTCCATCAGGGACTTGAGCTTGAAGAGATAGCGGGCCCGCACCACCGGCGGGACCTCACGCCACTTGCGGAATGCGGCCTGCGCCGCCGCGACCGCTTCACTGACGGCGCGCGCGCCCGACAGCGGCACCTTGCCGAGCGGCTCGGCGGTTGCCGGGTTTGTGAGGTCGAGATAATCGACGCCACCGGGGGCGATCCACTCGCCCCCGATGTAGTTGCGGAGGGTTGTCATACCCGTAGCCTAGGGACGGCTACGGCATTGTCAACTGACGAACTGCGCCTTCTCGGTCGAGCCTTCCAGCGCGACGGTCGAGCTGCGGCCGCCGTGCACGATCTGCGTGATTTCGTCGAAGTAGCCGACGCCCACGAACTCCTGATGCTTGACCGCCTCGTAGCCATCGCGCTCGCCGGCGAATTCCCGCGACTGCAAATCGGCGTACGCCGCCATCCCGCGCTCCTTATAATCCTGCGCCAGCGTGAACATGGCGTGGTTGAGCGCATGGAAGCCGGACAGGGTGACGAACTGGAACTTGTATCCCATCGCGCCCAGCTCCTGCTGGAAGCTCGCCAGCTGTGATTCGCTGAGATGGCGCTTCCAGTTGAAGGACGGCGAGCAATTGTAGGCGAGCAGCTTGCGCGGATACTCCTTGTGGATCGCCTCGGCGAACTGCCGGGCTTCGGCGAGGTCCGGCTTCGCGGTCTCGAACCACAGCATGTCGGCGTACGGCGCGTAGGCGCGGGCGCGCGCGACCGCCGCCTCGACGCCATCCTTAATGACGAAGAAACCCTCGGGTGAGCGGTCGCCGGTGCACCAGCGCCGATCGTACTCGTCGATGTCGGTCGTCAACAGCCCGGCGCTGTTTGCGTCGGTGCGCGCGATGAGGATTGTCTCTACGCCGCACACGTCGGCGGCGAGCCGCGCCGCGATCAGTTTGGCGATGAACTCGCTCGTGGGCACGAGCACCTTCCCGCCCAGATGCCCACATTTTTTGACCGAGGAGAGCTGGTCCTCGAAATGCACGCCGGCCGCGCCCGCCGCGATCATCAGCTTCATCAATTCGTACGCATTCAGAACCCCGCCAAATCCCGCTTCGGCATCCGCGACGAGCGGCACGTACCAGTCGATCGTGTGGTCGCCGTTCATGTGGTGGATCTCGTCGGCACGCCGTAGCGCATTCTGAATGCGAACCAACAGGTTCGGTACGCTGTCGGACGGATACAGGCTCTGGTCGGGGTACATCGTCATCGCATCGTTGGCGTCGGCGGCGACCTGCCAGCCGCTGATGTAGATCGCCTTGAGCCCCGCTCTTACTTCCTGCACGGCCTGGTTGCCGGTGAGCGCTGAGAGCACCGCCACGTAGGGCTCCGCGCCCATCATCTCCCAGAGACGCGCGGCCCCGTGACTCGCAAGCGTATGCTGGACCGGCAGCGTCCCTCGCAGCCGATAGACGTCCTCGGGCGTGTAGGTCCGAGTGACGCCCTGCCACCGCCGGTCGTTGCGCCAGCGCCGATCCAGCTCGGACAAAAATGCGTGCTTGTTCATACTGTTACTCCAGGTGCTCGTATGCGACCAGGGTGAGGAACTCCGGGAATTCGACGCCTGTCATCAGCTGACCAAACAACTCGGCGGCGAGTTCAAACTTGCCGCCTTTCAGATTCTTCTCTTCCATCTCCTCGGTGATGATCGATTCGACCAGACCGTGCGTCACGGTCCGCCCGTTGGAGAGACGCGCTTCGTGACGGACCCACTGCCACACTTGCGACCGCGAGATTTCGGCGGTGGCGGCGTCCTCCATCAGGTTGTAGATCGGCACGCAGCCCACGCCGCGGAGCCACGACTCGAGGTATTGAATCCCGACGTCCACGTTGGTGCGGAGGCCGGCCTCGGTGATTTCGCCGTCGGGGACAGCGAGCAGATCGCGCGGCGCGACGTGCACGTCCTCGCGCATCACGGAGAGCTGGTGGGAAGCGGCCAGTGAGCCGAATGCCCCACTGGCGACCGGCACGAGGCCCGGATGTGCGACCCAGGTGCCGTCATGTCCGGCATGCACCTCCCGTATCTTGTCCTGCAACACTGTGTCGAGCGCCTTGACGTTCGCCGCGGCGTCGCCCTTGATCGGAATCTGCGCAGCCATGCCGCCCATCGCGTGGATACCGCGGCGGTGGCAGGTGTGGATCAGCAGGTCGACATAGGACTTCAGGAAATGACGGTCCATCGTCACGCGCGCCCGGTCGGGCAGTACGAATTCCGGCCGGCTGCGGAATTTCTTGATGAAGCTGAAGATGTAATCCCAGCGCCCGCAGTTGAGTCCCGCGGCGTGATCGCGCAGCTCGTAGAGGATTTCGTCCATCTCGAACGCGGCGGGGATCGTCTCGATCAACACCGTCGCGCGGATCGTGCCGCGCGGAATCCCCAACGCATCCTGCGCCGCGACGAAGACGTCGTTCCAGAGCCGCGCCTCGAGATGGCTCTCGAGCTTCGGCAGATAGAAATACGGACCCGATCCTTTCGCGATCAGCGCCTTCGCGTTGTGGAAGAAGAACAGGCCGAAGTCGAACAACGACCCCGACACGGGCTCACCGTCTACCAGCACATGCCGTTCGACGAGATGCCAGCCCCGCGGCCGCACGATCAGCGTCGCCACCGTGGGATTCAGCGTGTAGTGCTTCTCGGCAGTCTTGAATGCGATGGTGCCCGCGACCGCGTCGCGCAGATCGATCTGCCCTTCGATCGTCCCGCGCCACGTGGGCGAGTGCGAGTCCTCGAAGTCCGCCATGTAGACTTGCGCGCCCGAGTTGAGCGCATTGATCACCATCTTACGGTCCACGGGCCCGGTGATCTCGACGCGTCGATCGAGCAGGTCGTGAGGAATGGGGGCGACGCGCCAGTCCGCGTCGCGAACCTGAGCAGTGCTCTCGAGGAACGTGGGGAACGCGCCGGCATCGAAATCCCGTTGGCGGTCGGCACGGCCGCGCAGCAGCTCCCGGCGCCGCGCCTCGAACCCGCGGGCGAGCCGCGCGACAAATTCCAGCGCCTCGGACGTCAGAATCTCATCGAAGCGCGCGTCGCGCGGAGCCCGAACTGCTACGTCGCGGCCGACGGAGGGGGATGGCATGGCGGCAAACATGGGGGGAAAGTGGAAGTGGGGAGCGGTCGAGGCTTGGACGGCTCAAGCTCTCATACGACCAACTCCCCCTTCCTATGTCCCGCAGTGGGGATGGGGGGTTCTGAGGCGGACGGTGCACTCATCCGGTCTCGTGGCCGGCGCGATACCCACGGCGTGTGGGCATCGCCTTGCGCGGCTGGACCCCCCAAAGTCGGTTCTCGACTTTGCTGCGAACATGATTAGCAAGCCGCGTGCCGCGCGGCTTGTGGCGGGGCCAGTATCGCCACGACACATTTTGTAGCATGAGTGACACGACTGTGGCCGTCGGACGCTCCGTCCCGCGGCGGGAGGGGGGCGACAAGGTCACCGGGCGCGCCCGCTACACCGACGACCTCGCCGTCCCGGGCGCGTTGTACGGCAAGACCATCCGCTCGACCGTCCCGAAGGGCAGGATCCGGTCCATCACGCTCGATCCTGCCTTTGAATGGGGCCGGGTAACGGTTGTGACAGCGGACGACATCCCGGGGGAGAATGTTGTGCAGCTCATCCGCGACGATCAGCCCGTCCTGGCCCGGAACCACGGAGAAATCAGGCACCGGGAAGAGCCCATTCTGCTCCTGGCGGCCGCCGACCGCGCTACACTCGAGGAAGCCGCCAGCTATATCCGGATCGAGTACGACGCTGTCCCGCCGGTCTTTGACCTGGACAAGGCCACCGAACTCTTTAGCAGCGTCGAGATTAGCAAAGGCAAGGTTTTGGAGGATCTGGAAGATCTGGAGGATGTTGAGGTTGTTGAGCGCTCGTTCCGCGTCGGCCTCCAGGAGCAGCTCTACATCGAGCCCCAGGGAGCCATTGCGTTCCCAGAACCGGGCGGCGCGATCAGAATCATTGGCTCGCTCCAGTGCCCTTACTACGTCCATCGGGCCCTGAAACGGGCTCTCAAGCTGACCGACAAGCAAGCCATCGTCATCCAAGCGGAGACCGGTGGCGGGTTCGGCGGCAAAGAGGAGTACCCGTCCATCGTGGCGATTCATGCGGCGCTCCTCGCCCGCAAGGCAGGCCGGCCGGTGCGGCTGATCTACGACCGCCATGAGGATCTCGCCGCGACCACCAAGCGTCACCCCGGCGTCATCACTCACCGCACCGCGGTCAGAAAAGATGGAACACTGCTGTCCCAGGACATCGAGATCGTCCTCGACGGCGGAGCGTACTGCACCCTCACGCCCGTGGTGTTGTCGCGGGCGGCGATCCATGCCGCGGGGGCGTATGCCTGTCCCAATGTCCGCATTCGCGCACGGGCGGTGGCGACCAACACGCCCCCCAATGGCGCCTTCCGTGGCTTCGGCGCGCCCCAGTCGCTGTTCGCCGCCGAGCTGATGGTCGAGCACGTCGCCGAGCGCCTGGGTGTGTCGAGTGTGGATCTCAGGCGCCAGTGGATGTTGCGCCTCGGCGACACAACCGCCACGGGGCAGGTGCTCACCGAGAGCGTCGGTTCTGAGCTCGTATTCGATGCCGCCCTCAAGGCCGCCCCAGCCGTCCGACCGTCCGACCGTCCGACCGTCCGACGCGGGCGCGGTTTATCACTCGTCTTCCATGGCTCGGGGTTCACAGGAAGCGGGGAGAAGAAACTTCAGGGCAGGATCGGATTCGAGGCTCTCGCCGACGGGACCTTCCGCATCCTCACGGCCTCGACGGAAATCGGGCAAGGCACGAAGACCATTTTTTGTCAGCTTGCCGCCGAGGCGTTGGGGGTCGAGTTGGACAAGGTCATCCTGGCGCCGCAGGACACGTCGCTCGTTCCCGATTCCGGGCCGACGGTTGCATCGCGCACGGCGATGATCGTGGGACGCCTGGTGCAGGAAGCCGCCACGGAGGTCAAGGAACGGCTGAAGCGGGAGAAGGCCCCGCTCCGGGTCGAGAAGTCGTACATCCAGCCCGACTCGATCCACTGGGACGAGACCAGTTATCGTGGCGACGCGTATCCCGTCTACGCCTGGGCGTGCACGATTGCCGACGTCGATGTCGACATGATCACGGGGGAAGTACGCGTCATCGACCTGGTCACGGCCGTCGATTGCGGCAAGGCCATCCACCCGGTGATGGCTGAGGGGCAGATCGAAGGCGGCAGCCTGCAGGCGGTCGGCTGGGCGACGATCGAAGAGATCAAGATGAAAGACGGGGGCTACCAGAACGACCGGCTGGCCACCTACCTCATTCCCACCGCGCTCGACGCGCCGCGGATTCGCACCATCCTCGTCGAGAATCCGTACTCCCGCGGGCCGTTCGGAGCCAAAGGGATTGGCGAGCTTCCGATGGATGGACCAGCGCCCGCCATTATCGCCGCCATCCACGACGCGACCGGCGTCTGGCTGGACGAGATTCCCGCCACTCCGGAGAAGGTTCTGTCGGCATGCGCTTCACGCTGAACGGGACAGCGGTTTCGCTCGACGTCGTTGGTACACACCGTTTGCTCGACGTATTGCGAGAGGACCTCCACCTCACCGGCACCAAAGAAGGGTGCGGCGAGGGCGAATGCGGGGCATGCTCCGTGATCGTCGACGGGGAGGTTGTGGATAGTTGCCTTGTAGCCGTCGGGCAGGTTGAGGGCTGCAAGGTGATCACTGTGGAGGGATTGGCTGATGGCGGACGGCTGACGGCCCTTCAGCAGGCGTTCATCGAGCACGGGGCGGCGCAGTGCGGGATTTGCACTCCGGGAATGTTGCTCGCCGCGCACGTCTTGCTGCAGCAGGCAAGACACCTGAGCGCCGCCGACGTTCGCGAAGGGCTCGCCGGCAATCTATGTCGCTGCACCGGCTACACGAAAATTATCGACGCGGTGCTGGCATGCACGAAGTGAGCTACCTCCGTCCCAAGAATCTGGCGGACGCGGTACGGCTGTACCGGACCACGGCCGGATGTCGACTGCTCGCTGGCGGCACGGATCTCATGGTGATGCTGCACGCGCGCACCCTGCGTCCTGAACCGCGGGCGCTGCTCGATTTATGGTCGCTGCCAGAGCTCAAAGGTGTGCGTCGCGTGAATGAGGGACTGGAGATCGGTGCCGCGGAGTCGTACACGGCGATCATTCGCTCCCCTGAGGTGCAACGGGATCTGCCGGCGCTCGTCGCTGCGGCACGGACGATTGGTGCCGCGCAGATCCAGAACCGCGGCACGCTCGGCGGCAACTTGGCGAACGCGTCGCCCGCCGGGGATACATTGCCGGTGTTGCTCGCCTACGACGCCGTGATCGTGACGGACCGGCGCTCGATTGCCATCGACACGTTCTTCATCGGCTATCGCAAGACCGCCCTCCAACCCGACGAGTTGATCACGGCGGTCCGTTTTCCGCTCGGCCGGCAGGTGGAGTTCCGCAAAGTTGGCACGCGGGCGGCGCAGGCGATCTCGAAGATCGTGATGGCGGTGAGCCGGAGCCCCGCCCGCGTCGCGGTCGGATCGGTCGCCGAGGTGCCGCTGCGCGCTCGCCAGGCCGAGGCGGCGTTGGAGCGGGGCGATCTCCAAGGCGCCGTGGCCGCCGTCGCCGAGGACATCCGACCCATCGATGATGTCCGATCCACGGCGGTCTATCGTCGCGCGGTCACGCAGAATGTGCTGCGAGAACTGCTCGAAAATGTGCGCTCACCGCGCACCTAGTAGGCGAGCATCTCCAACGAGCGAGCCAGAACCTCAGTCCCGAGACGCAGGTGGGCGGGGTCTGTGGATTCCTCCGGGCAGTGCGACCGTCCCCCGATACTCGGGACAAACAGCATTCCGACTCTACACCGCGCCGCCAGAATCTGCGCGTCATGCCCCGCGCCGCTTACCAGCTCCGTTGCCTGAACGCCGCACTCCTGCGCCGCGCGCGCGAGCAGCGCCCGCACATCGGGGTGCATCGCCACCGGCGGTTTTTCCTGCAGGGTGCGAATCGCCAAGCCGAGTCGTCGCTCCTGAGAGATCGTCGTGCAGAGCGAGCGAACGCGCTCCTCGAGCGCTCGGCGGCCGCCCAGGTCGGCGTGCCGGAGGTCTATGGTGAAGACCACCTTGCCCGGGACCACGTTGATCTGATCGGGCTCGACCGCGAGCTTGCCGACCGTCGCGACGGCGGGTTTCCCGAGGGACTTCGCGATCGACTCGATCGCCTGCACCATCGCGGCCGCCCCGGTAAGCGCATCGACCCGCAGGTCCATCGGGGTCGTCCCGGCATGGTCGGGGCGTCCGGTCACCGTCACCTCGAGGTGCGCGATGCCTACGATCGCGCTCACGACGGCGAGCGGTGTCCGCGCAGACTCGAGCACCGCGCCCTGCTCGATGTGTAGCTCGACGAACGTGTCGATGTCGTCGCGCGCCGCCGTGGCGATCCTGGCGGGATCGAGGCCACGCTCGCGCATCGCCGCGGCCATCGCCGCATCCGGCTGGTCGATGGCGCCGACGATCGCGCGGGAGCCCCAGAAGTTCGTCGCGAAGCGCGAGCCTTCCTCCTCACAGATGGCGACCACTTCGAGCGTCCGACGAGGTTTGCCCTTCTCCTTGAGGAGCGCCTCCACGGCACTCAGGCCCGCGACGATGCCCAGGGCGCCGTCGAGCCGCCCGCCGTGGCGGACCGTATCGATGTGGGATCCGGTAACGACGCTCTTTCCTTTATCAGTGCCTTCCGCTCGACCCCACAGATTCCCAACCGCATCCCGTCGAGTCTTGAGTCCGGCGTCTTTCAACCAGCGTTCAACGCGTTCGACCGCGGTCGCCCACGCGGCGCCATACAGAGGCCGGTAGGCTCCACCATCGGGCTCGGCGCCGATCGCGTAGAGCTCGTCGAGCCGTCGCTCGAGCAACGTGGGGTCAATGCCCATTCGACATATCCATAATTATCGATATGTGCCTATGGGGCTGGGGGCCGGGCGGGCCGCACGAATTGCCCCCAGCCGGGCTGGCCGACCACTTGGCCATCGACGAAGACGGTTTTTCCCCGCACGATCGTCCACATGACCTTCCCGGTGAATTCGCGGCCAAGGTAGGCGCTCACGCCGCTCTTCGTCTGAAGGTCTTTCGCTCCAAAGGTCCAGCGTTGCTCGGGGTCTACGATCGCGAGGTCGGCGTCGGCACCCACGGCGATCGCGCCCTTGCGCGGATACAGGCCGAAGAGCTGCGCGGGGGCGGTGGCGGTGAGATGCGCGACCCGCTCGAACGACAGCCCGCGAGCGAGCACGCCGTCGGTCATGAGGACCGGCAGCGTGGCCTGAATGCCCGCGACACCGCCCCAGGCCTGCCAGATATCGTGCTCGCCCCTGTACTTCGCGGCGGCAGGGCAGGGGGAATGATCGGAGCCAATCGAGTCCACTCTTCCAGCCAGCACCTCATGCCATAACGCCTCGCGCGTCTCCGCGTCGCGGATCGGCGGCGCACACTTCAGCGCCGGGCCGATCCGCTCGAAGTCTTCCTCGGTGAACGCGAGATAATGGGGACACGTCTCCGCGGTGATCGCCACGCCTTTGCCGCGTGCCCCGTCCACCTCCGCCAATCCTTCGGCGCAGCTGACGTGGACGACGTGCGCGCGCACACCCTTGCCGGCGCCGCGCATGCAGACGAGCAACCGGCGGATCGCGTCGACCTCGGCGGCAGCGGGCCGGGCGTGGCACCACGCAAGAGGATTCGGCGCGCCTTGGGCGGCGAGCATCTCCTGGCTTTCGGCGTGTACAGCCACGATCGCGTTCAGACGTGCAGCCACCTTGAGCCCAATCGCGAGCACGCCGTCGGGCACGCGAGGAAAGTCGTCGATGCCGCTATGACTCATGAAGGCCTTGAAGCCGACGACGCCGCATTGGTGGAGGGCTTCGAGGTCTCCGAGGTTTTCGGGGACCAAGCCTCCCCACAGGCCAAAGTCCACAAGCGCATTTCGCGACGCGACGGCGAGCTTTTGATCAAACGCCGCAGGTGTCGTGGTGGGCGGGTGTGCGTTGAGCGGCATCTCGAGCACGGTCGTGACGCCGCCGGCCGCCGCGCCGCGCGTGCCGGCTTCCCAGCCTTCCCAGTCCGCCCGACCCGGTTCGTTGAAGTGGACGTGGGCATCCACGACGCCCGGAAGCACGACGAGATCGCGCGCGTCGATCACCTCGGCGCCTTCGTACACTTCGCTACCGATTGCGGTGATGACGCCATTGGTGATGGCGATGTCGGCGGGTCGTTGGCCGGTCGGGAGGACGACGTTGCCGCCGCGGATGACGAGATCGGCGGAACTCACACCTCTTCGATCACGATGTCCTGCGCGCCATGCCAGAGGGTGAGTCTTCCGATTTCAGGCAATTGCTCCTGTCCCTGGGTGAGCGTTGCGAAATGATTGCCTGCCAGTTGCCCAACCTTGCTTGCGAACATGGTCGAGCCGTACGGGAACAAAAGCTCCGTCTCGCTGATACCGCCCGGGTATAGGAGCAACATCCCTGGAGCAGGATGGCTGGTGTGATTCTCGAAATCGAGTCCGAGTTTACGGTCGCCCATCGGAATCCATGTCGACTCGCCGCTCCAACGGCAGTGGACTATCTTGGACTTGAGCGGCAGCATCTTGCGAATCACAGCCACGGTTTTGGGCGCGGCTTGCTCTTCCAGCCGCGCCGTAAACGTCAGGGTTCCCACGCGGATCTTGAGCATGCCCAACACTAACCGTCCAACGATTTCGACGCACGTCCTCGATACCACGCGCGGCGAACCCGCCGCCGGCGTCGCGGTGACGCTCTGGCGCCTCGACGGCAAAGCGCATGTATCGCTGGGGACCCGCGAGACGGATGCAGACGGCCGCATCGGTGACCTGGGGGATGGTGCGCCAGCGGCCGGGAGCTACCGGCTGTCATTCGAGGTGGGCGCATACTATAAGAAGAAGGGGACCGCCGCGTTCCTGCAGCGCGCGACCCTCGACTTCGAGATCACTGAACCCAACCGCCGCTATCACATCCCGTTGTTGATGTCGCCGTTCTCGTGCGCCAGCTATCGGGGCAGCTGAACCTCTTTGAACATGCCGGACCGTTGCTGGAGCGGCTCCGTGCCGAGGAGCCGTTCCCGAGTGGCGCCGCGCTGCTCGCGCGCGCCCGTGCGATCCTGAACGACCTGTCGGAGGCCGAGCAAATCGCTGTGATCAACGCGCATCCTCGGATTGGCGAGCGCCCGGACAAGGTGTCGGCTGCGTCCTTCCGGGAGCAGGGCTATCACCATGACACGACGCCACCCGAGGTCCTCCTGCGACTTGCCAGTCTCAACGATGAGTACGAACAGAAGTTCGGATTCCGTTTCGTCGTCTTCGTGAATCGGCGACCCAAGGAGGCGATCGTGCCCCTGCTGGAGGCGCGGCTGCATGGCTCGCGCGATGAAGAACGGCGGACCGCGCTGCGGGAGATTGTGGCGATCGCCGAGGACCGGCTCAAACGGGAGGAAGTAGACTAGTCCATGTTCGCCCTGTTCAAGCTGATTCAGTCGCTGTTCGACGCGCTGCATTCCGAGGGCACGCCGGGACAGCTCGCCGCCGGGATCGTGCTGGGCTCATTTCTCGGATTGACGCCGCTCTTCAACCTCCACAACGCCCTCATTTTCGCGGCGCTCGTGCTGCTGAACGTCTCCTTCGCGGGAGGCATGTTGGGCTGGGCGCTCTTTGTCCCGATCGGATTCCTGCTCGACCCGCTGTTCGACGGGATCGGGCACAGTCTGCTGCTTGCGCCGTCTTTGCGGGGACTGTGGACGTCCTTCTACAACACGCCGATCGTCCCGCTGACCAACTTCAATAACACCGTGGTCCTCGGCAGCCTCGTTTTCGCGTTGCTCTTTTCGCTGCCGCTCTTCTTTGCCTCGCGCTGGGCAGTGGCGCGCTATCGCGTGACCGTAGGCGAGCGCGTGCGACAGTCGAAGTTCTACCGCGCGCTCACGGCCTCCAAGGTCTACAACGTCTACAAGATGTTCCGTCCATGAGCCGCCTCAAGATCTTCCGCTGGCGCGCGGTCGCGCCGCTGCTCCTGCTCTTCTTCATCGGCTGTGCGCTGTGGTGGCTGTTCGCCGATACGATCGCGCGGCACGAGTCGCAGAAGGTCGGCACGCAGCTGCTGGGCGCCAAGGTCGAGATCCAGGATCTGCACCTCGATCTCACGCGGGGCGACGTCACGATCCGGGGCCTCACGATCGCCAGCCCGCATGAGGCGTTCAAGAACCTGCTCCAGGCGGACGAGCTCGTCGCCGATATCGACATGATCCCGCTCACGGAGAAGAAACTCGTCGTCGACCGCATCGTCGCCAAAGGGCTGCGCTTCGGCACGCCGCGCACAACCGACGGTCGAGTCGCCGCGAAGTCGGGCGATGGGATCGCGGGGCGCGTGCTCGCCGAAACGCGCGAGTGGGCCAGCCAATTCCAGATCCCGGTGCTGCAGCTCGCCACCGGCAAGATCAGCATCGACTCGCTCGATCCGTGGCGGCTTTCCACCATTCCCGCCGCCGCAGCGCTGAGCGCGCGGGCCGACTCGAGCCGCCGCGCCTGGCAGGCGGCGGTCGATTCGCTGCGCCTTGGCCCGACCCTCGATTCGGCGAGCGCCGCGCTCGAGCGGCTGCGGCATGCGCGCGCCACCGACCTCGCCGCGTTGAACGACGGTCGGCAGGCGATCGATCGTCTGAAGCGCGCGCGCGATCGCGTCACCGCGCTCGACCGCCGGGTGAAGAGTGGTATTACACAGCTCCAAACCGGTCTTGCAGGCTTGGATAGTGCACGCCGGCGAGACTATGCCTTCGCACGCAGCCTGCTCAAGTTGCCGAGCCTCGATGCGCCGGCGATTGGGGCCGCGTTGTTTGCGCCGGGCGCCATCAAGCCGTTCGAGCGCGCGCTCTACTATGCGCAGCTGGCCCGCCGCTACATGCCGCCCGGTCTGCTGCCGCGTGCCACGACCGGGCCGAGCCGCGTGCGGCGCGCTGGGGAAGACGTACGCTTCCCCAAGGAGCGCGCGTTGCCCGCCTTCCTGCTCCGCAGCGCCGAGCTGTCGCTCGTGCTGCATCCGGCGTCCGACCAGCCGCAGCAATACGCCGGCCGGTTGACCGGCCTGACGAGCGAGCCGGCGCTGTACGGCCGGCCCACGACCTTCCGGGCCAGCGGACCACAGCTCGCCGCCGGCGCACTGCTCGATCACGTGCGCGACATCCCGGTCGATACGGGTGGTGCGACGGTCGGGGGAATCACGCTGCCGGCGTTCCAGGTCGCGGGCGTGCCCTTACGGCTCGACCCGGGCGCGGCCACGACACAACTCGGCCTCACTCTGAACGGCGACACGATCCATGCGCGCTTCGCGATCCGCTCGACACACGCACGTTGGATGCGCGACTCAGGATTTGCAAACAGCACGATCGGCGATCTGATCTGGCAGGCCGTGTCCGGTATCTCGAATCTCGACGTCGAAGCGCGACTCTCGGGGGCGCTGCACCATCCGGATCTCGCCGTGCGGTCGAATCTCGACGAAGCCGTCGCGTCGCGGTTGCGCGCGGTCCTCGGCGAACAGGTCGCCGCGGCGGAGAAGCAGATGCGCGACCGCGTCGATGCGTTGACCGACGACAAGGTTGGGCCGGCGCGCGCGCGCGTGAACGAAGTGCAGACCCAGGGGCAGGCCCAGATCGCCCAGCAGCGGGCTCGATTGGATGATCTCCAGAAGCAGCTCGAGCAGCGTTTGCGTGACCTCACCCGCATCCGTCTGCCATGACCGTCCAAACGCTGCAGCACCCGACGGCGTCTTAGTTCTGTGCCTCAGCCGGATGATCTGGTCGCGCGTGCCCAGGCCGGCGACCAGACGGCCTTCCGGGAGCTATATCGCCAGCACGCAGGCCGCGTCTATGCGCTCTGCCTCCGTCTGACGGGCGACGACGGCGACGCCGAGGACCGCACCCAAGACGTGTTCGTGCGACTTTGGGACAAGCTGCGGTCCTTCCGGGGCGACAGCGCGTTCAGCTCGTGGCTGCACCGGCTCGCCGTGAATGTGGTGCTGAACGAACGTCGCACGACGAGCAGGCGGGAGCGGCGAGTCATGCCGGCGGAGGATCCGGACAGTATGGTAGGGGCGCAGCATGCTGCGCCCCTCAATCTGAACATTGACCTGGAGCGGGCGATCGCGGAGCTGCCGGACGGAGCACGGGAGGTCTTCGTGCTGTATGACATCGAAGGCTACGGTCACGGCGAGATCGCGCAGCTCGTGGGCATAGCGGAAGGGACGTCCAAGGCGCAGCTGTTTCGCGCGCGGCGACTGTTACGGGAGAAGCTGGAGCGATGAACGAACGCGAGCTGCAAGACGCCGTCAACCAGCTCCCCAAGAGCATCGAGCCGCCGCGCGATCTGTGGCCGGGAATCGAAGGTCGGCTCGGCACGGGGGGGGGCTTCGCCTCGTGGCGGCGGCGCTGGTACTGGGTCCCGCTCGCGGCCGCCGCCGTGTTCGCGTTCCTGCTGGTCGCGCGGGCCGAGCGCAGCGCCTGGGACGTCACGGCGCTCGCGGGCCGCCCCCTCATCGGCACGAGGCGGCTCGCCGCATCGGGCCGGTTGCGCGTCGGCGACTGGTTGCAGACCGACGACTCCTCGCGCGCGCTCATCGCCGTCGGACGGATCGGGCAGGTGGAAGTGCGGCCGGACACGCGCCTACAGCTCGTCGTCGCCAAGGCGAACGAGCACCGCCTCGCGCTCGCGCGCGGCACGATCGACGCCAAGGTCGACGCGGTGCCGCGCCTCTTTTTCGTCGAGACGCCAGCCGGAACTGCCATTGACCTCGGCTGTGCCTACACGCTCGAGACCGATTCCCTCGGCAAAGGACTGTTGCATGTCACCGCGGGGGAAGTCGAGTTCCAGACCGGGTCTCATTCCTCGCGTGTACCCCTTGGCGCGTTGATGCAGATCCGACCCACCACGGGGCCTGGCATTCCGTACGTCGAAGATGCGCCGGCGCCGTTCGTGCGCGCACTGATCGCGTTCGATTTCGAGCCGCGTGGTACGCGCGCGCGTGTCATTCGCACCGTGCTTGCGCTCGCGCGCCCGCAGGATGCGCTCTCGCTCTGGCATCTGCTCCAGCGCGTCGATCCGGCGCTGCGCGGCGTGGTGTACGACCGGCTCGCGGCGCTCGTGGCACCGCCGCTGGGTGTCACGCGGCGCGCCGCCCTCGCGCTCGAGTCTCGCGCGCTGGAAGGCTACTGGACGAAGATCCAGCGGATTCACTTCCGCCTCATGGTGCTGCGGGGCGTGCGGGAGATCGATCCTCGCACCGGTCTGGCGAAGCCTTGACACTCGCTTGACGGGCCCCGGGCAAGCTGCTACGTCGATCACGACGTTCAGTCTTCAACCCGGAGTCCGTTCATGAAGAAGCGCCTGTATCCCATCGCCGCTGCTTTCATCGTGTTCGCCAGCGCGTGTACGGAACCGTTTGACCTCTACCCCCCAGCATCGGGGAACTGGCTGACCGAACAGCGCGTCAGTGCCCCGTCGAGCGAGATCAGCGTCATGACGCAGAACCTCTACGTCGGCGCAGACGTGGATCTCGTGATCCGCGCGCTGGGCACGCCCGATCCTGGCGACGACTTCCCGGCGCTGCAGTCCGCGATCGAAACCGTGGCCAAAACGGATTTTCCCGCGCGCGCGCAAGCCATCGCCGCGGAAATCGCGCGCCGTCTGCCGGACGCCGTGGGACTGCAGGAGGTGTCGCGGATCAACATCGATCTGCGCCCGCTCGGCGCCCCGTTCGTCGTGGACCAGGACTTTCTGGCGCTGATCCAGGCAGCGCTGGCCGACCGGGGGCTGAATTATCAGGTGGCGGCGACGTCGGACAACATCAACGTCAGCCTCGTGGGAGGCCTGGTCCGTCTCGTGGATCATGACGCGCTGCTCGTCAATGCCGATCGCGTGAGCGTCAATGCGGCGAGCGGTCAGGACTTCTCCGTGAACCTCGGACAGGTTGCTCAAGGCGTCGTGCTGATTCGCGGTTGGGTGTTCGCCCGCACGACGATCGATGGCCGAGCCGTCACGTTCGCCAGCGCGCACACCGAAGCGAACCTCGCGGGTGCGCCGCCGGGATTGCTCGAGCAGATTCGCGCCGCCCAGGTCGGCGAAATGGTGGCGACGCTCGGCGCCGGTGAGCCGATCGTGCTGATGGGTGACTTGAACGACACCCCAGGCTCGCCGATGTATGGCGTGCTGGCGGGCGCCGGCTTCACGGACACGTGGACCGCGATGCATCCTGGAGCCGGTGCCGAAGGCGTGACCTGTTGTCACGTCGCTGACCTGTCGGACCAGCTCACGAACTTCGATCAGCGCATCGACTACATCTGGACACGCGGGTTCGCGCGAGACGACGGCAAAGTGCAGGGCAGCATCGACCGCTTCGGCGACGTGCCGGCGGATCGACTGCCCGGCCCGGCGTACCCGATCTGGCCGTCGGATCACGCGGGGTTGGTTGCGGCGCTGCGGTAAGAAGCAGGACGACCGCCGTCGTTTAACTCACCTTTCCTATCGGCAGTTTCCGAATCCGTTTTCCGGTCGCGGCGAAGATCGCATTGCAGACCGCGGGGGCGATGGGTGGGGTCCCGGGCTCACCCACGCCTCCCGGAGCCTCGTTGCTCGGCACGATGTGCACCTCCACCACCGGCATCTCGGCAATCCGTAGCATCTGATAGTCGTGGAAGTTGCTTTGCATCACGCGTCCGTTCTCGATCGTGATCGCGCCCTTCAGGGCCGCGGTAAGACCGAACACGATGCCGCTCTGCATCTGCGCTTCGATCGTACTCGGATTCACGTGCATACCGCAGTCGATGGCGCAGACGACGCGATGCACGCGCACGTCTCCCGCAGGCGACACCGACACCTCCGCGACTTGGGCCGCAAATGACTCGAACGATTTGTACACGGCGATGCCGCGCGCGTGTCCCGCGGGGAGCGGCGTGCCCCATCCGGCCTTGGTCGCCGCCAGCTCGAGCACACCGCGATCGCGCGGGGCGTTCGCGAGGAGCGTGCGGCGATACTCGTAGGGGTCCTGCTTCGCCGCCGCCGCGAGCTCGTCGATGAACCCCTCCACGGCGAACGCATTGAAGGAGTTGTTCACCGAGCGCCAGAAGCCGACCGGGATGCCCGTGTCGGTGAGCTGATAGTCGACATGCACGTTGGGGACGGCGTACGGCAACCCGACGCCGCCCTCGACCGCTTCGCCATCGAGACCATTCTTGACGGTCTGCGGAAACATCCGAGCCATGATCGATGGCGCGACGATGCGATGCGTCCATGCGACTGGTCGGCCGCTCGCATCGAGTCCTGCGCGCAATTGGTGATAGTTGGCGGGCCGGTACTGCGCGTGCTGGATGTCGTCCTCGCGCGACCAGATCACCTTGACGGGCGCGCCGGCCGCTTTGGATGTCTCGAGGGCTTCCATGATAAAGTCGAGCTCGAAGCGCCGGCCGAAACCGCCGCCGAGATAGGTCGTGTGCACCGCGACTTTCTCGGGTGCAATCGCGCCGATCTGCCCGCCGATCATTTGCACGCCCGTCTGGAACTGCGTCGGCGCCCAGATGTCCACGCCGTCGGCACGCACGTGCGCGGTGCAATTCATCGGCTCCATCGTGGCGTGCGCGAGGAACGGCATTTCGTACACGGCCTCGACGCGTTGTGCTGCTCCGGCGAGCGCCGCAACCGCGTCACCGTCGTGGCGAGCGACGGCGCCGTCCTGCGTGGCGCGCTGGGCGAACAGGCTGGAGATGCTCGCGCTGGAGACCTGCGCAACCGGGCCCTCATCCCAGGAGACCTTCAGAGCATCGCGACCCTGCTTCGCCGGCCAATAGCCATCGCCGACCACGGCGACGCCACTCGAGATCTGCACGACCTGCCGGACACCGGGGATGGCTTTCGCGGCGGTCGCATCAAAGCTGCTGACCTTGCCGCCGAACACCGGGCTGCGCGCCACTACCGCGGTCAGCATCCCGGGTACGCGGACATCGATGCCGAACTGCGCCGTGCCGTTCACCTTGAAGCGTGTATCGAGGCGTTTCGTCGGTTTGCCGGCGAGGTGCCAGTCCTTCGGGTCTTTGAGATGCACCTCGGCGGGGACGGGCAGTGCCGCCGCTCGCTGCGCCAGCGCCCCATACGTGAGCCGCCGGTTGCTGGGCGCATGGATCACCGCTCCCGCTTCGGCGCGGCAGCTCGCGGGCTCGACACCCCACGTTTGCGCCGCCGCGGCGATCAAGACGCTCCGCGCGCGCGCACCCGCCTCGCGCAGTGGCTTCCATGCCGCCCGCACGCTCGAGCTGCCGCCCGTGCCCTGCATGCCGAAGATCTGATTGATGTAGGCCTTGTCGGCCGGGGCGAACTCAAACCGGATCTTGGTCCAGTCCGCTTCGAGCTCCTCGGCCAATAACATCGGCAGCGATGTGGTGACGCCCTGACCCATCTCCGAGCGGTCCACAATCACCAGGACGCTATCGTCGGTACCGATACGCAGCCATGCGTTGGGCGCAAACGGCGCCACCCCGCGGCGGTTGGGGATCCTGAATCCAATGACGAGCCCAGCGCCAATCGTCCCCGTGACCTGAAGAAAGTCGCGCCGTTCCATCAGGCCTCCTTTGCCGCACGATGGATCGCGGCCCGGATGCGCTGGTAGGTCCCGCAGCGGCAGATGTTGCTCATCGCGGTATCGATCTCCCCGTCCGTCGGCTGGGGCGTGCGGCTCAGCAACGCCGCTGCGGCCATGAGCTGGCCCGACTGGCAGTAGCCGCACTGTGGGACGTCTTCGGCGACCCAGGCCTTCTGCACGCGGTGCGTGGATGTCGGGCTCAGACCTTCGATCGTCGTGACTGGACGTGTGCCCACGGCCGAGACGGGAAGCACGCACGAGCGCACCGCGTCGCCGCCCAGGTGTACGGTGCAGGCACCGCACTGCGCGATGCCGCAACCGAATTTCGTCCCCGTCATTCCAAGATTGTCGCGCAGGACCCAGAGGAGCGGTGTGTTCGCGGCGACGTCGATGGTCCGGCGCCGGCCGTTCACCAGGAGCGTGTACGAGGGCATAGGCAGGGCCTCGGTATAGAAGGTGAGTCAAACGTGGCGGAGAAACCGAGAAGTGGCTAGTTAGGGTGTTCCATGACGAACTACGCTCGTCGCCTGGGCCTGTTCTCCGGTACGATGGCCGTCGTTGGTGGGATCATCGGGGGCGGGATTTTCCGCACGCCCGCGACCGTCGCTGAACGACTCGGCACCCCGGGGGAAGTCCTGTTCGCGTGGGTGCTCGGCGGCGCCGTCGCGCTCATTGGCGCGTTTTGCTGGGGCGAGCTGGGACAGCGGCGCCCCCGGGCAGGCGGCGGGTACGTCTACCTGCGCGAGACCTTCGGTTCGCTGTCGGCATTTCTGTATGGGTGGACACTGGTGCTCATCATCGCCACAGGCGCGATTGCCGCAGTGGCGGTGACGTTCGCGGATTACACGCTGGCACTCGTAGGGCTGCCGCATCGCTTCTCGGTGCCCCTGGCGATCGCGGCGATCGTCTTTCTTGCCGGAATCAACTACATCGGCGTTCGCCCAGCTGCGATCACCCAAAACATCTTCACGATTCTCAAGCTTGTCGCCCTCGCGGCATTGATCGGGGCGGGAATCCTTCTCACTACACCTACCGCCTCCTACCGCCCCTTACCGCCCTCTACCGCCGGAGTGGGCGCACTCGGTTCAGCACTGGTTCCGGTGCTCTTCACCTACGGCGGCTGGCAACAGACCAACTTCATTGCGGAAGAGATCATCGAGCCGGAGCGCAACCTCCCGCGCGCCTTGGTCCTCGGCGTGACGATCGTCGTCACGGTGTACCTCCTGACGAACCTCGCCTATCTCCGTGTCCTCGGGCATGCGGCGTTGGCGGCGAGCACCGCGCCCGCGGCCGACACGATGAATGCGGTCCTCGGTCCTGCCGGCGGCAAAATCATCGCCGCCGGGATCGCGCTGTCGACCTTCGGTTTTCTGAATCTCGTGATTCTGGTGACGCCGCGAGTGCTCCAGGCTATGGCCGCCGATGGGGTGTTCTTCCGTCGCCTCGCCATCCTGCATCCCGCCTACCAGACGCCCACCGCTGCCATCGTCGCACTTGCCACACTCGCCGTGGCGCTGACGCTGACGGGGACGTTCGGGCAACTTGTCGATTACGTGACGTTCGGGGATTGGATCTTCTTCGGATTGACGGCAGCGGCGCTGTTCATCTATCGCAAACGAGACCAGAGTCCAATATCCGGTTTTCGCGTTCCTGCCTATCCTGCCACGGTGATCATTTTCGTCCTTGCCGCGGCGTACGTCGTATTCAGCTCGATCGTGTCCAACCCCCGCAACGCGGCGATTGGCGCCGGGCTGATCGGACTCGGAATCCCCGCGTTTCTTTATTGGCGGAGCCGCTCATGACTCGGACTTCATTATTAATAGCATGTCTGGCGATGTTGCTGTCACGCCCCGGTTGGGCCCAGCACGAACACGGTCGCTCCACCGAGCAGCTGGGGCGCGTCGTGTTTCCCATCTCGTGCAATCCCGAGGCACAGCAGCGCTTCAGCCGCGCGATGGCTTTGCTCCACTCGTTCTGGTGGGAGCAGGGGCAGGCGGCGTTCCAGGCGGTCGCAGATGCCGACTCGACGTGTGCGATGGCGTACTGGGGGATGGCGCTGAACGCCTGGGGCAATCCGTTTGTGGGAGGTCCGGGCGGCAACGCGGGCAAGGGGGACCCCCTGCGCCGCGGCGCGGCGGCGGCCGAGGGCGCGTCTGCGCTCAGCGCGCGCACGGCACGTGAGCGCGGATTCATCGCGGCGAGCGCCGCGCTGTATCGTGGCTTCGATTCGATTCCGAATGCGCGGCGGCTGCAGGCGTACTCCGACACATTGGCGCGCGTCTATCGCGACTTCCCGACCGATATCGAAGTCGCGATCTACTACGCGCTCTCGCTGGTAGAGACGGCGTCCAAGACCGACACGACCTTCGCGCGCCAGAAGCAGGCAGCCGCGATCCTGAATCCGCTGTACCGGCGATTCCCGCAACATCCCGGGCTCGCGCACTACATCATCCACGCCAACGACTCGCCACGCCTCGCGACCCTCGGCCTCGACGCGGCGCGCCGATATGCGGAGATCGCACCGTCGGCACCGCACGCGCAGCACATGCCCTCGCACATCTTTGTCCGCCTCGGCTTGTGGGACGAGACGATCGCCGCCAACAAGCGCGCCTTCGAGGCCGGCCTCGAGGACGCGCGCGCCCATAACGAACCCGTCGCACCCGAGCGGCTGCACGCGCTCGATTACATGGTCTACGCGTTCCTGCAGGAAGGGCGCGACAGTGCCGCGCGCAGCACGATCGACACCGCACAAAGACTCGTCACGACCGCAACGTCCGACATGCTGATCGCGAACTACAATCGCGTGGCCATGGAGGCGCGGCTGCCGCTCGAGCGGGGCGACTGGGCCGCGGCCATGCGCCTCCCGGTGCGCGCCGCCGAGCTGACGATTGGTGCGGCCCTGGACCATTTCGCGCGGGGGATCGGGGCGGCTCGGCTGGGCGATACGACGCAATCGAGGCTCGAGATCGCCGCACTTGCGGCAATCGAAGCCGACATGACGCGGCGTGGCGACACAGAGTGGGCGCGGGTCGTCGCGATCAAGCGGCAGGCGGTGATGGCGTGGTCGGAGCTCGCGGCAGGCGACACCGCCCAGGCGCTCCGCGACGCCAAAGCGGCGGCCGATCTGGAGGATGTGACGGAGAAGCAGCCGGTCACCCCGGCTGAGCTGCTGCCGGCACGCGAGCTCGAGGCCGACATGCTGCTCGCGACCGGTCGATATGCCCAAGCGCGCGCCGCGTATGAGACGACGCTGGCGCGCGAACCGAAACGCGCGCGGAGCCTCTTCGGGTCGGCGCGCGCCGCCGAGCTCGCGGGCGACACCGCCGGTGCACGGCGCCGCTACGACGAGTATCTGGCGCAGATGCAGCCGGGCGACGGCGATCGTGCGGAGATTGCGCAGGCCCGCGCGGCGGTGCGCTAGGCTACCCGCTAGCGGGCCCCCTCCAAGAGTTCCTCGATCCACCGAGCTGTGATACACTCGGTGACCATCTTCCCACGATTGTCCGTGTCGGTGGGCCGAGAGCCGTGCGCCAGCAGCAACCGAATGATCCTCGCCTGTTGGTCTTTCGCACTGGCCGTTCCCGAGCCCCCGCGTCCCGTGGTTTGCACCGCCAGATGCAGCGGAGTCGAGCCACTCTTGTTCTTGCCACGTGGATCTGCGCCGTGGGCCAACAGCACACTGACCGCCGCCGCGCAGCGTGTGCGTACCGCTCGGTGCAGCGGCGCCACGCCGCTCTTATCCGCGGAATTGGCGTGAGCGCCCGCGCGCAGCAGGTACTCCAGAGTGGCCGCCTGTGCGCCCGGGTTCCATCGATCCGAGCCGGGCTGCCCGTCGCAGGCGTAGTGCAAGGGCTCGGCACCACGACGGTTTCGCGCGCCGACGTTGGCGCCGCCGGCGACAAGCGTTCTAGCGATCTCCGGCCGATACGCGGCCGCCGCGATGTGCAACGCCGTATCACCGGTGTAGACGTAGTGCCCGATCTGGCGCAGATAGGGCGAGGGCGATGCGCGCGTAGCGCCCACGCGTGCCGCTTCGGACGCGAGTCGCGGCGAGTCCTTCAGGAGCCGCGACGTTTCTGCCCCGTCGCCGGACGCAATTGCGCGAAACAGAGCCCTGAGTGTCAGGCTCCGCGCTCTCCTCGATATGCGAGGCGACCGGTGGCAATCACCAGCAGGAGTATCACGCCGGCGCCACATGCGGCTGCGTAGAACAGCAGGAGCGGCAGCCGCTCCCCGCGCACTCGGTCCCAGTTGTTGAATCGCAGTCCGATCTCCTGAGTGGTGAGCACGTGCGAGGCCGCGCCGTCAGTGATCGACACCTGCTTTTGCTCGACCAGGGTTTCGAGCGGCCGACCTTCCGCGAAGATCTGGACGCGGTCCTTGCTCTCCGTCAACGAAAGGGCGCTGGCCGGCGGCGTCCACCAGATATCGGAGCGCTTCGGGAGCTCGCTGTAGAGGGCAACGACCGGGATGAACAGCAGGGTGGCGGTGAGAATCGAGTAAAAGACTCGTAGACGAGGTGGCATCGAGTCCCCCAGTGTTAAACGTTCATGCAGGCACGCGGAGGCCAGAGACTCGGTACTGACAGGTTATGGTGATTCCTCAGGCCTGCGCTTCGGGCTCGAGATACTCCTCGCGATACATGCGAATCAGCTCGAAGAAATAGCTCAGCGCGAGCGGCCCGATGAGCAGGCCGAGCAGGCCGAATTGCGCCACCCCGCCAATCGCGCCGATCAGCGTGATGAGGGGGTGCACCTCGGAGAAACGGCGGTAGATCAGCGGCCGGATGAAGTTGTCCACGCTTCCGACCACGAGCACACCCCAAATCACGAGCAGGATCGCCGGGACGGGGCGACCCTGCATATACAGGACGATCGCCGCGGGACCCCAAATCATGCCGGACCCCACAACGGGAAGAATCGCGAACGCCATCGTGACGACGCCCCAAAACAGGGCGTTGGGGAGACCGGCGACGACGAACGCCAGACCGAGCAGCAGGCCCTGGATCGCGGCGACGGCGCCCGTACCGATCACCGTGGAGATGGTGACGTCCTTGAAGCGCTTGCCGAGCTTTTCCGTGTTCTGTTTTGAGAAAGGAATGTAGGGGCGGGCATCGAGCCACATGTCGCCCGGATGCTTCAAGACGTAGTAGAGACCGAAAAACGAAATCGTCAGGTTCAACGTGAGCCGTGTCGCGGTGCCGACGAGGCCGAACGCGCTCGACCCGATGGCCGCCACGATGCGGCCGCCCGCTTCGGCGATGCGCGGGCCGATCGGAATGCCCTGCACCTGCAGCGTGGAGAATCGGGCGATAATGGGACTCTGCAACACGGTCCCCGCGATCTGCTGCGCCTGGCCGATCAGGAGTCCCGCGATCAACATCCCGGGCACGACGAGGAGCACCACCCCGAGCAGCGTGACGACGAGGGCTGCGGCGCCCGACGGCATCCGGCGCCGCACCAACCAGGTGTACAAGGGCGCGAACAGAACGGCCAGAACGGGAATCCCAATGATCCCTGTGCCGTAATCCCACAGGGACCACAGCAGCGCCGCGCCCAGCGCGAAGACGATGAACGCGGCGCGCTGATGCTTGCTGTCGAGAAACGCTACGTCTCTAGCGACTGCCTCGCTCCACGCGAAGGACTCGGGTCAACGTCTTCCCTTCCACTGTAATAGTGACGAGATAGTCGCCTGTCGAGACCACGTTCGGGGTGCCCCCAAATCCTCCAAAGCCACCGCCTCCAGCCGGCGCTCGGCCGAACGCCTGGGCTACGAAGCCAAGGGCTCCAAACCCACCGCCGCCGCCACCGCCGCCTCCCTGACCAGGTTTGCGGAGCAGGTTGCCCAGCGTCGTCAGGAACGTCGCGTCGGGCGGTGCGTCGCCAGATTCGCCGCCGCTTTCGCTGCCGGCGGCCGGTAGCGCGACGCCGGCAGACGCGGCGCGCGGCGTCGTCTCACCGGGACGGGGACGCTCGTTGAACCGCCCCGCGGCGTTGAACGGCGATCCGCCGCCACCTCCACCGCCGCCGCCGCCACCACCGCCGCCGCCAAATCCAAAGCGCTGCGCCAAGCCCTGAAGGTCACCGGCGAGCAGCGCGGTCTTGATCGGCTCGAGCTGCTGCGTGTTGGTGCCCCCGCCCGCTTTGGCGAGCGAATCGAAGACGACGTTGATGCGCATGACGAGCCACGCACTATCACGCTTCTGCGACGGCGAGAGCGCGACTGGCGGAGGCGTCTTGCCCTGGAAATTCCACACGACGCGGTGCAGCCCCGGGCCCGCTGGGCCCTGAACTGTGCGCACCGTGTCGCCGCGCACGTCGCGGATCACGATCTGCGTCCGCGCCCGGCGATCGGGGCTGCCGGTCGCGAGGCGATACACGATCTCCGCCCCGTACTGCGGGCTCGGCGCGCGGAAGGCCTTCTGTCCGTTGTTGCCGCCGCCGAGCGGCGGCTGGCCGTACTGATAGGCCGTCGTCGGCTGGAAGAGATAGGCGCCGGCCGCAATTGCGCTGTCGTTGAGCTGCTCGAGCGGCGCGATGTTCACGATCCACAGCGCGCGTCCGTGCGTCGCCGCGATGAGATCGCGCTCGCGCGGATGAATGCGGAGATCGTGGACCGGCACCGTCGGGAAGCCGCTCATGAAGCGCTGCCACGACCCGCCCCGATTGAACGAGACGTACAGACCGACGTCGCTGCCCAAGAAGAGCAGATCGCGGTTGGCGACATCCTCGCGGATCACGTGGACGTAGCCCGGCCCGTCGTCGCCCTTCGGAAGATTGTTCACGATCGAGCGGAACGACTTCCCGAAGTCCGTCGTGACGTACACGTACGGCGCGTAGTCGCCGTTGCGGTGATTATCGAACGTGACGTAGAACGTCGTCGAGTCGAAGCGCGACGGCTCGATGCGGCTGACGTACGTGCCGGCGGGGACGCCGGGGAACCGCCCGGTGATGTTGTCCCACGTGCCGCCGTCGTTCTTCGTGACCCACACGTTGCCGTCGTCCGTGCCGGCGAACAGCACGCCCGGCCGGAGCGGCGACTCCGCCAGCGACACGATCGTGCAATACGTCTCGGCGCCGGTCACGTCCGGCGTGACACCGCCCGTCGTCCGCGTGCTGACCCGGATCTTCATCGAATCCCTGGTCGTCAGATCCGGCGAAATCGGGTAGAGATCTTCGCCGCGGCGCGTCGACTTCATCACCTTGCTCGCTCCCGCGTAGAAGATCTCGGGGTTGTGGGCCGAGATGAAGAACGGCGTGTTCCAGTTCCAGCGGAGATCGATGTCGGCCGAGTCGGCCTTCTGATGGGCGCGCAGATCGGCGAGGTGGCGTGCCTGCGCCCCGGTCGCCGGCCTGGTCGTGTCGGGGCGCTCGATCACGATCGAGTCCTCAAACATCTGGTAGCGCGGCCGCCAGTTCGGCTTCTGGAGATTGGTGCGATCGCCCGTCGCGAAGTTGAGGCGTGACATGTTGCCGCCCTGCGACTCGACGTAGATCGTGTTCGGGTCGGTGGGATCCTGCGCCGTGTAGAAGCCGTCGCCGCCGCCGACGGTCGTCCAGTCGGCGTTGGTGATATCGCCCTGGCGCCGGCGCGACGGCCCGCACCACGAGCCGTTGTCTTGATAGCCGGCGCAGACGCTGTACGGGAATGCCATGTCGTAGCTGACGATGTAGGGTTGCCCGATGGCGAAGGTGTTCAGGAAGTCCCAGTTGCCGCCTTTGTCCCATGTCTGCGACACACCGCCGTCGTCGCCGACGACGATGTGATTGGGATCGTTCGGATCGATCCACATGGCGTGATGGTCGACGTGAATGCCGACGGTCGCGTTCCCGATTGTCTTGCCGCCGTCATTCGAGTAGTTCACCGGCGTGGACGACCAGTACACGCGGTTGGCGTCCTTCGGATCGACGCGCACCTGTGAGTAATAGAAGGGGCGCACGTTGTTGCCGTTCATCTTCTCCCAAGTCGCGCCGCCATCGGCCGAGCGATACAGGCCGGAGGGCCGAGTCTGTGCGGCCTTGCCGGCGCCACCTTGTGCATTGGCGTTCGTATCGGCCTCGACCATCAAGTAGATGACTTTCGGATCCGAGGCTGCGATCGCGATGCCGATACGGCCCTTGGTCGTAGTGGGGAGACCGCCGCCCTTGACCTCGGTCCACGTCTTACCGCCGTCGGTCGTCTTCCAGAGCGCGCTGCCGGGACCGCCACTATTAAGGAAGTAGGGGCCGCGCACGCGCTGCCAACTCGCGGCAAAAAGCACTTCAGGATTCGACGGATCCATCGCAACGTCGATGAAGCCGGCCTGCGGCGAGATGAACTTCACGAGCTGCCACGTCTGCCCGCCGTCGCTCGTCTTGTACAGGCCGCGCTCGGGATTCGGCGACCACGCCTGCCCGAGCGCCGCGACGTAGACGATGTTCGGATTCGTGGGATGCACGACGATGCGGCCGATCGCACCCGTCTTCTCGAGCCCCGTACGCTTCCAGGTGAGCCCGCCGTCGGTCGATTTGAAAATGCCGCAGCCCGGGGAGATCGTGTTGCGGGAATCCTCTTCACCGGTGCCGGCCCACACCTGCGTCGTGTCGGACGGCGCGATCGCGACTTCACCCATCGACACGCATTTCTCATTGTCGAAGACCGGCCGGAACGTCGTGCCGGCGTTGGTGGTCTTCCAGATGCCACCCGCTGCGGCCGCGACGAAAAGTGTCTTCGACGGACTCGGAATGCCGGTGACGCTCGAGACGCGGCCCATCATGTTCGCCGGGCCGATGTTGCGCCAGCGGAATCCGGCGAGCAGCGTCGAATCGAGCATAATCCCGCCGGTGCGCGGTGCCTGGTTCTGGGCACCGGTGGTCACGGTGACATTGCTGGGCGCGGCACGTTGGGGGCGGGGAAGCTGGCGCGCTTTCGCGGAGTCCGTGGCGGATGGTGCGGGTTGCGGAGGGGGGGCGGGAGGATTCTGAGCCAGAACTGGTGCTGCGATCGTAGTGAGGACGGCGGCAGCCGCCCACAGGCGCTGGAACATGACGGCCCTCAGTCAATGATGGTGAGTGGTGGAATCGTGCAGCGATTTGAGTACGAATGGAAGCCTTGACCCGTTGAATCCCGACAATTAAACTCGGCTTTCCTCTAACCCACTCCATGGCGCACAATGCTGAGAGTTTTGAGCCGAGGTGTCGGCCTGGTTGGTGTTCTGACGGTATTCCTCGACCATCCCCTTTCAGCCCAAGAGCGTTTTGACATCTCCGTCTATCCTTACGCCACCGCCCACCGCGGCGAATGGGAACTGGAAGGCCACCTCAACTACGCGAGCCGTGGGACGAGTGGCTTCGCCGGTTCTGTGGCGCCCACGCAGGGCCAGTGGCGCTTCGCCGCTGACGTGTCGCACGGGATCACCGATCACTGGGAACTCGCCGGCTACGTCCTCGGCGCGCAGGTCCCGGGCCTGGGACTCGAGTACGCGGGTTGGCGCCTGCGGTCGCGGCTACGGGCCCCAGCGTCCTGGGATTTGCCTGTGAATGTCGGCTTCAGCGCCGAGTACGAGACCGCCCGGCCGGCATTCAGTGAGAGTGCGCGAACCGCAGAGCTGACCGCGGTCTTCGAGCGACGGTTTGGAAGCGTGCAACTGATCGCCGATCCCACGTTCGAGCGAGATTTGGCGGGCCCGGAGCACGAGTGGGAGTTCGAGCCCAGGGCGCGGGCGGGAGTGGACGTCAGCAAGGCGCTGACATTGGGATTCGAGTGGTACGGCTCGTTCGGTGAGACGACCCAGCACCATCAGTACTATCCGACGGCGGATTGGCGATTAGGCGATGACATGACACTGCACCTTGGCGTTGGCTTCGGCGGCGTCACCGCCGGTGACCGTTTGGTCTTCAAAACGCGGTTCGAGATGCCGTTGGGGAGCGAGAAGTAGCGGGCGGGGACATTTTGGAACTTCGATGGTCCCAAGCGGGGCGTGATGCCAGTCACGCCCCGCTTTGTCTCTTCCTCTACATTTCCAGGCGGCACTCACGTCGTCCCAGGACGGGACCCGCCCACCCGCCCCTCACTGCCGCATCGAGCGGTGCCGCCTTCTACGCTGAGGGATCGGGTCTATGGCCTGGAATATCTTCGGTCGCGAAACGACACCCGAGCAGCTTCCCGCCGAGCTCCGCGCGATTCTCGCCGAAATGAAGCGCGAACGCGTGGCCTTCGAAGCCCTGACCACCGCCGCGCGCGACTCCGGTCAGAGTCTGTCGCAGCTCCTGCAGCCGATCACCGAAGCGCAGAAGGTCGTAAGCGAGCTGCAGGCGCGGGTCAAATCGCTGGAGCGGCTCGTCCCCGTCCTGGCGACGCTCGACGAACAGACCGAGAACGTCTCCAAGACGCAGCGCCGCACCGAGACCCAGCTCACGCAGAACTCGGACAATGCCAAGCAATTGCGCGGCGAAATCGATGAGCTGCGCGGCGTGCTGGAGCAGGCGCTGGCCCTGAAGAATGACGTGGCCGGCTTCCTCGAGCTGGGCGGCGGGTTCAAAGCGTTGCGGATGGATGCCGACTCGCTGAGCGGCGCGGTCCGAGAGCTGACGCAGGGGTTCGACCAGGTGCGCGCCCGGCAGGAGGAGCTGCGCAAGTCGAGCGAGTCCATTGCAGCGCGGTTCGGCGCATTTGAGGAGCGGCAGGTGAGTTCGCAGCGGAGCGTCAGTGACACCGAGTCGCGCACCGCGACGGTCGGGCAGACGCTCAAGGACCTGACGCAGGCCGCGGCCGAGGCCGCGCAGACCAAGCGCCAGCTCACGACGCTCAAGACACTCGCCGACGGTGTGACCGCGAAAGTCGCCGCGCTCGAGCAGCAGCGTGACGTCGTCGACCGCGCCACGAGCGAGGTGGGCAAGCTGCACGAGCTGATGGGCGACGTCGATGCGAAGATTCGGCGGCACGAAGCGAGCGCCAAGGGACTCGGCGAGCTCGAGTCGAAGGTCGGTGAGCTCAAAGCGCTGCATGCCGAAGTGCTGGAGCGCTCGACCGAGATCGCCGCCAACCACAACTCCGTCAAGCAGGCGGACGACGAGCTGCGCGCTCGGCTGGCGGCGCTGCGCGACGACGTGCAGCGCGCCGTGAAGCGCTTCGAGCTCGAGAACCAGGGGCTCGATGCGGTCGGGCAGCGGATCGTCGATCTCCGCGGCTCGCTCACGGCCATCGAAGGGCGCTTCAAATCACTGGAGGAATCGAGCCGCGGCATCACCGACGTCCGTTCCAAGGCCGACGGTCTGACGGCGCAGCTCGAGAGCATCGCCGAGAACGTGGCGCTGCTCGGGACCCAGGCCGAGCGCGTGCGCGCCATGGAAACCAGCACCACTCGACTGGGAAGCACGGTCGAGGAGATGACGCAGCGGGTGGCGCAACTGGAGAAGTCTCACCCCGGCGTGCGGGCGGCGCTGGAAGATGTCGCGATGCTCAGGGGCACGCACGAATCGGTCAGGGGCGCGCTGGAGCAGGTGGAGGGTGCCGCCGACGAGATGGCGCGCGTGCTCGAGCTGCAGTCAGGAACCAAGGCGTGGCTCTCCGGCGTAACCGAGCAAATCAAGGCGCTGCGTGTCGAGCTGGCCGCAATCGAGGATCTGAAGCCGACCGTCGAGTCCGTGCGCGGCGAAGCGGACCGCGTGTCGCAGGCGATGGGACAGATCGATGCGCGCAGCCGCATGGTGGAAGATCTCAACAAGCGGCTGACCGATCTGACAGCGCTGGGCTCGCAGCTCGACGAGCGGAGCCGCGAGCTGCTGTCGCGCATGACGGGAGCGGACGAGCGCTTCGGAGCGCTGGCGGCTCGCGCCGACGAGGCGGCACGGATCGAGAAGCTCGTGCCGGCCGCGGTCGCGACGGTCGAGCGTGCCGAACGCCGTGTGGGAGAAGTGGACACGGCAGTGGCCGCGCTCGAATCGCGCGCCCACAATCTCGAGGGACTGGCGGAACGCACCCGCGCCCTCGGTCAGGAGCTCGAGCTGCGCCAAGCCGCCCTGGACAAGGCGACCGAGCATCTGGACCGCGTCGCCCAGCTGCGCGAGCAAGCGGCCAGTGCCGCTCAGCAGCTCGAGGAACGCTCGTCACAGCTGGGGACCGCGGTTACGACGGCAGGCAACCGCCTGCTCGAGTTGACGGCCACGGTGGATGAGCTGGACAATCGCGCCGGCGGTCTGCGGTTCGCGCAGAAGCGGATGGCACAATTCGAGGAACGGCTCGCCAAGTGGGAAGCGGTCGAGTCGCAGCTGACGCGCGCGCTCGAGCAGATGGGCCAACGCCAGGCTACGGTCGACGCCATGCAGGCGGATATGCATCGCCTGTACGAAGTCGCCGAGAAGACCACGGATGATGTCCGGTCCATCGCGAGTGCGAGAGAGGAAGTCGGCCAGACGCGCTCGATGTTGGAGTCGGTGCTCAGCATGGTCACGCACGTGCACGACGCCGCCAATGGGCTGGATCACCGCAAGCGGCAGGTCGAGCAGGCCGAAGAGCGGCTCGCGCGGGCGGAGGCGATCCTTGTTGAGGTCCAGGCAGGGCTGGAGCGTCTCCATGGCCAGAAGGCGCTACTCGATCAAGCCGTCACGCAGGCCAGTGCGCTCGCGTTCCAGACCAAGCAGGCGGAGACGGTGATCGCGGCGCTCAGGCAGGAGCGGGAGATCACGGACAACGTGCGCTCCGCGGTGACGCAGCTGCGCGAGGAGCGGCGGTCGGAGGAGCGGCCCGAGCGGCCGAAGAAGAGCGCCTAAGGCCCCCGAAGCAGACAAGCCCCGCAACGAGAGAACCGTTGCGGGGCTTGTTCGTTAGTGGCGATTCTAGCGGTGCCGTCCCGCCGGCGCGGGAGGTGGAGGAGGAGCCGTGGGCAGCGGCGTGTCGCTGTTCCAGACGTCGTCCACCATTACCCATTTCCCGTTCTCCTGCATCCAGTGCACGACGTATTTGCCCGAGTCCGCCGCCGGCATCCCGGGCGGCAGTTTCGCACCGGCGGGGTAGGCCCAGTGCCAGCGGCCCCGTTCCATCGCCATGGCACCCGTGCCGTGCACGGCGTCGGCGTGAAGCGTCAGGATTGGCTTCGGATCCATCGTGTTCATCGTCGCGAAGAACGCCTTGATCGCGTCTTTGCCCTTCATCGTCGCCATGTTGGGCGGCATGATGACGGCGTCGGCGGCGTAGAACTCGGCGATCGAATCGGCATGGCCGGTGCTCGTGAGCCTGGGCCACTGGGCGTTGGCGGCGTCGATCGCCGCCTTCGCGCCGGCCGACGTGTCGGCCGGCTGGCAGGCGAACGCCGTGGTGGCGAGGAACAGCAGATAATGATGAAGGCGCATGGGTGTCTCCGTCGATTCGAAAGGGGGAGGCGGAGACAATGGCGCGTTCCGCCTGAGTGCGCAAGTTTAGCTCGCCATGTTCACACCCGCCTCGCTCGCCTTTCTGCGCGGCCTCGCCCGGCACAACAACAAGCCGTGGTTCGAGGCGCAGCGCGAGAGTTACGAGCACGACGTCCGCGATCCGATGCGTGCGCTGATCGAGGAAATGGACGTGCGGCTGGCGCGGTTCGCGCCGGAGATCATTGGCGACCCGAAGCGCTCGATGTTCCGCATCAATCGCGACATCCGGTTTTCCAAGGACAAGTCGCCGTACAAGACGCACGCGGCGTGCTGGTTTCGGCACCAGGGCGCGAGCCACAAGGTCGGTGGCGAGGCCGAGGAGGGAAGTGCCGGGCTGTACTTCCATCTCCAACCCGGGAAGTCGTTCGTCGGCGCGGGGATCTGGATGCCGCCGCGGCCTGGCTTGAACAAGATTCGCGATGCGATCGCCGAGGATGCCAAGGGGTTCGCACGCGTCGTTGAGAACCCGCGCTCGCGCCGGCGGTTCGGTGGGCTCGACGACGGGGAGATGCTCAAGCGCATGCCGCGTGGGTTTGCGGAGGGTCATCCGGCGGCGCGGTGGCTGCGCTATCAGTCGTTTACGATTGGCCGGGAGCTCAGGGACCAGCAGGTGCTCGGCGCGAAGCTACCAGCGCTGCTCGAGGCGGATTTCACCCTGATGATGCCGTTGGTGCGGTGGCTGAATCGGGCGCTGGGACTGCGGCAGGCGACGGCGCGCTAGGGCTCGCGCGTGAAGACGGCGCGCCAGCTGCGATCGATGGGAGACCAAGTGAAGTGGTTCTGATCGATCAGGCGCAACGTGAACGATTCGATCCCTTGCCGGGCGCCGTTGCCGCTCGCCGGCGCGATGGGTCTGAACGCAACGAAGGGCTCGGCCATATCGAGCGTGCCCGTGAGCAGCTCGACACCTGGTCCCGAGCTATACACGGCGGTGCTGTAGAAGCGGCCGTTGTCGGGGTCGAAGCCGATCATGCCTTGCGAGTTGACGCTCGAGGAGTCCAGCGTTTCGCGCCATTGCAGTCGCAGGCTGTCGTACAGCGATGCGAAGACGCGGGTGCCGGACCCGTCGGGGGCGCCGGTGAAGTTGCCGGCGAAGCGCACCTCAAAGCGCCACTTGCCGGCGAGCGTTCTCAGAAGGTCGCCCGCCAACTGGAGCGTCAGCGTGGCGGTCGTGCCGGATGCGTCTGTAGACGCGGCGGCAGACACGGCGGCGGCCGGTGCGCGTCGCTGTTGCGCGCCGCCCTGGGCTGCCAGGGACTGCGCCGCGAGCATCGCGACCGCGACCATTGCGCCGATGTGCATCTCTTTGCGATAGGTGAGCATGCCGTGTGACTTTGCACGGGGTATGCCGCCTGATAACCCAAGGTTCTGTGTAGGGAGCGCGTGCGGAGGTCATGCGACTCGCATGGCGTCGTGCAAGGTGCGCGACCTCAGGTTGAGGATGGGATGTGATCGGGGTAACTTGCGGACCAGTTTCGGGACGTAGCGCAGCCCGGTAGCGCACCTGAATGGGGTTCAGGGGGTCGCGGGTTCAAATCCCGCCGTCCCGACTGAGTGAAGATCAAGCCTCACACTGAGATCGGTGGGGGGCTTTTTCTCGTGTTTGGGACTAGTGCGACCGATTCGCGAGGATATCCCCGGCGGCGTATGTTAAAAGCACAGAGGCGGACTTGCAGGAGTGGCTCCACCGTGCTCGGTCGGGCGTACCGACGTATCCAAATCGAGGACAGGCCAGTGGGGTGGTGGGATCGGGTGGGGCAGTAGCCTTAGGCCCTGTCATCGTGAAGCGCGGGAGTCATCCCGCTCGACGTAGGAGGTCATGTATGTTTACGAATCGGCTGTATTTCGTTGTGGCACTGGGCGCCGGCCTCGCATCCGGGTGCGCGGAGCGTTCGTCGCCAGCCGGGCCGACGCTCGTGTTTCAGGCGGTTGCACCGACGGCCGCCCCAGCCCCCTTCGTGACGGGGCTCGTGAATCCGTGCAACGGTGAGTTCGTCGACATCGAGGGATGGATCCAGGTCCGGTACGACACGCGGACCGACGAGCACGGGGGGTCCCACACTGTCGGCCGGATCCTCGAGCACGGCGCCGGTGCCGGTGCCGTTACGGGAGCCGCATACGTGTTCGCGGCGGACACGATATTCGATGCGAATGCTGAAACCATTCAGTTCGGCGTCACCGAGAACGTGATTGTTCGTCTGCTGGGTCAGGGCCAAGCGCCGAACTTCCTCGGGCTCCAGGTGCTGCACTTCACCGTGAACCCCAACGGGGACTTGGTCGGGGTCGTCGAGGATTTCCGGAGCGAGTGCCGGTAGGTAGCGTGGAGTGGCCTTGGCCTCGCTGACTCGGGCCGGCCATCGCGTAATGCTCGATATCGGAGACGACCACCTGAGCTGCCTTCATGGAGTCGCGCGTTGCGAGGTGTTGTGAGCGTGTTTCTGGCTCAGGCGTCGAAAAAATGAAGACCCCCTGATCCTTTCACGGGGTCTCAGGTTTGTGAGTCTGTTGTGAGTCGTTGTGACTGGTTCCCGGACTCAGGGGGTCGGGAGTCGTCAACAAAAAATCGACCCCCGTGATTTGCTCAGGGGGCCGACCCGTTTTTTGTGCTCAATTCTGTTGTGAGTTTCGTTGTGATTCTGCTACGATTCCCGGTCGATCTTCGGGGTCCGAGTCACAACACCGCTGCCCAGAACATCGCGTAGTTGCTACTCTCTGTCGTGACTCCGTTGAGTAACCGTTCGCATGGCGTTCAGGGGGTCGCGGGTTCAAATCCCGCCGTCCCGACTGGCTGAAGGCCAAGCCTCACAACGAGTCCCGGTGTGGGGCTTTTTCTTCACCACATCCCGTAGGACGTTAACAATGTCTGTTCATTGCCTCCAGGAAACACTCTGGCCTCCACCCGCTCAATGAGCAGATCCGGGTTGAGGGCGCTGGACCCAAGCCGCCACCACGCTCCGAGGACACGGAGTCTTTCCAAGTAGGCGTCGTTCGGCACGTTCACCGCGATTGTATTCATGGCCGGTCACCCCGAGAACGGATTGTCTTCACTCTCGACGATTACAGCATCGCGGGAGTCAACAAGGGCGACAATTGTACGAAGGTCCTAGAAGCGGCAGCATGAGTGGCCAACGCAGGCGGAGATGCTCACTTCTGGATCGTCCCGCGGTCTATTTCAGCGCCGCTTCGACAATGGCCACGTCCTGATCGACTGTCCCGCCGCTTACGCCGACGCCGGCGACAATCTCACCCTCGTTGGAGAGCGGGACGCCGCCGCCCAACGCCGAGTATCTTCCGCCTGACATCATGCTGAGGGGATAGAGCGGCTGGCCGGGTTGCACCAGCGGAAGGAGATCAGCCGTCCGCACCCGGACGAGGGCGGATGTATAGGCTTTTCGCTCGGCGATCTCGAGGGAGAAGGCCGGCGCTCCTCCCATCCGATGCGTGAGGACGACGTTCCCGTGGATGTCGATGACGCACACCGCAACCGGCACTTTGACCTCGGTCGCCTCTTCTTCGACGCGATCCGCAACGGTCTTCGCGAGCGCTAGCAAATCCATCATCTGTATCTCCTTCATAAGGTAGAGTTGCAATTCATCGGTCGCCCACACGAGGGCTCAGCGTCGTAGCTGTCCCACGTAATATCCCAAGCGATCTTCAGCATCACCCAGCTCGTGAAAGCCCAGCTCAAACAACTTTTTGAAGCTTTCTTGTGCGGCGGGCCGCGCGATCGAAGCCACGCAAGCCTCCCACCCTGCGGCGATTTCGACATCGGCCGGCAGGCTCGCCGCGTTCACGAGGCGCTTGGTGTTGGCGATCGCCCACTTGTCAAATGACGCGATCCGACTCGCAAGCGCTTCGACGAAATCGTCGAGGTCGGCGTCCGGCAACGACCGATTCACATAGCCATAAGACGCCGCCAGGTCGGCTCCGATATCCTCCGAGCCAAGGAGCACTTCCAACGCGCGGCTTCTTCCGATGAGCCGTGGCAGTCGCGTCGCGAAGCACATGTCGCAGGCCAGTGCGATCTCGCTGCCGTTTCCCGTCGCTCGCCCTCTTATCAAAGCGATCGACGCGACGGGGGCTCGACTTAGACGCACCAGGATGTCGGGCCACGCCTCCAGGCCCGTCGGGCCTTGAGGAATGCTGGTTAGATCCTCGAGCTTCGCGAGGAAATCGGAATGGTTCAAGAAAAACCCTTCCACAGCACTTTCGAACACCACGACCTTCACCTGCTCGTCGCTCTCGATCGCCGTCATGATTTCCCTGAATTCCAGAACAAACCGCGGGCCCATGAGATTGAGCGGCGGGTTGTCGAATATCACCCGCCAGCACGTGGGCGATTGTCGATTCAACCGTACTTGTGCCTGCTTCGTCATTGCGTTCACTAGATTCTCCGATTTGCGGATACGTGTCGAATGTGCCGAAACATCTATCCGCAGCCCCAGCGCTGCTATCAGACGATGGTATCAACGGTGTCGCTTCGACGGAGTCACAATCTCCGCGCGTTTTTGCAAGCAGAAGGACCAGAAGGGAGCTTCGCTCCCTCTTGGTCAGTTATGAGCCTTGGTCCAGATGAATGGCTTGGGTTTTTGTTGGGAGACTGGGTCCGCCTGCCCGACGGGCGCGTGATGACCTACACCTTTGTCTCATTGCTTCAACTCCAATGAAGGCGGAGACTGGCTTCACGGCATCCGGCGAACGTTCTCGAATCCGTGATGCCCGTCCCCCCTAAGGAGCCGAGGATGTCCGCAACCGTTTTGTCCACGTTCTTCCGTGGCTTCCGCCGAGTCGCGGCCGGCCTCGCCGCCAGCCTGGCGCTGGGCGTCCTGTCGGCGCACGCGCAGGCCCAGCCTACGCCCTTCCCGGCCGACTTCCGCAGCTCGCAGGTGGTGATCGCCGACGCGACGATCAACGTCCGCGTCGGCGGCCACGGGCCCGCGGTCGTGCTGATCCACGGCTTCGGCGCCACCGGCGACATGTGGTCGCCGATGGCCGCCGCGCTCGCGAAGGACCACACCGTCGTCGTGCCCGACCTGCGCGGCATGGGCCTGTCCTCGCACCCCGCCGGCGGCTACGACAAGTGGACGCAGGCCGGCGACATCCGCGCCGTCCTCGACGAGCTCGGCATCGACGGCGCCGACATCGTGGGCCACGACATCGGCGTGATGGTCGCGTATGCGTATGCGGCGCGCTATCCGGACAAGACAAGCCGCCTGGTCGTGATAGACTCCCCGATTCCCGGCATCCCGCCGTGGAACCAGATCGTGCGGCTGCCCGCGTTGTGGCACTTCAACTTCGGCGGGCCGGACGCCGAGCGCTTGGTCGCCGGCCGGGAGCGCATCTACCTCGACCGCTTCTGGAACGAGTTCGCAGGCGACCCGTCGAAGATCGACGAAGCGACCCGTCGCCACTACGCCGCGATCTACGCCAGGCCCGGCGCGATGCATTCCGCGTTCGCCCAGTTCCTCGCGATCGGCCAGAAGGACGAGGCCGACAACCTCAAGGCGATGGAGACGAAGCTGGCGATGCCGGTGCTTGCCATCGGCGCCGCGAAGGCCTTCGGCGCCAACGTGGCAGTCGTCATGCGCAACGCGGCGACGAACGTGCAGGAACTCGTCGTGCCGAACGCCGGCCACTGGCTGATGGAGGAAGCGCCCGCGGCGACGATCGCCGCGGTACAGGAGTTCCTCGCAGCGTCAAGCGTGAGGACCGGCGTGCAGATCAAGAGCAGCGGCCATCCTGACTAGATCGGCGAGGGAATCAGCGTGCATCTTGCGCATTACCCGGCCACGGTGTGCCTTCACGGTGATCACGCTGATTCCCAGCTCGCCGCCGACCTGTTTGTTCAATCGGCCGGATACGACGTGCGTCATTACCTGTCGCTCGCGAGGACTAAGCGACGCGAAAGCGCGTCTCAGTTGCTCCACCTCCGACTCCCGATCCAGGGCGGTACTGCTGCTCTCGATCGCGCGGCGGATGGCGGCGAGCAGAACATCGTTGCTGAACGGCTTGGTCAGGAACTCGACGGCTCCCGCCTTCATCGCCTGCACCGACATCGGGATATCGCCGTGACCAGTGATGAAAATGATCGGCAGGTCTCGCCGGTCGCCGAGTCGATGCTGCAGATCGAGCCCGCTGAGGCCGGGCAGCGATACATCGAGCACCAGGCAGCGAGGACTCGTATCACGACAGTGGGCCAGGAAGTCCAGCGCCGTGGCAAAGGTCTTCGTCCGCCACCCGGCGGTCTCGATCAACGCCTCGAGGGATTCCCGCACGGAGACGTCATCGTCGACGACGAAAACCACGGGTGTCACGTTCGACACGTCACTCTGATTGGATTGCCTTCGTTACGGCGCTGAGCAAAGCCGTTTCGCTGAATGGTTTGATCAGGCAGCACACGGCACCGGCGTCCAGTACCCGCGCGCATTCCATCGAGTCTTGATTGGCGGTGATGAACACGATTGGGAGCGGCTGATTGCGACGCGTCAGCTCACGCTGCAGATCGGGTCCGGACATTCCGGGCATGGCGATGTCCAGCACCAGACAGCTTGTCTCATCAACGCGTCCCGACGCCAGAAACTCTTCCGCCGACGCGAATGACTGCGCCGCGAACCCGAATACCCTGAGCAAGTCAGGCAGCGATTCGCGCACGGATTCGTCATCATCAACAATCGACACCAGCGCAGCCGCAGTCATCCCGTTCGTCTCCTGGGTCGCAAGACTTTCGTGGCGTTTGCTCCGGCGGGATCATGTCTCATCGGTCACTTATTCGACCATCATACTTTGGTGTCGGTCGGTCAGACGGGGGTGCCGAGCGCGCCCTGCCGCTCGCAGGGAACAGAGAGCGAGAACGTCGCTCCCGGGCCGCGATTGCGCGTTGCCCACAGACGGCCGCTATGAAGCTCCATAATCGAGCGACTGACAGAAAGGCCCATTCCCATGCCGCCGCTCTTGGTCGTGTAGAATGCGTCGAAAAGCCTGTCGGGGTTACCGGCGTCGAACCCGGTTCCTGTGTCACACACGCTCACGTGTACATCAGCTCCGTCGGAGCTGGTGGCGATCACCAGCTCCCGCGGACGATCTGCGACGGTACTCATGGCATCGCTCGCATTTAGCAGCAGGTTCAGGATCACCTGCTGGAGCTGGACGCGGTCGCCTCTCACCGGCGGCAGATCAGCGGCAAGCTCGAGGCTCACGGCCACGTGCTGACGCTGGAGTTCGCTCATGGAAAGCGCAACGACCTCTCGAGTCGCCTCGTTCAGGTCGAGTGACCCAGTCGTAGTTGTCTTCTTGCTGAAGAGCGCCCGCAGGCGCGCGATGACCTCGGATGCCCGCTCGCCGTCACGAAGCGTGCGCCGCGCTGTGTCGCGCGCGCCCTCGATATTCGGCGGATCCGTGCCAAGCATACGCAGGCATGTGCTGGCGTTGGTGACAATGCCCGCCAGCGGTTGATTGACTTCGTGCGCGATCGATGCGGTCAATGCGCCGAGTGTGGTTACTCGTGTCACGTGCGCCAACTCCGATCGCAGCTTGCCGAGTGTTTGCTCAGCGACTCGCGCCTCCGTCACATCCTGAATGACGCCAGTGAGCTCCACTCCTCCGTTCTCTGTCGCGGTAGCTTGACTGAGCATACGTACGAACTTGATCGAGCCGTCGGGCAGCAGCAGGCGGTATTCGCCCTCAGACCTGGTTCCGTCAGTGCGGCGTGCTTCAACGCGCGCGTTGAACCTGTTCACATCGTCCGGATGTATCCGGCTGAGAAACAGCTGCAAGGTAACCGGCGTGCCTGAGTCGATTCCGAATATCCGATACGTCTCGTCGGAGCAAATGATCTCGTTGGTCGTTCGCCGCCAGATGTAGCACCCAGTCGAGCTCAGGAGTTGCGCTTCTGCCAGAAAAGCCTCGCTGCGCCTGATCGCCTTGTCACTCTGCGCCCGCTCGATGGCGATGCTGGCGATGTGTGTGAACTGTGTGATCAGATCCTGCTGGAGTTGAGTCGGACTACCCGGATGACGCTGATAGACCGCGAAGGTGCCGAGGATTTCGCCGGATCGTGACTCAATGGGAGTGGACCAGACGGCTCTCAACCCGAACGCCAACGCGAGGTCTCGATATGATGAGCCCAACCACCTCGCGTCAGTCTCGATGTCAACGGCGATCACCTGTGTCCTGTGGATAGCAGCGGCGCCACATGGCGCGGACTCGGGTACGACGGGAACACCCTGGAGCGGCCCGGTATAGGCGTCGCCAAGGCTTGGCGCAAACCCTTTCTCGAACTTCCGCACGCCGCGATCGATTGGGAAGACGGCGCACTGGCATTCCGGTGCCGTCTGCTCGACAAACGAGCACAGAGAATTGAGTATCTCCTGCAGAGGACGACCAACGGCGATCATCTCCAGCAGCCGCTTCTCGCCCGCGAGCAGGCGCTCGGCGCGCTTGAGATCATCGATGTCGGTTTGGAGCATATACCACTGTGCGATTTCACCTTCGGCATTTCTCAGCGGCTCGCCGTGGATTTGAAACCAGCGATAGACGCCGTCGGCTCGAAGCAGGCGGTGCTCGTTCAACAGCCGCTCGCCTGTCTCTCGCGCACGTTTCTGAGCGGCGATCACGTCGGGAATGTCGTCGGGATGCACGAGCTTCGAGCTCGCCCAGCCCTGGATCTCTTCGAGTGTGGCCCCGAAGTATTCGAGGACCGCCCGGTTGCAACTTTCTACCGCGCCATCCGGCCCGATGACGCCGATGAGGCCGGGAACGCTATCGGCTACGAGCAGGTAATCCGGGCGAATGGCGGGCACGCGCTCGGCCGGCGCCGCGGCTGGATCCTTTGCCATCGGGACTCCTTGATAGCGCAACCAAAAACATTGCACCGCCATCTGCAAGTTGTCCACTAATACTTAGGTATTGGTGATGTCTGCGGCGTCAGTTTCCCCTCCGGGCTTCCTGATCGTGACCCTGAGCATCGCATCGACCCATACCATCGTCCAATAGATTCGCGACCCCGCTCACGCTACGATGGCGTTGACATCCTTCACTATCCCTATCCTTCTCGGGGGTCTTATATGTTCGCGCGGTGGTCGGTTCGCGCCGGCCTGGCCTGCAGTCTCGCTTGCTATCCGCTCGCTCTGCAGGGGCAGGATCAGAGCCTCCAGCAGCGTATCGCCGATGATTTCATCGCACCAGCTGGTGGCGTACACCCTGGCTACCGCATCGCGCATGCCAAGGGCATTATCGTGACGGGCACGTTCGCGCCATCGCGCGGCGCGACGTCGCTGAGCCGCGCTCCTCACCTGGTGGCGGCTTCGACACCGGTCATCGCCCGTTACTCGAACGGAAGCGGCGTCCCAGACGTTGCCGACAACAGCCCCGACGCGGTGCCACACGGCCTCGCCCTTCGCTTCCAGCTGCCGAACGGCGCCTATACGGACATCGTGGCCAACTCGCACAACGGGTTCGTCGTCGGCACCGGCGAAGATTTCGCCGCATTCCTCGACGCGGCGCTCGCGACCAAGCCCGACAGTAAGCATCCGTCGCCGATCGAGGCGTTTCTCGGCACCCATCCGGCCGCCAAGAGATTCGTGACCGAGCCCGCGCGGGTGCCAGCCAGCTTCGCCACGGAGGTGTTCTACGGCAACGACGCGTTCACGTTCGTCAACGCGCAAAACGTGAAGCAGCCAGGCCGCTACCGGCTCGTCCCTGTCGGCGGCACGAAGTACCTGGACTCGGCTGCCGCGACGAACGTGTCGGCCAACTACCTCTTCGACGAGCTCACGCGTCGCCTGAGGAAAGAGCCGGTGAAGGTTCGCGTGCTCGTGCAGATCCCGAACCCAGGTGATCCAACCTCAGATGCGTCGGCGGTCTGGCCGGACGACCGTAACCTCGTCGAGCTCGGCGTCGTCACGCTCACGACCGTCGCGCCGGACAATGCCGAACTGTCACGGAAGCTCCAATTCAATCCGGTCTTCCTTAGTGATGGGATTCAGCTGTCCGATGATCCCTTACCGCCACTTCGGTCCGCGGTGTACGCGCTGTCCGTGGCGAATCGACGTTCGCCTTCCCCCGCCGTCCCCGCGACGGCCCAGCAGCGGAACGTTGATCCGACCTGGCTGGGCTTCGATACGGCCGCCAAGACCGTCCGCTTCCAACTGATCGCTGGGCTCACCGGGCTTAACGGCGCCCTGAACTTCAACGGGTTCCGGGACGGGCAGCTCACGCTCGTAGTACCCGTCGGTTGGCAAACGGAGATCGACTTCCGTAACCATGACGCGGTGTTGCCGCACAGCGCCGAGGTGATCCCTCCGCAGACGCCGCCGCCGGCTCTGCCCGGCGATCCTGCGATCCCACGTGCGTTCACGCTCAAGCTTGCGCAAGGGCTTCCTTCTGAAGCAACAGACGACATGCGCTTCGCGGCGCAGCCAGCGGGGGACTACCTGATCGCCTGCGGCGTGCCCGGGCACGGCGCCGCCGGGATGTGGATCCGGCTCCGAGTCAGTGGGACGGCGAAGACGCCGGAGTTGCTACCCACCCCAGCGGTAGGCTCCCGTTGAGACGGAGACTGAGCAACCGACTATGTGCCCGAGATTCCCATGCGCCCTATGAGCCTGATCTTCGCCGTCACCACCGCCGCGAGCTTGGGCGGTTGCGCCCGGCAACCCGACATCGCCGCTGAAGAGCGGACCATCCGCGAGCTGGAAAAGCAATGGGTTCAGGCCGTGGCCGCGAAGGACACGACGGCGATCGGCAACGTCTACGCCGAGGACGGGGAGTTCCTGCCGCCTGGCGCTCCTCGCGTGAGCGGACGCGCTGCTGTGCGGTCGGCGTGGGCCGGGATACTGAAAGCGCCGAACCTTTCCCTCACCTTTGAGTCGTCCAAGGTCGTCGTATCGAGCGCCGGAGACCTGGCGATCGCCACCGGGCCCTACAAGCTCGGTCTGGACGGTCCCAAGGGGCAGCGCATCGAGGACGCAGGGAAGTTCGTGGAGGCGTGGACGCGCGTGAACGGTGAGTGGAAGGTGCTGGGCAACATTTTCAATAGCGACAAGTCGCCCATGTAGAGGCTACTCGATCACGCGTCTTGCGAGCGACCCTATCAGAGGCATATTGCACCGTTACTCAGATGCATTGATCCCCGAGGCGCGATGTCG
>WNFR01000102.1_pt1 | contig 77948 bp, 64 predicted proteins | sample 5400221 | NCBI WGS metagenome assembly WNFR01 (sample SAMN13153357, study PRJNA577476) | soil metagenome | isolation source: 40 cm soil under Madrone tree | place: USA:California | collected 2016-06-14
CCCTCACAGCGACGGTTGCGACCTTCACCGATGCCAACCCGAATGCTCCCCTGAGCGACTTCACGGCGACCATCAATTGGGGCGACGGCACGAACTCCAGCGGTACGGTCATCGCACAGAACGGCGGCGGCTTTGCCGTAGCCGGTACGCACGCCTATGTGAAAGACGGCCAGTACACGCCCGTCGTGTCGATCACCGACGTTGGCGGCAGCACGGCACAGACTATCAGCACGATCGACGTAGTCCCCCCCGCGCCGGCCATTACGGCGGTGGTCGGACAGCCGGTAAATGGCGGCACGGTCGAGCTAAAGGGAACCGGCGAAACCGTTGGCGACACGGTCAACCTGTTTGCAGACGGCGATACCACGATAGTGCTCGGAACCGGGAAAGTCGCCGCCGGCGGCACGTTCGACATCACGACGACGAAACCCTTCCCCGACGGCGTGCATACCTTCACGGCGAAGGAGACGGATGCGGCGAACCTGACCAGTACGGCATCGACGCCGGCGTTCGCGGTCAACGTCGATCCGACGGCGCCCGCGATCACGGCTCTGGTCGGAAAACCATTGACCAATCAAACCGTCGAGCTGCAGGGGACCGGCGAGGTCGGCGACACCGTCAATCTTTATGCGGATGGTGACATGAAGACGATTGTCGGCACCGGCATCGTTGGTTCTGGCGGCACTTTCGACATCACGACGAAGGCCACGTTCGGCGATGGCGCGCATACCTTCGCGGCGACAGAGACGGACGGATCGAATCTTACCAGCTCCGCATCGACGCCGGCATTTACCGTGAATGTGGTGCACGAGGCGCCAATTGTGACGCCGTCTGGCGCGACTGTGACCTTCAACGGCCTCTTGGCGGTGACGCTCGACGGCGCTTTGAAAGTGAGCGACGTCGACAGCGGCGGCAAGCTAACCGGCGCCACGGTATCGATCGGCACCGGCTTCCTCAGTGGCGATACCTTGAATTTCATCAACCAGAACGGCATCACCGGCAGCTACAACGCGGCCACCGGCGCGCTGACCCTGAACGGCACAGCCAGTATTGCGAACTACCAGGCGGCGCTCGACTCCATCACCTACAGCTTCACCCCGGCCACCGGCGATCCGACCGGCGGCACGGCCCGCGACCTCAGCCGAACCATCAACTGGGTGGTGAGAGACGGATCCACGACCAACGGCTCAAGCGCGCCGGCCACCAGCACGCTCGATGTCGCGCCCAACCTTGCGCCCCCGCCGGGACAAAACCTGGGTGTCGTCCTGAACCCGCCCAACACCGGTCCCATCCTGGGCGTGGACATCTCCGCGCGGGTCATCAACGTCAACGCGCAAGGCGGCGACACGGCTGGGCTGGGTATTGGCACGGGACCCGCCTTCACCTTCGTCCACACCGACGTCAATGTGACGGTCGCGGACAACGGAGCGATTACTTTCGACCTTCCGGTGGCGACGCTCGATTCGGTGCTGGGCGGCGACGTGGTGTCGGTCACCGCCTCTCTGGCGGACGGCAGGCCGTTGCCGGGCTGGCTGCAATTCGACAGCAATACCGGCCAGTTCGCAGGTCTCGTGCCCGACGATATCGTAACCGGCAGCATCGGGCCCGACGGCGGACCGATCGGCCGGTTGAACGACCCGACGCGTCCCGCTACCCCACAGACGATCACAATCGAGGTCGTTGCCCGCGACTCCAAGGGCAACCTAGCCGTCACCAATTTCACGATCGATCTCTCCACCAAAACGCTGCACAAGGTGGAAAAGCACGGCTGGAATGTGTTGCCTGGTGACAAAGCCCTCGACCGGTGGGCAACGAGCCGGGGCCGCGATGCGGTGATTGATCTGGCCTTTGGCCCGGATCGCGACATCGCCCCGCAGCACGCCATGGATCGCGTGCAGTGGCATAGCGTATCGGCGATCGATGTTGATCGCGGCCATGGCAATCAGGTGGACGATCGTGCGCCGGCTGGTCGCGCGGGGCTCAGCGACCAGATCAAGTCCCACGGCTGGCACGCCGCGGTTGCGGAACGAACGGCGTTGCTCGACAGCTTGCGGCAAGGAGTAGCCGGGTGGCGGTGATGGCGCCCAACCCCTGCCGTAGACATTTGACGACCGGCGGCGGGCCCGCGCTTTACGAGGGCCTGATCCGATGAAGCACGTCGCGGCCAGCAACCTGGAGGCCCAACTGTTCGGGCTGAGCACGCTGGTGCAGCTCACCAAGCGCGCCCGCCACGCCGCGACCGCTCAGGAACTCGCCTTCGTCATGGTCAACGAGACCAACGGCCTGGTGCCCTATCGCCAAGCCGTGCTGTGGCGCCGCGAAGCCAAGGGCCACGGCGGCGTCGTCGCGATTTCGGGCGGCGCGGTGGTGGAGCGCAATGCCCCGATCACGCTCTGGCTCAACCGCGCGCTTGTCAAGCTCGAACCCGATACGGCCGAAGCACCGCGGCCGGTGAGCGCCGCGGACCTGTCCGGCGCACTCGCCGAGGAATGGGACGAATGGCTTCCAGCTTACGCTTTGTGGGTGCCGCTCGCGCTCGACCCCGCTCACGTTCTCGGCGGATTGTTGCTGGCGCGCGAACAGCCGTGGAGCGATGGCGAGCGCCACATCGTCAACGAACTCGCGGACGGATTCGCCCAAGCCTGGGCGGGGTTTCTCGGGGGCCGCCGGCGATCGCTGCTCGCCCGTTTCTGGAGCGGGCGGAAATTTGTCAGGCTTGCCGTTGCGGTCGCCGTCATCGGCGCCATGTTCCTCCCGATCACGCTGTCGGCGCTCGCGCCCGCCGAAGTGGTGCCCTTCAAGCCGACCCTCGTGCGCGCGCCGCTCGAAGGCGTCGTCGATCATTTCACCGTCGCGCCCAATGCTCCGGTCAAGGAGGGGCAAACGCTTCTCGAACTCGATCCACGCCCGATCCAGAACAAGCTCGATGTCGCCGGTAAGGCACTGGCGGTGGCGGAGGCGGAATACCGTCAGGCCGCCCAGGAAGCGTTGTTCGACGACAAGAGCCGGTCGAAGCTCACCGTGCTCAAGGCGCGCGCCGACCAGCGCCGCACCGATATGACCTATGCGCAATCGATGCTCGATCGCGTCCACGTCACGGCGAGCCGCGACGGGCTCGCGCTGTTTGACGATCCGAATGACTGGATCGGCCGGCCGGTGACGATCGGCGAGCGGCTGCTCGAGATCGCGGATCCGGCGCAAGGCGAACTCGAAATATGGTTGCCGGTCGCCGACGCGATCACGCTCAAGTCGGGTACCGAAGTAGAGTTCTTCCTCAACATTGCGCCGGGATCGCCGCTGCGCGGCAAGCTGCGTCAGGCGAGTTATGCGGCGACGCTGTCGCCCGCCAATCTATTGGGCTACCGGCTCAAGGCCACCCTCGACGAGCCGGCGCATATGCCGCGTATCGGGCTCCGTGGCACGGCGAAAATCTACGGCGAGAAGGTGACGCTGTTCTACTATCTGGCACGCCGGCCGCTGGCCGCGGCGCGGCAGTTCCTGGGCTTGTGATGGCGACCGCGGCTGAAGCGACGCTGCTACCGCCATTGCGAGAAGAGATCGCAATTTTCCGAGGTCCCACCGCGCTCGACGGATCGCCGAGTTATACCCTGCACGATCCCGTGCGCAATCGTTTCTACCGTCTCGGCTGGCCGGAATTCGAGATCATCTCGCGCTGGAGCGGGGCGACCGCCAACGCGGTGGTCGACCAGGTCAACGCGCAGACCACGCTGTGGATCGAGCCCGAGGACGTCGAAGAGCTTCGCCGTTTTCTGTTCTCCTACGATCTCTTGCGCTTGACGACGGCGCAAGGCACCGCCTACCTGGTTGGCAAGGCGAAGCAGCTCAGAACCAGTTGGGGCCAATGGCTGCTGCATAACTATCTGTTTACGCGCGTTCCGCTGCTGCGGCCGGACCGCTTCCTCACGGCAACCTACCCCTACGTCGAGAAACTCTACAGCCGCAGCGTCGCGCTGATAATCTTGGCGATCGGGTTGATCGGGCTCTATCTCGTCGCGCGCCAGTGGGACGTCTTTCTCGACACCTTCGTCGACATGTTCACGGTCGAGGGCGCGATTTGGTTCGCACTCACGCTATCGTTCCTCAAGGTCGTCCACGAACTCGGTCACGCCTATACGGCCAAGCGCTTCGGCCTGCGCGTGCCGACCATGGGGCTTGCGCTGTTGGTCATGGTGCCGGTGCTCTATACCGACGTGAATGAATCCTGGAAGCTCACCGCCCGCCACCAGCGCCTCGCGATCGGGCTCGCTGGCGTCACCGCCGAGCTCTGTTGTGCCGCGATCGCCATGTGCGCCTGGGGCTTCCTGCCCAACGGACCGGTTCGCAGCGCGGCGTTCCTGGTCGCGACCTCGACATGGATCACGACGGTGCTCATCAATCTGAGCCCGTTCATGCGCTACGATGGCTATTATGTGCTTTCCGACTGGCTCGAGACGCCCAACCTGCACGCCCGGGCGTTTGCGCTGGCGCGATGGTGGGTGCGAGAGAAATTGCTCGGGCTGGGCGATCCCCCGCCCGAGGGCCTGCCGGCGCCGCGCCAGCGTTTATTGGTGTTCTTTGCCTTTCTGACGTGGCTCTATCGCTTCTCTCTGTTTCTCGGCATCGCGGCGATCATTTTCCATTTCGCCGTCAAGGTGATTGGCGTCGTCATGATGGCGGTCGAAATCGGCTATTTCCTGGTGCGGCCGATCGCCTCCGAGTTCCTGGGGTGGTGGCGCCGCCGTTCCGAGATTCGCTGGAACCGGCGAACCATGCTCACCGCGGCGGGTGCCGCGGCGCTCGTCGCGCTTATTCTCGTGCCGTGGCGATCCGGCGTCGAAGCCCCGGCGCTGCTCAAGAGCCAGCAACATATCGACGTGTTCGTGCCCGAAATCGGCGCCCGCGTCGCCGCGATCAAGGTCGCCAACGGGCAATCGGTCGACAAGGGCGCGCTCATGATCCAGCTTGTCTCGCCCGACATCGACTACAAGATCGCGCATACGCGCGCCGACCTCGACATCCTCGAATGGGAGCTCGGCGCCAAGGGCCTCGATCCGACGCTGCTGGCGCGCAGCCGGGTCTCCGAGCGGGAATACGAGGCCTCGCTCGCCGAATATCGCGGCCTGCTCGACGAGAAGGCCCGGCTCGAAGTGACGACGCCGATCGCAGGCCGGGTGGTCGATGTCGACGATGGTCTCGCGCCCGGCGTGTGGATGAAGGCGAAGTCACGACTGGCGTCGGTGATCGATCCTGGCGCGGTCATGGTCGAAGCCTATGTCGATGAGGCCGATCTTGAGCGCATCGCTGTCGGGGATACAGCGATGTTCTACGCGGAGGCCGACAGTCGGATCGAAGCGCCACTGCGCGTCGTTGAGATCGCAAGCGCGAGCACACGCGTCCTGTCCGATCCTTATCTCGCATCCATTTACGGCGGCCCGATCACGGTGAGAACCCAGAAGCAGAATGAGCTTATCCCGGATCGCACCCTCTATCGGGTGACGCTGACACCAATCACGGAATTGCTACCGCCGACGCGCGTCCTGCGCGGGCATGTGATGATGCGCGGCGAGGCCGCCAGCATCGCCGCGCGCGCCTGGCGCGCGTTTTTCGCGGTCGTAGTCAGCGAGGCCGGCCCCTGACTACGGCTGTTGCGATCATCTGCGTTCGGCGGGGTTGAGCTGAGCTGAGCTGAGCTAACGCGCGTCGCTCGGTCACAGAGCCCACAGAGCCGCAGGTTCGGGGCACCGGGCTCGGGTTACGGTGTCCGGTCGGGAATGCAATAGTTCAGGACGAAGCCGCTCGACGTACCGCCCTTCGGGGTGGTGGGACAGCAATCCCGCGTCCGCAGAAAGATCGAAGCGTCGTTACAGTTCGAGAACCCGGATCCCGTGACGACGCAGCTGCGGCCCTTCTCGGAACCGCATTGGTGCGTTCCGGAGGCGGAATAGCCGCGGATCTGGGCGAATTCTACCTTTGCTCCTAAAGCCGGCTTGAAGGACAGGATCTCAGCCAGAGCAATACCCAAGACCAAGAACGCCGCGGATTGCTGCGAGTGATTGATATTGATGGAGACCATCATTGTTTGCTCCTCTGTCCATTTCCCGGGTCAAGACAATACTCCGTAACTCGCACCGCTGCGCCGCAACCCACGAAAAGCTACCCAAAAATGGATATGCTTCCGGCCTTCCATGACAATTGTAAATTACTGTTCACTGTAGCCGATTTGCCACTCGCATCCGAGTGCACTCCTGCTAAGCTACAATCTTGAGGCTGCCCAACGGGTGGCTGGGGGACTGCAACAAATATTTTGTGCGTGCGCGTCGGCGACGCATGCGATGGCACGACGTCGCTCGACCGTTGATTTCTTGTGCATTCCGCCGAGAGGGGGGCCTGGAACGACGACGGCTTGTGCACACGGTGGGTTTTTGGATGGCGTGGACTGACAGATCTGATCGGAGCGCCTTGCGGCTTACGGCCTTGCTCGGGGTTGCGTTTGCATTGGGCGGTTGCGCTCTTTCTCATCCTCTGACAGACGCCGAACGCCTGGCAGAGGAAGACCGCGACCGAATCGGCATGTTCGGCAATCAGGAGCCGCTGCGCCACCCGCTCACGTTGCACGAGGCCTTTGCGCGCGCGCTGAAGTACAATCTCGACGGGCGGGTCAAGCTGATCGAGGAAGCGCTCTCCCAGGATGATCTCGATTTGAGCCGCTACGACCTGCTGCCCAAAGCCTATGTCAACCCAGCCTACACCTCGCGCAACAATGTCAATGCGAGTTCGAGCCAGTCGATCACCACCGGCCAGCAATCGCTGGTGCCCTCGACCTCCACCGATCAGAATGACCTGTCCGCCGACCTCTTGATCTCGTGGAACATCCTCGATTTCGGTGTGAGCTACTTTGCCGCGCGGCAACAGGCCGATCGTGTGCTGATCGGCCACGAAGAGCGGCGCAAGGTGGTCCAGGCCCTGTTACAGGATGTGCGCCGCGCGTTCTGGCGCGCCGCCAGTGCGCAACGCCTGAGCCGTCAGATCGCCGATTCCATTCAAGCGGCTGAAGCCGCATTGCCGAACGCGCGCAAGGTGGAGACGGAGGGCTTGCGCTCGCCGGTCGATTCGTTGCGCTATCAGAAAGCGCTGCTCGACCTCATCCGCCAGCTCGAAGCCGCGCAGGCGCTGCTCGCCGTCTCCAAGACCGAATTGGCGCAACTGATCAATCTTCCGCTCGACCAACGCTACAGCCTCGCCGTTCCCGGCGAACTGCGGATCAAATCGGTGAACCTGCCGATCGGGCAGATGGAGGAGACCGCGCTGCTGCTCAATCCGGATATCCGCGAGCTCAGCTATCAGAAGCGCATCAGCGTCGACGAAACCCGCAAAGCGCTGTTGAAGCTGCTGCCGGGCATTACGCTCAGCTACGATCCGAGCTTTGATAGCAACAGCTTCCTGGTGAATCACCATTGGGCCACGGGGGCAGTGCGCATCGGCGGCTATTTGTCCAATCTGCTGACTTTCCCGACGGCCTACCGGCGCGCGCAGGACGGAGAGACCCTCGCCGATCTCAAGCGTGAGGCCATGAGCATGGCGGTCCTCGCCAAGCTGCACATCGCGTATCAGCATTATCTGGACGCCAGCAAGCAGTTCCGCCGGGCGCAGCAAGTGGCCGACGTCGATCAGCGTCTCTACGAGCAGATCCGCAACCGCAATGCGACCGACGTCGGTGGCGACCTTGAGCGAATCTCGGCACAGGTGAGCGCGGAGATGTCGCAGCTCCAGCGTTACCAAAGCTACGCCGAGACCCAGGCGGCACTTGGACGCCTCTATGCCACCCTGGGCATCGACCCGCTGCCGGAGGATGAGGTCGAAACCCTGGATTTGGGCGGCTTGGACCGGGCGCTGCGACACGCTATGGCCGAGCGCAGCCGGCCCGTGACGACCGCCGCGACGGCCGAGTCTTCAACCGCAACGCATGTAGATGGTCGACCCGCGATGGAAGCGTTGACCGATGCGCTCGCGGGCGCCGTGAAGTTGGCGAAGATCGGCAATGCTCCGGCCGCGACCACGCTCGCCGCCGACGACCAGGGACGCGACCCGCCGCCAACGGTTACGGTAGTCGCCGACCCACATTAAAACGAGGTGTCAGTTGCGCGAGCGCTGGTTGCGTGATCTCTATCCAACAAGAGCAAGCGCAGGCTTGAGTTTGGCGTCGATCGAGGAGAACGCGTGACGGTCGCTTGTTTTGCACGTCGATTTGCTTGCGGCCGATGGTCGCGAGCCCTCGTCATCGGCCTCGCAACGGCACTCTATGCTTCCGTCGCCACCGCGCAGCAATCGGAGCTGGCCGGGGCGCTCTCGCCAACTGGCGGCGCGCCGGAGATTCGTGCGCAGCTCAGCCCGCTCCACTATACGACGCTATCGAGCGAGATGGCGGGACGCATCGACCGGATCGCGACCCGTATCGGAGATCACTTTCGCCGGGGCGACGTGCTGATCAAGTTCGACTGTGCGGTGCCGCACGCCCAGATGGCGCGAGCGCAAGCCGTCCTGGCACAAGCTGAAAAGACCTTCGCGATCAATCAGCGCCTTGTGACGCTGAAGTCGATGGGACAGCTCGAGCTCGATGTCTCCGCCGCCGAGGTTCAGAAGGCGAAGGCCGATCTGGCGGCCGCGGAGGCGGTGGCGTCGAAGTGCTCGATTGCGGCACCGTTCGCAGGCGTGACCGCCGAACAAAAAGCGCGTGAATTCCAATACACCACGCCGGGCCAACCGTTGCTCGACGTGCTTGATGACCACACTCTCGAAGTCGAGTTGATCGCGCCATCTCATTGGCTTAGCTGGCTGAAACCCGGCTACGTATTTCAAATCAAAATCGATGACACCGAAAAGACTTATTCGGCCCGGGTTACCGGGCTCGGCGGTCGCGTCGACCCCGTCAGCCAGTCGATCAAAGTGATTGGCGAAATTACCGGGGATGCGCCGGAACTGATGGCCGGCATGAGCGGCCGTGCCACCATTATGCCACCGTCGATACGCTGATTCTCGCCAGGGGCCGCAAGAATATGCGACGCAAGATACTCGTCACAAGATACTCGTCATGGGACTTCCTGGCGCCGTCGTTTTCAACGCGGATGCCGTAAGAGCCGATCTCTCGCGAGATTTGGGATTCAGCCACGAGGCTCGCATCGAACATGCGCATCGCATTGATCGCTTCATGAGCAAGGCGCGCGCCCTGGTGAATGGAAACGGCATCGCCGCGATTGTGATGATGGCAAAATTGGAAGGCGAGTTGGATGATGCGTTGATGCGGAACGTTTTTGAACGGCGATCTGCCAAGGGACGGGATGCTGTCCCGGAATGAGATAGAGTCGGTCGGTCGGATCTTCAACTCTGTGAGGATCAGTTGCGATTCGAGGGATGCGGACATCATCAAACCGACGCGAATGACCCCACATGGACGTGGCGCGGAAAAACGACTGATCCAGACCAATACCCATGCCATGAGCCGCCGGTCTGTTGGCTTGGCGTGGCGATGCCCTGTTCGTCGAAAAATTATATATTAATTTCAATAACATAAGAGTTCGTAGTTTTATTCTGAATGGCGCGCCAGCGCTTTTCAAACGGCGACTAGGCAAGCGGAGTTGCGGCTCTTCCTGGTCTTAGCCCTGCCACCCGGATCTACCGCCATCGACTACGCGGGAGTGCGACATTCGACGACGACCGGCCGGACGATGATGCCCTCGGGCAGGCCCGCGGCCTGGCCTTCGAGTTTGGCCCTGACGTCGTCGACCGACATCTTCGGTACGGTCTTGCGCCGTCCGTCTGCGGGATCCCATTTGTCGGCTTCGAACCAGCCAACTAAGTATACGCCTGCTTGCGCGCGCAGGCGCACCATGTACTCGCGAACCAGCTGCGCCTCGAGCGCAGTGAAGAGCTCGTCGTTCCAGCACCCCTTCGCTTCGATGACGGCTGTGATGGGGTCGAACGCTTCGCCGCCCGGACGGCGGCGGACCGCATTGATCAAAATGTCGGTACGCCGGCCGACGGGGGCTCCCGGCACCCGGCTCACTTCGACTTCGCGGTTCGCGAAGATGCCGGCGTGAGCGAGCTCGGTTTGAAGAAAGCGCACGACGACGTCCGAGAAGCCGTTCTCGTCGATTGGCCTGAAGACGCTCTTTGAACCCTGCCGGTCCCAAAGATCGCGCACCGGCGTCTGCGCGCCGTGAAGCGAGCCGGCGAATTTCGCCAGCGCCTCGGTCAGGACGTCGCAGAGATCCCCCGCCGTGTTCACCAACTTCAAGGTCGGTTTGTCGGCGAGCGCGAGAACCTCTTTCGGGTTCATTGGCGACCAGGTCGCAAGTCGCATCGCTCGCTCGGCGAGGGCCAGTTCGTAGGCCAGATGTGTCAGTTGTGGATGGTCGGCGATCAACTCGTTGAGGACCATGACGGCGGTAGCAGTCCCCATTCCCGCGAGATGCCGGGGCAGGCCGTCGCGCAGATCACCCACCGAATCCAGCGCGCCTATGAAGCCCGTCGCCCGTTCGCCGTCCTTGCGCGGAGGAAACAGGCGTGTCACCAGCTTGAACAACGAGGCGATGTCGTGCTCGCCGAGATCGCGATAGAAGGGCGAGCCGAAATCGAAATGCATCGCGACGCGGGTAACTATCCTCTTGGCGAGGTCGTCGTCGGATTCCATCGTGGTTCGGATGGCCGTCCAGGAGCGGACCGGCTCTCGGCGAAGAAGAACGTCGACGATCGCGTAGTCCCGGTCGCGCGTGGAAGCGTCGGAATTCGCAAGGAGCCCGAGGGCGTGGTCGAGAACCGGCTCGAAGCCGACGCGCAGCAAGGCATCGAGGAAGGAGGCATATTCCGCCGGCGTGTTCTCCGGGTCACGAAGCTCCTCTAAGATCGCGTCGCGTAGCGTGTCGTTCTGCCAGCATCCGGCCAGATCGTAGAGGATGTGATAAGGCGATCCGATCTGGTTCGTGCCGGGTTTGCGAACGTCTTTGCGCTCGAGGCGGATGATTGTGCGCACTGCGGAAACGAACTCCTCGGGAGCATGTGCGATCGCATCGACGAGAATACTGCTGACGTCGGGCGATCTTTCGGCCTCGGTCCCGTGCCGCGGAAGGCCGACGATCACGGGGGCCCATTTTCGCCAGGTCTCTTCGGTGATACGGCCGTAACCCTCGGGGGAAATCCGCTTGAGCAGCACCATCGCACGCAGCCCGGCGATGGCGCTGTAGGGAACCGTCATCGGGCGATGTCCAAGCCAATCGGCGACCGAGGTATCGGCCGCCGGCAGATACCGTTCCGCGCCGGCGAGGATGCGAGCGCGAACGCCCTCGTCGGCTTCGTTCCAGCCGGGAGTGGTGACGATGAAATAATCGAGATCGTCGCCGTAACCGCGGCTTTTCGGCGTGAGCGCCAAGACGAGGGTGAGGTGGCACCAGGCCTGCCAGCTATCGGCTTCGGAATCGACGAGAAGCGCGCGGACCCTCTTCGGCGGATCGGGCTCCACGGGGGGAGGGAGATTGTCTTCGAGCCCGCGCCATTGTGCCTGCAGCTGCCGTCCGTCCTTGGCCGCTTGAGAGTCCAGATGTATGGGCTCGAACCACTGTCCGTATCGGGCGCGCACCAGCGACGAGCGGTCCATCGCGGCGGCGAGCGCTTCGACGTGATCCACCTTCTGGTTATCTAACGCGCGGTCGACGAGGCTGAAGAGGGTCTCGGCTTCGATGTCCTGCGCGTCCTTCTGGTCCTTCGGCGCGAGGGAGAGAAGCCACTCCAGGTCCGCCGCAGCGACGAACTCGGCCCGGTGGAAATTGTCCGCTTCGACCGGCGGGAGTGCCCGCTTGCAGAGAGCCGTTAGAAACGTCCTGCGTCGCGCATGGTCGCTCCGTAACGTTTCGAGGAATGTCTGCTGTTCCTTGTGGTCGAGTCCGTGAAAGAGGGGACCGTGATTGCGCAACCGCGCCGCGATGTTGTCCACGAACGGGTCCGTCAGGTCCGCTCGCTCGAAGACCGGCCAGACCTTGAACATGATTGCGTCCGCTAGGCGTCGCGCGTGCGCGCTGCCGGATCTGCCGTTTCCTGCCACCGCATTCGTCGCCCAGCGGAGGGCCGGGAGCAGGTCCTCGTCCTTCAGCGACTCCGGCAGGGCAATTTGGAAGTGGGCATACGCTCCGAAGAACATGTCCGCGGTCGGCGTGAGAAGCTGGAACAGTCGGTGGGCCGTGATGTGATCGGGCCAGAGCAGTTCGAGCGCCGCACCTTTGATCTCGTCGTTCGGATCCTGCGCCTTCGCCTTGCCTTCGGCGAACGGAAGTATCTGGGCCGGCACGTCGGCATCGCCGCAGGTCTTCAAGGCCGAAATGGCGCCGTTGCGGACCTGGGGATGGTTGGTCTCATCCAGGACCACCCGAAGGAGTTCCGGCTGGAGTTCGGATAGTCTACACTTCTCGGCGACGAGCAGAGTGAGCCGCCGGGTGGTGGGACTCAACTTGGCGTCGAGGACGAACGGCCGAAGCTCGTCCGCCAGACCGGCGTGCTTGAGTTTCGCGTAGATTTCGGAATGTTTGTAGACCGAATCCGTGACGCGCTTCTTTTCGACCGCGTCGAGCAGCGATTTGAGGATCGCGGTCTTGTCCTCATCGCGAAGTCCCGAAAGATCGCCGCCGAGAAGCGCGACCGGATCCTCGGCGATCAGTGCTGCACGGACCGCCTCGTCCAACGAAGCGGCCCAAGCCGAGATGCCGGAGAGCTGCGGAATGAGGCCGCCGGCCGGATGACGGATCGCCTTCAGGATCGTCGCCGCGGGCACGTGCCGGAGGTGCAGATAGTGGGCGGCAAGAAACTCGCCGTAGCCGCGATGGGCCCAGCCCATCCTTTGCTCGCCGTGCGAACCGAACAGACCAGTGTCGAGCGTTTCCCGAACATCATCGTCTGAAGCGACGAAGGAAGCAAAATCTCCCGTCTCTTCGCTGCCCGCCAGCGCCGGAACGGTGATGTCCTCTTCCGAACATTCGCTTTCGAGACCCGTCCAGATCGCGAACCGGTTGCCCAGAATGGTTGCCGCCGCCATCCGAGCTGCGAGGCGCATGCGTTGGCCCGCGTTCAGACGGCCGCGCCGGCCTGTGTCGCGGCGGCTCTTGTTGCTTTCTTCGCAGAACGCGAGGCAACCACGCTCATAGAGCTCGATGCTGCTGTCGGGCAGGGCTCCGTCCTGCTCGTACACCGCCAGCAGCATTCTCAGCGTCAGCGGCTTGATGGCGAAAGGACGCGCGTGAGCGGCGAACAACGCTCTCATGAAGCCCTCGGTGGGAATGCCGTGGGCATCCAATGCCGTGAAGATGTCGGCACGTCGCAAGGGCGCAAGCTCGAAGACCCCCGCCTGCTCGGCGAAGATATTAATGAGCGCGGTCCCGAGGGTTTCGGCCGGCCAGACGGCGGTGCGGCAAGCGATGCGGATCGAAAGACGGTCCGTCGGAAGGTTAGGCAGTTCCGAGGCGATGAGGTTGGCGATGGACTCGATGCGCAGTAGCGCCTCGTCCAGGCTATCGAGATGGAGGACGAGGTGAGATTCGTCGTTCTTCCACCGCGTCATCTTCTCGTTTTCGAAGACCCGCTGGAATAGAAACGCCTCGCTCGAAAACGATCGCAGATCGACGTAGCTGGATTGCAGAACACCGTCCTTCGACAGTGCTTCGACGCGATCGGCTTCTTCCTTCAGCGTCGTCGATTTCCCGATGCCGGGTTCGCCAAGCAACGCCAGCGATCGCCGGCTTTCCAACGCCGCGAGCGTCACCGGCCGATCGGGACCGTGCGAGTCGTTTGGGTCGCTCAGGAAACCCGCATCGGAGAGATCGAGCGGCCCGCCGAGCGGGATCCAGAAGCGGGGCCACGCATACGTCGACAGCTGGTTGGCGGCTTGGGGCATCGCAGAACTCGAAACGGAAATGTCGCGATCGTCGGATTGGCCGCAAGGATTGGCGTGGGACCGGCGGGCCGTGTCCGCTTACCATATTCAGCGGGAACGCGCATTCCTCGCAGCCACGCAATCACGGGATCTCTCCCTGAAGGAGGGCCGGAGGGATTCCGAATTGCCTAGCCTGTCCCTTTTTCCACGTGTTCCGCGCCCTTGCGCGGAAGTCCCCGAGCGGCCACCATGTCCGCCGCGGCGGCCCGCGCACCGGATTGGGGATGAACGAGCGCCGGAGTCGGAGGCCGTCGAACGATGCATCTTCGGGCAAAGAAGCTTGCCGACAGATTCGAGGGCGCCAGCGTGCACCGTATGGCCCAAGGCGACGAACGGGGCGCACCGACTGAGCCGCTTTTCCACTACACGACCGCGGACGTGCTGCTCGCGATCATCGGCTCGGAGACCTTCTGGTTCACAAGCGTCTATCACATGGACGACGACCAGGAACTGTCGTTCGGATTCGGGATCTCCCATTCGTTGTTGTCGGCCGCGATGGAGCGGGAGGGCCTTCATGTGAAGACCTTCCTCAAGCCTTTAGTAGAGGACGTCGGATTCGACAGGATTAAGAACCGGTTCGAGTTCTATTCGGCCAGCTTCGGCCAGAAGGACGACCCGCGACAGTGGACCGATTACGCCGACGGCGGCAAGGGGGTGGCGCTGGGACTGGCGCCAAAGTTTTTCTCTATCGTGAAGTCCGGCGACTTCAAGCCGGAGGAAAAGATATTCCTCGGCAAGGTCGAATACGGTGAGCCTTCCGCGAAGATCCGCCACGCCGCCGTCGTGGACAGCGCCGTCGAGACCGTCAGACAGGCCTACAAGCAGGGATTCCTGCTGAAGGCGGATGACGAGGAAGCGTTTCTGCATCTGATGGCTGCCGAGATGTACGTCGAGATCTTGTGGAATTCGGTGACGACGAAAGCCGACAAGTGGTCGCACCAGGCCGAAACCAGACTTCTGGCCGTCAACGACCTTAAGAACCCCCACATCGAGATCAAGAACGCCCCCAAGCGCCCGCGCGTCGAGATCCCGCAACCCCTCCTGAAGGCCAACATCACGGAAATCATGATGGGTCCCGAGGCCGACGACGATTCTCGAGCAAAGGTCCGGCAGTTCCTCGCCGACAACGGCTTGGCGAGCGTTCCGGTGACGTCGGCCGCCGCGACCTAAGTCGCCACGGCGGTTGCGGAGGAAATCGGCGCGGACGGGACGGCCATCCATCTGTCTCCCGGCACGACCATGTGCGGGATCGAGGAAGGCGCGGAAGCGATGAAATTCAGGGAAGCGAATGTGCACTTGAAGACCGTCCGGTACTCGGCGCGCAGCCGATCGAGGGGCGAGAGTCCGGCGGCGCTCTTGTCGAGTCGGTCCCATCGCATCAGTTCGCTTGATGATGAATGAGATCGTGATATCAAGCCGCTTCGAATCAGATTGGAGATCGAAGTGGCTAAGAAAGCAGCGAAGAGGAAAATCGTACACAAGGAATATACGGCATCTGATGTCAAACTATTGAAGATGCATTCGAAGGCCAGAACACCCGTATCGAAACTAGCGAAGTTGATGAAGCGTTCGGAGGGCTCATTGAGGCAGAAGGCACTGAAGCTCGGAATTGGTCTTGGTCATCAACGGTAAGATTGGCGCGAGATCTGCGACCGTGGCGACGGATTCGGGACTTTCGGCCGCCGGCAGGGTTAGTCCCACCATGAAATAAATGCCGACAAGCAGCCTATTCATCGCGCGATACCCCTTTTGCGGGCTGTATCGTAGCATATTTCTGAATGATGGCAGGACTAATCAAGGAGCTCGACATCGTTATCGGCAGTGCCAAGCTGCAGGCCGATCACCCCGAGCTTTTCCACTACACTAGGCCGGAGGGCTTCCGTGCGATCATCGGGTCGCAGACGCTGTGGGCCACGCTCTTTCGGGACCTCAAGGACCAGCAGGAAATCAGGGTACTGAAGCCGGCGTTGCGGGCAGCCATCATTGATCTGTTCGATAAGGCCGTCGCCAAGCGAAGCCGCGCCGTCAGGCGCAGGTTCGATCACTGCGGCGGGGCGACCTTTCAGGCCCACAAGTTCGTCGACAGTGTCTACAAGTCGACGTTCGAGCGGAATGATGCACGGTTCGCGGTCGATGCCTTCACAACGTCGTTCACGACGCACGCCGCGGACTCGCCGCTCGAGCGCGAGAACGGGCTGCTGAGCCAATGGACGGAATACGCGCCTGACGGCTTCTGCATCGTGCTGGACACCGTCGAGATGTGCCGGCTGCTGGCTCTGGAGTTCGATGTCCGCGACTACACGCATCTCAACCTGGAGCCGATCCGCTACGCCTTTGATGGCGTGCCTCTGCGCGACCACTTCCCCGACCTCGAGCCTGCGCTGATTTCCAGCATCGAGCAGTTCCTGAACCAAGTGTACCATCCTGAAATGGCGATGATCGAGTTCCTACAGAGCGCCACGCTGCTGAAGGAGCCGGGCTACCAGGAAGAGCGGGAGGTCCGGATTGTCGCGATACGCGGCGCGCCCGGCTACCAGGCGCAGGCCGCCAAGGAGCACGCCCACTACGTCGCGAAGCCACTGCCCCGGATCGATCCCCATCCGAACGGCTCAGGAAAGTTGCACATCACGATCTTCGACGGTCTCGGGATCAAGCTTCCGATCAAGCGCGTCATCGTCGGGCCGGCGGCGCACCAGGCATCCAACGCGGCGCTAGCGCAGGACCTGGTCGGATCAGACCGAGTGACGCTGTCGCAGATTCCCCCGCCGGCGCTGCTCAATACCGGCTGATGGGTGGCAGCGGCTGCTTGAGGTAGGTTATCGCGGCGCGGAAAGGTGGTCCTGTCCCGGTACCGAGCGAGAGGTCTATGTCCGTTGAGGGTCAAAATGCGCAATGCTCGCAAAGCATAAGTGTTTTCCGGGTTGCCTCCGCTAGCAGACCTTCGACCGCGTGGCGCCCACGTCCATCCGAATCATAGCCTACAGTCGCCGTCCGTACGCTCGACATGAAGCGACTCTTGCTCTCGGCACGGGCAACGCTTGATTCTTGGTCACGATGTCCGCGACCAAGATACTCTGGGGCCAGATCGTCGTCGCGCTTGCGATCGTGCTCGCCACAATGTGGGCGGCCACGCAGTGGGTCGCCTGGAAGCTAGGTTACCAACCGCAGCTTGGGCTGCCATGGTTCGAGCTGACCTCGGGAATTCCCGTCTATCTGCCATCGTCGTTCTTCTGGTGGTGGTACGCCTATGACGCCTATGCGCCGCAGGTTTTCGTGGAAGGCGCGTATATCGCCGCGTCGGGAGGTTTCATCTCGGTCGCGGTCGCTATCGGCATGTCGGTATGGCGGGCCCGTGAAGCCAAGACTGCCGCGACTTACGGTTCGGCCCGCTGGGCGACAGCGCTTGAGATTCGCGCTGCTGGTCTCGCCGCGCCGGACGGTGTGGTGCTCGGTCAGCTCGATCGCGATTATCTGCGGCATGATGGACCGGAACATGTGCTGTGCTTCGCGCCGACCCGATCTGGCAAGGGCGTCGGCTTGGTGGTGCCGACGCTTCTGACCTGGCCAGGCAGCTGTATTGTCCACGACATCAAGGGTGAGAACTGGAACCTGACGTCCGGCTTTCGCGCCCGACACGGTCGCGTGTTGCTGTTCGATCCGACCAATGCGAAGTCAGCGGCCTACAATCCGTTGTTGGAGGTTCGACGCGGCGAATGGGAGGTGCGCGATGTCCAGAATGTTGCGGACGTGCTGGTGGATCCTGAAGGATCACTGGAACGCCGCAATCACTGGGAGAAGACCAGTCATGCGTTGCTCGTGGGCGCCATTCTCCATGTGCTCTACACTGAGCCGGACAAAACGCTCGCCGGTGTTGCCAATTTCCTCTCCGACCCAAAACGGCCGATCGAGGTGACGCTTCGCGCCATGATGACTTCAGCCCATCTTGGCGAAGCAGGGCCGCATCCGGTCATCGCCTCCGCAGCACGCGAGCTTCTCAACAAAAGCGAGAATGAGCGCTCCGGCGTGCTTTCGACAGCCATGTCCTTCCTCGGGCTCTATCGGGACCCGGTCGTGGCGAAGGTCACGCACCACTGCGACTGGCACATCCGTGATCTGGTCGAGGGCGACCGTCCTGCTTCTCTTTACCTCGTCGTTCCGCCTTCCGACATCAGCCGGACTAAGCCGCTGGTGCGCTTGATCCTCAACCAGATCGGTCGCCGGTTGACGGAAGACCTGCACGCCAAGGGACGGCGGCATCGGCTGCTGCTGATGCTGGATGAATTTCCAGCACTTGGTCGTCTTGATTTCTTCGAGTCCGCGCTGGCCTTCATGGCCGGATACGGCCTCAAGAGCTTTCTGATCGCGCAATCGCTCAATCAGATCGAGAAAGCCTACGGGCCGAACAATGCCATTCTCGACAATTGCCATGTCCGTGTGTCCTTTGCCACCAACGACGAGCGAACCGCCAAGCGCGTCTCGGATGCCTTGGGCACTGCGACCGAGATGCGGGCCATGAAAAATTATGCTGGTCACAGGCTCTCGCCCTGGCTTGGCCATCTGATGGTCTCGCGTCAGGAGACGGCGCGACCGCTGCTGACGCCGGGTGAGGTGATGCAGTTGCCGCCCGCCGACGAATTGGTTCTGGTCTCCGGCGTGCCGCCAATCCGGGCGAAAAAGGCGCGCTATTTTGAAGATATCAGGCTGACCGAGCGGGTGCTGGCGCCGCCGACAGTCGGTAAGGAATCCGGTGTCGCTCCGCCGGACGACTGGAGCCGATTGGCTGTTCCCGCCGCTGTCGGCACCAGTCAGGAAGCCATTTCGTCAGGTGACAAGCTCATTGACGATCCTGCGAATGCCGGCATCCGGCGGGAGCCGGAACTCCCTCAACACGAAGAGATCGTGCCAGAGTCAGAAAAGGCCGCGCCGGAGTTCATCTTCGCAGAGGAAGACCCAGATGATGACGCCATTCGCGCTCGTGCGTTACGCCAGCAGGTTCGCAGTCTGGCGCGCCAAGCTGCGATGGATCCCGGCGACGGCATGGAGCTTTCGGAGTAAGTGATGCGGACCAAGCACACCTTTCGCCTACCGCCAGATCTCGCAGGTCAGCTTGCCGATTACGCCGGCCGCAAGCGCGTACCACAGGCGCTTGTCGTCGAAACCGCGCTGTCATCGTACCTGTCGCCTGATAATTCGGAGCGGATGGAGGCAGCACTTGGGCGCCGGCTCGACCGGCTGACGCGACAGGTCGAGCGGCTTGAACGCCACGTCACCATCTCCAACGAAGCATTGGCGCTGTTCGTGCGCTTCTGGCTGACGGTCACCCCACCATTGCCGGACACCGCGCAACCGGCCGCCCAGGCCAAGGGCCGTGAGCGCTACGAAGGTTTTGTCGAGGCGCTCGGGCGGCGGTTGGCGAAGGGCCAGAGTTTGGCGCAGGAGATTTCTCAAAACGTGACTTCTAAGGACAGGACGCCGGACCATACGGATGGCTCTTCATGAACAGCTTCGCCGTTGTCAGGTCTTTCTACGCCAGAGCGCTACGCCTGATCTGATCTTGTTGCGCGGTCGCACATTCTGCCTTTTCTAATGATCCCCGACATCACGACTGCAATTCGCAGTCGCCAAAGTTGGTCAGTGATGTTGGGGGGCGGAAGTGGCAATTCATCATCTCAATCAAGAAGCGACGTCGCGCGGCGCGCGCATGCTGCGCACCGCGCTGGGGCCGGCCATCGCGCTTTGGCTTGAGGACGCTAAAGTCGTCGAGGTCATGCTCAACCCCGACGGTCGGCTCTGGATCGATCGGCTGGCGGGCGGCCTTGTCGATACCGGCGAGCGCTTGTCGCCCAGCGATGGCGAACGCATCGTGCGGCTCGTTGCCCATCATGTGGGCGCCGAGGTGCATCCGGGCTCGCCGCGGGTATCGGCCGAATTGCCCGAAACTGGCGAGCGCTTCGAGGGATTGCTCCCGCCCGTCGTCGCAGCGCCGACCTTTGCGATCCGCAAACCTGCCGTTGCCGTGTTTACGCTCGACGACTATGTCGCCGCCGGCATCATGAATGCTCTTCAGGCCGAGACGTTGCGCAGAGCGGTCGCGGATCGCCTCAACATCCTCGTCGCCGGCGGTACCTCGACCGGCAAGACCACGCTCACCAATGCGCTGTTGGCCGAGGTGGCAAAAACCACCGACCGTGTCGTGCTGATCGAGGATACGCGCGAGCTTCAGTGCAAGGCGCCGAATCTCGTGGCGCTGCGCACCAAGGACGGCGTCGCCTCGCTCTCCGATCTCGTGCGCTCCTCGCTACGGCTGCGACCGGATCGTATACCGATCGGTGAGGTCAGAGGCGCGGAAGCGCTTGATCTCTTGAAGGCCTGGGGCACCGGTCATCCCGGCGGCGTCGGTACCATCCATGCGAGCTCAGCCCTTGGTGCGCTCCGCAGGATGGAGCAGCTGATTCAGGAAGCCGTCGTCACCGTGCCGCGCGCTTTGATCGCCGAGACGATCCAAGTCATCGCCGTACTGGCCGGCCGCGGCTCCGATCGTCGGCTCTCCGAACTTGCCCGGGTCGAGGGCCTTGGACCGACCGGCGACTATGTCCTTCACGCTGCGGGAGATCGGTCATGACGCGATTACGCTTCCACTTGCATCGCAGCGTTGTTCTGGCCGCTGCCACCAGTCTTCACGCGTTGGTCTCCGTTCCCGCCTGGGCCGCCGGTTCGAACATGCCCTGGGAGCAGCCGCTCAATCAGATCCTGCAATCGGTCGAAGGCCCCGTCGCCAAGATCCTGGCCGTGATCATCATCATCGTCACCGGATTGACGCTCGCATTCGGCGACACCTCGGGAGGATTTCGTCGCCTGATCCAGATCGTGTTCGGTCTGTCGATCGCGTTCGCGGCCAGCTCCTTCTTCCTGTCGTTCTTCTCGTTCGGTGGCGGAGTGCTGGTGTGACGGACGAAGTTGATCCTCTTCCCGGCTTCACCGTGCCGGTGCATCGCGCGCTGACCGAGCCAATCCTACTTGGTGGGGCACCGCGTGCGGTTGCGATTCTCAACGGCACCTTGGCAGCGGCACTTGGCCTCGGTCTGCGGCTCTGGTTCGCCGGTCTCTTGCTCGGGCTCATCGGTCAGGCGGCCGCGGTGTGGGCGGCGAAACGCGACCCCCAGTTCGTCGATGTCGTGCGCCGCCATCTTCGCATCTCCGGTTATTTGGGGGTTTGAACCAGTGATGAACCTCTCAGAATATCGCCGCTCCACCACGCAGCTTGTGGATTTCCTCCCCTGGGCGGCGTTGATCGACGAGGGCATCGTTCTCAACAAGGATGGTTCGTTTCAGCGCACCGCCAAGTTTCGGGGGCCGGACCTGGATTCTGCCGTACCGGCGGAACTCGTCGGCGTCGCCGGCCGATTGAACAACGCGCTGCGTCGGCTCGGATCGGGCTGGGCTGTCTTTGTCGAGGCGCAACGGAATCCCGCAAGCAAATATCCCGAAGGCCATTTTCCGGATGTGGCGTCGGCCTTGGTTGACGTCGAGCGCCGCGCCGAATTTGAGCGGGAGGGCGCGCACTACGAGTCGAGTTACTTCCTCACCTTTCTCTATTTGCCCCCGCCAGAAGACCCCGCGCGCGCCGAGCGATTCCTCTACGAGGGACGGGACCGCAACGGAGATGCGGATGCGCGCGAGGTGCAACGTGGCTTCGTCGACCGCACCGAGCGCGTGCTTGGCCTGGTCGAGGGTTTTATGCCCGAGATTGGATGGCTCGATGACGAGGAAACGCTGACCTATCTGCATTCGACGGTTTCGAGCAGGCGCCAGCGCGTCCGTGTGCCGGAGATACCGATGTATCTCGATGCGGTGCTGGCCGACCAGCCCCTGATCGGCGGCCTTGAGCCGATGCTTGGGAGTTCGCATCTGCGGGTACTGACCGTGGTCGGGTTTCCGACCGTCACGACGCCCGGGATTCTGGACGAACTCAACCGGCTCGCCTTTGCCTATCGCTGGTCGACACGCGCGATCATGCTCGACAAAACAGATGCGACCAGATTGCTGACAAAGATCCGGAGGCAATGGTTCGCCAAGCGCAAATCGATCGCAGCGATCCTGAAGGAGGCGATGACCAACGAGGCCTCGGCCTTGCTCGACACCGACGCCCACAACAAGGCCATGGATGCCGACGCGGCGTTGCAGGAACTCGGATCCGACGCCATCGGACAGGCGTTTGTCACGGCCACGTTAACGGTTTGGGACGATGACCCCCGCGTCGCCGACGAGAAGCTGCGGCTGGTCGAGAAGGTCATTCAGGGACGCGATTTCACCTGCATGGTGGAGAGCGTCAATGCGGTGGAGGCCTGGCTGGGATCGCTGCCCGGCCATGCCTACGCCAACGTTCGACAGCCGCCGGTCTCCACGCTCAATCTCGCCCACATGATCCCATTGTCTGCGGTCTGGGCAGGCCCTGCGCGAGACGAGCATTTCGGTGCGCCGGCATTGTTCTTTGCGCGAACCGAGGGGGCGACCCCGTTTCGATTTTCACTGCATGTCGGCGATGTAGGCCATACGCTGGTGGTGGGCCCGACTGGCGCCGGCAAGTCGGTGCTTTTAGCGCTGATGGCGCTGCAGTTCCGGCGTTATCCGGGAAACCAGGTCTTTGCCTTCGATTTCGGGGGCTCGATCCGCGCGGCCGCACTTGCCATGGGCGGCGACTGGCATGACCTCGGCGGCGCGCTGTCGGACGAGACGAGCGAGCCGGTCGCGCTCCAGCCTCTTGCTCTAATCGATGATGCCGCGGAACGCGGCTGGGCGGCGGAATGGATCGCCAATATCCTGGCACGCGAAACGATCGTCATCACGCCGGAAGCGAAAGACCATCTCTGGTCGGCGTTGTCATCGCTCGCTTCGGCACCAGTCGTGGAACGCACGCTGACTGGCCTGTCGGTGTTATTGCAATCGCAGACGCTAAAGCGCGCGCTGCAACCCTATTGTTTAGGTGGTCCCTATGGCCGCTTGCTCGATGCCGAGGCCGAGCGGTTGGGAGAGGCCGACGTCCAGGCCTTTGAAACCGAAGGCCTGATCGGCACCTCCGCAGCACCCGCAGTGCTGGCTTATCTCTTCCATCGGATCGAGGGGCGGCTCGACGGCAGGCCAACCTTGCTGATTGTTGATGAAGGCTGGCTCGCGCTCGACGACGAAGGGTTTTCCGGTCAGCTCCGCGAATGGCTGAAAACACTGCGCAAGAAGAATGCGTCGGTGATCTTCGCTACGCAATCGCTGTCGGACATCGACGGCTCCGCCATCGCACCCGCCATCATCGAAAGCTGTCCGACCCGGCTGTTCCTGCCGAATGAGCGGGCGATCGAGCCGCAGATCACGGCGATCTACCGCCGCTTCGGCCTCAACGACCGCCAGATCGAGATCATCGCCCGCGCGACGCCGAAGCGCGACTACTACTGCCAGTCGCGGCGCGGCAATCGCTTGTTTGAGCTCGGTCTCGGCAAGGTCGCGCTCGCGTTTACGGCCGCTTCGGCCAAGTCCGATCAGACCGCTATCGAGCGGATCCTCGCAGAACACGGCCGCGACGGTTTCGTCGCCGCCTGGCTTACGCACCGTGGCGTCGGCTGGGCCGCCGAGCTCATCCCCAATCTTTCCCACGAGAGGCCATCGACATGATTGGTATTCGTCATCTAGCGGCGGCGAGTGTGGTCGCGCTCTCGCTCGCCAGCGCAGTAGCACCGTCTTCGGCGCAGGTCGTCGTGTTCGATCCGAACAACTACGCGCAGAACGTGCTGACAGCCGCTCGCACGTTGCAGCAGATCAATAACCAGATCACATCGCTGCAAAATCAAGCCCAAATGCTGATCAATCAGGCGAAGAACCTCGCGAACCTGCCGTATTCGTCCCTGCAGCAGCTTCAATCATCGATCCAGCGTACCCAACAGCTCCTGACCCAGGCTCAGCGCATTGCCTACGACGTCCAGAAAATCGACCATGCCTTCTCGACAACCTACGCGCCGGCTTCCTCGGGGACATCCAGCCAGACGCTGATCGCGAATGCGCAAGCTCGCTGGCAGACTTCCGTGGCGGCATTCCAGGATGCGTTGAGGGTACAAGCCGGCGTCGTCGGCAATCTCGACACCCACCGCATCCAGATGTCGGCGCTGGTGACATCAAGCCAATCGGCGACCGGCGCGCTTCAGGCGACCCAAGCTGGAAACCAGCTTGTCGCGTTGCAGGCGCAGCAGCTCGCGGACCTCACCGCGACCGTCGCGGCCCAAGGCCGGGCCCAGAGTCTCGAAGCCGCGCAGCGTACCACCGCCCAGGACCAGGGCAGGGAGCAACTCCGCCGCTTCCTGACGCCGGGCGCCGGTTATCAATCCACCAGCGTTCAGATGTTTCACTGATGAGCCGGTATCTCATCCCTCGCCAGTTCGTGCGAGCCGCCGCGATCGGCGTCGTTATCCTGATCGCCGCCTTGGCCATTATCCACGGCCGGAGCGGCGAAGACGCTGGCATCGTCGCCCCACTGGAGCGTGAGCAAGCCGCCGCGCTTGCGACCGAGCTCGCGCGCTGCCGAACGGTCACATTGGACCAAGCGGCATCGCTCGAAAGCTGCCGCCGGGTTTGGGCAGACAATCGTCGGCAATTCTTTGGGCCAACCAAAACGCTGCCGTCGTCCTTCGAGCCGACGCCGACTACAGCCGCCAATTCAGGGAAGAACCAGGATCGGGTCTCGCCGGCTGAAGCCGAACATCGGCAGAGCGGGGTCAGATGATGGGCGGCACCGGTGTCATCGACCGTTTTCTCGAGGTCTTCACCCGTTATATCGACTCAGGCTTCGGTCTGCTGAGTGGAGAAGTGGCGTTCCTCGCCACCACGCTGGCGGCGATCGATATTACGCTTGCGGCCATATTCTGGAGCTGGGCGGCTGACGAGGACATCATTGCAAGGCTTGCCAAGAAGACCTTGTTCGTCGGTGTGTTCGCTTACCTGATTGGCAACTGGAACAATCTCGCCCGGATCATCTTCGAGAGTTTCTCTGGTCTCGGCCTTAAGGCGTCGGGCTCCAGCATGTCCGCTGCCGATTTCTTGAGTCCCGGTCGGGTGGCACAGGTGGGAATCGATGCCGGGCGCCCGATCCTGGACTCGATCTCCGGGCTGATGGGCTACATCAGCTTTTTTGAGAACTTCGTGCAGATCGTCGTGCTGCTGTTCGCCTGGATCGTTGTGCTGCTGGCTTTCTTCATCCTGGCGATCCAGCTCTTCGTGACGCTCATCGAGTTCAAGCTGACGACGCTTGCGGGCTTCGTGCTGATCCCGTTCGGCCTGTTCGGCAAGACGGCGTTTGCCGCCGAACGCGTGCTGGGCAACGTCATCTCCTCCGGTGTCAAGGTAATGGTGCTCGCCGTCATTGTCGGCATCGGCTCGACGATATTCTCGCAGTTCACTTCTGGATTCGGTGGCAACCAGCCCACAATCGAAGACGCGATGTCCATGGTACTGGCGGCGCTGGCACTGCTGGGTCTTGGCATCTTCGGGCCTGGCATTGCTAACGGCATTGTCTCCGGAGGTCCGCAGCTTGGTGCCGGCGCCGCCGTTGGGACCGCCCTTGCGGCGGGCGGTATCGTTGCCGCTGGAGCGGCTGGTGCCACTATCGGGGTAGGAGCAGCCGGCGCAGCACTCACTGGCGCAGCACGGAGCGGCACGTCGGTTGCCGCGGCTGCATCCGCTGCCTATCGCGGGGGTGGGATTGCAGGCGTCGCGCAAGCGGGTGCATCTGCAATCGCAAGTCCGCTCCGTCGTGCGGCGGCCTCAGGCGCCGCTGATGCGGGACATACCGCAGCTTCTGATAGCTCGCCTTCTCCAGGCGAACCGCCGGCGTGGGCGACGCGCATGAAGCGCTCGCAAACCGTGAGCCATGGGGCTTCCACAGCAACCCATGTTGTTCGCTCCGGCGATCATGCCGGCGGTGGAGCTTCCGTCGATCTCTCCGAAGGTAAACACTGATGTTCAAAAGATCTTCCGTGCGCTACGGCCGCACCCCGCAACCCGAAACTTCCTATCAGAAGGCGGCGCAAGTCTGGGACGAACGCATCGGTTCGGCCCGTGTTCAGGCCAAAAATTGGCGGCTGATGGCGTTCGGCTGTCTTCTCTTATCTAGCGGTCTCGCGTCAGGCCTCGTTTGGCAATCCCTGCGCGGCACGGTGACGCCTTGGGTGGTCCAAGTCGATCGTATAGGTCAGGCTCAGGTCGTGGCACCGGCTGATAGCAGCTATCAACCGACCGACCCGCAGATCGCATTCCACTTGGCGCGCTTCATCGAGGACGTGCGCGGACTGCCGGCCGATGGCATCGTGCTGCGCCAAGATTGGCTGCGCGCCTACGACTTCACCACGGACCGGGGTGCTGCGGCACTCAACGATTTTGCGCGCACCAACGATCCCTTTGCCAATCTGGGCAGACTGCAGATCTCGGTCGAGGTTTCCAGCGTCATCCGCGCTTCGCCGAACTCCTTTCGTGTCGCCTGGATCCAGCGCGCTTACGAGAACGGCAGCCTGAGCGCGGTCGAGCGCTGGACCGCCATCCTCACCGTCGTGATCGACACGCCGCGCGACGCCGATCGCCTGCGCAAGAATCCGCTTGGAGTTTACGTCAACGCCATCAACTGGTCGAAGGAGCTGGGGCAATGAGATCACCTTATGTTGGTAAAGCCGCATTGCCACTTCTGCTTCTTTCGGTTTCAACGCTCGCCGGTTGCGCCACGCAGCTAAAGCCGCCGCCAGAAATTTCTTATGACGATGAGGCGCAACCGGCCGTGCAATTGGGCGATCCACCAAAACCGGTCGAGGTTGTCGAGCTTCCGAAGCTGTTGCCGCTTCCCGGTCAGCTCAAACCGCTGCCCGGAGCGCGCGCCAAGCCAGAGCCTGGCGACCCACGCCAGCGCGTCGAAAAAGCCAACGCCGAGGCCCGCGTGCAGCCGACCCGCAATGGCTACATCAATGCCGTTCAAGTTTATCCGTTTGCACCGGGAGCGCTTTATCAGGTTTATGCCGCGCCGGGGCAGGTGACGGATGTGGCCCTACAAGAAGGCGAGCAGCTCGTGGGCTCCGGTCCGGTTGCCGCCGGCGACACCGTGCGCTGGATCATCGGAGATACCGAAAGCGGAACAGGTCTCACCAAGCGCATCCACATCCTGGTCAAACCCACGCGACCTGACCTCGTTTCCAATCTCGTCATCAACACCGACCGGCGCACTTATCTCCTTGAGCTTCGCTCGGCGGAGAAAACCTACATGGCCTCGGTGTCCTGGCAGTATCCGCAAGATCAGCTGATCGCGCTACGCCGCCAGAACGCGAGCGCCGAGGCCGCAACGCCGATCATCACGGGCGTCGACATATCGCGATTGCGTTTCCGCTATGCGATTGAAGGCGACAACGCGCCATGGCGTCCGCTTTCGGCTTTCGATGACGGTGCGAAAGTCTACATCGAAATGCCCAGTGGTATTGCCCAGGGCGAGGCCCCACCACTGTTTGTCATCGGGCCGGAAGGCGATGGCCAGCTCGTTAATTACCGCGTGCGGCAGAATTACTACATCGTTGATCGGCTGTTCGCCGCGGCCGAGCTTCGCATGGGCGGCGAGCACCAGCAGACCGTTCGGATCAGCCGTACTGACGGGAGGGCGCGGTGAGCATGGAGCCGGAACCCAACCTTCGGTCGGAGCCGCGCGATACTGACGGGGTGGCGTCGATGCGGCTGCGCGCGGAACGTCCGCGCGTGACAAGACTTTCCCGCAAAGTTCTTGCGGGTGGGGCAGCAATTGGATTGGTTGCGATATCGGGCGCGGTGCTGTGGGCCTTGCAAAACAACCGGTCGCGCTCGACAGCACCAGCCGAACTCTACACGACCGACCATCATAATGTCGCTGATGGCTTGACCGGTCTTCCGCGAGACTATGCCGGCATTCCTCGGCAGGCCCCGCCGCTCGGACCGGCTCTGCCGGGCGATCTCGGGCGTCCGATATTGAACGCGCAAAACGCTCCTTCGGCTGGGATACCTGCAATCGACGCCGAGCAGCAGCGCATCGGCCAGGAAATAGAAGCGGCCCGTTTGAGCCGGCTGTTCGCCTCAACCAGTATTCGCGAGCTGGCGGCGCCGACCCCGCAGCCCGCTTCGCTCGATACCGCGGCGAGCGTGCCGAACCAGACGAGCCACCCAGCGCAACCGTCAGCGGATGATGCCTTGGCGCAGAACGGCCAGGACCGCAAACTCGCCTTCGTCAATGCATCCGTCGATCGCCGCACCACCAGTCCGGACAGGATCGCATCACCAGCGTCATCCTATGTGGTGCAGGCAGGCAACGTCATACCGGCGTCTCTCATCACCGGCATCCGCTCCGATCTGCCCGGACAGATTACCGCTCAAGTGACGGAGAACGTCTATGACAGCCCGAGCGGGCGTTTCCTTCTCGTACCGCAGGGGACACGTTTGATCGGTGTCTATGACAGCCAGGTTTCGTTTGGCCAGTCACGCGTGCTGATGGTTTGGACACGTCTGATCATGCCGAATGGCCGCTCCATCGTGTTGGAGCGGCAGCATGGCGCCGACACTGCAGGCTATGCTGGTCTTGAGGATGAAGTCGACAATCATTGGGGTGCTTTGTTCAAGGCCGCGCTGCTCTCCACATTACTTGGAGTTGGTAGCGAACTAGGAGCTGGCTCCGATACAGGCAACAACGGAGATATCATTCAGGCCCTTCGCCGCGGATCGAGCGATAGCCTGAATCTGGCTGGACAGAAGATTGTTCAGCGCAATCTCAACATTCAACCGACGCTGACGATCCGACCGGGTTTCCCGGTACGGGTGATCGTCAATCGAGACTTGGTTCTGGAACCCTACAAAGGGTAGGAAGACAAATATGACAAAACTCAAGCTCGGCGCGATCGCCGACGACAAGCCGGTGAAGTTGACCGTCGAGATGCCGGCAAATGTCCATCGCGATCTCGTTGATTACGCAGAGGTGCTTGCGCGCGAAACGGGGCAGGCGATCGCTGAACCTACAAAATTGATCGCGCCAATGCTGGCGCGTTTCATGACGACGGACCGTGCATTCGCAAAGGCTCGGCGAAGAAATCATGTCGAAGGCGAGGGATAGCGTTCCCCCAGAAGTTTCAGGAAGCTCGTCAGCGCGGGATTGTTGTTATCTTCCCTCCAATGCGCGGAGTAGCCGATCCGGCTCGGCCCGCTGCCGTCGCGTATCTCTCGATAGACCAGACCGGAGAAGCTTGCGCCAATGTCGGATTCAGTCACCAGGCTGACGCCGAAACCGACGCTAACTAAACTCTTGATAATATCGCGACTGATGTCGTGGTGCTTGAGTTTGGGGCGATCATCGGGCGAGACGAGTTTCGAAGTCAGAAGATCTTCGAGTTCGCGTCCAGGGTCATATTGACTCAGCAAGACCGTCTCGGTTCGTAAGTCCGTCCAATAGACGGCCTCGTTGGAAGACAGTCGATGGTCTTCCGGCAATGCGACCATAGTACGCTCGCTCCAGAGCTGCATGGCCTTGCTGTCAAGGAGAGGCGTCTCTCCCGTAACGATCACGATGTCTATAACGCCGTTCCGCAACGCAGTCGCGAGACGCGTCCGCGAACCTTCGACCATGCCGAGGTCTATCCGTGGGAATCGCTGCGCATAGTCCACCAGCGTCGCGCGCAAATTGCCAGCCGAAAGCGACGTATAGAATCCGATCATTAGCCGACCCGCTTCGCCGCGGCTGGCGCTGTACGCGCCCTTTACCAGTGTGTCCATCTGTTCGAGAATCGACCGGCCCATACGGAGGAAGTCACGGCCCGCTTGCGTGGCTCGTACGCCACCGCTCGACCGCTCGAATACGGTCATCTGAATACGTTCTTCGAGCTGGCGAATGCAACGGCTGAGCGTCGATTGCCTAAGCAGCAAAGCCTCAGCCGCCCGCCGAAAACTCCCGTGGTCCGCAGCCGCAATGGCATATCGGAGATGCTGCAGGTCGACAACTGATGCCCGGCCACGGAGAGACGCGCCTCTCAGTTTAGAGTCGTGATCCATGTTACACCACCCCTCGTACACTTCAGGACTGCGGCCCAAATCGAGTATTGCAACGCGGCGTGTGACAGCGATAAGGGCCGCTCCGCATTTGGGAGCGGCCCCGCCAGGTGGGACCGCTGCTGCTGCCTTCCTCCTAAGCGGCAACGAGGGCTACAGGCGCCCAGAGCACCGGACCCTGCAAACCACCGGCACAGCGGACACGCGCTAGGCTTTCCGCCGAAACATCGAGATAGCCTGCGACTGCGAGGGTATTGCCGAGCGTGTGAGGTTTCCCGATCCGCCGCAATGGCCATCCCGCGCGTCGCAAGATCCGCTCCATCCTGGCATCGGTAACGGTGACGATTTCTGTGAGCCGTCGCGACAGGCCGAACTCGATCATGCCAGCGAAGAGTTCGTAGGTAGCGCTGGCGATACCATGGGCGGCCTTCGGCGCGTCAGCGAGAACATCGAGCGCGAAGCGGCTGCTCTCCCAGATAGTCGAGCTAGCAGGAGCTGCTGCTCCGTCCAACAATACAGGAAAAGTGTCTCGCAGCATGGTGGGGCCCTTAGATGGAAGCAGGCGCACGCAGCCTTGGATGCGGTCATCGCTTGCCCGCTGCAGCAGATAGACGGGATGAAGGGCGTCGAATTCGTCGATCTCCATCTTCCCACTGGTCTGCACGTCCCAATCCAACCTATCTTTGAACACGCGGAACCGCATACGGTGCATCTCGGCAATCTCGCCAATAAAATTGCCGTAGTAGTCGGCGGTAATCAGCTGCATCATTGTCGCCTCCTCGATTGCTGAACCGTCAGCATTGGAAGCGAACCGGTGCCGCGATGCACCTCCCGTAGCTGCAGGAGATGACTTGGCGGCGTGTCTACTAAGCAATCAATTTGAAGCGATGAGGCGGGCTACCGCCTGAACGATCGTGCGCACGCCGAGCTTAGCCTTGGTGGTCTCTAGATAAGTAGCTGCGGTATGCCGCGAAATGCCGAGTATGCGTCCGATCTCCCAAGCCGACTTGCCTTGCGCAGCCCATTCAAGGCATTCGAATTCGCGGGGTGACAGTGACACGCCGTCGATTTTTCGCGCACCAGCGACCTTTCGCCGAGCATGCGCATGAAAATACATCGCCATGAGCTGAAGTCCGTGTTTGTACTCCTCAATGCGGCGATGAAATGCAGCAGAGCGATGCTCGTCGGCGGCAAAGGTAACAGCAGCGATTGGACCCCGGCCATCGTGGATAGGAATTGTGTATCCGTGACGAATCCCGAATTGAGCCGCCTCGGCTAGCAATTCTCGCTGCGGCGAGGATAGTTTTTGCGTCTTAACTTCGCTGCCCCACTCGAACGGCTCCGGGCTAAGTAGCGCTTGATTAATCACAGGGTCGAGACGTTCGTAGTGGCTCTGGATGTAGTGGTTGGTCCAAGCCACAGGATATGTTGATATTAGTAGCGGACTTTCGTTGCTGCGGCTCGGCATGGAGAGATAAGCAAAGCAGCTGAGATCGATCGCGGCCGCGGCTTCGGCCATAACGTCACGAAGATTTGGCGTATCTTCGCTCACCGACAATCGGTTGATGAATGTTTGAAATATTCGGTGCACAAGTTTCAGGCCCACCCCCGAAGTTAAGGTCCCGCTCGAGATTGCAAATCCCGCAATCGTTCAGTCAGTGGTTTGTCTCGACTTTCGATCTGTTGCTCGCCCAGCGACAGCTTTCGAGAAGGTATCTCAGCATCGCCGCTGAAACGACTATGCTGCATGTCTCGATCCCGCAGAACACAGTGGTACTCAAGGAGATCGAAATGCGCGGGACCTTTCGTTTCCACGAAGAGTTCGGCCTAGTTGTCGACTTCATCAATCCGTGGAGAACCGATATGACGCCGCTGGGCGCGCGCGCCTTGACCGGCGTCTTTGGAGTGGACGAGGCGATACACGCTATGGCTACCACTGGAGTTTCGCCAAGAGGTTACTCATCGTGTTAGTTCTCTCGAAGTTGACAGCGGCTCCCTTTTGGATGTTTCCGAGCGCGGCGCGCAGCGCGCCCAGGGCTTCCGTACATGTCTCAAGAGCAGTCACGGTTTCGGCGACTGAATATTCCTGATGTCCGACCGCCTCGGCGATAGCGGCCATTCGCTGGGCCATACCTTGGATATCGGCGCTGATTAGCTTGACCGAATCGATGGTTTCCTTCGACGATAACTGTATCTGCTTCACATGGGAGGTAATGTCCTCCGTCGCCAACGAGGTCTGGTTCGCGAGTTCCTTGACCTCATTGGCAACGACAGAGAATCCACGCCCGGCGTCTCCGACGCGTGCGGCTTCGATAGTCGCGTTGAGCGACAGCAAGTGGGTTTGCTTCGCAATCTTGTTGATCAAAACGACCACCGACGCTATGCGCTCGACGCTCTTTTCCAGCACGCCAGAGTTTTCCTGCGCGCGGCCGACATTGTGCTCGATCTGTCCGATCGTATCGGAGGCCGATTTGGCTTGTTTGGAAGTATCCGCTATCGACGTTCGGACCGTCTGCGAGGCCTCAGCCGCGGATAAAGAGTTTCTCTCGAGGTCCGAGCAGGAGTCCATCGCTGATCGAAGGGCGCCACGGTTGTTGCCGACATTCTGATTCATGGCCTCGACCAGGTCGGCGATCGAGGAAACGATCTCTCGGCTGGTTTCCTCGCTTCCGTGCCCTGCGATCTCGACGCTATCTCCCTCGGACATTGGCGCACCCCTCCCTTCTAAATTAAAGCTAAGCTGAGTTCGTATCAGGACGCCGCACTCGCCTCGCGATAGGTCGTAAGATTGTTCGATGTTGCGAGAGGTGCTACTCGCCAGAAGATCACCATGGCAACCACGGCAAGAGCGGCAGGGACCGCCGCCGCCTGGAACAATTGTGCGGTCGACCAATGGAGGCTGATCAGATGGCTGCCGAGGATTGGTCCGACCACAGAGCCGAAGCGACCAATTCCTGATGCCCAACCGGTGCCGGTCGACCGCACCGATATGGGGTAGTAAGTGGGGCTGAGGGCATTGAGACCGGACTGCGCACCAAGGACGCAGAAGCCGGCGATACCGATAGCGAGAAAAACCAAAGTGAGCGAGCCGGCCACGTGGCCGATTGTAACGACGGCCAGCGCTGCGACTGCAAAGGTCCACGATAGGACTGGACCGAAGCCGCGGCGGTCGACAAACCAGCCCAACAGCAGATTGCCCACGACGCCGCCGACCCACATCATGGTGCCGGCGAGAACGGCTTCCTGCGCCGAGTGTCCCGTCTCATTCATCACCACAGGTAGCCAGTTCGCAAGGAAGTAGACGCACAGCAGATTCATGAAATTGATGATCCAAAGGAGGATGGTGCCGACAGCAAGACCGTTACGAAACAGATTGGCGACCGGCATACCGCTCTCCGACCGCTCCGGGACCGCGAATTCGGTATCGGGGCCGATCCCTGCCTGCGGCGCGATGCGCGCAAGAAGTTTGCGAACCGAATCGAGGTTCTTTCCGCGCACGACCTGGAACTGCATCGATTCGGGCATTGCAAAGATGAGGGCAACGGCAACGATCAGCGGCGCGACGGCACCCACATAGAACACCGCCGGCCAGCCGAAGGCAGGTATCAGCGCGGCGGCAATGAAGCCTCCCGCCGCGCCTCCGATGATGAAGCCCGAGGAGACGATCATCATCAGGGCTACGCGATAGCGCAAAGGACTGAATTCGCCGGATATTGCCATTGCGTTCGGAATGATAGCGCCCATGGCAAGGCCCGAGATCAGGCGCAGCGCCAGCATGGCATTGAGCGAGGAGACATGCGCCGTTGCGAATACGCTCAAGGCCAGAAACAGCATTGCGCCGATCAGCACCGGCCGTCGCCCGATCTTATCCGCGACGATGCCGAAAACGAGCGAACCCAACATTACGCCGAACAGACCTGCACTGAAGACCGGCCCCAGCGCCGGCTTCGCCACGTTCCATTCCCTAAGCAAGGCCGGCGCGACATAGGCCATGGTCTGGACGTCAAATCCATCCATAACCATGCAGAGGCCGCACAGTACCAGAATGACGATCTGCGTCGGCTGGAGCTTGCTGCGATCCACGAGATCGGCGACCTCGACACGTGACATGATTTCCCCCGTTTTGATTGTGATGACCAGGCCGGCGAACGCTGAGGATTTAGGCGAACTGTTGCAGGGCTTCGAAGGCTCTCGTGAAGTGCGGATCCCGCACGCTGAGATCTTCATGGCTGACCTGATCGGTCCGCCGCATGTAGTCATAGGCAAAGCTGATGGGGTCGAGATGCATCTTAGATGCAATGTTCTCGTACCAATCGAGGCTTTTGCCGGCGGCGCTTTGGAAGGTCGACGAGGCCCGCCGACGCAAACGTTCGAATTCAGCGAACGCGGCCGCCACATTGGCCGGATGCTTCACGAGGCCTTGGTGGAGTGCGATGGCGTCCTGCATCGCCATGCGCGTGCCCGAACCCAGGGAGAAATGTACCGTGCGCAGCGCGTCGCCAAGCAGGACGATATTGCTGTAGGTCCAGTTCTTGTTGCGGGCGATGTTCGCGCCGAACCAGAGCGAGCGATTACTCAGAAGCTCGTTGCTGCCAAGTTCGGCGCGGAAAACCTCGCCGCAGAAGCGCCGGCTTTCGTCTTCGTTCATTCGGTCAAGGCCAGCGCGCTGCCACGTATCCGGATCCACTTCGACGAGGAAGGTGCTTAGCGTCGCACTGTACTGGTAGGAATGTGCAATAAATATTCCGTACTGGGTCTCGCGAAAGATCAGCGAAACCGGATGAAATAGCTGCGGCGTCCCATACCAGGCGAACTTGTTGCGCCGGGTCTCAAAGGTTGGTTGAAAATGTCGGGAAAGCTGAGTGCGTATTGCGCTGTTGGCGCCGTCCGATGCAACGACCAAGTCGGCCCAGGCGACCTGATCGGCGTCGGCGATGCGGTTTTCGAATTCGATCTCCACGCCGGCGTCAAGGCAAGCGCGTTGCAGGATATTGAGCATATCGATCCGCGACGTGCGCGAGAAATGGTTGCTGTGGATTTGAACATGCGTGCCGCGATGCACGATATCCATGTAGTCGCAGCGCTCGTGATTGGCGGTGAACTCCCTGAAGAACGCCGGATCGGCTTCGCGCAGGAAGCTTAAGCCAATGTCGGAGAACACGACGCCCCAGCCGTACGTGGCGTCGGCAGGCTTCTGCTCGAACACCCGGATCTCGTGGGCGGGATTGTGCTTCTTGGCCAGCAGCGAAAAATAGAGCCCGCCCGGTCCGCCGCCAATGACTGCGATCTTCATGAGCTTTCTTCCTCTCGTTGGACGCGCGCTCCTAGGCGGCCTTGCGAGCGGGATAGCGTCCCGACAGAAGCGCGCCGGCATTCGGCACCGTCGCATCGAGCCCGAGATGATCGAGCATCCGGCGGGCAGTGCACACCGCCGTCGAGGTGACGGGGATCCCGATCCGATCCTCGACCTGCTGGATCGACGCCAGTGACTGCATTTGAACGCATGCCGAAAGCACGACCGCATCGATATTGGCGGTATTGAGTTGTCGGACGTCATCAAGCAGTAACGCCGGATCGCGGCGCCCGACGTCCAGATTGTCGGGAATCTCGAACGAGATCGCATCGACGACCTCGATGCCTTCATTCTCGATATAGGAGACGACGAGATCGGTCAGTGGACGCATATAAGGTGCAAGCAAAGCGATCTTCTTTGCGCCGAGGATATGAAGGCCGTCGATCAGGGCGCCGGCGGAGGTCATCACGGGAGCCGTGCAATGATTGTTCCGGGCCACCTCGCTGAGCTCTCGCTCGACATGCCGGTGATAGCCTTTGCCCATCGCCATGATGGCGACCAGACAAGCCGTGCTCATGACGTCGACCCGCGCATCGGCGAGTTCAGCGGCGCAGCGCAGGCCTTCCCGATTCATCGCTTCGAGCTCTTCCTTCGTCACCTTATGCATACGCATGCGGCTTGAGTGAAAGGTGAAGCGCTCGGGACGGATCGCAGCGCGAGCCTGGAGCAGAAGTGGGACTTCGGTCTCCATGGTGGTATTGGAACTCGGGACGATCTGGCCGATCCGGTAGATTCGCTGTGTCATGACAAGTTCTCTCGCGGCGTCAGGAATAACATTCGGCTCAGGCCGTCGTTTGGTCGCCGAATTTTCGGCATGCGCCGGAGCGTCAAGGGATTGGTGGCGACGATATGCGCATCGCTAACCATGCCGTACGTTCCCCATGCTGCCGGCCTCGGCACGATTCTCCTCTTTTTCATCCTTCGAGATCGCAGCAATCATCGCCCGCAGGGCCGGTTTATCGACCTTCCCGACGCGCGTTGTCGGGAACTCCTTGATGGTCTCGATGCGTTCCGGACATTTGAATTTGGCGAGGCCCTTGCCGACCAGGAACGCAGCGAGCTCCTTGACGCTCGGTGCAGGCTGGTTCGGCCGCAGCATCAAAAAGACACAGCCCTTCTCGCCGTAGAATTCGTCGGGCATTGGTACGAGCTTCGCGTCGGCCACCGCAGGATGCGTGCTGACGAAGGCCTCGACTTCCTCGCAACCTATCTTCTCACCACCGCGATTGATGTTGTCGCGTAAGCGGCCCTCAAAGGCGTAGTAGACCTCACCGTCGATGACGTGCGCCGTCATGATGTCGCCCGTTCGGTAAAAGCCCTCGTGCGCGAAGGCGTTCTCGTTTGCTTCGGGCGCGTTATAGTAGCCGCGGAAACTGGACGGTCCGCGGAAGCACAGTTCTCCCGGCTGCCCCGGCTTAACGGGCTCGTCCGAACCCAATTGAAGAAGCCTGATCTCGTCTTCCGGGCACCCCGAGCGGCCCTGCGTGCGATGTCGCGCCGCAGCGGGGGCGTCGGCGCCTGTACCGAGCAAAAGCCCTTCGGTGATCCCGTATAGGTTTGAACAGGGAACACCGAGATGGGCTTCGAGGGCATCGGCCCGGCTCATCGTTGCGAACAGCCTCAAGGACGACAGATCGTGCTTGGCGACGTCGATGTAATTCATGATCTGCGGCGCGATCGGCCCGATCGACAGTGCATGGGTCACGCGATGCCGCTCGATGAGTTCGAGCATGCGGCAAATGTCGACTTTCGGCATCAATACCGTGGTCACGCCGGCAGAAATCGCCGGTATCAATGCATAGAGCTGCCCGGCATTGTGCACGAGCGGCAAGGACCAGATCACGCGGCTGTCCGACGTGATGCCATACTGACGCATCCAGCCGATGGAATGGCCGAGATATTCGCCGTGAAAACGCGGAATGATCTTCGGCACGCCGGTAGTCCCGCCGGAGAGCTGGAAGCTCAGCACGTCGCGAGGGCCAAGCTGAACGGATCGCAACCGTTTGCGCGCGTAATCGACCGGCGTGCGCGCGATGAGGGCCTCGAGTGTGGCGTCTGCCGCAGAGTTCCCGCCGCGGGCGATCACGAGATGACGCAGGCTCGGGTGCCGCGCCATCATCTGCCGTGCGAAGGTGACAAGATCGAACGCGCCGAAATCGGCCTGAACGAAATAACCCTTGGCTGAGGACTGCTGCGTGAGATGTCCGATCTCGATTTCGCGGAGCTGCGGCACCGAGCAGACCGGAATTATTCCCGCCTTGTAGCAGGCGACCAGCACCAGTGCGGTTTCGACCGTGGTGCCCATTTGAAAAATGGCGCGGTCGCCCGGTGCAAGACCGAGATCAAACAGTGCGGCGGCGAGTTGATCGGTGTTGTCGTCGAATTCGGCGAAGGTAATCGTGCGCTCTTCGCTGATAAAGATTGGTCGCTGGGGATGGAGCTTGGTGCTAGCCCGCAACGCACTTGCAAGCGTGTGATAGTTCCAGGCGCCAGACCGCAAGTACGCCTCGGCTTCGGGGGCGTCACAATAGACAACGCCATCGATTGGATTGTTGATCCCGGTCAATCGCCCACCTCTCATCGCGCTTCCGGCCTCAATTTCAGTTTGGGAACGTATCGCGCAGCCATTGCTGCAAGATGCGGCCGGCTGCGTACCGGCCGGGCTCCTCGCCGGCCAAAAGCGCCCTGCCGTGATGATCGCCGCGCACGTGCTCACGACGTTTATTTGCCGAACCGATTGATCCGAAGATGCTGTCGACGACTGTCGGGAAGCAGGCTGGATCGCCGGTATATTCCACGAGGAGGGTCGGTTGCGTGATGTCAGGAGCGGTCTTGGCGAGTGACGCGTTGGAAGAAACCCCCGACCAGGTGGAAAGCCAGCTTTCAGGTGAGCAAAGGCGCGCGAAACCGACGGATCCGAAATTCGACGTATAGGGCTCCTTGCCCCAGAGCGAGCCATAGGGCCGGTCCGACGGATCCAGGCTCAGATCGAAGTTGCGCAAATCGGCGTCGGTCCGCCAGATCGTCATGATCGGCGAATGGCCTGCGCGGCGCCGATCCTCGATATTGCCGCCGTCCTTTGCTCGCTTGCGCGCTGCCATCCGCTCGGCGATTAAACGACGCGCTTCCGCGTCGAGGCGCTCGACCCTCGCATGCTGCGCCGCGCGATAGCGGGTGACAAATTCCGACGAGTAGCTGGACGACCGAGGGGGAGCAACAAAGCCATTGTGCGCATCGAAAGGATCGAGCGCAGGGTCAACGGATAGTGGGTTGGATTCGTCGACTACCGAGGGGTCGATGCATTGCAGCAGCAGGGCGCCCTGACCCGGATGCGGCGCGACAAAGATCATGCCGTCGGCGAGCGGCATGTCGAGGGACGACAAATTGGTCTGCCGGCCGCCGGGTGTCTTCGCAATGCGCGCTTCGGAGGATAAATTCGACTGCTGTATATAGAAACTGTAGAGCCCGCTGCCGCCAGAATTGCCGAGCAGCACGATGTTGCTGAAACCTTGCTGGCGCAGAAATTTCATGCCCGCGGCAACATCATAGAGCGCGAATTCGTGCTCAAGCCGCAGATCGTTGCCGACCGAGCGCGGCGACTGCGACCATGCTGCAAAGCCCGCGCCCAGGATATCCGGAATGAAATAATGGCAGGCCATGAATTCGCGCGGGTGCATGATGCAAACCACGGTGCGCGCCGAACCGTTCGTATAGAGCGAACCACCCGTGGCAGCGCCATCCGCCGTACGAAGCACCACGTTTCGCGTCATCGCCCCCGTCGGCAGATCGCGTGGATTCCAATCGGTATTGAGGAAGCCTGCCGTAGCGTCTCCCTGGCCTCTGGCTGCCGTTACCCCTTTCGCGGTCATGTTCGTCCTCCCGACGATTTTGACAATATAGGTGCTTTTTTGACATACATGTCAATAGGATTCAAAAAGAAGCCGCCTCGCTCTTAGAGGCGGAAAACTATCGGAGGTAATCAATGTTTTAGGCTGCTTGCCGCAGCGGCGTCCGCCGCCGCCTTCTGCATTCAGTCACTGCCTTCAGCAACCCGTTGCTCGAGATAGCCGATCTCATTGCGTAGTTCGCGCAGCACATTCGAGATGCTGGAGCCGGACGCGAGCTCAAACGGCGCGCGGATCGTGGCATGAACGGCAAGATCGGAGATGATGTCAGCCACTTCGTTGGGCGATTTGCGTCCGCCGGGTTGAAACCACCAAGCCGTCCAATTGCACATGCCGATGATTGCCAACGCCGTTACGCGCGCGTCGGTCGGCCGGAATTCTCCCGAACGAATGCCCCGTTCGATGACAGCAGAAAAGTTACCGACGACGCTGCGACGATAATCAGCCGCAGCCGCACGCAGCCGCGGCGGCAAGCGCTCTTCGCTGTGCTCAACGATACGGAACTGGTCGCCGTGGTCGAGGATCAGCCTTACATGCGTGTTGACGACACGGCGGAGGGCTTCGACCGGTGTTAACTCCTTGTGTTGCGCCGCTTGCTCGGCGAGCTCCGCCGCAACACGGGTGATGTTGTCGGTGAGTGCGACCAGGATCGCCTCTTTGTTCTTGAAATAGTAATAGATCGCGGTCCGCGTCACGCCGAGCGCATCCGCGATCTCATACATGCTGGTGCCGTCAAAACCGCGCTCGATGAACAGGCGTGTCGCCGCTTGCAGGATCGATTCCGGAAGAACACTTCCTTTCGCCTTCACCTTGAGGCGGCTGTTACTCTTGCCTTTAGGCATTGCGGCCATCCTGACTTGGACCGTGATTCGGTCGCCCCTGTTCGCGCCCAGATGCAATCTGACACTGCCGTCAGCGACTCTGACATATTAGTCTAGTCAGCGAACAGATGGAGTGCAACGCGGCTCGCAAGCGGGGGTAACCGTCAGGGAAAGCCGAGCTAAAAACGCTGGGGAGGTCCCAGCGACGAGGCCCGCTTCGGGACGGCCGATTTCTAGGCTGCCGCTTTGGCTGATTTCGGTCCGATCCAGAATTGTTCCGAATCGATCACAAGCTCCTCGCCATCATAGCCTGCCGTGAAGGCGCCGAACCACAGAGCCTCGGCCAAGCCGGTCTCTGCGCGCCGGATGCGTAATTGTCCCTTGGCCGTGATGCGGAAATATCCCGCCTTCGGTCCCGTGAGCTCGAGTTCGCTCTTGCGGCGCGCAGCGTTCACAAGCGGCGCGAATTCCGGCGCATCAAGCACATAAAGACTGGGCATGTCTCCCTCCTTTTTCAGGCCGCGTTCATGCGCTGTTGAACGAGTGCGGCCTTCCGCTTCCACATCGCCTCGATCGTGTCGAATTGACCCGTGCTTTCCAGCTCGACAGCGGCCTGCACGGTCAGCGCAGCATCGGTTGCGTCCAGTCTATCTAGCTTGCGCAACGGCAGCGTGATCTCGAGCGGATAGAAGTTCGGATCGCGGAAGTAGATCGACTCAATGGTTTCGTGCCGAACCTCGTCGCTGACGTCGACTCCGAACGACCGCAGCCGCTCCTTCCAGGCCAGCAATTCCTCCATAGTCTCGACGCCCCACGCGGTGTGATTGGCCATCGACATGTAGCCGCGCGGCACTTTGAGATCTTCCGGCTGCGTCGTGCCGATATAGTAGAAGAAGGCGATGTTGCTGCCTTTGCCGCTGGCGAAGAAGATGTGCAGGAAATCGGCGTGCTGCTCTTTTTCGCGCCCCCAGCCTTTGGCGGTGATGGCGTGGACCAGCGGCAGCCCCATGATATCGCGATAGAACTCGACCGTTTCCTTCAATTTCCATGTTGGGTGTGCGGTGTGGTCGACGCCATGCAGCGTCAACAGCGTGATGTTTGGCACAGTCATCGCCCTCTCCATGATTTGACACATGTGTCAATAAATACGCGATATTGTCAATTCGTCAAGAGGCCGCCCTTTTCTGCGGAAATCCGTGGTTAACTGAAGAGGCGCTCCAGGCGTCGAACTGAACGACGGCCGGCGATAGTGGCTATCACGCTGCGCTCGGCACAGAGATCTCCAGTACGTGCATTGCGGGTCGCCTTGAATCCCTGATCCGCGAAAAAGCTGCGCGAAGAATCTTGAAGTCAAATCCCCTCACGCGCTCGAAGCGGCTTTGTCCAAGTTGTTTGACGCTTGTCGGCTGCAGAACTGCAACTGGTGGCGCCGGCGAGCCCACATGTTCCGTCATCCAAATTGCACCCAATCGCATCCGAAGTCACGCTGGCTGATTTTCGGATATTGCCAAACGCTCGCTTCGGCTCTAGCAGCCGAGTCGGCATGTCTTCGATTATGTCACTTGGAGCCGCGAGCAATCAGTGCGCGGTGAATCGTGAGAGCAGGGCGCTACCCCAAGTGAAACGACAAATGAGGATGACAAAACGCGAATCGATGCTCCGACCTACGACGGAAAAGTTCGGCTTCACTGTTCCAGAGGCTGCGGCACTTTCCTCGCTGGGCCAGACGTCTATCTACAAGGCGATCAAGCAAGGGCGGTTGCGAATTCGCAAGTATGGTACGCGGACCATCATAACGCGCGCGGATCTAGCGTCCTTCTTGGAAAACCTGCCCGACGAGCTCGAAAGGCCCGAGGGGCGATATGCACGCCCCGGGGCCAGGCGGACAACCCCAACCCTCAGGCGGCCCTCATCGGCGTGACGTTATTTTTCAATGGCCGCGTCGCGAAGTTGGCGAACGCCTGCATGACGGCTCGTCGCTTCCTTAGAGCTTCGCCGCGCTTGTAGGCCTTTTCGGCATCATCGCCCGTGATGTGGTGCAGGCAGTGCTCGACGATCTCCTCCTCGAAGTCGGTTTCTTCCTGCGCCCAGGTCCGGAACGTGGTGCGGAAGCCGTGCACTGTCAGGGTTTCGTCTCCGGTGATCTCCTTCAGGTGCTTGAGCATCGTCATATTCGAGAATGGTTTGTTCAGGCTACGACCAAGGAACACGTATTCGTCACTCACGCGGCTCTCGTAGGCATCACGCAAATAGACCAACGTTTGCCGGGGCAGTGGCGATCGCTTGAGCCGTTCGTTCTTGGTATCAACGGTCCCCAAGTTCCAAAGTCCACTTTCGAGATCGAGCTGCGGCCAGCGCATGTTCTGCACCTCGATGGTTCGCGCTAACGTAAGGATGGTGACCTCAAGCGCCCGTGCGCTTTGTTCGGGATTGGCCGCGAGCTTCTGCATGAAGGCGGGCAGGTCGTGGTAGCCCATGGCCTTGTGGCTGCCGCGTATCGTGCCACGCTTCGATTGCTTCGGCATGATCGGCTTCAGTCGGCTGTCCCAGTCGGCCGGGTTGTGTTTCCGCCGCAGGTTCAGCGCTATGGCAGCGTCCAGAATCTTCTTGAGCCGCTGGCGCGTGTCGCGCGAGATCTCGCGCTGATGCCAGACCTTCCGCAGAACGGCAATGACGTGTTCGGTCTCGATCTCGTCGAGCCGCAGCCGGTGCAGCGGTTTGGTGATCACCTGCACGATGCGCTTGAGCTTGTTGCGCGCGGCCTTGTGTTTTAGGCCAGTCTCATAGGTCTGTCGCCATTCCTCGGCGAACTCGCCGAACAGGCGCGATCCGTCGCGGCGCTTCTGGTCATCGCGGTGCTCTCTCGGATCGCTTCCCTTGGCGAGCAGTCGCAACGCGTCAATCGCCTTGTCCTTGGCCTCAGAGAGCTTAAGGCCCGCTGGCTTGGCTGAGCCGAGTCCCATCTTTTTCACGACGCCGTTGCGCTGGTAGCGGAACGCCCAGCGACGGCCGCCGCTTGGCGTGACGATCAGATAGAGGTTGTTGCCGCACGGGTATTCGCCGGGGCCAACGGTAAGATAGTTCTTTGCGGTGATATCGGGCTTTTCGGTTCTGAGCTGCATGGGGGATTCGAACTCCCGACCCTCGCGCGGTGACGGCGCTTCCAGGTAAGGGAGATTCTAACTCAGATCGAGGGACAGTTAAAGGGACGTTCTGGCGGAGATCGTCGACGATAGCCGACGACGCCCAGCGACCGCCGATAACGCGATAAACCCCTATTTTACAGGGGTTTATTTGGCGTTGTTGCGACGATGGGCGATGGCGGGTGAAGGGTGGTGAAGGTGGGGTTGGCGCGCTCGGAGAGATTCGAACTCCCGCCCCTTGGATCGCAATCCACCTTGCCCGCATGTCGCGCGACGCGATACAAGTCGCGGATGACAGAACCTTCCTCACCCTTCCCGGTCACGCCTGCGGATGTCGATGCGGCGGCGCGCGTGATCGCCCCCTTCGCGGTACGGACGCCGCTCTTGTCATCGCCGGTTCTCAACGAGCGCGTCGGCGCAAAAGTCTTTCTGAAGCCGGAAACGCTGCAGCGGACCGGATCGTTCAAGTTCCGCGGCGCCTTCAACAAGCTCTCGTCGATCCCGCAACATGCGCGCGGCGGGGGCGTGGTGGCGTTCTCGTCCGGCAACCACGCCCAGGGCGTGGCGGCGGCGGCGCAGATTCTCAACATGCAGGCGACCATCGTGATGCCGGCCGACGCGCCGGTCTCCAAGCGCGAACGCACCAAGGGCTACGGCGCGGAAGTCGTGCTGTACGATCGCGACCGCGAGGACCGTGAAGCCATCGCCGGCGACATCGCCGCCAAACGCGGCGCCACGCTGGTGCGGCCTTACGACGATCCGTTCGTGATCGCAGGCCAAGGCACGGTGGGGCGGGAAATCGCCGACGACATGACCTCGCTCGGGGTGGCGCCGGACATCGTGGTGGCGCCGGCCTCGGGCGGCGGCCTGGTCGCGGGTGTCGCGACCGCGGTCAAGGCGCGCTTTCCGAACGCCATGGTGATGTCGGGCGAGCCGGAAGCGTTCGACGATCACGCCCGTTCGTTGCGCGCGGGAAAACGCGAAGCGCACCGGAACGAAGGCCGCACCATCTGCGACGCGCTGATGGCCTCGATCCCGGGTGAAATCACCTTTGCCATCAACAGCCGCTTGCTCACCAAAGGCCTCACGGCGTCGGATGCGGAAGTCGGTGTCGCGATCGGCTTTGCGTTTCGGGAGCTCAAACTCGTGGTCGAGCCGGGTGGCGCGGTCGGTCTCGCAGCCCTTCTGGCCGGCCGCATCGATGCCCGCGGCAAGAATGTCGTGATCGTGCTCTCAGGCGGCAATGTGGATTCGGATTTGTTCGCGGAATTGATCGGCTGAAACCGGCTAGAGCCTTTTCCGTTCCGATTGAATCGGAACGGGGACTCTATTCTTTGTTTTGACGCGTTTTCTTAACGCGAACCGGCATCCACCCCGGATCGCGTCCGGGGCAGGCTTTCGCTGGAAAACGTTCTAAGAGAAAAACGCGATCTTCTCGGCCTGGCTCATGCGGCGGATCGGGGCCAGCGGATCGGAGGCCGAGGCGCTTGGCTTCCGCACGATGCCGGTGGCGAGAATTGTTGAACCGAGAGAAGGTTCGGGCGAAGGGTCGGCCGAGGACTCACGCGGCGGTTTACGCGATGATTTACGCGATGGTTTAAGAGCCGCTTCAGGTGTTGGTTGAAGTGAAGGCTCTCTCGCGGACGGAACCGCCGGTTGCGGCTCGGATGATTTACGCGATGGTTTAAGAGCCACTTCAGGTGTTGGTTGAAGTGACGGCTCTCTCGCGGACGCAACCGCCGCCGGCTGCGGTTCGGCTGCCGATTGCGGCCGCGCTGCGGAGACTTCGAAATCGGCCTGTTCCGGCGCCGTAGGAGTTTCGGCGATTTCGATGTCGGAAAGCTCATCGAGATCGGCCGGGTCCGGCGCGGCCATTTCGAGCGCCACGATGTCCAGTACCGCTTCGTCAAAGGCGGCCTCGGCTTCGACCGTCGTCGAGTTGGATTCGGTCGTTACGTCGATGACTTCAACCGCCACGTCAACGGCTTGCGCCGTCACGTCAGCGGTGGCCTCGCGGGCCGCACCCGAGGATTCCGGCGGCATTGCCGGGGTGCTTATTGCATCGTCGTCGGGGGGCGGAGCCGCCTCTGCGGCGGCGGGGGAGGCCGGCGCCGCCGCGTCGTCTTTCTCAAGCTCCCCGATTCGACCTTCGATCAGCTCGAAAGCCGCGCTCAAGGCTTCCTCTGGGTCGATCGATGAGAGCTGTCCGCAGGCGCCTTCGATGGCATTGAGCTGGGAATCGATCAGGTCGCAAATCCGGCCGTCGGCGCCGATTTCCCTCAAACGCCAGGAGATTTCCCGGATCACCCGTGTGCCCTTGCGAACCGGCGCCAGATGTTGCTCCAAAGCAAGGCCATCGACCGCCGTTGACGCGGCGGCGCGCGCCTCGCCGAGGGCACTCCTGATGGCCGTTAGAGCGTCCGCGAGCCCGGTATCGGGCGCCGGGGGCGGCGGTTGCTTCTGGGCGGCGATAGCGTCTTCGATCCGCGTCACCGCGTCGAGCACCACGCGGGTGTCCGCGTTGCGGTTGCGCTTGGCGTACTCGCCAAGGAACCAGCGGCCGCGCGAGGTCTCCATGAAGGCCTCGCGGATCGCCTCGTAATCCTCCTCGCTCGGCAAGGTTGCGCGAGCGGAGATCGGCGATAGGGCGAATACTTCATCTGCCATTGCAAACTCTTCGCGCAAACTACTGCGCGTTACGCTAACGATCATCACGATATTAGTCGAATCGCAATTGAATTGATGCAAGCCGAATCACAAATCCCCATCGCTTCTCCACAGGCGGCCAAGCGATTCGCAACCAGGCTGGCGCTGTTTTACGGCACATTGTTCGGGCTGATCGGCACCCATCTGCCGTTCTTTCCGGTGTGGCTGAAAGCGGTCGGGATCGACGCGTCGTGGATCGGAATCATCACGGCGGTGCCCTCGGTGGCGCGCTTTACGATCCTGCCCTTCGTCACGGCGTTCGTCGAAAGACGCCAGTTGCTGCGCTGCGCCATGACGGTCACGGCCTTCGCGGTCGCGCTCGGATTTTCGATTCTAGGAACCCAGCACCAGCCGCTTGCCGTCTTCCTGGCCTTCGCCGTCACCTGCTGTGTCTGGACGCCGATGCTGCCGCTGACCGACGCCTATGCGTTGAAGGGCGTGGCGCTTTATGGGCTCAGTTACGGGCCGTTGCGGTTATGGGGCTCGGCGGCGTTCGTGGCGGGGGCGCTGGCCTGCGGGCTTTTGGTGGATATCATCGCGGCACGGCATCTGATCTGGGTCATCGCCGCGGTGGCCGCGCTTGACGCACTTGCAAGTCTCGGGCTTGAGCCGCTGGACCAGCCGAAGCCGGCCGTGACCGCGCCATCAGGCGCAACGGCGTTGCTGCGCGATCGTGGTTTTCTCGCGCTCATCGTAGCGGCGGCGCTGATTCAAAGCAGCCACGCCGCCTTCTACGTTTTCTCCTCCATCGCCTGGCAGGGGGCTGGCCTTGGCGGGCTGACGATCGCCGGGTTATGGGCGTTGGGCGTGCTCGCCGAGATCGCGGTGTTCGCGCTCTCGCCGCGGTTCACGCTTCAACCGTCGATGCTGGTGGTGATCGGCGCGCTCAGCGCGGTCGCGCGCTGGTTGATTACGGCGCAACAGCCCTCGGTGGCGGTGCTATCGGTGGTGCAGCTCGCGCATGGCTTGAGCTTTGGGCTGACCCAGGTCGGCACCATGGGGTTGATGTTGCGCCACGTGCCTGTCCACAGGATGGGAAGGGGGCAGGGTTATCTCGCCGCCTGCAACGGCATCGTCGCTTCAGCTGCGTCGATTTTGTCCGGCGCGGTCTACGCCAGATACGGCGAGGGCGTCTATTACGTCATGGCCGCGATGGCATTCTCCGGCGCGATGTTGATGTGGCTCGCGCGCAAGGTCTCTTTTATTTGAGCATGATCTGCGCGCAAACGCTTCGCGTTTGTCGCGTGGAAAACCGGTTTCCACTTTTCCGGATCATGCTCTATCGCTTCACGTTTCACCCCCAGAGCGCGGCCTCGGGCGGATAGATCAGGCTGCCGTCGTAGCGAAGACCGTCCGCGCGATCTCGCGCCAGCAACAACGGGCCGTCGAGATCGACAAAGCGGGCCTGGGCTGCAAGCAACATCGCCGGCGCCATCGCCAGCGAGGTCGCGACCATGCAGCCGACCATGATTTCAAATCCGAGCGCCTGCGCGGCGTCGGCCATCGCGAGCGCTTCGGTAAGGCCGCCGGTCTTGTCGAGCTTGATGTTGACCGCATCGTAGCGGTCGCGGAGGCCGCTAAGCGATTTGCGATCGTGCACGCTTTCGTCGGCGCAGACCGATAGCGGCCTGCGGATGCGCGCCAGCGCCGAGTCTTGACCCGCGGGCAGCGGTTGCTCGACCAAGGTGACGCCGGCTTGCACGCAGGCGTCGAGGTTGCGCTCGAGATTGTCCGCCGACCACGCCTCGTTGGCATCGACGATGAGTTCGGCCTCGGGTGCGGCCTTGCGCACCGCCGCAATCCGCGCCCCATCACCGTCGCCGCCGAGCTTGATCTTGAGCAACGGGCGATGCGCGGCCCTGGCGGTCGCGGCCGCCATCGCCTCCGGCGAGCCAAGCGAGATGGTGTAGGCGGTGATGCAGGCCGCCGGTGAGGGACGTCCGAGCAGGTTCCAGGCGCGCTGACCGCCGATTTTGGCCTCGAGGTCGATCAGGGCGCAATCCAGCGCATTGCGGGCGGCACCGGGCGGCATTGCGACCTGGAGGGTTTGCCTGTCGAGACCGCGCGAGAGGGGTTCCTGCATCGCCTGGAGGGCTGCAAGCGTTGCTTCCGGGGTCTCGTTATAGCGGGGATAGGGGACGCATTCCCCGCGGCCGGTGTGGCGGCCGCAACTGAGTTCGGCCACCACCGTGACGGCCTCGGTTTTGGCGCCCCGGCTGATGGTGAAGGCGCCCGCGATCGGCCAGCGTTCGATTCTCGCCGTCAGCGTTGGAGGTCTCTCAGCGGTCATTTTGAAAATCGCACAATTCCTGAACCGCCCGGCTTGCCCGGCGCAACCAAGTATGGCTGGTTAGAGCATGATCCGGAAAGTTGGAAGCCGGTTTTCCAGTTCAGGCTTTCGCGGAGAGTCCGCGCGGGAGTTGGCATCGTGAATGGCGACCCGACATTGGAGCGGATTGCACAAGGCAATACGCTGGCGTTGCGTGCCGCGGGTTCCTGGACGGCGGGCTTTGCGCCGGTGCTCGAGCAGATCGTCAGCGAGGCCGAAAAGCTGACCGGAAGCCGGCCCGACATTTTCATCGACGTGTCGAAGGTCACAAAGCTCGACACGTTCGGGGCCTGGCTGATCGAGCGGCTTCGCCGCAGCCTGACCCAGGGCGACAAGGAAACGAAGATCGCGGGCCTTTCGGCGGATTATTCAAGCCTGGTCGACGAAGTGCGTCGGGTGAAGGCTGTGCCCGCCTTCAATACGACCTCGGTCACGGTCACGGGGATGCTGGAGGAAGTCGGCCGCAGCATGGTCGGCATCGGGGCCACTATCACCGGATTGATCGAGATGTTCGGCGCGGTCCTCGCCGCGAGCGGAAGGGTCTTGGTCCATCCGAAAGGTTTTCGTCTGACCTCGACCGTGCATCACCTCGAGCAGGTCTGCTGGCGCGCGGTGCCCATTGTGGTACTGATCACCTTTCTGATCGGCTGCATCATCTCCCAACAGGGCATTTTTCATTTCCGCAAATTCGGCGCGGATATTTTCGTCGTCGACATGCTCGGCGTGCTGGTGCTGCGCGAAATCGGCGTGCTGCTGGTCGCGATCATGGTCGCGGGACGCTCGGGCAGTGCCTACACCGCCGAACTCGGCTCGATGAAAATGCGCGAGGAGATCGACGCGCTCCGCACCATGGGCTTCGATCCGGTCGAGGTTCTGATTTTGCCGCGGATGCTGGCGCTGATCTTGGCGCTGCCGATCCTGGCTTTTCTCGGCGCCATCGCGGCGCTGTATGGCGGCGGGCTGGTGGCGTGGCTTTACGGCGGCGTCGATCCGGAAGCCTTCCTGCTGCGTCTGCGCGACGCGATTTCGATCGATCACTTCACGGTTGGCATCATCAAGGCGCCGGTGATGGCGGCGGTGATCGGGATCGTCGCCTGCGTCGAGGGCCTCGCGGTGAGGGGCAGCGCCGAATCGCTCGGGCAACACACCACCTCCTCGGTGGTGAAGGGGATTTTTTTCGTCATCGTCATGGATGGCGTGTTTGCGATCTTTTTCGCCTCGATCGGGATGTGACGATGGCGCCTGAAATCCCCGACGCCATCATCCGGGTTCGCGATATCTCGGTGCAGTTCGGCACGACCAAAGTTCTCGACGGGCTCAATCTCGACGTTCGGCGCGGCGAAATTCTTGGCTTCGTCGGCCCTTCCGGCGCCGGCAAATCGGTACTGACGCGCACCATCATCGGGCTTGTGCCCAAGACCAGCGGGCGCATCGAGGTGTTTGGCATCGATCTCGATGCCGCCAGCGCTGCCGCGCGCCGCGGCGTCGAGCGTCGTTGGGGAATCCTGTTTCAGCAGGGCGCGCTGTTTTCCTCGCTGACGGTGGCGCAGAACATCCAGTTTCCGGTGCGCGAATATCTCAACGTTTCGCAGCGTTTGCTGGACGAGATCACGATCGCCAAACTCGGCATGGTGGGGCTACGCCCTGAAGTGGCCGATCGTTTTCCCTCTGAGCTCTCCGGCGGCATGATCAAGCGGGTGGCGCTGGCGCGGGCGCTCGCGCTCGATCCGGAGTTGGTGTTCCTGGATGAGCCGACCTCCGGCCTCGATCCGATCGGCGCCGGCGACTTCGACGAGTTGGTGCGAACCCTCCAGCGCACTTTGGGCCTGACCGTTTTCATGGTAACTCACGATCTGGACAGCCTGTACACCGCTTGTGACCGCATTGCCGTTTTAGGGAACGGTAAGATCATTGCCGCAGGATCGATCGCCGATATGCAGGCCTCGCAACATCCGTGGTTGAGGTCCTATTTCCACGGCAAGCGCGCCCGCGCGGTGATGGGTTAGTGTTGGAGTTGGTTGGATGGAAACGCGGGCGAATTTCGTCCTGATCGGATCGTTCACGCTGGCGGTGCTCGCAGCGGCGTTCGGATTCGTGCTTTGGTTCCAAAGCCTCCACACCACCAAGCTGCGCATGCCGCTTCGCGTCATTTTCGAGGGCCCAGCGGCCGGCTTGCGAAATGGCGGCAGCGTCAATTTCAACGGTATCAGGGTAGGAGAGGTGATCTCCGTAAAGCTCGACAATCCGCGCCGAGTCGTCGCACTCGCGATGGTCGAAAACAACGCGCCGCTTCGCAAGGACACCCTGGTCGGGCTTGAATTTCAGGGGCTCACCGGCGTCGCGGCGATCTCGCTCAAGGGCGGCGAGGAGACCGCGCCGCCGGTCCCGGTAGGGGAGGATGGCATCCCGGTGCTCACCGCCGACCCCAAAGCGCTGCAGGACGTCACCGAGGCGATCCGCGGCACGCTGCAGAACATCAATCGCGTGGTGTCGGACAATCAGGAGGCGGTGAAGAACTCGCTGCACAACCTCGAAGCCTTTACCTCGTCGCTGGCGCGCAATTCCGAGAAGATCGACGACCTCATGCTCAAGGTCGAAGGCGTGATGGGCAAGGCCGACAACCTCATGCTCGGCCTCAACACGCTGGCCGGCGGCAAGGAGGGCGGCGAGCTGTATCAGGCGGTGAAATCGATCCGTGAGCTGGCGGAAGATTTCGACAAGCGGTCGGGCGCCTTGATGACCGACGGCCGAAAGACCTTGGCCGACATCGATCGTGCCGTGAACAACCTCGACAAAAACCCGACGCGGCTGATCTTTGGCGCCGGCAATGCCGCACCAGCTCCGGCAGCCGCGCCCGCGGAGAAGAAGCGGCAATAGGTTATTTTTTAGGAAGCTTGTCGGCCAGAATATCCATCTTGTGAATCGCCGGCGGCTTCGCCAGCAACTCGCCTGCCTTTGCCATCAGGGCCTCGGCGACCTTGCCGTTGAGATGTGCCTCGCGCCCGGCCTCGTCGTCGAACGTGTCGAAAATCGAGAACGACGAGGGGCCTTGCTGAATCGCAAACCAGCTCACGGTGCCTGATTCGGTGTCCACAAGCGGCAGCGCCGCTTTGAGGAAATCTGCGACTTCCTTTTCTTTGCCGGGCTTGGCTTCAAGGGGAACGTAAAGCGCAATCTTGGACATCGCTCACTCCTCATATGGTGTTTGACGCAAACGGAACGCTTCCGATCCTGCGGCGCGCGGAAGATGGCGGCAATGACGGGCGTCAAATCTCCAAACAAAAACGGAGGCATCGCTGCCTCCGTTTTTTCATCTGCGATCAACTTCAAGCCTTACCCAAGCCGTCCCGCCGCGTGCGCGAGCATGGTGTACACGAGGCCGGCCTCGGAGGTGAGATGGCCGCGCAGCACCGAGGGCCCGCGTTCGTCGCGCGCGACGTCGTCGAGCACTCGCTCGAACTCGTTGATGTAGCGATCGACGGTTTGCTTGAAGTTGCGGTCGGCGCGGTATTTGCGGCCGACCTCGTCGAAGGCTTTCTGGCCGGCGGGCGTGTACAGCCGTTTGGAGAAGGCCTTGGTCTCGCCGCGCTGATAGCGATCCCACATCTCGGCGGCGAGGCTGCGATCCATCAGGCGGCCGATGTCGAGCGAGAGCGACTCCAGCGGGCTGCCGCCGATGCCCTGCGGGGCGGGACGGCCGCGCGGGGCATCGCGGTTGTTGCCCGCGTCGGTGCGGCTCAAAAGGTCCGACAGCCATCCGTCGCGTCCGGAATCCGTGCCCGCAGGCGAAACCGGCGGCGCCTCGGCGCGACGCGAGATGGGCCCGCCCGAGACCGGCATGCCCAAATCCGGCGGCGGCAAATTCGAGGCGCTGCCGCCCTCGCGCATGCGCGGGGGCGCGGCGCGCGAGGGGGCCTCGGCGCGTGCGCTCGCGGTCGCCAGCATCGGCTCTTCCTCGCGTTGCGAGGAGGCGCGGCCGGCGCTCACCACGTCAAGGCCGCGGCCGTGACGTGCGACGATTCGGTTGAGTTCGGCCAGCGCCTCGATCTGATCGACGATGACCCTGCGCATCTGCGCCGTGCTTTCGGCCGCCTCCTGCGGCATGTCCAGCACGCCGCGGCGAAACTCGGTGCGGGTGGCTTCCAGCTGGTGATGCATTTCCGCGGCCATCTGCTTCATGCTCGACACCAGGCTCGCGAACTTGTCGGCGGACTGCTTGAACATCAAATCCGCTTCCTGGGTGCCCTGCTGGTAGATTTCGTGCATGGCATCCGACGTCAGGCGGCGTTCCTCTTCGGCCGAAGCCCGCACCGCCTCGAACTGCCGGCTGATCGCGGCAGAGCCCGCGCCGGCCGATTCCGCCACCATGCGCGCAATGTCGCGCGCGCGCGCTTCTGCGGCCGCCAGGGATTCGTCGAGCAAGCCCGTGAACCGCGATAAACGCTGGTCGAGATCGGTCGTGCGCAAATCGATCGTGTTAACGAGCGACTCAAGCGTCGCTTGGCGTTCGGCCACCGACGCGTTGGTGTTGTTGTTGCTTTGCTCGACCACGGCAGCCGCCTCAACCAGCGCTTTGCCATGGGTTTCGAATTGGCCCGAAAGCGAACCGAGATCTTCCAAGGCTCGTGCTGTTTTCGAGTTGAAGATCGTCAACTGGTGTTCCAGCGTCTGGGTGGCGGTACCGTTGCGCGAGGTGACGTCGTTCATCGCGGAAACGAAATCGGCCACGCGCGTGACCAAGGCCCGCTCGAGCGAATTGAGATTGTCGTGCGCGCCGGTCAAGACTTCCTGCAGCAGGATATTGCCTTCGCGCAGGCGCTCGAACAGGGCGACCGTATCGGTTCGCAGGATTTTGCTGGTCTCCTGCATCTCGGTCACCGCCGCGATCGACACCTGCCGCGACTGATCGATCGTCGCCCGGGAGGACTGCTCCAGCTCCTTGATCGACCTGGCGACGGCGTTTGTGGCCAATTCGCCGGCCGACGTGATCACGCGGGCGACTTCGGAACCGTTGCCCATCAAGGATTGCGAGAACGCCTGCCCACGGGTGTCGATCGACTTCACGGCCTCGGATGTGACGCGGTCGATATCGGACGTGAGCTGAGTGGTCTTGGAACCGATGGCCTCGACGAGCGTTCCGCGCTTGCCGTCGATCATCTGCGACAGCCGCTCGGTTTGCTGTTGCACATAGCTGACGATTTCGTCGGTCTTGCCGGTCATGGTCGTGCCGAACACGCCGCTGGCGGCGAGCACGGCGCGTTCGACCTCGGCGGAGGTCGACTTGATCTTGGAGGTGGCTTCGGTGGTTACCGTGCTGAGCGACCGCTCAAGATCGACCGCCAGCGACTTGACGTGATTGGCGGCTTCCGACGACGCGGCTACGAGGGTGACCTGGGCGTCGCGCGCGCTGGTCACAACCGAGTTTGCGGCATCGGTGCCGACGGCGGTGAGCGCGCGCTCGACTTCCGCCGAAGTCAGCTTGAGCTGAGCGCCGACGTCGGTGGAAACCGTAAGCAACGACTGTTGCGCGGCGCGCGCGCCGGTTTGAATGGTTTCGCTGGTATTGACCACGAGATTGGTCAGCGCGCGCTCCGCGTCCTCAACGTGGGAGCGGATGTTGAGCGACAATTCTTCGGCCCGTGCCGTCAGGCCGTCGCTGGCCTGGCGTCCGCTGTTCTCGATACGCCCGGCCACGGCCTCGACGCGCGAGCCGAGAAGATCCTCGAATTGCGCGATGCGCATGTCGATATCGGCGGCGACCGTGCCGACTCGGGTTTCGATGCCCTGATGAATGTCCTGGAATCGCGTCGTGATGGCGTCGGCCAGTTGAGCGCTGCGGCCGTCGACGGTTTCGGTCACATTGGCAATGCGCCGGTCGACCGCCTCGATCGCCTGCGCGGTGCCGTCGGTTAAGGAAGAGGTGAGGTGCGTGAGGCGCGCGTCGATCGAATGGATCGCATGGGTCGCGCTGTCGGTGAGCGCCGAGGCCAGCGTGCCGAGACGGCTGTCGATGGTTTCGGTCACCGACTTGGTCCGCGCATCGAAACTATGCTCGAGCGATTTGAGACGGCCGTCGACGGTTTCGTCGAAGGATTTGATCCTGCCGTCGAGCGAGGTGTCGAGGTTGCCGATGCTGGCGCCGAGCGTGGTTTCGAATTGCAGCAAGCGCTGGTCGAGCGATGCCGTGATCTCGCCGCCGTTCGAGGTGATGCGGGTATCGAACGTATCGACGTAGGTCTTCAGGCTTTCGGCGATTTCCTGCGTGCGCTGACCCATCCGCGCGACGATCTCGCCGCCAAAGGTTTTGACGGTGCGGTCGAACTCGGAAATGTGACGGGTGATCAAGGCGCCCAGCGTGCCGCTGTCGCGCGCAAATTTTTCCGCAAGCTTGCCGCCCTGGTTTTTGACCAATTCGTCGAACGCGCTCATATGCAAAGCGAGGGTGTCGTGGGCGGCTTCGGTCTGGCCGACGACCTTCGCCACCAACGTGTTGACGGTGACGTCCAGCGCTTCGCTGGCCTTGTCGCCGGAGGTGAGAACGTGGGCGGCGAGGCGGTTGCCGGCCTCGTCGATCTTGTTCACGAGGTCACCGCTGCGCAATTCCAGTTCCAGCAGCAGCGAATCGCCGGAATTCTTCAGCGAATCGTGGAGTTGTTCGGTGCTGTCGGAAATGCCGTCGACGATGGCGGACGAGCGTTGCTCGAATTCGCCGGTGATGCGGTCGATCCGCTCGTTGAGCATTTCGTGGACGCGGTCGGCGAGTTCGACAAACTCATCATGCACGTGGCCGGTCTTGAAATTCAGGCTGGTGGTGAGGCGTTCGCTGGCATCGAGCACGGCACGGGTGGTCTCGGCGCTGGCTTCCTCGAGCCGGTCGAGCAGGTCGCCGCCGCGCTCGCCGAGCGCCAGGATCATGTTGTCCCCGGCGTTGGAAAGCGCGCTGGTGATGTGGGCGCCGCGCTCTTCCAGGGCGCCGGTGATGCTTTTCGCAACGTCGTCGACGCGGGTTGCGATCGCGTCCGAGATCATCGCGATATCGTGGCGCAGATCGATTTGCACGCCGGAAATGGCGTTGCGGACCTGCTCGGCCTGGCCGACGAGGTTGTCGCGTTGATGGGCGATATCCTGGAGCAGCGCGCGGATTCGCACTTCGTTGTCGCTGTAGGCGCGCTCGAGGGCGGCGACCTCGTTGGCGACAAGCGTTTCGAGTTCGCCGGCGCGCGCAATGGCGCGTTCGACGCCGTCGCCCATGGCGGCGACCTCGCGGCGGATCGCCTGACCGACGGTCACCATCGAATCGCTGGTCGCGCCCTCAGGCTCGGAAAAACGAATGGCAACCTGCGCCATCGACTGGGCGATCATGCGCAATTCCTGGCCGCGCCAGGAAAGGCTCGCCAGGAAATAAAACAGCAATACCGGCGCAAAGAACAATGCAGCGAGGCCGGCGAGCACCAGCGTGCCGCCGCTGCCTTGACCGATCGCAGCCTGCAGCGAAGGCAGAAAGCTCACGGTCAAGAGCGTGGCGCCGAGAAGCCAGACCGCCGTGAAAAGCGTCGCGAGCATGTAGACGTTGCGCGCCGGCCGGCCCTTTTGGATGGCCTGCAGAATCTGCCCGATGGTTTCGCGGTCGTCGTTAGCGGCGCGGTGCGACGGACGCGACTGCTCCATGGGCTCGAAGGCGGCCCGGTCGGCGCTCGGCCGGGCGTCAAATCCGCCGGCGTCGAAAGCGGATGCCGAAGCTGAACTTGGCGAGGCGATATCGCCGCGGAGCGAACTCCGCGTGCTGTCAGTCCCCGCCGCGTCGCCGATGTTCAAGGCTTCCTGGATGGCAGAAAGCGCGACTTCGGTAGGGTCTTTGACCTTTTTGGGATTGTTCGCCATGTTCAGTCTGTGCCCTCGTTACTTTTTTACGCGGCCGGAGAGCCCTGCGCGAACGCCCTTCGCAGGCCCAAAACCGGTGTCAGCCCAGCGCGGCGTAAAGCGCGGCCACCGGCCGGCTCGTCCGCTACACCCCGGGCGCGCATCCTATTGGCTAGGCGATGCGAATGAAATGGCCGCGATTAATACAATCTTAATCATCGTTAACAGCCTGCCGACCTAAGGCCTTACCAGCGCTAAAAATTCTCCCCTCGGGCGCCAATTAGGGCAATTGTTCGCCAAAAAGAGGGCGAAGCTGGGGCTAGTCCACAACCCTCCATTAACGAGTTCCATGCTTGGCTGCCGAAACCTCGCTTGCCCGGCCGACCGAAGCAAGGAATTTGGACCTGTCACCATGCCACTTCATCTGGAACGGATTGACTGGATGCCGTCGCCGCCGCTCGCTCCCGATGACGGTCCGATCGATGTCGACCATCTCGCACGTATGACGCTTGGCGACGCCAGCCTCGAGCGCGAGGTGCTGGCGATGTTCTCGGCGCAATGCGTCGGTCTGCTCGGCGCGCTCACCGGCCTGCCTCCGGAAGCGGACGCCTTGGCGCATACGCTGAAAGGCTCGGCCCGCGCGATTGGCGCCTTTGGCGTGGCGGAAGCAGCCGAACGACTGGAAGCCGTCATTCGCAGCGGCGACGATCCGTCGCGAGCGCTTGCCGAACTCGACGAGGCGATCGCGCAGGCGCGGGCCGTCATCGACGCAATCCTGCATCGGTCCTGATCCGGCCTCAAGACGCGGCCGCCAAGCGGCGCCCGCGGATTTTCGGTGCAAATACTTCCTTGTTTTGACGCGTTTTCTTGACGCGAACCGGTATCCACTTCGCTCGAAAACGCTATGGCGCGGAGCGGATCGACCCGTTATAGGACTGCCCGGACCTCCCTCATCCGGCAGCACGAGCGATCATGGCCAAGATTCACTTTGTCGACCATTCCGGCGAAACCCGTATCATCGACGTCGAAAACGGCGCGACGGTGATGGAAGCGGCGATCCGAAACGCCATTCCCGGCATCGAGGCCGAATGCGGCGGCGCCTGCGCGTGCGCGACCTGCCACGTCTATGTCGATGAGGCCTGGCGCGAGAAGGTCGGCGCGCCGTCCCCGATGGAAGAAGACATGCTGGATTTCGGCTTCGACGTGCGGCCGAATTCGCGCCTTTCCTGCCAGATCAAGGTGAGCGACGATCTCGACGGCCTCGTCGTATCGACGCCGGAGCGGCAGGCTTAAAAACGCCAGGCTTGAACTAAGCTCGCGCGGTCACGCGCCATCGATTCCGCGCCGCCGCCAGCGCTGGAAATTGGCGATGATCTCGTCCGTCAGCGGCGTCGGTTTGCGCGTCGCCTCGTCGATCAGCACGGTGACCGCTTGGGCCGATGCCACGCATTCGCCTTGGCTGAACACCACCTGATCGAAGGTCACGGAGGTTCGACCGAATTTTGCGACGCCGAGCCCCATCTCGATGGTGCCGGGCCAGCGCAGTTCGGCGCGGAAATGAATATCGAGGCGCACCAGCACCCACGCCAGTCCCACCGGCATCAACCCGTGGCTGAGGTCCTTGACCAGCGTGACGCGGCCGGTTTCGAAATAGGTCGCATAAACCGCGTTGTTGACATGCGCATTGGGGTCGAGGTCGGCAAAGCGGACATTGTCCGTCAGCCGATAGGGGAAATCTTCCAGCCGCGAGGTTGCGGCTGTTCGGACGGGTGCGTTCACGGGCGCGCTCTTTCGAAATGACGGGTCCTTACAGCCCAGTTGTCGAACCGCGGCAAGGGGTTGCCGGGGCAACCTACGCCATATTATGGCTTTCCTCGCTTCCCCGCCTTAGCTAGACAGGCGCAAGTCCGGAAGGCTCGAGCCTGCCGGCGTGGTTCAACCGAAAAGAAGCGACATGAGCGAAGCGATCAAAACCGATGTGCTGATTATTGGCGCGGGCCCATGCGGGCTGTTTGCCGTGTTCGAACTGGGTCTGCTCGACATGAAGGTGCATCTGGTCGACATCCTCGACAAGATCGGCGGCCAATGCGCCGAGCTCTACCCGGAAAAGCCGATCTACGACATTCCTGGCGTTCCGCTCGTCACCGGCCAGGGCCTGACGGAAGCGCTGATGGACCAGATCAAACCGTTCAACCCGACCTTCCATCTCAACGAGATGGTCGAGAGCATCGAGAAGATCGGCGATCCCGCGTTTCGCATCACCACCGACGCCGGCAAGGTGTTCGAGTGCAAGGTGGTCGTGATTTCGGCCGGCGGCGGATCGTTCCAACCGAAACGCCCCCCGGTGCCCGGCATCGAGGCCTATGAAGGCACGTCGGTGTTTTATGCCGTGCGCAAGATGGAGCAGTTCCGCGACAAGGAATTGCTAATCGTCGGCGGCGGCGATTCGGCGCTGGACTGGACACTCAATCTGCACCCGATCGCCAAGCGCGTGACGCTGTTGCATCGGCGCGACGATTTCCGCGCCGCCCCGCACAGCGTCGAACAGATGCGTGCATTGGTGGCTTCCGGAAAGATGGAACTGAAGATCGGTCAGGTCACGGGGCTGGAAGGCGAGGGCGGCATGCTCACCGGCGCGGTGATGAAAGGCAACGACAACGCCGTCTCGAAGGTCGCGTGCGATACGTTGCTGCCGTTTTTCGGTCTGACCATGAAGCTCGGGCCGGTCGCGAATTGGGGCCTTGCGCTGGAGAACAATCTGGTGCCGGTCGAAACCGCGGCTTTCGAAACCAGCGTGCCCGGAATTTTTGCGATCGGCGACATCAACACCTATCCCGGCAAGATCAAGCTGATCCTGTGCGGTTTCCATGAGGGCGCGCTGATGGCGCAGAAGGCGCACCGTTACGTCTATCCGGACAAGCGACTGGTGTTCCAATACACGACGTCGTCGTCGAGCCTGCAGAAGAAGCTTGGGGTCAACTGATTCGAGCGCGAACGTCGCTTGTTTGGGTAGCGCCGCCGTTCAATTGCGCACTGGCACCGCGCGCGAAATCGCCGTAGTCTCCCGCGGGAAGTGCAGGTGATGACGATGTGGATCGCCATATCCAAATTTCGAATGGCGCGGCCGATCATGACCGGCCTCGTGCTGTTGTTTGCCGTTACGCTCTCGGGCCAGGCGGCCGAGCCTTCAGCCGCGGGGCTGTGGCAGAAGGTCGAGGACGGTAAACCCGTGGTGTGGGTTCTTGTCCTCGATCGCGACGGCATCTTCGAAGGCGTGTTCGCCAAGATGTTTCCCGGCCCCGACCAGGATCCGAATGAAATTTGCATCAAATGCGTCGACGACCGCAAGAACGCGCCGGTGCTCGGAATGTCTTTTATCCGGAACATGAAACGCGAGGGACTGAAATACGAGGACGGCAACGTTCTCGATCCGCGCGACGGCAAAATTTACAACGCCAAGATGACCCTCAGCCCGGACGGCCAGACGCTCACATTGCGTGGCTACTGGGGAATCTCGCTGCTCGGCAAGGATGATGTCTGGCTCCGATTGCCGGATACGGCGATTGCCTCGCTCGATCCCGCCATCGTTGCAAAATTTCTTCCGGCGCAGCCCCAACCGGCCAAACCGCCCGCCGGTCCGAAGAAAACCGGCACGCCAGCGCGCTGAGTTAGAGCGTTTTCCAGCGAAGTGGACGCCGGTTCGCGTCAAGAAAACGCGTCAAAACAAGGAAAAAGAGCCCCCGTTCCGCTTCAATCGGAACGGCTCTAGTCCTGTGCTTATCCTTGCGACTCTAGCCTTGCGACTGCCGGCTCTGGCTCTTCACGGGTTGTGGCACCGTAACCGAAGGCGCGCAGGTTAGCCTGCGGCGTTCCTGCCAGGCGATGATGCTGAGCCAAAGCTCGCGCGTTCCCATGATGGAAATCGCGATGCTAAACGGGATCATGAAGTACAGAATCCGAAACACCACCAGCGTGGCGAGTAGCTGTTCCTTGCCGAATTCGGGTAGCGCGACCAGCATCGCGGCATCGAACACGCCGATGCTTCCCGGCGCGTGACTTGCAAAGCCGAGCAGGGTGGCGAGAATAAAAACCACCGCCAATGAGACGAAATCGATGCCCGGTTGCGCCGGCATCAAAAGAAACATCGCCAACGCGCAAAATCCGAGATCGACCACGCCGATCAAAATTTGCAGCAGCGTCAGCCGCGCCGAGGGCAACGTCACCTTCCAGCCGTTTTGTCCGAGTTCGCGCCGCTTTTCGCCGAGCGCCAACCACACCAGATAGGCGAAGATCGCGGCGATGCAGCCGAGCGCGATCAGCCGGTTGAGGGCGGGCGGCAGCTGATCCATCGCGGAGGCGGACCACGGGTGCAGGGCCATGCCGATGCCAAGCACGAACGTGTTGCCGAGCCAGAATGTCAGCCCGGAGAGGAAACAGATTTTGGCGACGTCGATGGCGTTGAGGCTGTAGTCCGAATAGATTCGGAAACGGATCGCGCCGCCGGTGAACACGGTGGCGCCGATGTTGTGGCCGATCGAATAGCTGGTGAAGCTTGAAAGCGCCGCGATGCGGTAGGGCACGTGTTTCTTGCCGATCGTTCGCAACGCAAAGAAATCATAGAAGGTCAGCGTACAAAAGGCGCAGATCACGCATAGCGCGGCGAGCGCGATGTTACCGTGCGGAATTTCGGTCAGCGCAACCAGGATCACGCCGGTGTCGACCCCTTTCAGGGTGCGAACCAGCGTCGTGATCGCGAAAGCGACGATGAGGAGGCTCGCTGCAATTCCGAGCCGCTTCCACCCTATCCGTTCCTTAAAACCACGCTTGAGCGCGGTCAGCAGTCGGTACATTCGTCCTCCCGGCGGGGCGGAAACAAGCTGGAGGCCTTTTTTCGAAGCACGATCGGCTGCCAACCACTCCACAGGCGAAAACCCATAAGGCAAAAACCTCGTGTTGTGCAGGCCTTGACAACGAAAGCTTCGGGCTTCTGTCACAGATTGGACATATGTCGTCCGGCTTGCGGATGCGAGGATTGGCCGCCGCCGTCCCACCGGATCACGTCGCGGCATCCTGTCGCGATCGGGCTACGACCTTGGGCGGTGTTCCCTCACGCGCTTGTCAACGCGCGCCGGAACAACCTCGCGACTGCTCGGTTAGGGCTGGATCAGCAATCGAACATATCGGCGTCACCGGCGAGACGAAACGCTGCGCCATGGTGTGTTCCCTCAAGCCAAAAGGAGCGATGTGATGGGACTCTTTACGCGAGACATCAAGACCATGAACGATCTCTTCGTGCACCAGTTGCGCGACATTTATTATGCCGAGAAGCAACTCGTGAAGGCGCTTCCGAAGATGGCGCAGACGGCGACGGATCAGCAGCTCAAGCAGGGCTTCCTCACCCATTTGGAGGAAACCAAGACGCATGTGCAGCGCCTTGAACAGGTGTTCCAGATGCACGGTGCCGAAGTGATGGCGGTCGATTGCCCGGCGATCGACGGTATCATCGAGGAGGCCGACGAGGTCACCGGTGAGGTCGCCGACAAGGCGGTGCTGGATGCGGCATTGATCAACGCCGCGCAGGCCGCCGAGCACTACGAGATCGCGCGGTACGGCAGCCTGATCGCTTGGGCGAAGCAACTGGGCCGCAACGATTGCGCCAGTGTCTTGCAAAAGACGCTCGAGGAGGAAAAGGCAACCGACAAGAAGTTGACCTCGCTGGCCGAGAGCAAAGTCAATCTGAGGGCCGCGAGCTGATTCGACCGAAGTCAGTACAAAACCGCCGCGCGGCAAATCTCCGCGCGGCGTTGTGCCTCCTCTTGATGCCCGGATTCAAATTTTGCGCAGCGCAAAATGCGCGCCGCAGAACGCCACCAATGCGCCGAGGCATAGGGCGGCAATACCGGCGAGGACGCCCGAAACAGTTGGGATTGCGTTCGGTGCAGAGGCCGCCTGACCGGCGCCCGCCAGCACAAGCACGCCGACCGCGATCAGGAACTGCCGCATCCGCTGTGGAATTTGGCCCGACACCGCGCTGTCCATCAGCTCCGCGGTGAAGTAGCCGCCGCAAAAACCGACGGTCGCGATCAGCCACCACGCAAGCGCCGATCCCGCCGGCATGAATTCACGCGTGTCGGATCGCCACAGCCCGCCGAGGTCGAGCCCGAAGCGCGCGCCGAGCATGTGCACGGCCAGCGCCAGCAGCACTCCCGAAATCATCGCGCCGGCGAGAATCAGGCGGCGCGGAAAGTAGGTCGGCTCGGTCATGGGGAATTTGTAAGACGAAGCCGGCGCGATACGCAAGCGATGCCGCTATTCATGATGGGAATTTGTCGGATTGCCACAGCCGCGGCAGGACCAGGCGACGATATCTGCGCAAGGCGCGTGTGAGTCTAAGTTCTTCTCTATTCCGTCATTCCGTCGAATCGAAATCCTCTTCCTTTGCATTCAACATTCCCGACAGCGTGCGCAGGCCCACATCGAGTTGCTCGATCGTGGGTGCTGCCAGCGCCAGCCGTATGGCGTTTGGCGCATGCCCGGGGGTGACTGCGAAGGTCGTTGAGGGCGTCAAAGCGATGTCTCGCCTAGCTGCTGCGGCTACAAACGTTTGAGACCGCCAATGTGGGGGCAATGTGAGCCACAAATGATATGATTTGTCGTTCGTCTGGAGCGCAAAGCCTGAAAGCCGATCGGCGGCCATTTGCTGGCGCCGGCGTGCATCGATCCGCTTCAGTCTTAAAAGCTCAGAAGCAGTGCCGTCACTCATCAACCGTTGTCCGGCAGCTAACGCATATCCCAAGGCCGTCCATCCGCCGGAGCGGACCGAAGCCATGATACTTTCGCGCAGGCGAAGCGGTGAGACGATAAAACCGAGCGCCAACCCCGGCGCCACTTTCTTGGATAGGCTGTCAATCACCACGCAGGAATCCGGAGCGAGTGCGGCCAGCGGAGGTACGTCATCGAGAAAGGTGTAAACGGCATCCTCGATGACGACCAGGCCGAGTTTCTCGACAACGCGAAGGAGATCGCTACGACGCGACGGCGGCATCGTTATACCCAGAGGGTTTTGAATCGTGGGCTGGATGTACAGCGCCGATAGATGGGCTTCGCGGTGAGCCTTTTGCACGGCGTCCGGCCGAACGCCGGCTTCGTCCATCGCCAGCGGTACCAGTGTTACACCGAGCCGGGCGGCGATCCCCTTGATAAAGGGATACGTTAATGCCTCGACACCACAACGGCCGCCGGTTGGTACGAGCGCGGCGAGGGCTGCCGCAATGCATTGGCGGCCGGTGGCGGTGAAGGCCAGTTGTTCGGGTTTTGGAGACCAATTTTGACGGGAGAGAAAAATCGCGGAGATGTTTCTCGCATCTGGTGTTCCGACGCTCGTCGCTTGTCTCAGCGCGATATCGAGCGCTTCCGGCCTGTCTAGTCCCTCCAGGCTCTTTGCGATCAGGGCCGACTGCGTCGGCAGAGTTGGATAATTGAATTCCAGATCGATGCGGGCTCCTCGCGGTTCGCCCGAAGCGGCTATCCCGCGCTTCGTGTCTCCGGAAATGAATGTGCCGCGTCCCACCTCGCCAACGACCAAGCCGCGACGGAGCAGCTCGGTGTAAACCCGGCTTGCGGTTGAGACGGCGATCTTTCGCTCATACGCAAAGCTGCGTTGCGGCGGCAAGCGATCGCCCGGTTTGAAAGAGCCGTTTGCGATCTCGGCGGCGACGGCATCGGCAAGTCTCAGATACTCGAATTTCGACATTATTGCACCGAGAGCAATGTTTTACTTGAACCGAGACAATTACGAGATAATCTCGAACAATCAAGCCCGCCATTGTACTGAAATCTGCGAGATCAATCCAAAGTCACTCTAGGCGCAGCCGCTGTCGAGCAGCGTTTGCGCCAATGGCATCGCTTTGCCGGCGGAAGCCAATTGGGGAAGAAGAATGAGCACGATTTCCTCGGCCGCGGCACGGCCATCCGCTTCCGGCAGGCCGCGCGGATTTGTCCGCTGGATCGGAATCTGGGCCGATCGCCTGGCCGCTTATTTGGCGCGCCGGGAAGGGATCAAAGCGCTTCGAGAAATGGACGATCGTGGATTGTGCGATATCGGGCTTGCTCGCTGTCATATCGAGGCCGCGATCTACGATGGTATGCGGAGCTGGGACGGCTTCGATGACGATGCCAAGCATATTCGTCGGCATCGGGGTTAGAGGAGCGCGAATGCGGCGCAGGGTTAGCCTGCTGGGAAAGGTCGGCGAACTGCACGACCAATGCTTCCCAAAGCGCCTCCCCGAAGGCCGGCGGGATTTCGTGCGACCACCTTTGCCGCCAATTCTTCATCGGTCACGCTGCGATTTCAAACCCAGTATCGCTAATGCCGCACCACCAGCACCGAGCATTTGGCGTAGCGCACGACATGGCCGGCGTTCGAGCCGAGAAAATAGGTCCGCATCGCCGGCCGGTGCGAGGTCATGACGATCAAGTCGGCCTTGATCGCGGCGGCCTCTTCGAGGATCTCGTGATAGATGCCGCCGCCCTGCCGCACCACGCCGGAGATGCGCGAGGGATCGATGCCGGATTCGCGGGCGACGATCGCGAGCGCCTCTTCGGAGGTCTGACGCTGTTGGGTGTCGAAATCCGCGGGCACATATTCCGCCAGCATCACCGGCGTCATCGGCAACACGTTGAGAAGGCGAACGGTGCCGCTCCAGGTCTGCGACAACGTCGCCGCCGTTGCGATCGCAGGCTTTGCTAGATCGGTGTCGGCGAGATCGATCGGGACGAGAATGGATTTGAACATCCGCAGCCCTCCGGTTCTGCCGTCAACTTAGCACAGATTGAGGGCTTGGCGACGTGCCGCTAGAGTCTGATTCAACTGAGTTGAATCAGACTCTAGCGGCATCTTTTTGTTTAAGCATGATCTTTTCGGAAAACCGGTGCCCACTTTTCCGGATCAGCTCTAGTCTAGTCGTCGGAGGTCTGCTTGAGGAGCTTGGGGCTGACGAACTGCACAAGCCGGCCGCGGCGGAAGGCCACGTCCGTCCAATCGTCGACGGCGAAGTCGAAGACGGCAAGACCTGAGGTCGGCAGATTGTCGGCAAGCGCCTTGCGTCCGACGTGGTCGCCGCTGCGGCCAAGCGCGAGCGCCAATTCGTGCATTCCGGGATTGTGGCCGACCAGCATCAGTCGCCTTGGATCGGCGACGGACGCTTCCCGCACGATTTGTAAGAGTTGCGACGGGCCCGCGCCATAGAGTTCCGGCAGCAGCTCGACCCGCGGCTCCGGAGCGAAATCCTTCATCGCCTGCCAGGCGATGTCCCAGGTCTGGTACGCCCGGACCGCGGGCGAAACCATCACGAGGTCGGGGAAGGGCGGATGCCGGGCGATCCAACCGCCGATCTCCGCGGCATCGCGCCGGCCGCGGTCGTCCAGCCTGCGGTCCTGATCGCGGCCCGAGGGTGCGTTGGTTTCGGTCTTGGCGTGACGCAGCAGCATCAAACGGCGCATGGCTTAATCTCGATTCGTTATCAGTCCGCCGAATGATGGACGAGCCCATGCTGGAGCATGATCCGGAAAAGTGGGAACCGGTTTTCCGAAAAGATCATGCTCAAACAAAGAGATGAGATCATGATGCGATTCAACCTAATCGCATCATGATCTAGCCTGATGGTTCCGAAATTCTCTTCAACTTCGCAGCGTGGTCCGTCAAGAAGAACTTCTGCACCGAATTCATATTGGAATCACAGTTTGCTGATGTTTTTGACTCTGAAATTCGCCGACGATCGGACATGGTGACAAGGGTCCGATGGGTTCGTAGGACAAACGATATGAGCGAGGCTTCGACAAGCACAACCAAGGAATCGGGTGCCTCCGCGCTGCGTGAGCGCGCGCGCCTTTCGTTCGATCTCGACGTCGACATCTGTGTGGTCGGCGCGGGGCTTGCGGGTCTCACCTTGGCGCTGGAGGCCGCGCGGCTCGGCGCCAGCGTCGCCGTGCTCGAAGGCCGGCATGTGGGGTGGAATGCGTCCGGCCATCAACTCGGTACCGTGATGCCCGGTTACGATCTTCCGCTTCCCGACCTGATCGCACGGGTTGGCTTCGAAGACGCCCGCGAACTCTGGTCCTTGTCGAAGCTCGGCGCCGAATATGTCCGCGCCACGGCGCGCGAAGAATCGATCTCCGGCATTGCCGTGAGCGAGGGGGTCCTCGAGGTCTCCAATGTCGAGGCCGGAGATCGACTGATCAACCGGCTGCAAACGCTCGGCGAGGACTTCGACACCGAGGTGGAAGGGTGGCAGGTCGATCGCGTGCGCGCCGAACTCAAGACCGATCGTTATTTCCACGGGGTGTACTACCCGAAGGCGTTTCAAATCGACGGCCGCAAATATGTTCATGGCCTTGCCGCGCTGGCGAGGCGGGCGGGGGCGCGGATCTTCGAGGACACGCCGGTCGTCAACATCGATTTCTCCGGCATTCGCAAGCGTATCGTCACGCCCTCGGCACGTTTGCGCGCGACACATATCGTGCTCGCCGGCAATGTCCATCTGGGCGCGCCGTTGCGGCGGCTGTCGGAAACGCTATTGCCGGTTTGGCGTTACGCCGCGGTGACCGCTCCGCTCGGGGCGCGTCTCACTGATGCGATCAGCTTTCAAGGTTCGGTGATCGACAGCGACGGTATCGATCATTTCCGGATCATCGACGGCGACCGGTTGATGTGGGCGAGTCCCGAAACCACCTGGGCGGCGCGGCCGGAGCGCTTCGCGCCGGCCATTCAACGAAGGATCAACACTATTTTTCCCCGGCTCGGCAGGCCTGACCTCGCCGAGGTCTGGGGTGGTGCGGTGGGGCAGACCGTGCATGGCATGCCGCAGATCGGCCAATTGCGCCGTGGGTTGTGGGTGGCCAGCGGCTTCGGCCGACGCGGTTTGAACACCTCGGCGATGGCCGGACAGCTGATCGCCCGCAGCATCTTATGGGGCGACGAACGATGGCGGCTGTTTTCGCCGTTCGAACTGGTTTGGGCGGGCGGCCCGACCGGCCGGGTCGCGGGCCATGTCGTCGGGATGTGGGGGCGGGGAAGTTCCACTGCTGCCGGCGCGTTGGCCCGTTACCAGGAAAGAGCGCGCGCCAAAGAGCGCATCCGCGAGGCACGCCTTGAGGAGGCCAATCGTCAGGCCGGAACCAGGTCGCCACCGCGGGGCGCGCCAGGCGGTCCGGCGCCGCCGCGGCCGAGCGTAGGCGAAGGCGGATGAGTGGCTTTTTTAACGCCTCCTGAGCCAGAGTAGGTGCGGGGAAAGCGAAAACGTTTCTGGATAGGCCGGCTCGCAAGAAAGTGAGAAGTTTCCGGCTGTCTCGGTGTAACTTCCGTCGCCGCGCCCCGTATTTGACAGCGGATGTATTCGGTATTTCGCTTCCCACGGAGACCATGATGATTGACCGCCGTATCTTGCTCGCGTCCGTCGCGAGTTTTTTTGGCTTTGCCGCCTTCCGGTGGCTGCAGGGTTCTGCGGCAAAGGCCGCAGAGAAGTTCGAGATCGAAAAGACCGACGCGGAATGGCGCGCGCAGCTGACGCCGCAGCAATATGATATCCTGCGCAAGGAAGGCACCGAGCGCCCGGGGTCGAGCCCGCTGCTCAAGGAGCATCGCAAGGGCACCTTCGCCTGCGCCGGCTGCGACCTGCCGCTGTTCTCCTCGGAGACGAAGTACGAGAGCGGCACCGGATGGCCGAGCTTTTATCAGCCGATTGAGAACGGGATCGGCAAGACCGAAGACCGCACCTTTGGCATGGTGCGGACCGAAGTTCACTGCCGCCGCTGCGGCGGCCATCTCGGTCACGTCTTCGACGACGGACCGAAGCCGACTGGCCTGCGCTACTGCATCGACGGTTTCGGGCTGGTGTTTCACCCGGCGGTACCGTCGGCGAGCTGATTTTTTCCGGCAATTATTGCCCGCCCGGCAATTGTGCCCCGGTCCTCGGACCGGGGCATTTTCATTTAAGCGATTGAAATAACTATATTTTATATCTTGGCATGGTGCTTGCGACACTCTCCTTCGATTGCGGCCCTGGTCGTGCAGATCACCTGGCTGCCCGGATCGAATAGGAGACGATGTTATGGGTATCTTCGATGCGCTAAATACCGCGGTCGGTGGTTTGCAGGCTCAATCCTTCGCGCTGCAGAACATTTCCGGCAATATCGCGAATGCCTCGACCACGGGTTTCAAAGGCATCGATACCAGCTTCGAGGACCTCATTCCGGACGCCACGACGCCTGATCGGCAAGTTGCCGGCGGCGTCACCGCACATGCTCTACAGACGATCACCACGCAAGGGAGCGTCTCGGCGACGACGGTTGCGACCAATTTGGCGATCAACGGCGACGGATTCTTCTCGGTGCAGAAGCCGACCGGCATCACCGACAACGTGCCGGTCTTCAACGGCGTCGTCGACTACACGCGCCGCGGCGATTTTCAGCTCAACGCCAACGGCAACCTCGTCAACGGTGCCGGCTATTTCCTGCAAGGCGTTGCGGTCGATCCCAGGACGGGAAACCCGCTCGGAAACGCTCCGCAGATTCTCCAGTTTCAGAATAATTTCATCCCGGCGCGGGCGACCAGTGCTATTCAATATGCCGCGAACCTTCCGACGGTGCCGACGACGTCCGGGAGCGCCTCGGCGCCAATCGGTACGATCGGAGCCGCGGGCGGCTTGAACCCCGCCGATTTCGCCGTCAATCACAGTCCATTACTCGTGAGTGACGTCGCCGTGTCCGGCACCGGCGTAAAGAACCTATTGGGTAATCCCGTCACTGCCGCAACGCTCCTGTCTGGAGGAGCGGGTGACGTCCTAAACCCGGGCTTTGGAGCCGGTGATACCCTCACGGTCGATGGGCAGACGTTGACCTTCGTACCCGCGGGCACCGCTAGCGGACCTAACCAGATCAACGTCAATGACAATGTCGGGACACTGCTCGCAAAGGTCGACGCGCTCTCCGGCTCCACGACTCCATCGACGATCCTCCCTGGCGCTGGCGGCACCGGCGTGATCACGCTACACACGGGTACGGTACAAGCCCTCTCGATCGTGCCATCCGCCGTGCCCCCGACGGCGGCGGCGGCGCTTACCACCGGACTCGGCCTCACGAACCCCGTGAGCCAGGCTCTCGGCGTCGGCTCCGGCGCCGTCATCGCTAACGACGTTGGGACGTTTGACAACGAATCCATCAGCGGTGGCGCGGTGACGACGTTCAACGCGGCGGGAACGCAGATCAATCTGCAACTGCGATGGGCCAAGATCGACAGCTCCTCCTTGGGGGGCCCGCATCAGGACACCTGGAATCTTTTCTATCAGGCCAATCCCGCCGCGACCACTACGCAAGCGGAGTGGGTCAATGCCGGTACGAATTTCGTGTTCAACGCCAACGGAACTTTGGCGAGTCCGGCCGGCACCGCGGTCACGATCCCGAATGTGAGCGTTGGCAATCAAACCCTCGGCAACGTCAGCTTCAATCTCGCCACCGGTGCTCTGACGCAATTTGCGAGCACCAGTGGCTCTGCGACCATCAACAACATAACTCAGGACGGTTTTGCGGCCGGTCAGCTTCAGTCGGTTGCGATCAACAACAGCGGTCTGGTGGTCGGCACGTTCACCAACGGGCAGAACATCGATCTTGCTTCCGTCACGCTGTCGCACTTCAACGGTACCAATTTTCTCAAAGCGCTCGATGGCGGCGCCTACGCCGCCACCGATCAGTCGGGGGCGGCCATTATCGGTGCCTCGGGTACGATCAGCGGCTCGGCGCTCGAAGGATCGAACACCGACATCGCCGACGAGTTCACCAAGCTGATCGTGACCCAGCAAGCCTATGCGGCAAATACCAAAGTGATCAGCACGTCCAACGCGATCATTCAGACCCTACTCGACGTCATCCATTGACAAGGCTTGCAAAGACAAGTCTTGGCAAGCCATCAGCCCGGCCTGACCTGAGGCGGTAAAATGAGTCTGAGTACATCTCTCGCCAATGCGGTAGCGGGCCTGCGCGCGAACCAGGCCGCGCTTGCGATCGTGTCGTCGAACGTCGCGAACGCGCAGACGCCCGGTTACGTCACCGAAAGCGTCAATCAAGTCGAGGTAATAGCCGGCGACTCTGGTGCAAGCGTCAATGTCACCGGCGTGAACCGCCAGCTCAATCAATTCGTCCAGGCCCAATTGCGGTCCGAAACCTCCGGCGGCGCGTATGCCGATCAGATCGCAAATGTTCTGAACCAATTGCAGACCTTCTACGGAGCCCCGGGACAGGCCGGGTCTCTCGAGACCGCTTTTTCAAATTTTACGACTACTGTTCAGGCGCTCTCGACAAGCTCGGGGAGCGCATCGGCGCAGAACGTGGCTTTGACGGCGGCGCAATCGCTGGCGCAGCAGCTCAACACGACGACGCAAGGGATTCAAACGCTGCGTTCCAACGCCGAACAGGACATCGGCATTTCGGTGAATCAAGCCAATGCCGCGTTGAATCAGATCGCGCAACTCAACGCGAAGATCGCGGGATCGAGTTCAGGCGATCCCACCAGCGCGGCGCTTCAGGATCAGCGCGACAGCGAGATCGATCAGCTATCGAAGTTGCTCGATATCCGTGTTTCCACGAATAGCGCCAACCAGACCTCGGTCTTCACGGCAAATGGCATTGAGCTTGTCGGCGCCCAGGCATCGCAACTGATTTTCAACGCGCAAGCACCGTTGAACGCCAATACGGCGGGCGGCGGTCTTTCCGTCAAGCTCGCGAACGGGGCCACGATCGATTTGGTCGCGACTAAATCGATCAATTCCGGGCAGATCGCGGCCGATCTGACGCTACGGGACAAGACGCTGGTTCAGGCGCAGGCACAGGTCGATCAATTGGCGGCGTCGATTTCGAGCGCGCTGTCGGACAAGACGACGGTTGGCACCGCGGCGCCCGCCGTGCTTGCGCCGAAGGCTGGCTTCGATCTCGATATCTCCAATGTATTGCCGGGCAACACGATCAATCTTACTTACACCGACACTGCGACCAATACCCAGCATCAGGTATCGATCGTGCGGGTCGACGACCCCGCCGCCCTTCCATTGCCGAATACCGGCGCCAGTCCGAACACTCAGGTGATCGGTGTCAATTTTTCGGGTGGTTTGGCGTCGGTGGTTGCGCAATTGAACGGCGCTCTCGGTAGCGCCAATCTGCAGTTCTCAAATCCATCCGGCTCGACATTGCGGGTGCTCGACGACGGCACCGGCGCGGCGACCGTCAACGCGGCCTCGACAACGACCACCGTTTCGTCGCTGACGAGCGGTAGCCCCCAGCTTCCATTGTTTACCGATGGAAATTCGTTGTACACGGGCGCGATAACGGCGGCTGGCTCGCAACAGACCGGATTCGCGGGACGCATAACCATCAATGCCGCGCTTCTCAGCGATCCTTCGAAGCTCAACGTCTTCAACACCTCGCCCGTGACGAATGCCGGCGATACCACGCGCCCGGATTTTATCTTTTCGCAACTGACGTCAGGCACGTTCACATACTCGCCTCAAACCGGGCTCGGCTCCGCCGCGACGCCGTTGAAGGGAACGCTGACCAACTTCTTGCAGCAGTTCCTCAGCCAGCAGGGCAATGCGGCCAACGCCGCGACGCAGCTTCAGCAGGGGCAGAATGTCGTCGTCAATTCATTGCAGCAGAAACTGAAATCCACCTCCGGCGTCAACATTGATACCGAGCTGGCCAATCTGATTTCAATACAGAATACCTACGCCGCCAATGCGCATGTGCTGTCCGCGGTGCAGAACGTTCTAACCACCCTGCTGCAAGTCCAGGTATGAGGCGATATTGAGATGGCAATCAACGGCGTCAGCTTCGGCAATACCATACTCAATCAGTCGGTGGTCGATATCAAAAATCAGTTGACGTCGCTTCAGTCGCAACTGACGAGTGGAAAAAAATCGACGACCTATGCCGGACTGGGGGTCAACGAGGGATTCGCCATCGCGGCACGGTCGCAGTTGGAGGAAATCTCCGCGTTCACCGATACGGCAACCAACGTCAACACCAATATCGGCATCGCCAACACGGGCCTGCAATCGCTGGTCGATATCGGAAACACGGTTCAAAACAGCGCCAACAGTTCGTCGCAAGCCCTAAACAGCGCCGGACAGACCATCGCTCAACAAAACGCGACGGCCCAGCTGTCTACGGCGCTCGGAATTCTCAATACGCAGGCGGGCAACCGCTTTTTGTTTTCCGGTAGTGCCGTCAATACGCCAACGGTGGCCTCGATCGATGATATTATCACTGGAACCGTTTCCCAGGCCGGTTTGAAGCAAGTGATCTCCGAGCGCCAGCAGGCCGATGTCGGCACCAGCGGTCTCGGACGCCTCGTGATTTCTCCTTCACCGCCTCCTTTGCCGGCGACGCCGACCTCGGTGCAGGTCTCGGAGGATGCCGTCGGCTCGCCGTTCGGCCTGAAGTTGAATGCGATCTCGTCGACGCTGACGGGCTCGACCGTAACCGGTCCGACGGGATCGCCGCCGGCGGTTTCGGTCGACCTGGGCGCCACCAATCCGAACAACGGCGATCAGGTGAGCTTCAAGTTCAATCTGCCGGACGGCACGACGGAACAAATTCAGCTCACGGCCTCAAGCGCCACTCCGCCGCCGGCCGGCAGCTTTGCCATCGGTTTGACCTCGACGGCGACCGCCGCCAATCTAAATACGGCGCTCACATCGGCGATCAAAACGCTCGCCAACACCTCGCTCGTCGCCGCGTCCGCCATTCAAGCGGGTAATGATTTTTTCAGTTCGGCCGGAACGGCCACGGGAACTGTGGTCAACAACAACGCCACGGCCCCGGTCACCGGCGCGACACTCTTATCCGGTGGGCCGGGCACGGATTCGCTGGCCGCCAATTTCTCGCCGGGCGACACCATCACCGTCAACGGCACGTCGATCCAATTTGTGCCCTCCGGCGCCACCGGCAATCAGCTCAACGTCACCGACAGTGTCCAGACGTTACTTTCCAAAATCGACTCGATCACCGGCACTGCGACCTCCTCAACGATCAGCGGTGGGGCGATCACATTGCAAGCCGGCGCTTCGAACCTGACGGTTACAAGTTCGAACTCCGTCGCGTTCGCCGCACTCGGCTTTCCCGCCACCGCGAACGCGCCCGCGGCCGGAACGGTCACGGGAGGCACGGTCAACCACAAGGTCCCGATCCCGGTCGCCGGCGCGACGCTATTGTCCGGCGTGCCGGGTACGAATTCGTTGACCTCCAGTTTCGCGCCGAACGACGTCATCACCGTCAACGGAACGCAGATCAAATTCGTCGGCTCCGGTGCAACTGGCAACGAACTCAATACCACCGACAGTGTTCAGACGTTGCTTTCCAAAATCGACTCGATCACCGGCACGTCGACGCCTTCGACGATCAGCGGCGGCGTGATCACGTTGCACACCGACAATGCCGCGAGCCTGACGGTCACGAGCTCGAATACGGCGGCATTCGCCGCACTCGGCCTTCCGGCGTCGGGGACGGTGACCGCGACCCAGCCGCCGCTTCGGGTCGGCGGCTCTCCATTGGGGGCCGCGACCTCGCTCGTCAATGGAACGGCGAATACGGTTGCCTGGTACACCGGCGAAGCGGGGAGTGGATCTGCGCGTGCGACAGCGACGGCGCGTGTCGATCAGTCGGTCACCGTGCAATACGGGATCCGCGCCAATGAGCGGGGCATTCGTTTGCAGATTCAAACACTCGCCGTTTTTTCCGCGGTTACGACCTCTGTCACCAACCCCAATGGAGCCGTACAGGTCTCCGCACTGAGCGAGCGGGTGGCGAAAAATCTTACGCCGCAACTGGGACAGCAAACCATCCAGGAGATTCAGACGGATTTGGCAACTGCGCAGTCGAAGATCAAAGACGCCAAGGCCCGGCAGGAGCAAAGCCAGGGGTTACTGCAAGGCATCGTCGATCAGGCCGAGAGCGTTTCTCCGGATCAGGTGGCGAGCCAGATTTTGGCGCTTCAGACCAACCTGCAGGCATCGTTTCAGACCACCGCGCTCATCGCGCAGCTGAACCTGACGAAGTTCCTGCCATTGGCCTGATCTCAGTTTTCCGGGGCCAACCCCGGCGCCTTACCGAATAAAGGTTTCGTTAACCAGGCTCGTTTACTTTTCGTAAAGCACGCCAACGCAGCGTTGGCTGTCCTTGGGGGCGCTGCCCTTGGAGCCTTTGTGTCGCACCGGCAAAAGCGCGACGGTCGTGGCTGGGGTTTCAACAATGCTTAATGGCGGCGTTCGCTTCCTTGCGGCCGATGATCCGACCTCCCGGGACCGATCCCGTTCAGGCTCAGCGTCAGCGTTGGCCGAACTGTTCGATCCACTCGACCGCCTGCTCAGCCGCGGCGGTGATCCGCGATTGCGCATCGATCCCGCAAGCAGGGTCAACGAATATGGCTGCCAGCCTTTTCCCTGCCCAAACACGCTGAGCTTTGCTTCAAGCACGGCGACCTCGATCTCGCAACGCGCTTATGATCGTGCGGAGCTTGCGCGGGAGGCGTTGATGCGCTCCGCCATTGCCATCGGCATCGACGCCGCGCTCGATGGGCGCATCGAAACGATGCGTGGCGAATTGAAGGCTTGTCTTGGTCTCGCTGAGAACAAAGTCGACGTCGTCTTTTCTCCGTCGGGCACCGACGCGCAGCTTCAGGCGCTGTTTCTGGTGCGGGCGCTGCTTGGTTCGGCAGTAACGACGGTGATTGTAGCTGCCGATCAAACCGGTAGTGGAACCGCGTATACCGCGCGAGGACATCACTTCAGCGCCGCGACGGCGAACGGAAGCCAGGTTCGAAAGGGAGAGCCGATTGTTGGCCTCGCTCATTCCATTGAGAGCGTGGCGCTCGAATTGTTCGATGAGACCGGCGATGCCCGCTCGCAAGCCGAGATGGATTCAGAAATTCTCGGGACCGTCGAAAGGTCGATCGCAAACGGTACCAAGGTTCTTCTTCAAATCATGGATTCTTCGAAGCTTGGCTGGCGATCTCCGAGCGATCGATGCCTCGACGAAATCTCGGCGCGTTGGCCCGATCAAGTCCAGATTGTCGTCGACGCGTGCCAAATGCGGCTTGGTCGCCCACGGCTGAAAAAATACCTCGATCGCGGGTACATGGTGCTTGTCACCGGCTCGAAGTTTTTCACAGGCCCTCCCTTCAGCGGCGCGCTGCTGGTGCCTGGAGGGCTTTCCAAAACCTTCGATGCGGCCACCGATATTGCGTCGGGCCTCCTTGAATATACGAGCCGCAGCGACTGGCCGATGAATTGGCCGGCCCTGCGGTCGCGTTTTCCGATCCGGGCAAACTTCGGCCAATGGCTTCGCTGGGAAGCGGCGCTTGAGGAAATCAAGGCATATCATAACGTGCCTGACCAATTTCGCCTGTCCGCTCTGGCGACATTCGGCAAGGAAGTGGAACAAATCATCGCGTCCTCGCCATCTCTTCGCCTGTTGCCGCCGCAGCAACGGCCGGATGCTTGTGGGATCAACGATCAAGAATTGGCTCAAAGGACGATCTTTCCGTTTGTGATCGCGCGCGCTGATCGTGTTCTGTCGCTGGAGGGTTGCAGGAAGATCTATCGCGCGCTGGCCCGGGATGCGGAGGATTGCGTTTCTACGAACGCAGGCGCGTGCGACGAGGAGATAGCGGCGAAAATTTGCCTCGTCGGTCAACCCGTCGCATTGGGCCGCCGCGAGCATCCGATCGCGGCGCTTCGCATTTGCGCCGGTGCGCGCCTCGTTACCGAGACGTGGTCTTCGGATGAGAATACCACGCGCGAAAATCTGCAGCGCGAACTCGGTCACGTCGGCACAATCCTCTCGAAGATCGAGTGGTTGCTGGCGCATATGGACGGTCTGAATTTTACGGAGGTGGCCTATGGAACTTGAATGCGCCGAAGCGGTAGATATCGCTCGTTACGATTGCGCGGACAGAATCGGTTTTGCGAAGCTCACGACGATGGCGTTCAACGGGATCGATATTCGTCCATTGCGCGACGATTTGCTCTCGAAGCTCGTCGACGGAACTGTCAGCGCCGGCGAGGGGCTTGACCTGTCGTTGATAATACAACTTTTGGGCGACAAGGAGATGGGGCTTGCCATTCAAGCAGAAGTGCTCGCCTTTCATCAATTGTTTCGCCCGCCATGTCTTTCGAAAAAGCCGAGCTTGCGCGTTCTGGCGCTCGCGGCCGTAACCGACATGGGCAGCAATACGCCGATCGAGTTCTTGCTGGAAGAATCCGGCATCGAGTTGTTGATGCTGTATGTGATGCCGGATGTTGAATTGCCCGCACCGCTCCCCGAGCATGACATCGCCATCGTGATCGCGTCCGATTCAGAAGATTGCCGGCACGCGTTGCGCAAGATCGATGAAGCGGCGGCGCGCTGGTCGCGACCGCTTTTGAATCCGCCGCGGCTCGTTTGCAATCTCGATCGCGACAAGCTGCATCATCTGCTTCATGGGATCGAGGGGCTTGATATTCCGGCGACCATCGCCGTTAGCCGCGCGCAGTTGTCTGACGTGGCTCAGTCGAATCTTGCGTTGGCGGACATTGCGGCTGAACTGCAATTTCCGATCATTGCCAGGCCGCGCGGTTCGCATGCCGGCGTCGGGCTCGCCAAGCTCGACGACGGCGCGGCGCTCGAGCGATATCTCACGGGACGAGACGAGCAAGAATTTTTCGTCTCACGCTTCGTCGATTACGCGAATGAAGACGGATTGTTTCGCAAATATCGCGTCGTCTTCGTCGATGGAAAACCTTACGCGTGCCACATGGCGATCGCCGATCGGTGGGACATCTGGTATCTCAATGCGGGAATGTCCAACAGTGTAGGTAAGCGTCTCGAAGAGGAGACCTTCATGCACACGTTCGATTTCGGATTCGCCCGTCGCCATGCAACCGCGCTCGCCGGCATCGCCGATCGCGTCAAGCTCGACTACTTCACGATCGATTGCGCGGAAAACAAACGCGGCGAATTGTTGATATTCGAGGCGGACAATACCGCGGTGGTCCACAACATGGATTCGCCGGAAGTCTTTCCCTACAAGCCTCCACAGATGCGCGTGATCTTTGAAGCGTTCGCGGCGATGCTGCACCGTCGTGCGAGAGGTGCCCAGGAGCGCGCGGCGTGACTTAATGTGTCATAGCCGACTTTACCCCCTCATCCTGAGGAGCATCGCGAAGCGATGCGTCTCGAAGGATGCAGGCTCGGAAATGAAACCACATGGTTCGAGACGGCGCTGACGCGCCTCCTCACCATGAGGATTACGTGACGCAGTACGATTAGTGCGTTCGCGCGCGCGTTTCGCGCCACACTTCCGCGTAAGCCTTCCGCGCTTGCCGAGGTCTACCCGCGAATTCCCGATTTCATCGTCCCCTGTGCGACCGCCAATGTTCACCCGGGTTCAAGGGATGGGTCCATGGCGGCGGCACCGCCGATCGCGTCAAATCCTCCGAATAATCTTCATTCTTTCTAAAGCATGAGTTTGGAAGCCGGTCGGGACCGAGGCGTCCCCCACGGCGGATTCAGTTTTCGTTAATCGCTGGCTTCTTAGGTTCCGGCGTCGGCCAAGAAGGCCTTCAGTTGCGTAACACCAGAAAGGTTGTTCCATGGCTTTGTCCAACATTACCCTCTCCTCCGCAGTCCGCCAGAACCTGCTCTCCCTGCAGGGCACCGCTGAGCTGCTCGCCACCACCCAGGGCCGCCTTGCTACCGGCAAGAAGGTCAAC
>WNFR01000103.1_pt1 | contig 77835 bp, 54 predicted proteins | sample 5400221 | NCBI WGS metagenome assembly WNFR01 (sample SAMN13153357, study PRJNA577476) | soil metagenome | isolation source: 40 cm soil under Madrone tree | place: USA:California | collected 2016-06-14
AAGGCACTTTGCTCGAGCGCAACCATTGTATTTGGCCGTGCCGGCGGATCCGTGCGCTGGGGCGTCTGCGGCGTTGCACGGCTTGTCCATAGTATCCACTATGGACCGCGCCGCGCGCCTTGCATCCGCTCCCGTGCACAGATCCAATGGCGCGGGCCAAGCCCAACTGCACCGCACGGATATACGGCCTTGCCAACGCGGCTCACGTAGAATACTCAGACAGGCTCCGGGGTGTCCGCACGCCCTTCGGGGCATGCCGCGCCCGGACGTCAGTTGCGAAGGTAAGGGAAGTCGAGCGTAGACCGGGGCTCGGCGATGTAAAATCCCTGGGCGAATCCTATTCCAAGCCGGCCGAGTTCCTGCAGTACCTCGATCGATTCGACGCGTTCGGCAATGGTGTGAATGCCCATCGCCCTGGCGACCTGGCTGATCGCCTCCACCATGCTGCGATCGACGGGATCGCGGGTCACGTTCTCTATGAACTGGCCGTCGATTTTCAAATAGTCCACCGGCAAAGTTTTTAGATACATGAACGACGAAAGACCGCTTCCGAAATCGTCGAGGGCGAAGTGGCAGCCGCGCGCTTTGAGTTCCCGCATGAAATAGACCACATTGGCGAGATTGGCAATGGCGGCGGTTTCCGTGATCTCGAAGCACATCGCACCCGCAGGAAGATCTCGCGCACTCAGTTCAGCGATCAGATATTCCAGAAAGCGTTCGTCGTTCAGGGAAGTGCCCGACAGATTGACCGCAATCGTGTACGGTTTGATGCCGGTGCCGCTGCGATGCACCAACTGGTCCAGAGCCTGCCGCACCACCCATCGGTCGATCGACGGCATCACGTTGTAGCGCTCGGCAGCCGGTATGAATTCGGCGGGCGCGACCAGGGAGCCCGACTCGTCGCGCAGACGCAGCATGAGCTCGAATTGTTCACGCTCGTAGCGATTGGCGCCGATGGGAACGATGGGCTGAAAGAACAGCTCGAAGCGGCTGTCGTCGCAGGCGCGCGTAAGTTTGGACACCCAATGCATTTCGCGATGCCGCTCCGGCATGTTGTCGGGTTTGTACAATTGCACGCGATTGCGGCCCTGATCCTTCGCGGAGTAGCAGGCTACGTCCGCGGCGCTCATCACACCGGCCACGGTGGGCGTCTCGCTGGTGATTTCGACGATGCCGATGCTGACGCCTACCGCCGATACCCCGTCCTGCCAGACGAACCGATAATCGCGGATGGCCTGCCGCAGCCCTTCGGCCACGCGCAACGCATGATCGAGCGGGCAATCCTGCAGCAGGATGCCGAATTCGTCCCCGCCGAGGCGTGCCAGCGTATCGCCGACGCGCACCCGCGACTGCAGCACACCGGTAATCTGCTTGAGGAGCTGATCCCCTGCGGGGTGGCCGCAGGTGTCGTTGATCAGCTTGAACTGATCGAGGTCCAGATACAGCAACGCATGCCGGCACTCGGCATCGGCACGGACGCTGTCGACCGCCGCGGTGAGCCGATTGTCGAACTCACGGCGATTGATGAGCCCGGTGAGGGCATCGTGGCTCGCCTGGTAGTGCAGCGCACGGTGGAGGCGCCGTTCCTTGCTGATGTCGTGGAACACCATGACGGCGCCGAGCATGTTGCCCGCTCGGTCGCGGATCGGCGCCGCGGAGTCCTGGATGGCAATTTCCTGCCCGCGGCGATTGATTAATACGGTGTGTTCAGCCAGGCAAAGCGGCTGTCCCTCGCGAAGACAGCGCATGACGGGGCTCTCGATCGGCTTTTGCGTCGCTTCGTCGACCACGGTCAGGATGTCGCCGATCCGCAGCGATTGCGCCTCCCGGCTCTCCCAGCCGGTCAGGCTCTCCGCCACCGGATTCATGTAATCGATGCGTCCTTCGGAATCGGTGGTGATGACCGCGTCGCCGATCGACTGGAGCGTGACCTGCGCGCGCTCCTTCGCCTGGAAGACCGCGGTCTCGGCCTTCTTTCGTTCGGTGATGTCGGCGATGGTGCCCTCGAATCCGCTGATGCGCCCTTCCTTGTCGCGCACCACCCGCCCACTGTCGACGACTACCAGCATGGAGCCGTCCTTGCGGCGCAAAACGTACTCCACATTGCGCACTTCACCCTCGCTGTCGAGCCGGCGGACGTAGCTGTCGCGATCGGCCGGATACCAATACAACGAGGCCGCCGGTACCTGGTAGATCTCCTCGGCCGAATCGTATCCGAGCATCTGGACGAAGGCCGGATTGACCACCAGAAATCGTCCGTCGCGCGTCGTTCGATAGACGCCCTCCATGACGCTCTCGAACAACCCGCGAAACTTCGCCTCGCTCTCGCGCAGAGCGTCTTCGGAGCTGCGCCGTTCGATCGCGATTCCTGCGATCTGAGCCATGCGCGACATCAACTCATGATCTCGGGACAGCGGCAGTCCGGGTTGGCGCTGATACACCGAAAACGTCCCGACGATGGCCCCGTCCGACGCAACGATGGGCGCGGACCACGCGGCGCTCAAGCCCGCGTGCCTGGCGGCTTCACGGCGATACTCCCATAGGGCGTCGGTTTCGATGGCAGCCACCGTGACCTGACGTGATAGATAGACGGCGGCCGCGCACGAGCCGTAGCGGATGCCGACCGGCGCATGATCCATGGCCGCAACGAACTCTCGAGGCAGCCGGGGCGCGACGCCGAAGCGGACAACCTGCCCCTCCCTGTCGAGCAGATTGATGGCGCAGAAGCTGTCGGAAATGACGCGCTCGATGACTTCGGCGATGGCCTCGAGAACCGACAAAAGCGGCGCATTGGCGGCGATTTTTTCGAACACCCGCCGCTCGCCGGCCGCGATGGCGTCGCCGCGCTTGCGTTCGGTGATGTCCGTGATGCTGGCGCGGATCAGCCGGCGGCTGGAGCTCGGCAGGCGGACGAAGCGCACCTCGCACGGCATGGCCTTTCCCAGGGCGTCGCAATGCACCCATTCGAAGCCAGGCGCCTCGCCGGCCAATGCGCCGTCAATGTAGCCGCGTGCCATTCCGAACAACGCGCTGCCGTCGGCCTGCCGGGAGAGCGTGAACGTGTCGGGACCGCTGGCCAGCAGGGTATCACGATCCATCTTGAAGAAGCGGCAGGCATTGTCGTTGACATCGACGAACTTCCCCTGATCGACGTCGAACACCACGATGACTTCGGGGGCATGTTCCACCAGGGTCCGGTAGCGGGCCTCGCTGTCGCGCATCGAGCGCTCGGCCTGGTGCCGCTCGGTACAGTCGCGAATACATACGATGTAGCCGTCGCGCCGGTTGAGGCTGGCCTTGCTGACCGCGACCTCGACCTCGATCCGCACACTGTCCTTGGTGATGCCCCAGGTTTGATGCGCTGCCAGATCGACGTGCGTATCGTCGATCTTCGTGGCGCAGCGCTCGAGAAACTCGACGGGCGAACCACGTGCGGCATCTGCGGCCCGCCCCGCGCCCGGGAGCAGGAAATCCAACGTGCGGCCCAGCACCTCGGCAGCGGTGTAGCCGAAGAGACGTTCTCCCGTGGGGTTGAAGGTTTCGATATGGCCGACGTCGTCGACCGTGAGGATGGCATCCTTGACGTTGTCCAGAATGGCCTGCAAGTGGGACGCCGTCTCTTCCCGGATCTCGCGGGTGAGCGCCTGGGCCTCGTCGGACATCAGTTGCATGGAAAGCACGACGCCGCGCCGTTCGGCATCGAGGCGGTCATAGTGCGCGCTGACCTGCCGGAGCAGAGCTTCCACATCCAGCTCGCCGCCGCGCCCGCGCGCCGCGCCGACCTGCCGGTCGAGCACGCGGTTATAGCCCTCCGGGGTTTCTGCTACCGCGCCACGAAGCGCGGTCGCAATATCGCGTGCCACTCCTGAATCTCCCGCACTGAAACTAACGAAGGCATCCCGCCCTCAGTCTCGAATGTTAGGGAGATCCCGCAGCCGAGGCGTGACCGGCGTCTCGGTTCGATCAATAATCGGTTAAACTATCCTGGTCGCGCGCGGCCCATCAAGACGCCTGATCCAGGGTTTCGCGCGCCGACCGCTTGCGCTCGTTTCCGCGCAGGTTGCGTTTGCGCAGCCGGATCGAATTCGGCGTGACTTCGATCAATTCGTCGTCGTCGATGAACTCCATCGCCTGTTCCAGGGAGAAGCGGATCGGCGGCGTAAGAACGACGTTTTCGTCCTTGCCTGCCGCCCGCATGTTGGTCAGCTTCTTGCCCTTGAGAGGATTGACCACGAGATCGTCTTCGCGATTGTTGAGACCGATGATCATGCCTTCGTAGACCTCCTCGCCGGGCCCGATACACAGCCTGCCGCGCTCCTGCAGGCTGAATAGCGAATACGCCAGCGCCACACCCTGGCCATTGGCGATCAAAACGCCGTTGGCCCTCTGACCGAGCTCTCGCTGCACTACCGGACCGTAGTGATCGAACACATGATGCAGCAACCCCGTGCCGCGAGTCATGGTGCGAAACTCGGTTTGAAATCCGATGAGACCTCGAGAGGGGACCATGTAATCCAGGCGGACCCGGCCGCGGCCGTCGGCCTGCATGTCCTTGAGGTCGGCGCCGCGGCTGCCCAGCGCCGACATGATCGAACCTTGCGCGTCGCTGTCGGCGTCCACGGTCACTTGCTCGTACGGTTCATGGGCCACGCCGTCGATGTGCTTGATGACGACGCGCGGCCGGGACACGGCCATTTCGTAGCCCTCACGCCGCATGTTCTCCAGCAATACCCCAAGATGCAATTCGCCGCGGCCGAAGACCACGAATTTGTCCGGATCCGACGTCGGCTCGACGCGCAACGCCACGTTGTGTATGGACTCGCGGTCGAGGCGTTCGCGGATTTGCCGGCTGGTGACGAATTTGCCGTCGCGGCCGAGGAACGGCGACGTGTTGACCTCGAACGTCATGCTGATGGTCGGTTCGTCGACGGTCAGACTCGGCAAGGCTTCTACATTCAGCGGATCGCAGAGAGTGTCCGAGACCTTGGGCTCGGCAATTCCCGCGAAAGCCACGATATCGCCCGCAAACGCCGTTTCCACCTCGATTCGGGTCAGCCCGTGAAACCCCAATACCTGCGTGATCCTCTCCGGGCGCTGCTTGCCCTCGCGGTTGACCACCGTGACCGCCATGCCCTTCCTGAGGGTGCCGCGCTTGATGCGGCCGATACCGATCGCACCGACATAACTGGAATAATCCAGCAAGGTCACCTGCAACTGCAGCGCACCGTCGGAGTCGACGTCGGGGGGTGGGCAATGGTCCACGATGGTCTTGAACAGCGGCTGCATGTCGCCGTCGCGGACGGTCGAGTCGAGGCCCGCGAACCCGCGCAGCGCCGAGGCGTACACCACGGGAAAATCCAACTGCTCGTCGGTCGCCCCGAGGCGGTCGAACAGATCGAAGGTCTGGTCCAATACCCAGCCGGGTCGGGCTTCGTCCCGATCGATCTTATTGATGACGACGATGGGGCGCAGACCGTGCTTGAACGCCTTCTGAGTGACGAAACGCGTCTGCGGCATGGGTCCGTCGACCGCGTCCACGAGCAGCAGCACGCAATCCACCATGGCGAGCACACGCTCCACCTCGCCGCCGAAATCCGCATGCCCCGGCGTATCGACGATGTTGATCCGGAAATCGCCCCAGGTGATCGCGGTGTTCTTGGCGAGGATGGTGATGCCGCGCTCGCGCTCCAGCGCGTTCGAGTCCATCACGCGCTCCTGCAGGTCCTTGCGCGCATCGAGCGTCCCCGACTGGCGCAGGAGCTGATCGACGAGCGTGGTCTTGCCATGATCGACGTGCGCGATGATGGCTATGTTGCGGAGTTTCTGCATCAGGCGAGGTCCCGGCGAAACCCACCATTATAGGGTCTTATGGCAAGATGCGCCTTAAGTTTCAGTCGCCCCCGCCGGATGCCACGATGATGGGCACCGAAAAAGACCGCGATTCGGCCGAATCGTCCTGTTTCAAGGACACGCTGAGACCCAGCAAATGCACGCCATCGGCGGTCGGGGTCACCGGAATGCTCAGCCGGTACACCTGGCCGGGGTCCAGGGAGGGGATTTCGATCGGTGCGAGGTTCGGTGCGATCTGTAGCCCTTCCGAGCCGGAAACCTGCACCATCGCGGAGCTTGCGGCAATTTGCGGCAAGACCGCAATGACGATCTCGAAACGCTTGCCCACCGCGGGCCGCTGCGGCAGGTCGAATTTTACCGCGACCGGCGCGGTCGATTTGCCTATGGTCACCGCTTCGACCATGCCCGCGGTCAACTCCTCGGGCGTCGGGCCTCGTTTGACCACGGCTGGAGCGCTGGTGGCGGACGCAGGAGTGACCGCCGGCGCCTGTTTCGGCTCGCCATGGCAGGCCGCCAACAGCCCCGCGGCAACGAACGCCAGCTTCATCCCTGTGCTCATCCGCACATAATCCCTCAAACGCGCCGATAATCACAACTCCAGCCGCGGCCCCATGACTGCGGCCAGCTGTTCCTCGAGCGCGCGATAGTGCTCCTCCCAATAGCGCGGCTCGGCGAACCAGGGGAATGCTTTGGGAAATGCCGGATCGTCCCAGCGGCGCGCCAGCCACGCCGAATAATGAATCATTCGCAGCGCCCGCAGCGGTTCGATGAGGGCCAGTTCCCCTCGGTCGAACGGTAAAAATTGCTCGTAGCCCTTCAGGAGATCCGTGAGGTCGGTCCGCATCTCTTGTTGACTGCCTGCGAGCAGCATCCAGATGTCCTGGATTGCAGGTCCGGTGAGGCAATCATCCAGATCGACGAAATGCGGTCCGAGATCGGTCCACAAGATATTGCCGCGGTGGCAGTCGCCGAGAATCCGTCCGAGGCGGGCGCCGCCCCACCCATCCGCCTGCGCCTCGACTTCCTCCAATAGCGAGTCGGTGAGGTCCTCGTACTTGGTCGCGAGATAGTCGGGCATCCAATCGCCCGCCAGCACGAAGTCCCGTGCATTGCGCCCCAGATCCGCCACGCTGAACCGTCCCCGATGAGCAAACCGCCCGGCTCGGCCGACGCCGTGGATTCGGCCGAGAAACCGCCCCACCCATTCGCGGTCGGCGGCAGTCCCCAGCTCCGGCCAGCGGCCGCCGCGACGAGGAAAAATCGCGTAGCGGAACCCATGATGGACGAACAGCGACTCCCGCTCGCCGGCCGCGCCATCGCGGGTCAGGGGCGCCACCACCGGAATTTCCAGCGCGGCCAATTCCAGTGAAAACGCGTGTTCCTCATGGATGGCGGCATCGGTCCAGCGGCCGGGCCGATAGAACTTGGCCACCACAGGCGCAGCATCTTCAATACCGATCTGGTAAACGCGATTCTCATAGCTGTTGAGTGCAAGGACTCGTCCGTCGCAGCGATGACCCGCCGCCTCGAGAGCATCCAGCACGGTCTCGGGAGATAGGTCGGAATAAGGTGCGTCGGCGGTCATAGGTGCGATGTTAGAATGAATGGCATGCGACTACCCAGGCCCAAGTCCTTGAGCGGATTGATGCTGATCGGCTTCACGATCGTGGCTGCGCCGCTGCTGTTCGCCATCGTGAACGCCGCCGTGCAGATGAATCGTCTGTCGAACCGCAGCGAGCAATTGGTGGTCCATGGGGTGCAGGGTACCCGCAACAACCAAAGCATGTTCGAGGAGATAGGCGCGCTGGAGCGTTCGGCGCGGCTCTATCAGATCATCGGCAACACGGAACTGCTCGAGGGCTACACCCGCAACTACGCGCGCCTGGCGGCGACGATCGGCGAGCTTCTGACCTTGCCGCTCGATGCGCGATCGCAGAGCGACGCGCGCGGCCTGCTGGCGGAAGCCGACCGGCTCTCCGGAGAATTGAAGGCGGCCCCGCCGAACTCGCCCCGCATGGCGGAAATCATCAACGCCTTTCCGCACATGTCTGAAATGGCCTCGAACTTGTCGAACCACATCAACAAGGACATCAACGACGAACTGACCAGTCTGCAGCTTGCGGCGCAACGGGCGCAGCAAAAGCTGTTCTGGCAGACGCTGCTGCTGGTGCCCATGACGCTCGCGGTGGTCGGCGTTTTCACCTACCTGTTCGGCCGGCCCATCCGGGCCATCGATCGCGCCATCAGCGAACTCGGCCGCGGCACGTTTTCCCGGCCGATCGCAATCAGCGGGCCGGCCGATTTGGAGCGCCTCGCAGCCCAGCTCGAATGGCTGCGCGGCAGATTGTTGGAGTTGGCGCAGGAAAAGAATCGATTCCTGCGACATATGTCGCATGAATTAAAGACACCGCTCGCGAATATTCGGGAAGGCACCGAACTCTTGATGGACGGAGCGGTCGGTGAGCTCCAGAGCGCCCAGCGCGAAGTGGCAGGGATCTTGCGCGAGAACGGGATGAAATTGCAGCGGCTCATCGAAAACTTGTTGTCTTTCAGCGCCTGGCAGGCGAAGAGCGTAGGCCTTGAGATCACGGAGTTCAAATTGCGTCCGTTGGTGAAATCAGTGCTCGAAAACCAACAGCTGACGCTGGTGGCGCAGCGCGTGCGTCTCGACGTCCACGTCGAGGATCTCACCCCCTGCGCCGATCGCGGCAAAGTTCGCCTCATCCTCGACAATCTCTTGTCGAATGCCATCAAATTTACGCCGCGGGGCGGCACGATTTCGATTCATGCCCGCGGTGAGCGTGAACAATTGATATTGGACGTCATGGACAGCGGACCCGGCATTCCGGCCGAAGAACGCAAGCGCATATTCGAAGCGTTTTACCAGGGCAAGACCCCGCAGGGCGGCCACGTGAAGGGTACCGGGATCGGTCTCTCGGTGGTCACGGAGTTCGTGAACGCGCATGGCGGCAGTATCGAGATTTTCGAGGCAAAGACGGGGGGCGCGCACTTCCGGGTGCGTCTCCCGCTGCGCCAGGCAGCCAAGCCGACGCGCACGGCAGCTCATGCCGCGTAGTCGTTTGCGCTATGCAGCATGCGCGTTCGCGATTGGGGTCGCGGGCTGCAGCCTGCTGGGCGGCACTCAAACGATCCCCAAGGCGGCGCCGCCTCCGGCGGACCGGCCGCAAGCCGACTTGACCGCCGTCACACCCGCCCTCGAATTGATGCGCGCCCTGCCTTCCGCAGACCCCGCGCGGCAGGCCGAACTGTTTCAGTCGACGAAGGACGCCGCGGCGCTGGCTCCGACGACCAGCAACAAGCTCAAGTACGCCCTGGCGCTCGCAGCTCCGGGTCATGTCGGATCCGATCCCGTCGCCGCGCAGCGACAGTTGGCGGGATTGCTGGCGACGCCTGAAACTCTACTGCCGGTTGAGCGCTTGCTGGCCATGGTGGAGCTGCAAGAGGTGGAACAGCGGCTGATCCTGCAGGAGGAAAACAAGCAATTGCGGGAAGAAGCGCCGCGCGAATCGCGCGAGAAGCTGCTGGCGCTCAATCGCCGGCTGACGGCCGAGTCGGATGAGAACGCCCGCCTGCGAAAAGCCCTGGATGAGGCTCAAGCGAAGCTCGAGGCGGTCACCCACATCGAACGATCAATCAACGATCGCGGTACCAACGGATCACACACGCCTTGAGTTAACGGCATACGCCCCTGGAGACAGAAAGTGAACGCCCATTCGATTGCCGCCACCACTCCGCTCGGCTTCGGCCTGCAGCCGGGGACACGGGATAGTTCGACACCGCAAAAGCGCAAGGCGCGCATCCTGGTCGTGGATGACGATCCGGGCCTGCTGCGGCTCCTGACCATCCGGCTGCGGGCCGAGAACTACGAAGTCGAGGCCGTCGAGAGCGCCGCCGCGGCTCTCGCCGCCTGCGCGCGATTCCGCCCCGATCTGGTCATCACGGATCTTCGTATGGATCAGATGGACGGCATCGGGTTGCTGAAGGAACTCCAGAGCCGGTGGCCGGGCCTGCGCGTGATCATTCTCACCGCGCACGGCACGATTCCGGATGCCGTTCACGCGACGCAAAGCGGAGCGTTCGGCTTCCTGACCAAACCAGTCGACAAACAGGATTTGTTGGACCACGTTCAAAAAGCCCTGAAAGTGTCGGGCTTTGCGCACGTGGACGAGGATTGGCGCGCCAGCATCGTGACGCGAAATCAATTGATGGAGGATAAGCTCGCCCAGGCCAACATGGTGGCTGGCACCGACGCCAGGGTACTGCTCACCGGCGAGAGCGGCACCGGCAAGGAATTGCTGGCGCGCGCCATCCACGACGCCAGCCCGCGCCGGAACAAGCCCTTCGTCGCGATCAACTGTAGTGCAATGGCGGAAAATATCCTCGAATCGGAACTGTTCGGCCATGAGAAGGACGCATTCAACGGCGCCACGCGATCGCAGAAGGGCCTGTTTGAAACCGCGGAGGGCGGAACGTTGCTGCTGGATGAAGTCGGCGACATGCCCATGCGGCTTCAGGTCAAACTGCTGCGCGTATTACAGGAAAATCACATCCGTCCGGTCGGGGGCGAGGAAGCGGTCCAAATCAACGTGCGCGTCATCTCCGCCACGCATCGCGATCTGCATCAACTGATGATCGCCGGGCAATTTCGCGAGGACTTGTACTACCGGCTCAACGTGGTCCACATCGAGATGCCGTCGCTCGGACGCCGGCGCGAGGACATACCGCTTTTGGTTGCGCATTTCCTCGAGCAAATCGCCAAGGAAACCGGTCAGAGGAAAATCTACGCGCCGGAGGCGGTCGAACTTCTCGCGACAGCCGAGTGGCCCGGCAACATCCGGCAGCTGTACAACGTCGTGCGTCAAAACGTCGCCCTTTCCCACGGCGCCATCATCACCGCCGAATTGGTGCAGCAATCCCTGGGGGGAAGTCCGACGCGGCTGCCCTCGTTCGACGAAGCGCGCGACGAGTTCACCCGCAATTATCTGTCGCAGATCCTTCAGATCACGGCGGGCAATGTCAGCCAGGCCGCGCGTTTGGCGAAACGCAACCGCACGGACTTCTACAAGCTATTGTCGCGCCACCAGCTGCTTCCGGACGATTTCAAGAAGGCGTGAAGTATTCGGCGATGCGCGCGACGACCGTGCCGAGTTGCTCTTCGGTCAGTTCCGGATAGATGGGGAGTGCCAGCGTCTCGGTCGCAGCCCGCTCCGACTCGGGGAAGGCTCCCGGCGAGTAGCCCAAATATCTGAAGCACTCTTGGCGGTCGAGCGGCACCGGGTAATAGATTTCGGTTCCTATGCCATGCTCGCCGAGAAATTTCTTGAGAGCGTCCCTTTCATGAACTCGAACGACGTATTGATTGAAGATATGACGCTGGTGCGGCGCGGCCCGCGGAGTGATGACGCGCGCTCCGAGCCTCGCTGCGGAAAAGGCGCGATCGTAGTATGCTGCGTTGCGCTGCCGCCCCGACGTCCAGCCGTCCAGATATCTCAGCTTGACGCGCAGGACCGCCGCCTGCAGTTCATCGATGCGAAAATTTCCGCCGATCAGCGCATGAAAATATTTCGGCTTGCCGCCATGAACCCGGAGCACGCGCATACGTTCGGCGAGCTCCGGGTCCTTGGTGGTGCACAGCCCGGCATCGCCGAAAGCCCCCAGATTCTTGCTCGGAAAAAAGGAAAAGCAGCCGATGTCCCCGATCGAACCCACGCGGACGCCGCTCTTGTATGCGGTGCCGATGGCCTGCGCGGCGTCTTCGATGACCTTGAGACCATGGCGCCTCGCGATTTCCATGAACCCATCCATATCCGCAGCTTGGCCGTAGAGATGCACCGGCATGATGGCCTTGACGCGTCCACCGGTCGCGCGGTTGACGAGACCGCCGCCACTCGCGATGCAATCGCGCTCGATGAATGTCTGCACCGCGGAGGGCGACATATTGAACGTGACCGGATCGATGTCGCAGAATATGGGCCGCGCGCCGGTGCGCGCGATCGTCCCCGCCGTTGCAAAGAAAGTGAACGGCGAGGTCACCACCTCATCCCCGGCGCCGATTCCGAGCGCCATCAACGCGAGAAGCAAGGCATCGGTACCGGAAGACACCCCCACACCGAACGGCGCGCCGCAGTAGCGCGCAATCTCCTCCTCGAATCCACGGACGTTCTCGCCGAGAATGAACTGCTGCGTGGTGCAAACCTGTTCGATGAGCGGCATCACCTCCGCGCGGATTTGCGCGAACTGCGCCTTAAGATCGAGTAATGGAACGTTTGTCATCGCTGGCTAGAATAGCATTGGCCATTAATTTTCGTTGAAGTGGAGAGCTAGATCACGCATGAATCGATGTCTAAGGCTGATAATGTTTGGTGATTATGTCTCAGATCGGCGGTGGCCGATCGACGTCCCGACCGCCGTCGGTGTTCCAACGGATTTGATATGACGCAGCCGGTCCTTGCCAAAAAGAGTTTTATGATCGCGATGCTGGCAGGCGCACAGGCCATCGTGCCGGCGATCGTCGCGGTGGCCTCGCTGTATGCGACCATCATCCTGTTCGGCGTCAAGTTCGATCCTTCGTCTTCGGCCATCGTCATCGTATCGGTGCTGTGCCTGGTTTTGGTCCAGGGACCCCGCGAAGTAAGTTCGCAGATCACGTCCCCGCGCGTCTCGGCCGTGGTCGACGTCATATTCCGCTGGCTGCTGCTCCTGGCGGTGCTGCTCGCCATCGGATACGTCACGAAGTCGCCTTTGCAAGCCTATCCACGCCGGATTTTCCTTACATGGGCCGCGGCGACGCCCGTGGGGCTGGTCCTGGCCACGCTGGCCATGCAGGAACTGATGCGGCGGTTTCTCATCAGTGCGTTCGACAGCCGCAGCGCCATCATCGCCGGCTACAATACCAGCAGCTTGGAACTGGCGCGCCGGCTGAAGAGCAACCCCGGCATGCGCCTCGAGGTGGCCGGATTTTTCGACGACCGCAGCAGCGATCGGCTGGGAATGGAACCGGATGCCGAACTCGTCGGCAGTTTGAGCGATCTCGGAACCTACGTGAAGGAACACCGGACCGACGTCATTTTCATCGCGCTGCCGATCCGTCACGTCAAGCGCGTGATGAATCTTCTGGACGACCTGCGCGACACCACCGCGTCGATTTACTATGTTCCCGACATCTTCGTGTTCGACTTGATTCAAGCGCGATCCGGCGAGATACACGGCATTCCGGTCGTGGCGATGTGCGAGACGCCGTTCTATGGATACCGCGGAGTCGCCAAGCGGTTGACCGACATCGGCTTGTCCCTGTTGATCCTGCTGCTGCTGCTGCCGCTGCTCGCGCTGGTGGCGATCATGGTCAAAACTTCGTCTCCGGGTCCCATCATCTTCAAGCAACGCCGTTACGGCCTGGACGGCAAAGAGATCGCGGTCTACAAGTTCCGCACCATGCGGGTGACCGAGGACGGTGCCAACATCCGGCAGGCATCGCGCACCGACACCCGGATTACGCGGATCGGCGGCATTTTGCGCCGCACGTCGCTCGACGAGCTGCCGCAGCTCATCAACGTGCTGCAGGGACGGATGAGCCTGGTGGGTCCGCGTCCGCATGCGGTCGCCCACAACGAGGAATACCGCAAACTCATCAAGGGCTACATGGTCCGGCACAAGGTTCTGCCGGGGATCACCGGGCTGGCCCAGGTCAACGGCTGCCGCGGAGAGACCGCGGAACTGAAGGACATGGAAGCACGCGTGAATTTCGATCTCGATTACCTTCGGCATTGGTCGCCGATGTTGGACATCAAGATCATCCTGCTCACGGTGGTGAAGGTGTTTCGCGACGATAAGGCCTATTGAGACGGTATGAGCCTGGGATCCACGGGCACGGCGACGGCCGCCGAAACGAAGTGTTCGTGAAACAGGTAGCGGCCCACGATGGGCAGCGCGACGCGCCGGGCGAACCTGATGCTGCGCGCGGCGCTCACGTCGAAGGTGCCGGTCGATTCGCCCCATCCGCCGGCCTCGACGCGCAAATCATGAAAATCCAGCCATTCTCCGACCAGCGGATACTGGCACTTGTAAAGGGCCTCCTTGGCTGCGAATAAGAGGGTAATGGCGGCCGGCTGCTCGCCGGCGGGCAATGAATGTACCCAGGCCAACTCTTCGCTGCGAGAAATCGTCGGCCAGATGTCCCGGGTCGGAGCGCCGACGATCTCGGTGTCGAGGCCAATGGCGAGCATGCTGGCGCGAGGCGCGACCGCCGCTGCGCAGAAGCCCGTGGTGTGGGTGATGCTCCCGATGAATCCTTCGGGCCACAGGGGTTGCCGATCGGGCGCCGCGCGGAGCGCAAACTCGCGCACGCCGAATTCGGCCAGAGCGGCCCGGGCGCATGCCCGCCCGGCGGCGAATTCCGCGATGCGTTTTGGGACAGCCCTCGCGACGTACTCTGCCTCCGCGGGGTGCAGTTCGGCGGGGTCGCCGGGAATGCGGCGGTCCCTGATGACAACAGTCTGCGGAAACAGGGTGCGTATGGGCCCATTAGGCATGAGCGGCTTCAATGGGAACTGTGAAGTGGTAGACACTTTGACAATAATCTCCCCGGACCATAGGGTCCAACACTACGTTAGTCTTACCCGATCCCGGCGTTTCCAGCCTTACGTGCGGAGGATGAACCGGCATGGGAGCCTGTCTGAAGCATTTCAGAGGCTCCAAGGACAACTTTGACATGAAACTCCAGAAGACGATTCACGCAACGTTCTCCGCGCGTGCCGCATCCCTGCCCGACCGGATTGCATTGGGCAGTGGTGACCAGAGCCTCACTTTCGCGGAACTCGATGAACGGTCGAACCGAATCGCTGGTTACCTACAGCGCCACGGGGTCCGCCGGGGAGATCGCGTCGGTCTGTTCTCGCAACGGTCGATCGACGCGGTTGCGGCCCTTCTGGGAATACTCAAAGCCGGTGCGGCCTATGTGCCCTTCGATCCAGCCTATCCGGCCAAGCTCCTGCGCTTCATGTACGAAGACTGCGGTCCGGCGCTCATGCTGGTCGAGGCGTCACTGCTCGCTTTAGGGGCCGAGCCCTTCTGGACGGGTCCGGGTCACGACGTGCGGGCCGCCGCGCTTGGCGCGGAAACACCCCATGCAGCCGCCCTGCCGGAAATCGGGCCGGACGATCTCGCCTATATTATGTATACATCCGGGTCGACGGGACATCCCAAGGGCGTCTTGATCCCGCATCGCGGGGTAGTCCGCTTGGTGGTCGAGAACTCCTTCGCCTCCATGGGCCCCGACCAGGTTCACCTGTTACTCGCGCCGCTGGCGTTCGATGCCTCGACCTTCGAGATCTGGGGCGCATTGCTGAACGGCGGGAAGCTGGCCGTCATGACGGCACCCTACCCATCGCTGGACGACATCGCCGAGGCGATTTCGCGATTCGGTGTCACCACCCTGTGGCTTACCGCAGGATTGTTCCACTTAATGGTCGATCACCGTCTCACGGGATTGAAGCCGCTGCGTCAACTGATCGCGGGAGGCGACGTGTTATCTCCCGCCCACATCGCCAGGGCGCAGTCTGCTCTACCGGGATGCCAACTGATCAACGGCTACGGACCCACGGAAAATACGACCTTTACGTGCTGTTATTCGATCCCGCGAGAGTTGCCGCCGGGCCCCATTCCGATCGGAACACCGATCGCCCACACCACCGTTCACATTCTCGACGATGCGGGAAGATTGGTCATCGACGGGCAGGAAGGGGAACTCTACGCGGGCGGCGACGGCCTGGCGCTTGGGTACCTGAATCGCAACGAGTTGACTGCCGAGCGATTTGTCGCGAATCCCTTCGATTCCACCGGATCCACCCGGCTGTACCGGACGGGCGACCGGGTGCGGCGGCGCACGGACGGCAACATCGAGTTTTTGGGCAGGGTGGACCGGCAGGTCAAAATCAACGGCAAACGGGTCGAACTGGACGAGATCGAAGCCTGTCTACGTAGAAGTCCTCTGGTCGAGGACGCGGCGGTGACGGCACCGATGGACGATACTGGACCCCGGAAGGTTCATGCTTATGTGAAGTTGCGCGCGGGCGCAGGCGGCGGCCCTGCTGAGCTGCGGCATTTTCTTAAGGAAGAGGCCGCCGACTACATGATTCCGGCGAGCTTTACCCTGATGGATGAGCTGCCTCTCTCGCCAACCGGAAAAGTCGATCGCTCGAAGCTACCCCGGCCGCGTCCGCAGCCGGCGCCCGGGGCGGCGTTGCAGCCGGGCGCAGGGAATGAGACGGAGAAAATGCTGCTCGAGATCTGGTGCAAGGTTCTCGGCACGGGAGCCGTGGGTTTGAACGACAACTTTTTTGATTTGGGGGGCACGTCCCTCCAATTGATCCAGCTCCACGCAAGAATTGCGTCGGCCATGCCCAACGATCTCACCGTGGTCGATCTCTTCCAGTACCCACGAATCAGCGCGCTGGCGCAGCGCCTGGCGGCCAATGGCGGTACCGCGGCGCCGGGTCCGCCCGCCGGTAACAACTCCGCAGGCGGCTCCTTGACGCCTGAGGAGCGGGCGCGCCGCCAGCATGCGGCCCTGGCGCGAGTGCGGACCACCCTGCGGCGAGTGCACCATGACTGATCGCGAGAACGACCAGGCGACGGACATTCAGGGTGCCGTGGCCATCATCGGCATGGCGGGCCGGTGGCCTGGAGCGAAGACCGTGGATGAGTTCTGGCGTAATCTTTGCGCCGGGGTCGAGTCGATTACGCGGTTCGAGGACTCGGAACTCGAGGACAGTTTCGGCGCGGAGATCCGCGGCGCCCCCAACTACGTCAAGGCCCGCCCTATTCTCGAGAATGTCGATCAATTCGACGCAGAATTCTTTGGAATGTACGCCAAAGAGGCGGAGCTGACGGACCCGCAGCACCGCTTGTTCCTGGAATGCTCATGGGAAGCCCTGGAGGACGCGGGCTACGACCCCGCCGCTTACCGTGGCGCCATCGGCGTATTCGCCGGGTCGAGTATCAACACGTATCTGCTCAACAACGTGTGCGGGGACCGGCGCACCATCGAAGAATTCACCAGCAGCTATCAGGTGGGGTGCTATCCGCTGCTGCTCGGTGCAGGCCCGGACTTTCTGGCGACCCGGGTTTCCTACAAACTGGATCTCAAAGGTCCGAGTTTGACCCTGCAAACGGCCTGCTCCACGTCGCTATTGGCCGTCGCACAGGCATGTCAGAGTCTGCTTCTCTACCAGGCGGACATGGCGCTCGCCGGCGGCGTATCGATCACATTCCCGCAAAAACGCGGTTACCAGCATCTCGAAGGCGGCATGGTGTCGGCCGATGGGACATGCCGCCCATTCGACGCCGATGCAACCGGAACCATTTTCGGCAGCGGTGCGGGCGTCGTCCTCCTCAAACGGCTGGAGGACGCCATTGCCGATGGCGATCACATCTATGCGGTGGTACGCGGAGCTGGCGTCAACAATGACGGCGCATCCAAGGTCGGGTTCACCGCCCCCAGCGCGCCCGGTCAGGCCGCGGTCATCGAGATGGCCCACGCTGCCGCCGGAGTCGATCCACGCTCGATCAGCTACGTCGAATGCCACGGTACCGCCACGCCCCTGGGCGACCCCATCGAGATTGCCGGTTTAACCAAGGCGTTCGCGGCGGGTACTAACGATGTGCAGTTCTGCGCGATCGGCTCGGTGAAGGGCAATGTGGGACATTTGGATGCTGCCGCGGGAGTCACCGGACTCATCAAGACCGCTTTGGCCCTGAAGCACCGCATGCTGCCGCCCTCGCTCCACTACCGGCGTCCGAACCCGCAAATTGATTTTTCCCGCACGCCGTTTTTCGTCAATGCGGCGCTGATTCCCTGGACCGAGTCGGGCACGCCGCGACGCGCCGGTGTGAGCGCGTTCGGAGTCGGCGGAACCAACGTCCATGTGGTCCTCGAGCAGCCGCCGGGCACCGCGTCCACCCCTGAGCCGTCCGCGAACGGCCACCCGCAACTCATCGTCCTGTCGGCGCGCAGTGCAGCCGCGCTCGATGCGGCGCGGATTCGCCTCGCCGCGCATTTACGCGAGCACCCAACAGCCCGCCTCGAGGACATCGCCTACTCGCTTCAGCTCGGCCGCCGTGCGTTCGATTATCGGTCGAGCATCGTGGCCCGCGATACCGGGCAAGCCCTCGCGAAGCTCGAATCCGGCGCCTCGGGTATCGACAACCGGGAAGCCCGGCGCAGGGCCAACGGAGCCGTGGTCTTCATGTTTCCCGGCCAGGGTGCGCAATACCCCGGCATGGGTCAGGACCTGTTCCAGCACGAACCGGTGTTCCGGCAGCACATCGAGCGCTGCGCCGCCGTTCTAAAGCCGCTGATGACGGATGATCTGATCTCGCTGCTGTACCCGACCGATGTTACGGCGCAGACCAAGCAGCGCTTGATGTCGACGATTGCGGCGCAGCCGGCGATTTTCAGTGTCGAGTATGCGCTGGCAAATCTCTGGATGAGCTGGGGAATTAAGCCCACCGCGATGATCGGTCACAGCATCGGCGAATTTGTTGCCGCCGTGATTGCCGGTGTCTTCTCGCTGGAAGATGCGCTCAAACTGGTTGCCGCCCGGGGCCGCTTGATGCAGGAGTTGCCCGCCGGCGCCATGCTCGCGGTGCGATTGCCGGAGCCGGACGTACTGCCCCTGCTGACACAATCATTGAATCTTGCGGCCGTAAACGGGCCGGGTCTCTGCGTGGTTGCGGGCCCCTTCGCGGCCGTGGACGAGCTCGAAAAGTCGTTGACAGCGCGCGACGTGGTGACGCGGCGGCTGCACACCTCGCATGCGTTCCATTCCGCGATGGTCGAGCCGGTGGTCGAACCGCTGCGCCGCTGCTTGCGCGAAGTGGCGCTGTCTGCGCCGCGCATCCCCTATGTGTCCTGCGTGACGGGAGAGTGGATCCGCCCGGAGCAAGCCACTTCGCCGGATTATTGGGCGCGGCATGCTCGCGAACCCGTTCGCTTTGCGGATGGAATCGCGACGGCGGGCGCTTCCGAGAACACGATACTCATCGAGGTCGGCCCGGGTACCTCGCTGTCGACGCTGGCGACCCAAGCGATGCGTGGCCGCAAGGTGCCGGTCGTCAGCTCCATGCAGGACTCGGCGGGTGAACGGGACGATCGCGACTGCCTGCTGGATGCAGTGGGCCGCGCGTGGACCCACGGCGCTCTTCCCGACTGGGCGGCGCTGCACGATGGCTCGCCGCAGCGGGTGCCGTTGCCGACGTACCCCTTTGAACGCAGCCGCTATTGGATCGACGCGCCCAAGATCGACCGCGGGCCCGTCAGTGCCGCGGTCGCCGCGGTTACCACGGTTGCCGCTGCGGCGGATGCACCCCAACCATCTAAAATTCAGGACGAAAGTGTGATGAATCAGATTTCGGTGAATGACCGCTTATCGGCAGCCGGCGCGGCAATAGCCGCGATCTTTGAGGATCTGTCGGGCGAGAGACCTGCCGCCACCGATGCGCAGACCACGTTTCTCGAAATGGGCTACGACTCGCTGTTCCTGACTCAGGTCGCGCAGAAAATACAGAGTCAGATGAAGGTGAAGATCACTTTCCGGCAGTTGCTCGGAGAGTTTTCAACCATACCCGCGCTTGCGGCATTCCTCGCTGATAAGATTCCGGCGCCGGCCGCGCCCGCCGCAGTTCGGGCGCCCGCGGCTACACCGGCCGTTGCCGCGGCGGCGGCGCCTGCGCTGCCACTGTCTTCCGCCGTTCATGCCGGTGCCGGGGTCGCCGGCATGGAAAGCCTGTTCCGCGATCAGTTGCAGGCGATGTCGCAGCTCATCAATCGGCAGTTCGAAATTCTGCAGGGCGTCGGCAGCGCCGGCGGCACGACCGGCGCCGGTTCGCCGGCCGCTACGTCCCCAGCCACTACGTCCCCAGCCGTTGCGTCCCCATCCGTTGCATCCCGGGCCGCTGCTTCCCCGGCCGCAGCGCCTGGCCCCGCACCGCCCGCGGCGGAACCGCGGCAGCCGTCGCGTTTTCAGGTGTTCGTACCCGGCAAGAGCGCTGCCGACGGCCCCATCACGGCCGAGCAGCGGCTGCACATCGATGCATTGGTCGAGCGCTACACGAAAAAGACCGCCGGTTCCAAGCGCTTTACGCAAGCGAACCGGGCCTTCCTCGCCGATCCGCGGGCTGCCGCCGGATTTCGCTCCGAGTGGAAGGAAATGGTGTATCCCATCGTGAATACGACGTCGGCCGGCTCCAAAATCTACGACGTCGACGGCAACGAATACATCGACCTGGTGAACGGCTTCGGTCCGACTGCGTTCGGCCATGCGCCGCCCTTCGTGGTCGAAGCCGTCAAGGCCCAGCTCGATCGCGGCTTTGCGATCGGGCCGCAAGCGGATCTGGCGGGCAAGGTGGCTCAGCTGCTTTGTGAAATGACCGGCAATGATCGAATGACGTTCTGCAATACGGGATCCGAGGCCGTCATGGCGGCGATGCGTCTCGCGCGCACGGTCACCGGCCGGGAAAAAATTGTCATCTTCAATGGCGACTATCACGGTCAGTTCGACGAAGTCCTGGTCAAGGGCGTGCAACGGAGCGGCGCCGCGCCGCGTTCCATGCCGGTGGCACCGGGCATTCCCGCCTCGCAGGTCGAGAACATGATCGTGCTCGAGTACGGCACGCCGACGTCGCTGCAGTGGATTCGCGACAACGCCGACGATCTTGCCGCCGTCATCGTCGAACCCGTGCAGAGCCGCCATCCGCATCTGCGGCCCTTCGATTTCCTGCGCGAAATCCGCAAGATCACCGAAGCGTCGGGTACCGCCTTCGTCATGGACGAGGTCGTCACCGGTTTTCGCGTCCACCCGGGCGGCATGCAGGCCGTGATAGGCATTCGGGCGGATCTTGCAACCTACGGCAAGGTCGTCGGCGGCGGCCTGCCGATCGGCGTCTTGGCGGGCTGCAACAGGTTCATGGATGCGCTCGATGGCGGACAGTGGCGCTTCGGCGATGAATCGTTTCCCGAAGTCGGCGTGACGTTCTTCGCCGGCACCTTCGTGCGCCATCCCCTCGTGCTCGCAGCGATGTGGGCCGTGCTCAATCACATCAAGGAGCAGGGGCCGGCGCTGCAGGAGAATCTGGCGAAAAAAACGGCCACGTTGGCAGGTCGGCTGAACTCGCTGTTCGCAGGCCGGGGGGTGGCGACCAAGATCGAGAGTTACTCGAGCTGGTTTTACTTCCATTTCCACAACGAGCATCCGTTGGCATCCCTGTACTATTATCATCTGCGCGAGCGCGGCATTCATATTCAGGAAGGATTCCCCTGTTTCCTGACCACGGCGCATTCGGATGCCGATTTCGAGCGCATCTATCTGGCGTTCGAAGAGAGTTTGGAGGCTCTGCAGTCCGTCGGTATCCTGGCAAAGGCCGCCGTCCCCGCGGCGGCGGCGGCCGCCGCATCGGGCGCCGGAGAGGCTCCGGTGGGCGGGGTTCCACGGGGCGACCTTGGCGGCGCTCCGCTCACGGAGAGCCAGATCGAAATCTGGTTGTCCGCGCAGCTTGGCGACGAAGCGTCCTGCGCCTTCAACGAATCCGTCACCCTGCGGCTGAACGGCTCGCTCGATACCGGTGCGTTGCATACCGCAATGAACCGCATCGTCGATCGCCACGACGCGTTGCGTGCCACATTCAGTTCCACCGGCGAGGAGATGCGAATCTCCGGCTCGGTGTCTTTCGACTATCCGACGACCGACTTGTCCAATCGGCCGTTGGCGCAGGCGGAAGCGGCGTTTGCGGACTTGCTCGACGCCGACGCGCGTACTGCATTCGATCTGGTGCAGGGGCCCTGCATCAGGGGTCACTTGGTGAAGCTTGCGGAGGGTGCGCATGCCTTCGTTCTGACGGCCCACCATATCATTTGCGATGGTTGGTCGACCAATGTCATCGTCGATGAACTCGCCGCAATCTATGACGCACTGTGCCGCGGCGAGTCGACGGAATTGCCCGCGCCCCTACCCTTCAGCGAGTACGCGCGGATGCAGTCGTCTCGCGACAAGGCCGAACTCGCCAAAACCGAGGAATTTTGGCTGAAGGAATTCGCGGTGCGTCCGCCCTCGCTGGAGCTGCCCACTGATCGTCCGCGTCCCACCGAGAAGTCCTTCATGGGCGCGAGTCTGTGCCGCCGGATCGATGCCAAGCTCTACAAAGCGGTCAAGAAGGCCGGCGCGCGCCAGGGCAGCACGCTGTTCGTGACATTGCTCGCGGCCGCCCAAGCCCTCATGGGCCGGCTCGCGGACCAGAATGAGGTGGTGGTCGGCGTGCCGACGGCCGGACAGTCTCTCCTGGAAGATCGGATTCTGGTCGGCCATTGCGTCAACTTCCTTCCCATACGCGGCGCCTGGACTCGCGATACCAGTGTCTCCGATCATCTATCGGCGACCGCCAAGCGCGTTCTCGACGCCTATGAACACCAGAACTACACCTTCGGTACGTTGGTCCGCAAATTGAATTTGCCGCGGGAACCGGGCCGCCTACCCCTGGCCGAAATTCAATTCAACCTGGAACGCCTGGCGGAGCGCATCGAATTACCCAATCTGACGATGGACGTCGCCCCCAATGCGAAGGCCTACGTCAATTTCGATCTGTTCTTGAACGTGATCGAATCGGCCGACGGACTGCGAATGGATTGCGACTACAACACCGACCTGTTCGACGCAGCGACCGTCGCACACTGGCTCGATTGCTATCAGGCGCTCCTCGAGTCGTTCGTCGCCGACGCGTCCCAGGCACTGTGTAAAGCATCGTGCCTGCCCGCGCCTGAGCGCGAAGCGCTGCTCGAACGCACGAATGACACCGCGGTCGACTATCCGCGAGACCGGCCGGTGCACCGGCTCATCGAGGCTCAGGCCCGGTCGACCCCGCGTGCGATCGCCGCGCAGTTCGGCGACGAGCAATTGGACTACCAGACGCTCGACCGGCGTGCGAACCAGTTGGCGAACGTGTTGCGCGAGCGAATCAAAACAGCGGACAAGACGAACCAGCTCGTCGGCGTATCGGTGGAGCGCTCGCTCGACATGCTGGTGGCGCTGATCGCGGTCATGAAGGCGGGCTGCGCTTACGTCCCCTTGGACCCAATGCACCCGGCCGCCCGTCTGCGCTACATCTTGGACGAGGCCCAAGTCGCCGCACTGATCTCGGACGGTTCGGAGAATGCATCGCTGGTGGGCGGGGGCACGCCGGTCGTCGACGTACATCGCGACGCTGCCGCGATCGACGCGGCCTCTGCCGCCGCACCCGACCTCAAGGTGAGCGCGGACAGTCTGGCCTACGTGATCTACACGTCCGGTTCGACGGGCAAACCGAAGGGCGTGGAGATTCCGCACAGCGCGGTCGTGAACCTGTTGACGTCGATGGCGCGGACCCCGGGTCTCAAGGCCGCCGATGTGTTTTACGCCGTGACCACCATCTCGTTCGACATTGCCGGGCTGGAATTGTTCTTGCCGTTGATCGTCGGCGCCAAGGTGGTGATCGCCGAACGCGATGCCGTGATCGACGGCTACAGGCTGCTCAAGAGTCTCGAGAATGTCCGCGCGACCGCCATGCAGGCCACGCCGGCGAGCTGGCGGCTGCTGCTCGAGGCAGGGTTCCGCGCGCCGGCGAATTTCAAATTGCTGTGCGGGGGAGAAGCGCTGCCGCGCGAACTCGCCGATCGCTTGTTGCAAGGGTCGGGCGAGTTGTGGAATATGTACGGGCCCACGGAGACCACGATTTGGTCGTCTTGCATGCGCGTGACCAATAATTCGGCCATCACGGTGGGCGGACCCATCGCCAACACCCAGTTCTACATCCTCGACCGCAATGACCAGCCGGTGCCCAGCGGCGTTCCCGGCCAATTGCACATCGGCGGCGACGGCGTGGCGCGCGGCTACTACAAACGCGACTCGCTCACCGCGGAGAAATTCCTCGCGAACCCCTATGCCGGCGGCCGGATGTACCGCACCGGAGATCTGGCGCGGTGGTTGCCGGACGGCGCCCTCCAGATCTTGGGTCGCATCGATCACCAGGTTAAGCTGCGTGGATTCCGGATCGAACTGGGTGAAATCGAAGCCGTTTTGTTGAAAAAAGCGATACTGAGCGCGGCCGCGGTCATCCTGCGGGAAGATGTTCCGGGGTCACCGCGCTTGGCCGCATATTATGTTGAACAGGCGGGGGGCAACCGCTCGCCGGAGGCCCTGCGCGCACTTCTTGCGGAAGAAATGCCCGAATACATGATACCGTCGGCATGGGTGAAGCTGGATGTTCTCCCGCTGTCGCCGAACGGCAAGCTTGATCGCGCCGCCCTGCCCGTGCCGGATGCGACGCAGACCGCGAAACAGGAATTCGTGGCGCCCACGACGCCGACCGAAGTGGCGCTCACGACGATATTCGGGGAGGTCTTGAATTTGGAGCGTGTGGGTGTAACCGCTGATTTGCTCAAGTTGGGCGCGGATTCCATTCAGCTCTTCCAGATCACGGCAAGGGCGAATCGGGCCGGCATCAAGATCACGGCCCGTCAGCTGCTGCAGCATCGCAACGCCGCGGCACTGGCAGCCCTTGCGGATTCGGGCGGCGGCGAGGCCGCTGCCACGACGGCGAACTCGGCGCTGCCGTCGCTTGGGCAATTCAAGCGCAGCCGGCGCACCGGCTAGCGTCTTAGATTATGGCAAAGCCTGCGAACAGGGTTTTGGATGCGGCGGCCGGGCACGAAACCGCCGCCGGGTTTGCCTCCCACAGCGACCCTCCGCCTGCGGCGGCCGGAAGCGAACCCGCGGGGCGCACCGATTTCCCGTGCTCCCCGGCCCAGGAACGATTCTGGCTCCTGGACCGATTGGATCCTGGCAATTCCGCCTACAACGTCGCCGTTCGGTGGCGCCTGGAAGGCCGCGTCGCCACCGATCTGCTCGAGAAGTCGTGGCTCAGGATCATCGAGCGGCATGAAGTCTTGAGGACGGTGTTCCTGGAAACCGACGGCACGCCGATTCAGCGTGTAATGCCGCGCGCGCCGTTTCGTCTGAACGAAATCGATCTGAGCAATTTGTCCCCGGAATTACAGCAAACCGAAGGCGATCGCATCGGAGTGATCGAGGCCCGGGCCCCCTTCGACCTGGCTTCGGGTCCTCTGATCCGAGCGACTCTGCTGCGATTCTCGCCCACCGTGTCCATCATCCTGGTCACCACTCATCAGATCGTCTCCGACGGATGGTCGATCGGAGTCATGGCCCGCGAGATGGGGGTCATCTACGACGCGCTTCGGCACGGGAAAGCGATCGACCTCGAACCGCTTTCGATCCAGTACGCGGACTATTCGGAGTGGCAGCTCGAGTGGCTGAAAGTGCGCGGTACCGAGGCCGAAACGGCCTACTGGACCCGCCAGCTGGCGGGCATCAAGCCGTTCAAAGTCCTGCCGGATCATGCGCGCCCAAGTCTGCCGACCACCAATGGCGCCATCGCATCGCGATTGTTGCCGCGCGAGTTGACCAACCGGGCGCAGGCCCTGAGCGCCGAGCGCGGAGCGACCCTGTTCGCGACCGCGTTCGCCGCGCTGTGCGCGACCTTGGCGCGGTTCACGAACGAAGGCGAAATCGTCGTGGGAACCCAGGTGTCCGACCGCGATCAGGTCGAACTCGAGCCGATGATCGGCCAGTTCGTCAACTCGCTCATTTTGCGCAACGACTTGCGCAGCAATCCCACTTTCGGCGCCATCATCGACGCGGTGCGCGACACCATCGCGCAAGCGCTCGAATACCGGCACATCCCGATCGAACGGCTGCTCGGCATGGTCAAGAGCGAACGGAGCGACGCGAACACTCCGCCGATCTCGGTGAATTTCATCTTTCAAAAGACGTTCATACAAAATACCGTCTACGGCGATTTCGCCCTGATCGACATGCCGTCGCTGCCGGCCGGCGCGATCTACGACCTGAATCTGTTCATGGTCGAACGGCCCGACGGTTGGCGGTTTTCCTGCCAGTACAATACGGATCAATTCGAGCGCGCGACGGCCGAGCGCCTCCTCGCCTATTTCGAGAGGCTGCTCGACAGCGCCGTGGCGAACGCGTCGCTGCGGTTGTCGGAATTGACCTTGTCTTCGGCCGACGAAGCGCGTCTTTTGCTCGCCAGGCTCAACGACACGCGCACGCTATATCCTCGTGAGTTGACCCTCGGCCAGCTGTTCGAAGCGCAGGTCGGGCGGGCCCCGGATGCCACTGCGGTGATTTGCGGCGACCGTCATCTGACTTATGCCGAGATGAATGCAGCGGCCAACCGGTTCTCGGCTTACCTCCGAGCGCAGGGGATCGCGAAGGGAACGAGGGTGGGCGTGTGCCTGCCGACATCGATCGAACTCCCCATCTGTTTGCTGGCCATCCTCAAAGCGGGCGCCACCTATGTGCCCCTCGATCCGGCCGATCCTCCGTTGCAGCACGCGGATATGATTCGCGCCTCGGGCACCACGGCCGTCATCGGGCAGCGCCTGGAGCGCACGGCCGTGGCGGACGTGCCCGTGCACCTGATCGAGATCGAGGCTGCGCTCGCCCATGTTGGTGAATCGCAGCGCGACCAGACGGTGCCGCTCTATTCGGATGCCTTCGCCTGCACGATTTTCATTTCGGGCCGCGATGACGCCTCGCGCGTCGTTTGCATTTCGCACCGAAACCTGGCGAACCTGATCTACTCCATGGCAAAGCGGCCCGGCGTCGGCGATCGCGACGTGATGGTGATGAGTTCGCCCGTAACGACCGACCGGGCGGCGTTCGAAATATTCCTGCCGCTGCTGACCGGTGCACGGCTGGTCATACCTCGCGACAAGGAACTCGCGAGCGGCCGCGATTTTCTGCACCTGCTTCAGCGGACCGGAGCGACCATTCTGTACGGCGCACCGCATACGTGGTCGGCCCTGTTGGACGCCAACTGGATAGGGTATCCCGCGCTCAAGATCCTTTGTTCGGCAACGGAGGTGAGCCCGCGGCTGGTCGAGAAGCTCTCCGCAACCGGTGGGGAACTCTGGTCATTGTACGGCGGCCCTGAGACCGGCATCTGGTCCGCGACTCGCCTGGTCAAATCCAAGAATGTCTCCTTGAGCCTCGGCGAGCCGATCGCGAACACGGCGTTGTACGTGCTCGAGGCATCGCTGCGCGTGGCGCCGGTCGGTGTCGTCGGCGAAGTGTACGTCGGCGGCGACGGGCTGACCGAGCGCGCGCTCGCCGCGGCCGTCGTCGGCGAATCGGGAACCAAGCTGTATCCCACCGGCAGTCTGGGCCGGCTGCAGGCCAACGGGCAGATTGAATACGTCGGCCGCGCCGACGATCGATTCGCGCACCGCGGCCGCATCATCGACCCCGCTGAGATCGAGGCAATGCTGCTGCGCCAGCCGGGCGTCGCCGATGCCGCCGTGGTCCCGATCAAGGATCCTGACGGCGGCGGTTCGATCGGCGCCTTCGTCGTCGCCGGCGGCTCCGCGCCGGATGCCGCTGCGCTGATTGCCGATCTGCAGAAGGCACTCACGGAGACCCTTCCACACTATCTGGTGCCGTCGTCCATCGCGGTGCGCGACTCGCTGCCGCACTCGATGAGCGGTGCCCTCGACCGCAGTGCCCTGCAATCCGCGCAAGGCCGCACGCACCGGAACACCGCGCATCAGCAGCCGTCCGGCGAGATCGAGGAGCGCCTGGCGCCGCTCTGGGCCGCGATGTTGGGCGTGCAGTCGGTTGCAGCCAGCGACAATTTCTTCGAATTGGGGGGCCATTCCCTGTTGGCTGCGCGCATGCTGGCGCAAGTCGAGCGGGAGTTCGGACGGCGCATCAAGCTGGCAACGCTGTTCCTGGCGCCCACGCTGCACGACTTCGCAAAAGTGCTGGCGCAAACGGATCTGCGCGAATTCGATTTTCGTCAGGTGGTCAAAATTCAGCCTCACGGCTCGAAGCGCCCCCTGATCGTAATCAACAACACCGGAATCTATTACGGGCTGGCCAAGAATCTGGGTCCGGAACAACCGGTGTACTCCCTGCAGTTGTTCGATCCATCGGTCAGGGATTCCGCGCTGCCAAATTCGCTCGAGGAAATAGCGTCCGGGTACGTGGGGCTCATCCGGCGCGTACAGCCTCACGGCCCCTACGATTTGATGGGTTGGTGCGTGGCCGGAGCACTCGCCTTCGAAATAGCCCGTCAACTCGTGGCGGACGGGCAAGAGATCTCCCATCTGTTTCTCATCGACTCCTGGGTTCCGGGCTACTTCACCCGCCTCCCGAAGCTCCGAGGGCTCCTGGGGGCGTATTCACTGCGCGCGCAATTGATCGTTGCCGACTGGCGCCGGGTGTTGGCGAGCGAGCAGTCGATCGGCGCATTCATCTCGCAGCGCACGGTGTTCAAACGGCTGAAGCGCCTGTTGACCGGCCATGGCGGCGACGCGGGGGACCTGGACCATGACACTCGGGCAACGCCTGAAACCTACGACCAGTGGCTATTGGCTTACCTGCAACGCATGACTGACGGCTATACACCGAAACCTTACGACGGCGCGGTGACATTGCTGCGCAGCCGTTTGGAACCCACCGGATGGTTTTTTCGAGAGGATGCCGGCTGGGGCGAGTTCGCGCCCTCAGGCGTCGACGTGCAATTCGTCGACGGCAATCACTTCACGATGTTCCAGGACCCAGGTTCCCACGAGATGGCCGTGCACGTGGCGGCCGCACTCGGAAAACAGCCGAAGCCGCCGGCCGGTTGACGTCACCAATTCTACGCCGCGGGCGGCGTCCACACCTGATACGGACGCGCGGCTTCGCGCCGCTTGCTGACCGAGCGCACGGCGCTCACGCCGTCCTCGGCGGCGAGTTTGATGCGATCGCGCCAGCCGGAGACCGTCGGGGCCGTGGGTTCGAGTCCGAGCTTGCGTAGCCGATGATTGAAACGGTGCAATTTCTCCAGCCGGTGAACCGAGCGCAGTTCGTAGTTGACGCTGAGCGCGACCGACACGTTGTCCCGGTTCTGAACCCAATGCGGCGCGCACGTCGGCACATGCACCCCGTAGCCCGCGAGCAGCTCGTACTTGCTGCACTCGTTCTGCCTTTCCGGTCGATAGACTGCGCAATTCCGGCTGACGGCGAAGAAGTCTTCCAATTCGCGGTCGGTGACGAGCGTACGGTCGGTCTGATCGAAAATATGGAAGAGCTTGTTGCCCGTGACCTGCAGCAGAAAATTGGTCTCCGAATCCATGTGGTAGGGGGTAATCCGTCCCGGCGAACTGACCAGGATCAAGACCTCGCCGATGGTGACATCGCAGCGCATCCGTTCGCCGGACAACTCGATCAATCTGGCCAGGACATTCTGCAGCACGGGCGCGAACAGCGGATCCTGCTCCGTATGCTTGAGGATGACGATGGAATCGTTGCGCTCGATGTTCGTGATGGTGTCCTGCAGCGATTGGCGGCCGACGGTCCCCTCCGACCACGTATTGTTCACCGCGACCTTGCCGTTGGCCCAGTAATGTTCCCCGTGGTCCGGCATGCGCCGGGTAAGATCGACCAGGCTTGCCAATTCGAAGAGTGGATTCCCGGCCAACTCGTGCTTGAACATGAAGTTCACGCGATTGTAATTGCGGCGGAATTGACCGTCGTGATCGGCCACGACCGGCGGCGAGGACTGCTCGCTTTCAATTGAAATTGCGTTCATGGGTTGGTCTCCACGTTACAGAGTATCGCGCGCGGACCCAAGCGATCGGCGACGGGCCTCTCATTCGGCATATTAGCGTAATTATTCGCGCTGGCGCGCTCACCCCTTCGGGGCCGCCCTTCGGGCGTTATCCCCGCTTCGTCGCTGTCATGGTCGGCTGATCCGGGCCGACAGTAATTCATGTAACGAGTGGGGGGAGGGTGGGATTCGAGGAGATGGCCCTCCAGGAGCCTGTGTGGCTCCTACACCCGCCTGGGTATTCGACTGGCGAACCGGGCGACCACGGTGGGCATGGTCAGCCGCACCATCAGCGTGTAAACGGCTGCCCCGGCAAGAATCAACAAGGGCAGCGCCACGATGTCGGCGACCGTGCCTTCCAGCGCCGTCCGCAGCGCCCATACGCACGCTCCCATGATGAGACTGGCCGCCAGCGGCGGCCACTGCGGCAGGAATACCGTGGCGGCGGAAATGGCGCAATGGCGCTTCAAGAGGCCCACTGACAGGGGCAGCAACACAAACGGCCGCGCCGCGATTCCGATCGAAGTCGCCAGCAGGCCAAAGGGCGCGCAGGCCACCACGGCGAGCACCGTCACCGCCGCTTGCGCGATGGAAACCATGGCCTCCTGGCGCTGGAAGTTCATGGCGAGCAGGGCCGCCCCGCCCAGGTATTGCGTGACCAGAGCGACGCAGGCGAGCAGCAGGCACTGCGCGGGAACGATCGCTCCGATCCATCGCGGGTCCAGCCAGACGCGGAACAGCGTCGGGACGATGGCGGCACCCCCGACGCACAAGGGGAAACAAAACACCGTGAGAAAGGTAAACGTCCGGCGCAGTGCGGCATCGAGGCCGGCATGGTCGCCGGCGTATTTGCGCAGTTCCACCCGGGCAACCGCGTAGCGGGGCACGACGGCGACTTCCATCAGAATGTCGCCCAACCGGGACGCAAGGCTGAACAGCCCGAGATCCGTCGACCCCCAATACAGTCCCAGCATCAAGCGCGGAATCTGATTGCAACTCCAGGTCAGGAAGCGCGATACGAGGGTCGGAGCCGCGAAATGCGTCAACTCACGGAAGTGCCGGGAGGAAAATCCCAATCCGAATTTGAGAGGCACGGTGTACCAAAGCACGACCGACGCAACCAGCCTGGTGACGATGGCCTGCCAGACCAGCGCCCAGACGCCGGCCCCCGCCAGGGTAAGCACCAGACCCACGATTCCACCGACGAACAAGCTGCCGATGGAACGTAGCGCCAGCGGCTGGAATTGCATGTCGCGCTTGGTCGCGGCGATGGGCGCTGCAGCAAACGCACTGATAGCGGGCAGCACCGACATCCAACGCAGAATGGAGGCAAGCCCCGGCTCGCCGAACCAGCCTGCGATCCTGTGGGCTCCCACGAACACCGCTATGCCGATGGCAGCGGACAACAGCACGTTGACCGTGGTCATGGTGCGGTAGTGCCGCTCGTCGATTTCACGGATCGAAATCAAGGCCTCCGGGGCCGCCTCGCCGACTACGTTCTCGCAGAAACCGACGAAAACCATGACGATGGAAATGAGCCCGAAGGCCTTCGGCCCGAGAACGGGCGCCTGGATGGCAAAGAGCAGGAGCGCAAAGACTTGCGAAAAAACCGTTTTGGTCGTCAGCCAGGAGGTGGGAGACAGGCGCGGGAATACTTTCACTAGGGTAGTTAGGGTCGACCGTGGGTTGGATTGCTATGCCTTACAATTGTGCACGAGCCCTCCCGCGACGTCCGAGACGGCTGTCAACAGTGCAGTATTGTCGACCAATCGCGGCTCCCCGGCGGGAGCCGATAGTAATATATTCGCAGTCAGCCTAGGCTATAAGGGAGGCTGGCTTATTATGTTAAGTATTTCGATGAAAGGTGCTGAATTGCAGAGTCCTTGGGTTTTCCGGAAGCACCGGAGAGACGTGCTTCGAGGCGTATCGGGGTGGGCGGCTGCCGCCGTCCTAGCGCTCGGCGCCTTCCAGTGCGCCGTTGCGGCCACGGCTCCGCCGCCGCCCGACAAGCCCGCGGTGAAGGCGCCCCTGCTGCAACTGGGGCCCGGAGACAGCGTCAGCATTCAAGTGTACGGTCAACCGGATTTGAGCACGACGGTTTATGTCGGTGACGACGGAACCGTGTCGGTCCCGCTAGCCGGCAATATCCAGGTCGCCGGCTTGTCGCCCGCCCAGGCGAGTTCCCGCATAGAGGCTGCCCTGAAATCCGGCAAGATTCTGGTCGACCCGCACGTCACCCTCACCGTCACGCAGACGCGCAGCCAACGCGTGTCCGTGCTCGGCCAGGTGGGCGCGCCGGGCCGCTATGCGGTGGAGTCGAACACGACGATTTTCGATCTTCTGGCGCAGGCCGGCGGAATCACGGCGACCGGTTCGGACATCGTCTACATCATCCGGCTCGACAAGGACGGAAAGGAAGTTAGATTTCCGGTGGATTTGAAAGGTCTTGCGAACGGCAGCGGCTCGATCCATTCGGTGTCTCTGCAGGGCGGCGATTCGGTATTCGTGCCCAAGGCGGAACAGTTCTCGATTTACGGCGAGGTGACCACGCCCGGGCGATACCGCGTCGAGCCGGGAATGACGGTGATCGAAGCCATCGCCAAGGCGGGCGGTATTACGCTGCGCGGCAGTCAACGCCGGGTCGAGATCAAACGTAAGCAACCCAACGGCAACTATTCGACGGTGAAAGCCAAATTGGGCGACCTCATCCAACCCGACGACGTCGTGCAAGTGAAGGAGAGTATTTTTTGAGATCGCGTAGAAATCTCCCCGTGCTGGCGGTCGCCCGCCAAGTACCCGCCGCCGTCACTCCAAGCAACGAAGCGGCGATCCCGAAGGCCTTTGCGAGTCCGGGGCTCTCCCTTCAGCAGATTCTGTCGATCTTGCGCGCCTACTGGTTGCCGACGCTCGTCATCGTGGTCGCGATCTCCACTGTCATGGCCGGTCTCATCAAGCTCATGCCGAAGACCTACACCGCGACCACCACGATGATGGTGAACCCGGAGGGAAACGATCCGCTGGCGACCAATCCTGGTGCAGCGACGACCCCCACCTTCAATTACATGTCGACTGAATCGCAGCTCATGCTGAGCCCGGAAGTGCTGCTGCCGGTCATCGACAAGCTGAACTTGATCCAGGACAAAAGCTATACCGCGGGTTATGCCGGCGACGGCAGCACGCTGCGCGACTGGGTGCGGGAGAATCTCATCAAAAGTCTGGACATACAACTCGGCGCCTTCGGCAGCCAGCTCATCCAAGTGAATGCGTCCGCACGCAACCCGCAGCTCGCCGCGCAGATCGCCAATACCTTGGCGGACTTGTACCTGACGCAGCAGCGGGAGCGGGTATCCGGACCAGCGAGCGAGCGCGCCAAGCGATATGCCATGGAGCTGGCCGAACTCAAGAACAAGGTGCGCATCGCGCAGGATCAGGTCACCGCATTCCGGCAGCGCACGGGCGTCACCGATACCACGGCGAAGAACAGCAGCGTGGAGCAGGCCCTTCTCGGCATGCTCGAGGGCAAGCTACAGGACGCCGAGAACGCGCGCCGTTCGGCCGAGGTGAAGGCGATGTCCGCGCAGAATGCGAATACGGCCACCGGTTCACTGGCCGTGCAGAATCTCAAGGCGCTGCTCAACACGCAACAGACGCAGCTCGCGCAGTTGCGCACCACGTACGGTGTGCAGCATCCCAAATTCCTGGAACTCGAAAACCAGATCCACGCCACGCAGCGCAATCTGGACGCGGAGCTTCATGGAGTGAGGTCGGCCAATACCTCGGATCTCGCCGCAGCTCAAGAGCTCGAGGCGAAAATGCGCGCAGCCGTCGAGGAACAGCGGAAAAAAGTCCTCGGCGTCAACAAGCTGCAGGACGAAGGCATGAAGTTCGAACTGGAACTCGAGTCGGCACAGTCCGTCTACAAGCGCGCGCTCGACGGCTACGACCAGATCATGTTCGCATCCGGCGGCCACGTGGCGAACATCAGCGTCGTCAGTAGAGCGGTACCCCCGCAAAAAGCGGCCAAGCCCAACAAGCTCAAATTGCTCTTCCTGGGCGTAATGGCCGGAATCGGCGTCGGTGTCCTCGCGCCCTTGATCTACGAGTTGCTGATTAACCGGCGAATCCGCTGCCGGGACGATTTCGAACGGGATTTCGATCTGCCGGTGCTGATGGAGTTCGACCCGATCCTCAGTCTACGAAGTGCCGCATGAACTCGCCCTCGCCGACCAATCACGATCCTCTCCACGATCCCTTGGAAGACACGGACGTCGACATCAACGACAAGCTCATCGCCGAGTTGGGTCTGACGGGCGATTCCATCGAAAAAATCCACGAAGTCATGCGGTCAATGAGCACCACCTTCGCCGATGCCGCCGAACGCCTGGGGCTCCTGCCGCCCGATGCATTCGAACAGGCCCTTTTGAAGATCAAGTCCGGCCCCCCGGTGGAAGATGAGGGGATGGTGGAAACGGCGATCCGGCGCATCGCGGCCGATCGCCGCGTGGTGCTGCGGCAGGGCGAGCGCGTCGCGCCCGGCAAAAAATTGATTCTCGCTCACGATCCGGACAATCCGCGCAGCGAGCGCCTGCGCGCCCTGCGCACCGAGCTGCTGCTGCTGCACGAAACCGGGCGCGGAGCGAACGTCCTTGCGGTGGTCAGCCCAGGATCGGGCGAGGGCCGTTCGCAGCTGTGCGCCGAACTCGCGATCTCGTTCGCACAGCTGGGCCGACGCACCCTTCTCGTGGATGCCGACATGCGCAAGCCGCAGCAGCACGTGCTGTTCGGCTCGACCAATCAACACGGACTGTCGCAATCGATCGCACACAACGAGAAGCCCTACTACCATCCGGTGACGGGACTGCCTTTCATGCACTTGTTGACGGCAGGTCCGATTCCACCCAATCCTCTGGAGCTGTTGTCCGACGGCCGGTTCAGCAACCTGCTGAACGATTGGCGAAACGCCTACGAGTTCATCGTTCTTGACACGCCTCCCGTGGAAGAGTGCGCGGACGGGCTGGCGGTCGCCACGGTTGCCGCACGCGCACTGGTGCTGAGCCGGGCGCAACACACGTCCTTCAACAGCACCCGCGCCCTGCTGCGGCGCCTGGCCAGCACCCAGTCGAGCCTCCTCGGAGCGGTGATCAATCACTTTTGAGCTCGCCCCGACCACGGGACTCGCATGAGCACAGTCAGCGTCTGCATAGCCACTTACCGTCGTGCGGAGCGCCTGGCGGCCGTGCTCGATGATCTGACCCGCCAGACCCGCCTGCCCGACGAGGTCGTGGTCGTGGATAACGACGCCGCGGCCAGCGCGCGGCCCGTCGTGGAGGAACGCCTGCGTCAAAGTGCGCCCTTCCCCATCCGCTATGCAGTCCAACCGGTGAAGAATATTTCCCTGACGCGCAACAAGACGGTCGAACTCGCCGGCGGCGACTGGCTGGCATTCATTGACGACGACGAACGTGCACCGCCTCCGTGGCTGGCACAACTCGTGGAGGCGGCCGCTCGGGATGCCGCGGATGGCGTCTTGGGTCCCGTCGACCCCATCGTGCCCTTAAGCGCTCCTGCCTGGATCCGGCGGGGCCGCTTCTACGATTTTCCGCGCATGGCTACGGGAACGGTCATTCCGCCCAACCGCCTGAGATTCGGCAATGTCCTCGTCAAGGGATCGTGGCTTCGCGGCGCGGAAGCGCCCTTCGACCCCGCCTTGGGACTCACGGGCGGAGAAGACGGCGATCTGCTGTCGCGCCTGGTACAACGAGGCGCGCGCCTCGTTTGGTGCGACGAGGCCATCGTGCGGGAACCGGTGGAGCCGTCCCGCCTATCCCTGCATTGGCTCCTGCGCCGCGCGCTGTCGGGAGGCCAGGACTTCGCCCGGCATTCGCTCGCCGGCCGCTATGGCACCATGTCCACTGCGAAGCGCGTACGATTCTTCCTGCGCGCGCTCGCGCAAGCAGTGGTCGCGGCCGCCCTCGCGCTCGTGGTGTGGCCGTTGGGCCGCCATCACGCCGCCCGCTGGCTGACCACGCTCTCGGCAAACGTGGGCAAGCTGTCGGTATTTTGGGGCTGGCGATATCGCGAGTATGCGTGATACCCAAGTGATCGCACTGTTGAACCTGCTGCTCCTCGCATTGGCGCTACCCGCCGGCCTCGCCTGCGCCTACTTATTGGCTTGCACGATGTTATCCGCGCGCGCGCGACCGCCGCAGCGCTCCTCGCGCCGCCTGCGTTTCGACGTATTTGTCCCGGCGCACGACGAGGAAGCCGTCATTGCGCGCACCGTGGAGAATCTGCGCCGGCTGGATTGGCCCGCGGATCGCTTTCGGGTGATCGTGATCGCCGACAACTGCGGCGACGCCACGTCGAGCATCGCGACGCAGGCCGGCGCTAAGGTATTCGAGCGTACCAATCCGGAACTGCGCGGCAAGGGCTACGCCCTCAGCTTTGCCTTCGAGCGCAGCGCCGCGGAAGGCTGGGCCGATGCGGTCGTCGTCATCGACGCCGACGCCGAAGCGTCCGCGAATCTCCTCGAGGCGTTCGCGGCGAGAATTGAACGCGGCGCCTGCGCGGTGCAGGCGCACTACGGCGTCTTGAATCCATTCGCCTCGTGGCGCACGCGGCTCATTACGATCGCCAAAGCCGCATTTCACATCGTGCGCTCGCGCGCCCGCGAAAAGGTCGGCGTTTCTTGCGGGATCCGCGGCAATGGTTGGTGCGTCACGCATGCGCTCCTGGCCCAGGTCCCCTACCGCGCGTTCTCGTTGACCGAGGACCTCGAATACGGAATCGATCTGGGCCTGGCGGGATTTCGCGTGCAGTATGCCGACGAGGCGCATTCGGATGCCGACATGGTTTCGGGGGAACAGATCGCGCGCAAACAGCGCCAACGATGGGAGCACGGACGCTTCGCACTTGTTCGCGCGAAAAGCATGACCTTGCTGCGCACCGCGTACCGAAGGCGCAGTGCGGTGTGCTTCGATCTCGCCCTCGATCTGCTCGTGCTGCCGTTGTCGTATGTGACGCTCAACGTCGTCGCGCTGATCGCGCTCGCAGCCCTCAGCGCATGGTGGTTCCCGGCGATGCGCGTGTGGCTGTGGATCGGGCTGGGATGTGCGGTAAGTCTCAGTCTCTACGTATTGCGCGGCTGGCGGCTGAGCGGCACCGGCGCCCAAGGACTGCTTGATCTTGCGCGTGCGCCGGGATTTCTTCTCTGGAAGATTCTGCTGATGATGCGCCGTCGAACGTCCGGCGAATGGGTGCGCACGGATCGCGAAAAACCCTAGATTTTCCCTGCTTCGGCGCATTGTGTCGCCTGACTGAATTCCGGCCACAGCTGTACAAAAATCATACAGCGCTGCACGAATGTCGACCAATCGTGTAGGGCATTCGCTGTAGGACACACCGTCGCCGTTTCAAGACATCCATCGAAGGCGCGAGTCGCTAAACCGAGACGGTTGCGAGAGATTTTCATCGCACGTACAACGCCTCTCGTGTTCCGCAGTAGTCGATTCTGAGAACTGTTCTTTTGCACTCAGTGATCACGGCGCGGTTTTTTCCACCTCCAAGATTCATTGAGTGAGAAGATGCCAAGACGTACCGCCTTGTATTTCGTATTTGCCCTGTTCACTGCCACGACCGCAATGAGCGCCACTGTCTATCCAACGCCGATGCCTTCCAGTTTCTCGCCCCTTTCAGGCCCCCCGGGCACGATCATTACGGTACCCGGCAAGGGATTCACCGGTTTGACGCAGGTGTGGATCGGCGCCGCACACGACGCGAGTGTCCACGTCGTCAGCGATACCTTGGTGAAGGTCACCGTGCCCGCCGATGCCACCACCGCGCATTTGGGTTTCATCAATCCACAGAATTCGCATTTCACGTCGGTCGTCTTCACAGTGACGAAGGCAGCCACGCCGGCGCCGACACCCGTCCCTGCTCCCACGGCGGGCGCTGCGACGATCTCGGGCTCGGTGAGCGGCTCTAGCGGCGCCTCCGTGGTGTTGACCGGGCAGTCCACCAAGATCGTCCCTGTGAGCTCGAGCGGGGCTTATAGCTTTGCGGGTGTTGCCAATGGAAGCTACACGGTGGCTCCCGCCGTTGCCGGCCACGTGTTCACGCCGAACAGCGTCGCCGCCAAGGTTGCCAGCGCACCGGTGAGCAATTTAAATTTCAGCGGAACCGCGACGAGTGCGCCGACGTACAAGATCTCTGGCACAATGGCCGGGGCCGTAGCGTCCGGGGTCACCATGACCTTGAACGGCGCAAATGTCGGCTCCACGGTTACGGATCTCGGCGGGAATTACACCTTTTCGGGACTGTCGAAGGGAACCTACAACGTAAGCCCGTCGCTGGCCGGTCATTCGTTCAGCAACACGCGACTCCTAACGCTCGGCAGTGTGGACTCGACGGGAAACGATTTCTATTCAAAGGTCGCTCCGAGCACGGCGATCGTCGTCACTGCGGTGAACCCGCTGCCCCAGGCGACGGTCGGAAAGTCATACTCCACCACGGTGCTGAAAACCGTTTCCGGCGGCAAGGGCACCTACCACTACCAGGCCGGCACGTATACGACCGGAACGCCTCCGCTCGGCATGATACTCAACAACAACGGACTTCTTTCCGGCATTCCGCAGAAGGCGGGCAAGTATTCGTTCCAGCTGTGCGCCGCCGATACCTCCAGCAACCTGGCAGCAACCTGTGCAGCGACGACGATCACGGTGGCCGCTGCATCCGGCACGACGCCTCCGCCCCCACCCCCGCCGACCCCGACGCCGACCCCAGTGGCAGGCACCTCTTGGGTATACTACAACGGTGTCTTTGATTGGCCCGGTGACTACTCATTCGTCGCCACGGCAAATTATGCCGATACCAGCGGTGCACCGTTGAGCGGTCCCCACGACATCAAGGTCACGCTGACGAGTGCCTGGGGTGGTTGGCTGCCGTATGCGAAGAATTGGAGCTTCAACTCCGCTGGATATACCAAGCTGACCTTCGCGCTGAAACCGACGGTTGCAAACCAGAAATGGACCATATACTTCGTGAAAGTCGGCGACATCCCCGTTGGGGTCTCAGTGGACGCGTCCAAGTATGGCCCGGCGCCGGTGGTCGGCAAGTGGGCGACATATACAGTTCCGCTGTCCGATCTCGGCGTGCTGGGAACTCTGATCTACAAGTTCTGCATACAGGATCAGACCGGATTGTCGAACGTCTCGTGGTACGTGGACAACGTCGGGTTCGTACCGTAACCGGCCATAGCGAACCAAAATCGCTCGAGCCACAACGGGCCTGCCATTCGTTTTGCCAAGGCCTGACTATGCGGGTACAGCGCGACGAGCGGCAGGCTTTTTTTTTGGCAGGCTTTTTTTGGCAGGCTTTTTCACGGCGGGCTTTCTTGTGAAGCTGTGCGTTTGAAGCTGCGCGTTCTGGTGCTCGGGAGCGGACACTTCGTTGCGGCCAGGGTGCTGCAGGCGCTCTCGGCAAGCGATTGGGCGGCGCCGGTGCCGTTTTCCGGGCCGCCGGCGTCACTATCCGAGGCGGATCTGGCGGGTATCGATTCGGTGTTCAACGGCACCATGGGCCGGCCCGATGCGATCGTCAGCCACGCGCAAGCCCTCTACGGGGTTCTGGAACGCAGCGGCGGCGGGCTGCGCGCGGTGCACTTGAGTTCGATGACGGTTTACGGAACACACAGCGGCGAGGTCGCCGAGACCGCCGCCCTGCGTTCCGATCTGGGCGCCTATGGTGCGGCTCAGGTAAAGGCCGAGTCCCTGGCCGCGCGCTATGCGCGCAGCGTGATATTGCGTCCCGGATGCGAATATGGACCCGCTTGTCCGCAATGGAGTGAACGGATCGCGCGCCTCTTGCACTCGCATCGGCTCGGGGACCTGGGCGCCGCCGGCGACGGTGTGTGCAATTTGCTGTTCGTGGACGATCTGGTCGAGGCGATTTTGAAATCGCTGAACGCGCCCGGTATCGAGGGTGCTTGCTTCAATCTTGCGATGCGCTCGCCGCCCACATGGAACGAGTACTTCACCCGGTTTGCACGGGCCCTGGGCGCCGTGCCCGTTTCGCGAATCGGCGCCCGCCGCTTGAAAATCGAGGCAAGGCTGGCGGCGCCGCCCCTCAAGCTCCTGGAAATGATGCAGCGGCGCTTGGGACGCGTCGGCGCCGCTCCACCCGCAATCACGCCGTCGCTTCTGAATCTCTGCAGCCAGAACATCACGCTGTTGAGCGGCAAGGCCGAAGAAACACTGGGACTCGCGTGGACGCCGTTGCGCGAAGGCCTGCAGCGCGCGGCGGCGGCGTTCAAAAGCGCCCAGCCCGCAGGCGGCTAGTACTCGGCTTCCTGCCGAGTTAGTCGACCGGTAGTATTTCGATGCGCCGAAATTCGATGGGATGACTATTGGCCTGAATGGATATGTAACCCGCGGTCAGCGCCCGGTCGGCGCCGAAACTGAGCAGCCGGCGGGCGTCGGCATTCTCGTCGTCGAGCACCAGGTCTGTGTACTCGACCACCAGGGCCCCGTCCACGATCTGCCTCACCCGCGCCCCGCCCTGAACTTCCGCAAGAACGGTGACCCACTCGTTGCCCGGAATCGCGATGCCGCTCAATTTGGAGCATTTATCCGCAAGTACCGCACCGCCGATTTTCACGCGAGTGCCGTTTTCGCAAACGTCGCCCGTGGGATGTCTGCCGAACAGCCGCCCGCCGACGATGTCGAACTCCACAGAAACCGGGAACTCTTGGTTTTTGAGCATGGTTTCCGGCGGTTGACTATGGAGCTGGATGCCGCTGTTTTGATAGGCCCAGGACGGTGCACCTGGAGCCTGCTTGCCGACGAAGCGGTATTCCGCCCGAAGCCAATAGTGCGATAGTCTCTTGTTGTAAAAGATACTGCCGAATCGGCCGTCAAATTTCTCATACTGATCGTAGGACACCTTCAACAGTCCGTCTTCGACACGGAAGGTATTTCGGTAATTGTCGTTCAGGTCGTGACCGGCGATCTTCACGATCCAATCGTCCAGGTTCTTGCCGTTGAACACCGCGAGCCATTGGCCTGCGGGCGCCGGTACGAGAACAGGGGGCTTCTTGGCGCAGGCGGCCAGCAGCGACAGCAGCGCGACGACCAACGGCGCCATCGCGCGATTCAAGCGTCCACCACCGGCCGCGCGAAGGGATTGTGGCAGGGCCTATTCGGGTCGTAGAACGCCACATAATTGATCTTCCGGGATTCGTCGGAACCGTTCCAGAAGAAGTCGCTGGAGAGCAGGTACGTGGAAACGAGCGTATCCTCGAACCGGGCGAAGCGGGAACGCGTGTCGGTCGACCGATAGAAGCGCTTGAACGAAGAAGCACCCGAAGCCGTCAAGTGGTAGCGCAGGCGATTCCAGGTCGGTATTTTTTTGCCGAACATGGCGCGGGTCTGATCCTTCGCGAACGCACGGATGCCGCCTTCGTCCAATTTCAAGAAGCCGAGTCGGCGGCGCAATATTGACGCGATCTCCACCTGGAAACCCAGACGGCCGAGTCCCCACGCGCCCAGTCCCGCGACACCGACCGCCCCCAGGCCCCCCATGATCAGCCGCCGGCGGCTGATCATGCCGTTCCCCGCCCGATGACATGGTCTGCGGCCCACAAGGACAGTGCCGACACCGTCAGAGTCGGGTAGGCGGGACTCGCCGTGGGATAGGCGCTGGAACCGAGCACCAAAAGATTTCGATACTCATGATGAATGAGGTGACGATCGACGACGCTCGTGGCCGGATCCTCCCCCATCACGACGGTGCCCTGGATGTGCGCGGCCGTCGTTCCCAGGGACGTGCCGACGATGCGCTCGATGGGAAGCGCTTCCGCCAGTTTGTCGATCATCTGAGGAATGCGGTCCGCCGCTCTCTTGGCATACTCCGAATAATCCTCGAAGTGCACGTGCGCGATGGACGGGTCCTTGGTACTGACCGTAATGCGGTTCCGGTCGTCCGGAATGTCATCGAACAAAAATCCCAGCATCAAGCGTTCATTCCAGCGTCCCCGCTCCAGCCGCAGCGCGCCGTCGGGTCGATAGGGGAACGGACAGTTCCACGTTTCGATCATGCACGCCGCATGCTCGGCCCGATGGTCGCCCTCGTAGAACAGATATCCCAGACCGGTGAGCACCGTGCTGCCGTTGTAGCACTTGACACCTTTCAAATCGATCGTTGCGTACACCGGCATTTGTTCATGGAGCCGGCGGCCGATCAGCGGATGACTGAAACCGGACCGCAACAGGATGTGCGGATTGAACAGCGCGCTGGCGCCGAGCACGATCAGGTCGGCGGTATCCCGTTCATCCTTTTTCGCGGACAGATAGTTCACCGCCTGCGCGACTCCGGCCGCGGTTTCCACCGTCTTCACCTCGGCGCGAAGCTTGAGCGTCACGCGGGAATCCTGGTAGATCTCCGCCAGGCCGTTCTGAATGGTGAATTTGGCATCGACGGGGCACAGGCCGCAGATTCCGGTGGCACAGCATATACCGCGCCGGCCCGTGGCGACGCTCGCCCGGGCGGTCGACATTTGGTACCAGCCGTCGGGAAAGTGCTGCTTGAGGAGAGCATCGGGATCGGAAAAGCGGTGCGGCACCAAGGGTGCCGGGCGTGAGCGCGGCATCGGACTATCGGCCGGTCCCGACACCAGCATGACTTGCTCCGCGATGCCGTAGTGCGGTTCCAGGTCATCATAGGAAATGGGCCAATCCAGGCCGACGCCGTAGCGGGATCTTAGCTTGAAATCTCCCGGCATCATCCGGGTCGTTCCGCCCATCCAGCACTTCGAGTTTCCGCCGAATCCCGGGCTGGTGTACCACTCCTTTCCCGGGTTCTCGTTCTCGACCAGATCGTCCGGATCGATGCTGGTGTGCAGTCGATTCGCCAGTTGCCACGCTTTAGTGTCCTCGTTGCCGCGCTCGAGCACGAGAATCCGCGCCTTCGGCGGAGCATGCTCCAAATACCGCATCAGGAAAAAGGACGACGCGAAGCCCGTGCCGACGATGATTACGTCGTAGTGGGACGGCATGAATGGTCAGTTGTGTTCGAGAACAGAGTCAAAGTAATTCCATAAATTTCAGTAACCTACAGCATAACAGATGGACCATCGCGGCACTGTGACGGTTATCGTAACCGCTTATGCGCCGGACGACCGGAAATGCTGCTGCAGGCGCTGCTCGAGCAGCGAGCGGGACAGCGAGAACGTCGCCAAGGTCGCGACCGCGATGGCGAAGGCGGAGTTGATCGCGAACCAGGTGCTCTCCGACAGATTGGTGATTGCTTGCTGGAAGAATAGAGCGAGATACAGCAGACCCTGGGCGCGATCGAACTTCATCAGCTGCAAGGACTGGCGCACCCAGGAAACCAGATAGCCGAGCAGGCATATCAAGCCGACGAACCCCAGGTCATTGACGACTTCCAGGTATCCGTTGTGCGATTGGCTCGGGTAGAAATACATGCGCCCCAGAAACGTATAGGACGGCGACGACGGCACCGGGCCCGTCCAATACGCGCCATAACCCGAACCCAGCATGGGTGCGAATTGAATGTGCTCCTTGATGATGTCCCAAATCACCGCGCGGTTGGAGAAGGTCATGTCCTTGCCGGACAACTCCGCGATGGGATCGAGCAGCATGCTCGTGCCGGGAATGAGGTTGAGGACCGCGAGCGCATAGACGACGACCAACACCGCGAACGTGGAAACGATGTACGGCATGTAGCGGCGCAAGCCCAACGGCGCCACCATCACCAGCACCATGAACAACGTGGACAGCGTCGTCGCCATCAGTGCGGTGGAGCTGCGCGACAGCAAAACGCATTCAATCGACAACGCAATGCACGGAAAGGCGATCCACCACTTCTTGCCGTCGTAGAACCACGCATGCAGCCAGAACACCACGCCGAAACTCGACAGCATGCCGAACTGGTTCTTCTGAGCCGCCAGCCCGCGCCACGAATTCTTCAGCGTGCCCTCTCCGACTTCGATCGCGTACTGCGGATACAGGAGTCCGAATAGGATCGACGCGATCAGCAGGGTGGTCAGCACGGGCCGGACGACGTCCTGAAAGCGCGTGCGGTTCCAACCCAGGAGCGTAAAGGCCAAACACACGGCCACGATCGAGATCAACGACACGTAGCGGTTGAGCGTCGCCGATGGATCCACGGACCACAGAACGCTCAACGGAACCAGCACTAGAAACAGGGAAAAAAATGGATTGAGAGACCTCATCTCGAGCCACGCGAAGCCGCTCCGCCACAGCAGGACCACCGTACTGGACGCCAACAGCCCCAGCTTGAAGGTTCGCAACAGGGAATTGGGGCCCGCCATACCCGTGTCGTTTCCGCCGTTCATATCTCCCGTGAAATACCCAATGGGTACCACCAGATAGACGATCAATACCCACACCATCAGCGTGGCGAAAAGCGAGCCGCCGGTGTCGGGGGCCCTACGACGTCTTTGCGGTGAAGGGTTGGGTCGAGGCCGCGCAGGCGGCGCACGAAGTATCTGAGGCCGATTCATCGTGAGAAGCGTAACGCATCCCTTGACTGTTTTACGAGCATTTGGACGACGCCCTTTGCGGCGGGATGTGACCTGCATCGCGATATTATCGATTGACGACTGCCGGCATGTAAGGCGACACTATCAAGGATGTATGGGTCGAAAAAAGCAAAGCGGAGCGAGGCCACTCATGAACTCCGATACCAACAATAATCTGGGCCGAACCGGCGCCCGTCGCTGCGGATTCACCGACCACAGATCCTGCGTGTGAATGCTCCCGAAGCGGTCGCTCGCCCGGCGCGCGGCGGACTGCTGAGGCAGTTTTCAACGACGGTCATCGATCAGGTCGTCCTATCGGGCGCCAACTTTCTTGTCGGCCTGCTGCTGATCCGCCAGACCAGCGACATGGACTACGGAATGTTCGTGCTGGTGCAGTCCGCCATCACCCTTCTCATGTCGGGACAGATGGCGTGGCTCTCGAGTCCCCTGGCCGTTGTGGCTCCCGCCAAGGCGCCGGCGCTGCGGCGGCTGATGGTGGGCGCCGTCGAGATCAGCCAGCGCCGCTTCCTACGGCGTGCATCCGCCGTGGCAGTGGCAGTTCCGGTGATCGGCTACTTCCTGCACGTTTGGACGGGTCTCGAGTCGCTCGTGATCGCGTTCGGCATCGCCGCCTGCTGGACCGCTCTGCAGCGCGAGTATCTGCGCGGCGTGTTGCTGATCTATGGGCGTCCCCAGTCGATGCTTCGCGCCGACCTCGTCAACGTGGGCGTGCTATTGACAGGCGCGTTGATTGCGGCCTACGGCCCCCGCCCCGCGGTGCTGTGGGCGGTGGCGGCGCTCGTGGCCTCGGCACTTTCTGGCGGGGCAGCCGCGCGGCGCTCCCTGACCAAGGACCCCGGGTTCGCCGCCGGCGATGCAGCGCCGTTTTGGAAGGAAATGCGGCCGCTGGCGGTGTGGGCGACCGTCGGTGCGATGACCTATTGGATGTACAATCAGAGTTACAACTATGTGCTCGCGAGTCGCATCGATCTGACGGCGGTCGCCGACGTGAACGCGGCCCGGCTTCTCCTGATGCCCACGATCGTGCTGACGGTGGGAGTGAAGACCCTGCTGGTGCCGACGGCCGCATCCTGGCTGGCCGAGTCGAGCATCGGCCGCCTGATCCGGCGGCTGCTGTTGTTCGCCACCGGGATCGCGCTCATCGACGTGCTGTACTTCGTTCTGCTGTGGATTTTCCGCGATTTCCTGAGCCACGACTTGATGCATAAGACCATCGGCAATCGCGACCTGCTGTTGATCTTATGGGCCATCCTGTCGTTGATCGCCCTGTTCCGGGACTTGCTGCAGACCGGTGTGTTCGCGTTGCGCAAGTTCAGGCCGTTGGCCGGAGTGACCGCGCTCAGCGCCGCCGTGTCCCTGACCATCATGTGGTTCGGCATCAACAGCTGGGGCCCGGCGGCGGCCTTGATCGGTCAGGTGGCCGGAGAAACCATCAATTTAGGAGGCGTCATCGTGCTTCTGTCGATGGCATACCACAGCGAGCGCACCAATAAGCCTGAATTGAAGTGATGATTCTCCGGGTCCTCGCGCTGAGCCACATCGCCGCGCTCACCGGTGCGTACGGATGCAGCGGCGATGGCCGGCAAGCGCCGCCGCCCGCCCCCGCCACGGTTGCCGAACAAGTCCCGCTCGACCGCCATATCCTGGTCGATCAATTCGGATATCTACCCGACGAAGCCAAGGTGGCGGTCATTCGCGATCCCCAATCGGGCTACGACAGGAACGACCGATTTGCCCCGGGCGACCACTATGAAGTTCGCCGGGTCGACGACGGCGCATCCGTGCACGCCGGCGCGCCGGCGCCATGGAAGGGCGGCGCAATCGACCCGCTGTCGGGGGATCGAGGATGGTGGTTCGACTTCTCTTCGCTGAGCACTCCCGGCCGTTACTTCATATACGACGTTTCCCGCAACGCCCGCAGCCCAAGCTTCAGCGTCGATCCGCACGTATACCGCGGCGTGCTGAAAGCCGCCATGCGCACGTACTACTATCAGCGCAGCGCCGCCCCGAAGGTGCGGCCGTTTGCCGGCGCATGCTGGGTGGACGATGCGGCTTACGTCGGCAGGCATCAGGATACCGAGGCGCGCGACGTCACCGACCGCGACAACAGCGTCAAGGTCAGGGACGTGAGCGGCGGCTGGTTCGATGCGGGCGACACCAATAAATATGTGACATTCGCCGCTCAGGCCGTCCATCAACTGCTGACCGCCTACGCAACCAACCCCGCCGCTTTCGGCGATGACTATCAGATACCCGAATCGGGAAACGGAATTCCCGATGTGATCGACGAAGTTCGTTGGGAGACGAATTGGCTGAAGAAAATGCAATTCCCGGACGGCAGCTTCGCGCTGAAGGTGGGAGAACTGGACTATGTTGCCGCGAGTCCCCCGAGTTCGGATCATTCCCCACGTTACTACGTACCCAGTTGCACGTCGGCCACCATTGCCGGTGCGGGCATGCTGGCGCACGCGGCGTATATCTTCGGCTCATTTCAGGCGCTGCAAGGCGAAGCGAGCGATCTGAGGGCCCGCTCGTTGCTGGCGTGGAAGCACTATCAAGGCATCCCGGCCAAGCAGACCTCCTGCGACAGCGGCGTGGTGCACGCCGGTCTCGCCGATCTCAGCGTGGAGGACCAGGACGGTCTCGCCGTGGAGGCCGCCATTTATCTCTTCGCGCTCACCGCCGATCCCGCTTTCGAGAACTATATCCGCGAACACTACAAGGACGCTCATGCCTATCATGACATCGGATGGTCGCGCTACAAAGCCGATCAAGGCGAAGCTCTGCTTTTCTATGCTACGTTGCCGAGCGCGGATCATGCGCTTTCGCGGAACATCATTGCGGACAAGGTGGAGGATGTGAATGCGGGCAATCACATCTATGGGTTCAATCCGGATGATGACCTGTATCGGGCCTATCTGCACGAGGCGCAATACCATTGGGGCAGCAATAATCCGCGCGCAAATTACGGAAACACGAATCTCGACGTCACGAACCACGATTTGGGATTGCCGGATGCCGCCACCTACCGCACCCGGGCGCTGGGCATGCTGCACTACTTGCACGGCGTGAATCCGTTGGGAATCGTGTACCTCAGCAACATGTATGGTTACGGAGCCACCGCCTCGGTGAACGAGATATATCACGTTTGGTTCACCCCTGGGACCCGCTGGAGCGATGCCAGGACCTCCCCCTGTGGACCGCCGCCGGGATACGTCCCGGGCGGGCCCAACGCCGCAGCGGCCAAGGACGGAGTGCCGCTCCGCCTGTCGCCCCCCAACGGGCAGCCGGCGCAAAAATCGTACAGGGATTGGAATGGCGGCGGGCCCGAGGCCTCTTGGGCGGTGACCGAGCCCGGGATCTACTACCAATCGGCTTATGTGCGGCTGCTGTCGGCTTTCGTGAAATGACCGGAAAGCAGTCGTCGTGATCCTGGACGCGCGCGACCTTCCCGGCGGCGACGCCCTGCGCGCCGATATCTGCATCGTCGGGGCTGGCGCGGCCGGAATCAGCATGGCGCTCGAATTGGCGGGCACCGCCGTTGACGTGCTCGTCCTCGAATCCGGCGGCCTGAAGCCCGAAAAGGCCACCCAGGATCTGTATGCGGGCGGGGTCGCCGACGAGCGCCTCCACAGCCCGCCCGACAAGTATCGGCAGCGTCGCTTCGGCGGCACCACGACGATCTGGGGCGGCCGCTGCATGCCATTGGACGCGATCGACTTCGAGTTCAGGGACTTCATGCCGAACAGCGGATGGCCCATCGACGCGTCGGCCTTGCTCCCCTTTTACCCCAAGGCCAACGCGCTCTGCGAAGCGGGCGACTTTTCATACACCCAGGCGGCGGCTTTCGATCGTGCGTTGCGCCCGATGATCGAGGGTTTTCGAAGCCCGCACTTTACGACGGACACCTTGGAACGCTTCAGCTGCCCTACCGATTTCGGCGCCCGCTATCGCCATCGATTGCACGCCGCTCCTAACATCCGAGTACTGCTGCACAGCAACGTCACCCGCATTCGGCTGAATGCCGATGGAAACCGGGTCGAATCGCTGGACATCCGGATGCTCGGGGGCAAGGCGCTGACGGCGGAAGCGGATCAGTTCGTATTGGCCGCGGGCGGACTCGAGGTGGCCCGACTGCTCCTGGCCAGCCGCGAGGTGCAGACGCGCGGCATCGGCAATGCTCGCGACCTCGTCGGACGCTATTACATGTGCCATCTTGCAGGAACGATCGGAGCGCTGACCATCGGCCGGCCACTCGGGTCCGTGTGGAACGGCTATGACGTGTCCGACGAAGGCATCTACTGCCGGCGCCGCATCGCCTTGACGCCCGACACGCAACGCGGGCACCGAATCGGCAATTTTGTCGCGCGGCTGCATCATCCGAGAATCACCGACCCCGATCATCGCAATGCGATTCTTTCCCTGCTATTTCTCGCGAAATTCGTGATCCCCTACGAGTACGGCAAGCGCCTGCACGGCGACGAGAAGGCGAATTTCGGCACGTGGCTGCGACACGCTCGTAACGTCATGGCGGGGCCTTTCGACGCCGCGGAATTCGCCTGGCACATGTTGAAGGATCGCAAGCTGGCCGAGCGCAAATTCCCGTCGATCATCATCAAACCCAAGGCCAATCTGTTCAGTTTGGACTTTCACGCCGAGCAGCAGCCCAATCCGGACAGCCGGGTCGAATTGATGACCGAGGTGGATGCCCTCGGCATGCCGAGGCTGCGGGTGGATTGGCGCTACACGGCAATCGACGTCAACACCGTCACCCGGGCGATCGCCCTGCTCGCCGCGGATATCGCGCACTGCGGCGTCGGCGCCCTCGCCTACGATCCCGCCGGCATCGAGTTTGAAATGACGCGCTATGGCGCCTACGGAGGTCATCATATCGGCACCACACGGATGGGCCGTGATCCTGGTTCCAGCGTCGTCGATGCCGACTGCCGCGTGCATGGAGTCGGCAATTTATCGATCGCGAGCGCCGCCGTGTTCCCCACATCCAGCCAGGCTAACCCCACGTTGACGGTCGTGGCGTTGGCGCTGCGGTTGGCCGGCCGGCTGCGATCGGCCGTATCTCGCGGCGCTTAGTACCCAGCCCTCCTGCCGAGTTAGTCAGACAGTCTCCGGCGCAACCGGGCGCACGGTTTTTCGACTGTGATGTAGATCACCCATGCCAGAGCGACGGAGATGGTGAGCGACAGGCCCCCTTGCACGAGCAGCCCCGCTTCCGGAAGCCCCCGCGCGATGCCCAGGAGCACGGCCAGGTGCAGCAGATACAGGGAATACGACAGCAGACCGATGAACACCGCGGCGCGCGAGTTCAACCAGGCAAATATGCGCCAATGCTGAAAGCGAATGGCGGCGATGAACACGATGGTCAGCGCCGCTCCCTGGAGCGAGTAGCGCACGGTTTCTCGAAAATTGTCGCCCCGCACCACCAGACAGCACGCGAGCAGAAGCGCTGCGAACGGCACATAGGCATATTTCCAGCGGCGCTCGTTCAAGGTTACGTCGTCGAGGACCGGATTGTTCCAAACCGCGAGGGCGCATCCGAATAAGATCGAGTCGACTCGCGTATCGCTGGCGAGATACGTCCGCACCATTGGCGCGTGGTAGACGAACACGAGCACCAAACGCCACACCAACACGAGTATGCAGATGCCCCACAGAACGGCCGCCTGATTGCGGGCCGACAGTTTCGCTTTCTGCAGAAGGATGTAGAACCACGGAAACACGATGTAGAAATGTTCCTCCACCGCCAGCGACCAATACACGCCCGTCCCGGAGGGTTGGCCCTCGTAGCCGTGCCGCACAATCCAATAATTCGTGTACTGCAGGGCCTGCGCGGTAACCGCCGGGGGCGACAAGGTTCCGGGAGGATCCACGGCCAGTCCGATCAGCAATGCGCTTGCCAGGACCAGATAGAACGGAGGAAGGATTCGCAGAGTGCGGCGCAACCAGAAATGACGGATGCTGATAGCGCCATTTTTCTCGAACTCGGCACGCAACAGCGTGGTAATCAAAAACCCGCTCAGGAAGAAGAAAATGGTGACGCCGAAGCCGCCGGGCACAAAGTGTTCGAGGCCGGCGTGGGCCGCGAAAACCAGCAGGAAGCTGACCGCCCGCAACCCGTCGAGCGACGGTATGTGACGAGTCGATTTCGACACTATGGTCGAGGTTCTTCCGGAACGAAGGCCGCCACCGGGCGTTGTTCAAAGTGCAGGCGCGGAAGCAGCAGGAAAATGCGCGGCCCTCGGATCAGGTAGCGCCTCGCCAGCCGGGTCGGGTCGTTCAACAAGCGGTAAAGCCACTCGAGCCCCGCGTGTTGAATCCACTTCGGAGCGCGGCGTTCGCCCCCGGTCAGAAAATTGATCGACGCACCGACGCAAAGCGCCAAGCCCCGTGCTCGACCTCGGGACTGCAGCGCCTTTGCCAGAATCTCCTGCTGTGGGCAACCGACGGCCAACAGGCAAAATCGAAACGGGCTTTCAGTCTCGACGAAGCGCAGACACTCTTCCACCGTGGCCGGATCGTTGATGAATCCCATGGGCGGATTCAAATGACGCAGCGCCTTGAGTCCATACCGCTTCGACAAAATTTCGGCCTGTTCGGCGCTACCGCCGATCACGACCACCTTATCCTCCGGCGTAATCACTTCATCGAACAAGTGGGCCGTAACGTCGCTGCCGGGGCTTGTCGGCAAGCGCAGGCCCGCGACTATCCGCAGCAGGTAGGCCAAAAACCGGCTGTCGAGCAGAACGAATCCGGCGGTTCGATACAGCTCACGAAACGACGGGTCGTCGCAAAAACGGATCAAATGATCGACATTCGGGGTAACGGCGTATGCGTAAGTTTCCGAACCGAAATTCGCAGCTATTTTCATGAACTGGGACAAGTCGCAGTCGCTGAACTGAATCGTCCAGGGCAACGAGTGTTCAGTCACGGAGGGTAGGGACTTGTCGGTATTGACCATTGGCTTGCAAGCGTACCCCAGCCTCGATGCATCCATCACCGGTTTCTTGTTATATAACATTTGAGGGAGTTTCAACACAGGGCGGCACCTTCGGCTACCGGTTGGGCCGCAACTGCTTCGCGAGCAGTTCCACGCCGATGACATTTCCGTCGAAGGTGAACGTGTCCAGGTTCGAGTGCCTGGCCTGATAGCGGGCGTAGGGGCGAATTGACAGCCAATGGAGAACTTGATAGGTCAAATCCAATGTGGCGAATTGAAGGTGATCGGCGCGATCGATCGTCGCCCCTCCGTTGGGGGTGCCCGGAAACTTACTGTCCGTGTAGGAGTAACCCGCTCTGACGAGGATCTTGTACGTGGCCTGGTAATTCACGGTCGCACCGGCCGACGTGTCGATTTCGTTGCCGCCGGTCGTCACGTAGGTATTGAGCGCGCGGGCCACCTGCACGTTGACCGAAGTCTTGGCGGTTAGACTGCGCCGATAGCCGAGGGTGCCGGTAATCCCCGACAAGCCCGAATTCGTCGGGTCCGTACGGCGGCTGTATCCGAGGTCCCCCGTGAAGTTCGTCAGGCCGGAAACCACATAGGTCGCCGCGCCGGCCACGGTGATCTGGTGATAATTCGGATTCAACGCCAGCGGATCGTGGTTGTACTTGCCGTCCAAGTATTCCACTTCGGCGCCGGCGGCGAGATTCGCCACGCCCAGATACTTCAACCCCTCGCGAATGGAATCTTCATGCACGCTCAGGCCCGGAACATCGGTGCGCGGCGAATTCAAGACGTGGTCCTTTCCAAGGCTTTCCAAACGCCACTCGGGGGTCAAGTTCACATTGACGGACGCAGTGATGTTGTTTTCCGTCTCGAGAGTCAGTTGGGTGGACGCCGCCAGATCCTGAAACTGCACGCTGCGCTGCTCATGTTTGTATTCGAACAGACCATCGACCGGGCGCGCGAGCTTCCACTTGAGGCCGCCGTCGAACAACACTTCGTTGTGATCGAGCGCGGTGAAATTATCGTAGTTGAAATGGCGGAATTCGGCGGTCCCGAAGAACTTTTGCTCGTCGAGGAGATACGTGCCCTCGACGCCGCCGCGCGTGTCGAAGTAAGTATCGGCAAAGGTCGGGCCATTCTTGCCGACCGGCGCGCCGCCGCTCTTGGGCAGGTCGAAAACGTTGGTGTTGTGCTCTATGTCCTCGGCCGCATAGGGGGTCAGCACTCCGCCCGCTTCCGCGGTCAGGGCCAAGCCGGCCATCCCCGCGGCCCAAAGCAGCATCAAGGCCGCGCAACGTATCGTCCCCACACAAGTACGCCCGGGTCTCCTGGTCATGGGGTCAATTTGGGCGCATCCCGCGGTTGTATTCAAGGTATTCGTTCACGATATCGAGTCAGAAACGAAGTCTTAACAACGCGGTCTGTAGGACTTCCCACCTCATATTGTAACATAGGGCCGAAGTACCCCAACGATCGCGCCCGTGGATTCACCAACTTCCGCCGACGTCCTCCAATCGCTTTGCAGCGTAAAGTGAACCGTTCATCGTGAAGTGCTCCCCGTCGAATAGCAACGGCGATCCGGCCGCATCGGCGACCACGCAGTAGATGTCCGAACAAAACAAGTCGATCATCGAAACGTACTCCACGCCAGTCCGTCGATATCCACCCGATGACCACGAGTGTCGTCGACCGGTTGTCTGCCGAAGGACTGCATTTGCAGGGAGCGCGTTGCGGAACCGGTCAGCGGACCGTCTTCATTGCCAGAATGATCTGGCCGCGCACCGCTCGGAGCAGACTGATGTCCTCCGAACTGATCGGTCCCGTTTCCGGCACGTCCCGGCCGACCAGGATGCAGGCAATCGGCGAGTCCCCCGAATGGATGGGGAGGACGATGAAGCTGGCAGTTCGCGGAAAGGCTGCGGTGAAATATGGCGGTAGGCGCGGCGCAATTTTCGGGTCGCGCGCATCCTGAATCTGTAGATCCGACCCGCGCCGCGCCGCCTCAGCGAACAGGTCACCCGGTGTGCCGATATCGATTTCCAGGTGACTCGCCTGCGCTTTTGTGACGTCGCCGCACCACAGGCGCGCATGGAGTCGCGGCGTGCCCACTTCGCGCAGCAGCAAGATGGAGCGGGTGAACCCGAATCCGGTGTGCAGGCACTCGAGTGCCGTGCGCAGGGTAGCGGTCAGGCCCTGTCCTTGGGCAATCAGGTCGGTGACGTCCTGAAGGCGCGAGAGGACGAGTTCACGGCTGTTGGCGGGCTTCCCGACCGCGTTGAGTTGACCCGTTACGGGGGGAGAGGTGTCGATGACGGTGCCTTCCGGAAATCCCTCGTCGGCTACCGCAGAGCCCGGGACTGCGACTTTGAACAGGGCACGGACCGGACGTAGCTGAGCATCGGCAGCGGCCATCCAGCGATCGAAAGCCTCAGCCGTGACTCCGCCGTCGGCGAGGCATTCGCTGCGGACCTCGCCGATCAGGACATCGCGCTCGGGGCTCTCCGGATGACGCAGGTGCTGCGCGGTCGTTGCCGCCAAGCGGACGATGCGGCCGAGTCGCCGAGTCTGCTTTGATTCGACCGGAGTGGCGGTTCCGGTGCTGAGGGCCACGAGCATGTCCGGTATGCCCCAGAGGGTCAGGACTTCCTTGGTCAGGGTCTCAACCGACATCCCGAGGACTTCAAGCGACGCGGCCGCCTCGGTGGCTCCGGCCTCCATACGCTGCGAGATCTCCACGAAGCGCTTGAAATCAATCATGACCAGCAACAGCCTGGCGACGTTTCCGAGGAGCGCGGCGATGCCGGCTTTCTCCTTATCGTCAGGCGCCAGTTGTCGAGACATTTCCCGTGCCAGAAGGGAAGCTTGAAGGGCCCGGATCAGCTCCGCCTTCATGGCAGCTGCCCGCTCCTGATCGGGGATCTGGTCGACAAACATCATCCCGAGCGCGATGACCTTGACCTGTTCGAAGCCGATGACCACGATTGCCTTGGATATGGTGCTGACGCCCGAACCCGAGTGGAGCCGGTAGCCGACGCTATTGGCGATGGCGAGGATACGTTGGGTCAAGTGAACGTCCGCGAGGATGACGTCGCGGAGTTCCTGGATCGACTCGTTTTCGGAGTCGGCGATGGCTACGATCCGGCCGATGTTGGCGGCCAGCCCCGGAAGCTGGGGGTGGCTGCGAATCGCATCGAGGATGGCGTTGGCTCGCGGATTGGATCTAGGGGTGCCAGTCATCACCCTATTATCGCCCCCCGGGAGCCCTTTCGCCCCTGGGTGCTTCGCAGAGGACCTAACCGCCGAGTGGGCGCTTCGCCAGCCGAATTACGGCCGACCATCGCGCGTTTCCGAGCCGTCTCGGGTCCGGTTCCGGAAGGAAGGCGAATGGAAGAAGGAACCAGGGCAAACGGTGCAGGCGCACGGCTTCGCGCACGAATGATCGAACATCCTGAGTCACCCAGCCCAGCGCCTCGAAGAACGCCACGCCCGCGGCCGGCGCAAATTTCATGGGTGCATTGACCAGCTGGCTCCCCATCGTCTTTTTCATCATCTGCAGCAAGTTCGGACTCGCCAGATCGAACACCCACCAGCGAATACTGGACCGGCCCGCAAGATCCAGCGCCAGTGCGCGGACCACATCCTCGTCCATGTAAAGCAGCAGGCCCTCCGTGATTATCAAGGCGCTTCTGGCCGTGTCGGCGAGTTCGCCGAAAAAGACGGCTCGTGCAGCAGAGTCCGACAAATCCAGGCCGCGCCGTGTGAGGCGGCACACCGGCTGAGCGTCCGCCATGAGGCGCTCTTTTTCCTCGACCATGGCTGGGAAATCCACCTCGATCCATGGCAGCTCGGGCGGCAGCGCCATGCGATACGGTCGGGAGTCGAGGCCGGCGGCCAGATTGACGACACAATCACATCCCTCCGCCAACGATGACAAAACCAGGTCGTCAATGAGCTTGGTACGGACGATGATCGGCCAGCCGTTGCGCGCCTGTCGCGGCATGAGCTTGGCGATGGCGGTTCCGCGCCCACCCGCCAGCCGCTCCGCAAAGGGGTCGCGAAACAGGGCGTCGGGACGCGCCGATTCCCACGCCCGGTATACTGCCACCCATCGAGCCGTATCTGAAACGTTGGATACCAGCGCCGGACTCATTCAATCACCTACGAGACGCCCTCTCCGGCACCACCCCGCCCTGACGCCGGCAACGGAATCTCGTCCGTTTCTCCCGGAACCTCCCCCATCCGATGATTCGCCCAATCTTCCGAGGCCTTGCTAATGCGCTCCTTGCGGGAGGACACGAAGTTCCACCATAGGAATCGGGGTCCATCGAGCGCCGCACCCCCTATCACGACGACGTCGCCCCCGTCGATTGCCCGGAGCCTCACGGGTCGCTCTCTCTCCAGAACGGCGAGCGTGCCGCGCTCCATCAGCTTTTCATCGATCAGGATGTCGCCGCCGATCGCGACGACGGCGAGTTCCGGAGCAATACTCGGTAGATCCACTTCTGCGCCCGCAGCCATCCGCATGGCGACAAACAGCGTCTCCGATGCGGTTTTCACGGGCGAAGTGTGCCCGAATGCGGTGCCCACCAGTACTCGGACCTCGAGGCCCTTTTCCGTGAAGCGCGGCAATAGCGGAGCCGCAGCGTGATAAAAACTGGGTTCGTCCTCCTCTCGGTCTCGCGGAAGCGCAACCCAGAGCTGCAGCCCATGCACTCCAAAGACTCTCTGGCGCAGATCGTCCGGCGTGCGTTCCGAGTGCACGATTCCGCGGCCCGCGCTCATCCAGTTAATGGCGCCGGGCTCAATGCGCTGGACGGATCCCAGGCTATCGCGGTGCATTATCGCTCCGTCGAACAGGTAGGTCACCGTGGCCAGGCCAATGTGAGGATGAGGTCGAACATCGATATTCATGCCGGGCTGGAATTTCATCGGACCGAAATGATCCAGAAACACGAAGGGGCCCACGGCACGGCATGCCACGGAGGGCAGCAATCGAGACACGCGAAACCCCCCGCCCAGATCCTTTTCGTGCCCGCGAATCTGCAGGAACATGTGTAGTTTCTCCGCTGCAATGCCTTGCCCGATGATATCGTACGGCCTTCCGCGAGCGATTGCTCGAGGACTGTCGAACCGGGTGGAGCGACGCTGCTGCTTAGTTAACTCATTGAATCCACTGGTAATATTGACCTCCAGGTGATCGTCGCGGCGCGCCGGTCACCCACCCTCTGGTCGTGCGTTTCTTTAAATCCTGGTTCCGGGAGTCGTGTCGCATCGCCCGCCTACTGAAGTTTTGACCGGCGTCCGTGTTCGGGCGCAATATTTGGCTCGCCTGCTCCTGGGGCACCGCAAAAACACCCAATAATCAACGTCGGAGAGAGATTCATATGCATCCGCTCAACACCGTCAAGGGCGCCATTACTACCGGATTCGTACTCGCCGTGATCATCGGCATTTCGCTCAGCGTTTGGGGTGGACTGGGTATCGCGTTCCACCCGGTGCGAATCGATCGGTGGCTGCACATCGTTTCCGGCGTCATGTGGATTGGCCTCTTGTATTACTTCAATGTCGTGCAAACGCCGGGGCTGGCAGCCGCGGCCGCCGACAAAGGCGGCCCCGGCGGCGCGGGGGTCTCCAAGTACATTGCGCCCCGGGCGCTGCTGTGGTTCCGCTGGGCTGCGGTCGCTACGTGGGTGACCGGGGCGCTCTACTTGATGGTTGGCTACGGAGAGGGAAACCTGAGCGGCATCTTCAAGGCGTTTGCTTTGCAACCGGGAGTCCGTACGATCGGCGTCGGCGCCTGGCTCGGCACAATCATGTTGTTCAATGTCTGGGTTTTCATTTGGCCGAACCAGAAGAAAATCCTCGGCATCGTATCGGCGACCGACGATGAGAAGGCAGCGGCACGCAAGATTGCGGCCCGCGCGTCGCGCATCAATTTCATCCTGTCATTGCCGATGCTGTTGTGCATGGGCGGCCAGATTCACGGACTACCGTTCTAGATCGGGCTCTGGCAGCGAGCGTCGCGCCTGACGGCGCTCGCCTTTTGCCGCAATCGCGCGGCCTCGACGAGGCGGCGGGTAATTTCTTCATAGGGTTGCGGCTTGCCGTGCAAATAGCCCTGGGACTGTTCGCATCCCAGCTTTCGCAAAGTCTCAAGCTGATCGGCCGTTTCGACGCCCTCCGCCACCGTCACGAGGCGGAATGTGCGCGCGAGCGCGATGATTGTGGAGACGAGCGCCAGTGACACTTCATTGCCGGGGAGGCCGCTGGTAAACGACCGATCGATCTTGAGCGTATCGACGGGCAGCATCGACAGACGGCTCAGCGAAGAGTACCCGGTGCCGAAATCGTCGATGGCAATGCCGATGCCGGATGCCCGCAAAAGTTCCAGCTTGCGTCTCGTCTCATCCGGATCTTGCAGCAACGCGCTTTCGGTGATTTCCAAATCGAGGCCTCCCGGAAAGCATTCCCGGCCGTTCAGCCGTTCGAGGACCCGATCCGCAAAGTTCCCGCGCCGCAGCTGCCACGGTGAGACATTGATCGCCACCCGGGCCTGAAGGCCGGCGTCGAACCAGCAGCGTGCATGCTCGAGCGCTTGGTCGAGCACCCATTCGCCGACCTCGACAATCATTTGCGTCGCCTCGAGGACGGGCAAGAATTCGGAGGGCGCGATCAGCCCTCGCGCGGGATCCTGCCAGCGGATCAAGGCCTCGAGACCAACCAACTCACCGCTGCCGATATCGACCTTCGGCTGATAATAAAGCAAGAACTGACGTTCCTCGAGCGCGGCCCGCAGACGCGTTTCCAATTCCAAGCGCTTGTCCTGCCCGCGATGCATCTGCAAGCGATACGGGAGAAAGCGCTCGCCGGCCGACTTGGCACTTTTCAGAGCCGCCTCGGCATTCTCGATCAGTTCCGGCGCGTTCTCGCCGTCTTCCGGATAGCGCGCGATGCCGGCGCGGGCCACCGCGCGAATCGTATGGCCCTCGATCTCGAACGGTCGCACGAACAGCGCCGCGATGCGTTCATGCAGTCGTGCAACCGCATGGTCTACGGGTCCCAGCAGCGGCATCGAAACACAAAAAGTGCCGCCGCCCAAGTGAGCGAGATCTTCCGTTTCAGCCACCTGTTGTCGCAGCCGATCGGCGACATGCTGCAGCAAGGCATCGCCCACGTGCCGCCCGGCTGATTCATTGACCACACCGAGGCGTTCGATATCGAAAACGACGATTGCGGGCCGTACCTCCGGACCCACTCGTGAAGCGAGGCGGCGGCCGAGGCGGTCGCAAAAAAGCCGCCGTTTGGCAAGACCAGTCAGCGCATCGAAGTACGACAGGAAATGCACGGCATCCTCTCGCTGCAGATATTGCAGGGCGAAGGACAGGTTGGCCGCGACCTCGCGCAACAACTTGAGCTCGCCGTCGTCCAGCTGGTTCGCCGACCCGGTGCCGAGCATCAGCGCACCGACCGAAGTCCCGTCGACGAGCAGCGGCAGCGCCGCGAGTCCCCGAACGCCGGCCGCGCGCAGCAACTCACGGTTCGCCACAGGGGCGCCGGGATCCATCACGTCGGGAGCGACCGCGGCTTGTTGCGACCGAATTGCTTTCGCCATCATGCTTGTGTCCGCGCCATTGATGTGCGCCAGCGGCATGCTGACGCCGGCCGATTCCGCATCGCGGGTACCGGCTCTAACCACCGAACGAATGGCGCGGCCGCCGGGCTCGATGAGCCAGACGGTCGCCAACAAATACCCGCCCACGTTTACCGCCAAACGGCAGGTTTCCGCCAACAGTGAGTCACGGTCTCGCAGACGAACCATGGCGCCATTGACGCCGCTGACCATCTGAAGAACACGTTTCAGATGAAAGATGCGGGCCTGCTGCTCCTGCTGCTCGGTCACGTCGCGGCTGGAGCCACGAATACCGATGACGATTCCTTCCGCATCGAGATGCGCCAACGCGCGTGTCTCGAGCCAACCGGGGCTGAGATTTTCCCGTAGAAAACGCGCGAGAAATCGCACCGTGGTGCGCTTTTCGCACAATTCATTCAGACTCGCTGCGACAGCAGCGCGATCATCGGCGGCCACGAAAGCGATGAAGTCCTCGTTCCGCACCGCCTCCAGCGGGCGACCCAGAATTTGGGCCGCTGACGGGCTCGTGAACACGATCTTGTTGTCCGCTCCGAGTTCCCAAATCCAGTCCTGCGAGGTGGCTATGATGTCGCGCAACTGCTGCGTGGTGCGTCGACGCTCCATGCGCGACTGTATTTCGCGTAGAACCCGCTCAACCGCAGGCACGAGTCGCGCGATATTGTTCTTCAGCACGTAGTCCATCGCGCCGCTGCGCAGCGACTCGATCGCTGTTTCCTCGCCGATCGTGCCCGACAGAAATATGAACGGCACGTCCGGTGCGAACACTTGAGCCGTTCGGAGCGCCCCCAGGCCGTCGAAACGCGGCAGCGAGAAATCCGACACGATCACGTGCGGTCGAAAAGCCGCGATCTCCTGAATGAACTCGGGCTCGGTGTCGACTCGGCGCCAATCGCATGCGGTTCCATGGCGCGCGAACTCGCGCACGACGAGTTCCGCCTCGGCCGGCATGTCCTCGACCAACAGTAACCGAATGGGCGCTTCCATCCCTACCGATCCACGCTTCCTGCGAGCACGAATATCCTTTTGGCAGTCATTTCGAAATAGAATTCCAGATTCCTTGTCGGGAGTCGGCGTCTCACTGCACGTTTTGAGCAGGAAAACCCCTACTCATTTGCCATGTGCGGCAGGGAGCAAACCTGACATAACGGGCCGCCATCGGGGAATCCCTTAAAGGTGCGTTGCGAGCAATCGATTCTTATCGACCTCCCATTGTGCTATTAATCCATGCCGTTTCGCGCCGATCCACCAAGGATATGCACATATCGTGGACAAGGAACGAGGGGCAAGGAGGAATCGCGATGGATCGACGTCGAGTGTTCGAGGGCCGCCGCACGCTTATCGGCCTGCTGATGGTCTCGATCTACGGGCTTGCTTGTCGTAATGCCCTTTGCGCCGTGGAGAGCGACAGTTTATCCATCGGTGCCCTCAAGCACTTGAGCATCGAGGAATTGATGAACCTGGATGTGACCTCCGTCTCCAAACAGCCGGAACCCTATGGGCGAGCGCCCGCGGCGATTCAAGTCATCACTCAGAACGAAATCCGGCGCGCGGGCGCATCGAGCATTCCGGAAGCGCTGCGCCTGGCGGACAATCTGAACGTGGCTCAGGTGAATTCCCATGATTGGGCCATCAGTGCGCGCGGATTCAATACGGCTCTCGGCAACAAGCTTCTGGTCATGATCGATGGCCGCACGGTCTATTCGCCCCTGTTCTCCGGCGTTTTTTGGAACGTGCAGGATTATTTGCTGGAGGACGTTGATCGAATCGAAGTCATCAGCGGGCCCGGCGGCACGCTCTGGGGCGCCAATGCCGTCAATGGCGTCATCAATATCAGCAGCAAGAACACGAAGGACACCCAGGGGCTTTATCTCGAGGCCGGGGGCGGGGGGCCGGAATTAAAGGGGTTTACCGGAGTGCGCTACGGCGGCACGCTGGGATCCGATGTTTATTTTCGAGCCTACGGCAAGTATTTTGACCGGGGCAACGAAAAGTTCGACGATGGAAATGATGCGTCTGACTCATGGAGCATGCGCCAGGGTGGCTTCCGCATCGATTCGTATGCATCTCCGGGCAATGTCCTGACCGTGCAAGGCGACCTATATGGCAGCGACCTGAACATCGCGGCGGGCGGTGAGGGAAGAACGTCTGGGGGCAATGTCCTCGGCCGCTGGTCTCACGTCATTTCAGACGACTCCAATACCAGCCTGCAGGTGTACTACGACCGAACACACCTCGTGGATCCCATCACGAACCAGTTCGCCACCGCCGAGATCCTGACCGACGATCTCGACACCTATGACGTGGATTTTCAGCATCATATTCGCTTGAACCCGCGCAACCGGATTGCCTGGGGATTGGGTTTCCGCTTCACCCACGACGTCGTCGATCCGGCACGGAACCTGACTTTTCTGCCTACAACACTCAATCGCAATCTCTACAGTGGCTTCATGCAGGACGAAGTCATGCTGAACAAGAACCTGTTTCTAACCTTGGGGACGAAGCTCGAGCACAACGACTACACCGGGTTCGAGTGGGAACCCAGTGCCCGGCTGCAATGGAATATCGCTGCCGATCAGATGCTCTGGAGCGCCGTCTCGCGGGCGGTGCGAACGCCCTCGCGAATTGATAGCGACCTGCGCGAGCCCAATCCAGTGACTACCATCCTGGCCGGCGATTCCGGTTTCAAATCCGAAACGCTGATCGCGTATGAGATGGGCTACCGGGCTCGCCTCGGATCCACGGCATCCGCTTCGCTCTCGACGTTTTACAATGATTACACTGGAGTACGGAGCCTGAACTTCACGCCGGGTACCATCGTTCCCCTGTACTTCACCAACGATCTCACCGGTGATACCTACGGCGCGGAACTCAGCGCCGACTATCAAGTGCTCGAGCGATGGCGGCTGCACGGCGGCTACGATTTGCTCCAGGAGAACATCCGCGTCAAGCCGGGCGGGTTCGATCTCAGCAACGCACTCAACGAAACAGAGGATCCCCAACAGCAATTCTTCCTGCGCTCCTCGTTCGATTTGCCGCGGAACTTCGAACTGGACAGCGCTCTTCGCTGGGTGGACAAGCTGATCGCGAACAACAATGGTCTGCCCGCCACGGTCCCCAGCTACTTCGAATTGGATGTGCACCTCGGCTGGCATCCGATGCCGAAGCTCGAGCTCGCCATCGTTGGTCAAAACCTCTTGCACAATCATCACCCTGAATACGGTGTTCCGATCGCCATCCCGAACCGGGAGGAAATCCAGCGAAGCGTCTATGGCAGGGTAAGCTACGGCTGGTAGCCGGGCATGCGGATGCATCAATCCAGTAAGAAGTTCGCCGGCCTTGCCCTGGTGCTTGCAACACTGATTTCCCTGGCCGCATCAGGCCTCGCCAATTCCACCGTTCCGGCATCGCCCGAGTATCAGGTGAAGGCTGTATTCCTCTTCAACTTCGCGCAGTTCGTGGAATGGCCGACGCAGAGTCTCGAAGATGCCGCCGCGCCCTTCGTGATCGGCGTACTGGGAACGGATCCCTTCGGACCGGCGCTTGAAGGCGCGGTGCGCGGCGAGACCCTCAACGGGCGAAGCTTCGCCATAGAGCACTATCGCAGTGTGACGGAGATCCGGCATTGCCAGATTCTGTTCATCAGCCGCTCCGAGGCGGCGCACATCGGGGAGATCAGCACAGCGTTGGCCGGGCATGGGATTCTGACCGTCAGCGATATCGAGGACCCGGCGCAGCGCGGCGTGATGATCCGATTTGTCGCCGACAACAATCGCATCCGGCTGCGAATCAATGCGGACGCCGCGAAGGCCGCCGGCCTATCGATCAGTTCGAAGCTTCTGCGGCCGGCAGAACTCGTGACATCCACGGACTGATACATGCCGTCCCCTCACACGCCCATCCGGCGCAAGCTCATGACGATGATTCTGCTCACCAGCGGCGCGGTACTGTTGCTGACGTCCGCCTCCTTCGTCGCGCACGAGTTTCTTACATTCCGCTACTCGACCATGCGCAGCCTTTCGACGCTCGGCCAGGTGATCGCCACCAACAGCACCGCCGCATTGGCGTTCGACAACGCCAAGGATGCCGCTGAAATTCTGACTGCGCTCAGGGCCGAGCCGCATGTGGTGTCGGCCGGCCTCTACAATTCGGCCGGTCAACTTTTCGCAACCTATCCGCAGGGCTTCGGGAGCGTCAGGCTCCCGCAAGGACCCCGCGCCGATGGTTATCGTTTCGAAGGCGATTTCCTCGTCGGCTTTCAACCGGTGATGGTGGGACAGCGGCGGCTCGGGACGCTATTCTTGAAATCAGACCTTGGCGCACTGTTTGACTGGTTGCGCCTGTTCGGCGCGATTGCCGCCGCGGTCATTGCGGCGAGCGTCCTGCTCGCCTATCTCATATCACGCAATCTGCAGCGCCAGATCTCGGAACCGATACTCGCGCTCGCCCGAACCGCCGAAGCCGTGTCGCGCGGGCGCGATTATTCCGTACGGGCGGCGCCCGCGCAGGGTCATGAGCTGCGCCTGCTCACGGATGGCTTCAACCATATGCTGGAGCGCACACAGGCGCAGCTGAGCCGTCTCGACCTGCTGCAAAAAATCACCCGCGCGATCGGCGAACGACAAGACCCGGCAAGCATTTTTCAGGTCGTGCTCCAGCGCCTCGAGGATGACATGCCAATCGAGTTCGGCTGCGTCTGCCTGCATGAGGCGCAAGACGACTATTTGCTCGCCCGCACGATCGGCGCGCGCAGCATACCTGCGGCGGCGTCTATTGGAATCGCCGAACACGCGCACATTCCCATTGACGACAATGGGATCTCCAAGTGCCTGCGCGGACAACTCGTGTACGAGCCCGATGTGCGGGAGGTGCCCTTTGCCCTTCCGCAGCGCCTTGCCGCGGCCGGCTTCCGCTCGCTTGTGATTGCGCCTCTATTGATGGAAAGCGATGTATTCGGAATGCTCATCGCCGCACGCCGCAAGGCCGATGCCTTTACCAGCGGCGATTGCGAGTTTTTACGCCAAGTAAGCGAACATGTCGCGCTCGCTACGCATCAGGCGCAGCTCAATAGCGCGCTCCAGCGCGCCTATGATGATCTGCGTCAAAGCCAGCAGGCGGCGCTGCAGCAAGAGCGCCTGCGCGCCCTGGGACAGATGGCCAGCGGCATCGCCCACGACATCAACAATGCGATCTCACCGGTCGCCCTGTACACCGAATCGTTGCTCGAACGCGAACCGAATTTGAGCGAACGCACCCGCTCGTATCTCATGACGATTCAACGCGCGATCGAGGACGTAGCGGAGACCGTGGCGCGGATGCGCGAATTCTATCGACCGCGCGAGCCGCAGATCGCGCTTGGGCGTATTCACGTCAATCGCGCCGTGCAGCAGATCGTCGAACTCACACGCGCGCGTTGGAGCGATGTTGCGCAACAGCGCGGCATCATGATCGAGCTGCGCACCGAGCTTGCCGACGACCTGCCCGAACTCATTGGCGCCGAGAGCGAAATCCGCGATGCACTGACGAACCTCATTTTCAATGCCGTGGACGCGATGCCGAACGGCGGAGTTCTCACGTTACGCACTTACCTGGTGGGGACCCAGCGCGTGTGCCTGGAGGTGAGCGATACGGGCCTCGGCATGGATGAAGAAACCCGACGCCGCTGCCTGGAGCCGTTCTATACCACCAAAGGCGAACGAGGCACCGGCCTCGGGCTGGCGATGGTCTATGGGATGGTCCAGCGCCATAGTGCGGAACTGGAGATCGAGAGTGAACCGGGCAAGGGCACGACGATGAGACTGCTTTTTACGCTCCCTATGCCGGACACGGCGGCGTCGGGCGTGGCGCCGGTGCTCGCGCCGACGCAATTCCCATTGCGGATCCTGCTGGTGGATGACGATCCGATTCTGCTTCAATCGCTTCGCGACACGCTGGAGGGCGACGGACACTCGATCACGGCGGCAGGCGGAGGCCAAGCGGGTATCGATGCTTTCACCGCCGCCGTCTCGGGCGGGACGCCGTTCGATGTCGTGGTGACGGATCTGGGCATGCCCTACGTCGATGGACGCAAAGTCGCCGCCGCCGTGCGCGCAGCGTCGCCGATGGTCCCCATCGTGATGCTCACGGGCTGGGGCCAGCGCCTCGTCGCCGATGACGAGGTGCCGCCGCATGTCGATCGCGTGCTGAACAAGCCGCCGCGTTTGGCCGAGCTGCGTGCAATACTCGCGGAATTGGCGGCATGAGCGGCCCGGTACAGGCGTCGATTCTAATCGTCGATGACGAGGCCGCGCACTTGAAGGCCTTATGCGACACGCTTTCCATCGAAGGTTACACGACCACCGGCACGCCGTCGGCGCGTTCCGCGCTCGACATGCTGCGGGCACAGCCTTTTGACGTGCTGCTCACGGACCTGATAATGCCCGAAATGACCGGCATCGCGCTGCTCAATGCCGCACGCGAGCTGTCACCCGATATCGCCTGCATCGTCATGACCGGTCATGGCACGATCGATTCGGCCGTGGAGGCGATGAAGGGCGGCGCGATCGATTATGTGCTGAAACCCATCAAGCTGAACGCCTTGATGCAAGTGATCGCGCGCGGATTGCAAATACGCGACCTCCATCGGGTCATCGATCAGCGAACGCGCGAGCTTGAACAGGCGAACAAGGATCTCGAAGCGTTCTCCTATTCGATCTCCCACGACCTGCGCGCGCCGTTGCGGGTTGTTGATGCATTCTGCAAGATGTTCCTGGAGGACTACGGCGAAACGATTCCGGCGGAGGGGCGCCGAATGCTGGATCGGGCCCGCGAGGGCTCGCAGCGGATGTCGCAGCTCATCGACGATCTCCTGGCCTTCGCGCGATTCGGCAGCAAACCGCTCCAAACGGGCGCCGTCGACATGCGCAGCCTCTCCACCCGGGTCGCGTCCGCCGTGCGTGCCCAGGCGCAGGCTGCCGACCCCGCCAGCGCTCAAGCCGTGACGGTCGAGATCGGAGAATTGCCGGCCTGCATCGGCGACAACTCGCTCCTCGAGCAGGTTCTCGCCAACCTGCTGTCGAACGCCTTCAAGTTCACCCGGGGATCTTCGCAGCCGCGGGTGGAGGTGAGCGCGGCGAGCGAGGGTTCCGACAACATCTATGTGGTCCGCGACAATGGCGTGGGATTCGATGCCACCTATGCGCACAAACTGTTCGGCGTGTTTCAGCGTTTGCATTCCGCAACGGAATTCGAGGGAACCGGGATCGGACTTTCCATCGTGAAACGCATCGTTCAGCGCCATGGCGGACGTGTGTGGGCCGAATCGACGCCGGGCAAAGGCGCAGCCTTCTACTTCAGTCTGCCGGCCGCCGATTCCCAGGCCGCCCGCTAGGGTGTAGACCCACCCGCGTCATCTGAGCCAGCGGCCGAAGAAGCTGAAAGTGCGGTCCCAGGCCTGCTGCGACCAGACGGGGTCGTCAGTGGCAAGCGTACCCGGGCGCGGTGGCGCAGGCAACCCAGCTTCGCGCTGCCTGCTACTTTCGACTATCCCATGGCGCCTGGATATAGTGACGACATGGAATCCTGGATATCCGCACTGGCACAACACGGTTACTCGATTCTGTTCGCCGCCGTGTTTTTGGAGGCCGTGGGATTGCCCGTACCCGCGGCGCTTGCCCTCCTGATCGCGGGTGCGGGGGCAGCGGCTGGTTCCCTCCGAGTGTCGTATGCGCTAGGCGGAGCTCTGCTGGCGATTTTTACGGGCGACACGCTGATGTTCCTGCTCGGCCGCTACACCGGATGGTGGCTGCTCGGAATCCTGTGCCGAATTTCGCTGAATCCGGAATCGTGCATTCTGCGCTCGGCGGATTCTTTCTACCGCCGTGGTCGGGCGTTGCTCGTGATTGCAAAGTTCATTCCTGGGATCAACACCATGGCGCCGCCGCTCGCGGGAAGCATGAATATGCGCTTTATGCCATTTCTCCGGTTGGATCTGGCCGGTGCGGTGCTTTACGCCGGAGTGTATTTTTGGGCCGGCTTCATTTTCAGCGATGCGCTGGTCGCGGTCACGCGAGGCTACCAAGCGTTCGGCCGGGTCATGGGATGGGCTGTGATGGCGCTGGTAGCCGGATACGTGGGCTTCCGGGTTTGGCGATGGATCAAATCGCGTTCGCTGCGAGCGGTTCCACTGGCGGTTCCGTCCGAAGTGGCCCGCGAAATGTCGATTGGCTCGTGCGTCGTTTACGATGCCCGAAGCCACGGCTATTTTGACGCCAAAGCGATGCGCATCAGGGGATCAAAAAGACTGGACCCTAACGCGCTCAACCAGTTCGACGAAAAATTCGCGGACGGATCTCAAGTTTACCTGTACTGCACCTGCGCGCGTGAAGCGACGAGCACCCGGGTGGCTCGAGAACTTCGCAACAGGCTTGATGAAAGTCGGGTGCGGATCGCCGTCATCAGAGGCGGTCTGCGGGCCTGGAAGAAGGCGGGGTTACCGCTCGAAGCGGTCCCATCCGACGACATCACGGCACTTCCGCTATTCGAGTAGCGAGGGCAGGAAATCGGCCTGGCGATCTCGAGGGCGTAGCGTAAGGGCCGCCGGCGCACGGTCCGTGGCAGGTTGGAGTCGAGCGGCCGGATGCGGATCGCGAAGCCACGATGTTGCTCGATCTGAAACACGGCGCGCTCGCGACGAGTGGCGACTCTCGTCGTTACTTGCTAAAAGACGGCATACGGTACGGTCATATTCTACATCCCGGCACAGGATGGCCGGTGCCCGGCTCGCCGCGTTCAGTCACCGTTGCCGCCAGCAGCTGCACGGAAGCAGGATTGTTATCGACAGTGGCATTGCTGCACGGCATCGGGGCGCGAGCGTTCTTGGAGGAACAAGGCGTACGCTACTGGCTCGTGCAATGACAATCCGGATTCGCCCGGTCGCTCAAAATCCGCGTGTCGCACTAGCCGAGGCGCCTGAGCAGGGCCATCGCTGCCGCCGGATTGCGCACCTTGTAGCCGCTGATTACATAGATGTAGACGTCGCGGACTTTGCCGTCTGCCATTCGGGGTTCCACGCAGTCGAGCCCATCCACCGCTGCCCCTGACGCCCAAGCTCGTGCCCGCGCGGCCCATCGATCAAGCGCAGCGTCGGAATAACCCAATTCCGCGGACTCCCGCGTTCCCATGATGCGGGCGTAGACGAAAGGCGCGGTCGGATCCGCGATTTGCGGATAAGCGGAGTCGCCGGCGATCGCGACGGCGACTCCATGCTCCCGCGCCAGCGCGATGAAATCGGGGGAGCGGAAGCTGCCGTGCCGAACTTCGACGACGTGACGCAGCGCGCGGCCTTCCACTTCCTTCGGCAGAAGCTTCAGAAAAGCTTCGAAGTCGGTAGGGTCGAATTCCTTGGTGGGCATGAGTTGCCAATTGATTGGACCGAGTTTGTCCTTCAGTTCCATGACCCCGCCCGCGAAGAACCGCGCGATGCTGCGGCCGGCATCGGCGAGCACCGTGCGATTCGTGGCGAAGCGCGGCGCCTTCAAGGAGAAGACGAAACCATCCGGCGTTTCGTCACGCCATTTGGCGAAGGTCTCCGGCTTCTGGGAGCCGTAAAAAGTGCCGTTGATCTCGATCGATGTCAAATGACGGCTGGCATATTCGAGCTCACGCTTCTGCACCAAATTGCCGGGGTAGAACGTTCCCCGCCACGGTTCATAGGTCCAGCCGCCGACGCCGATCCGAATCGCGCCCGTGCCCGTTATTCCGCCCATCTGCTTGCCTTTCGTCCCGAGCTAGCGGTGGAGCATAACAATTTCCCTTGGGGAGGACATCGACGGACTGCCAAAGAGTTGCGTGATCACACCGGACGGGCGAGGACGATGAGCGCGAGTCCTGTCAGGAAACTCGCGAACATCGCCGCCAGCAAGGCCGAGGTGCCGGGCGGCGCCGTGCGGAATTCCTTCCAAATGAACACGCCCCAAAATGCCGCGATCATCGTGGCGCCCTGGCCGAGCCCATAGGAGATCGCGAAGCCGGCGCGCCCCGAGGCAATCAGGTTGAAGGACATACCCACTCCCCAGATCACGCCGCCCACCACGCCGGCCAGGTGCGTGCCGGGGCTCCCAGCAAAGTAGTCGCGGAAGCCGACCGGAGCACCGACGAACGGTTTTTTCATCGCGAACGTATTCCAGACGAAGTTGCTCAGCAAGATGCCGGCGGCGAGCACGAAAACCGCCGCGTAAGGCCCCATCTTGCCGTTCACCGGGTCGGCCAGATCCGTGTACATGGCCGCCGCAACGAATCGATAGAACATCCCCATGAACACACCGCACGCCACCGAAATCAGCAAGCCCCTGGCGCTGCCCTTGCCCTTGCTTTCCAAGCCTGGCGCCGCGGCCGGCAACCGGCGATATGCCATCGCGTCCAAGACTATCGCCAGGATCACCAGTACCACGCCCCCCGCAAGGAGGGCAACGTTGCCTACCGGGGCGGCGCGGTAATTGACGATCACGCCGATGATGAGGGCGAGTCCGATTCCGACCGGATAGGCTACCGCCATGCCGGCGATCTCGATCGCGGCGACCAGCAGAATGTTCGCGAGATTGAAGATCGCGCCGCCAATCAATGCCGACATGATGGAGGCGCCCGAGGCTTGCGCCAGGTCGGCGAGGAACGGGCGGCCTTCGACGCCGCTGCTGCCCAGCGTCAAGCCAAGGATCAGCGTCAACAGCAGGACTCCCAGGGTGTAGTCCCAGTAGAACAGCTCGAACCGCCAGTCGGGGCGTGTCAGCTTCCGGGCATTTGCCCACGAACCCCAACCAAGCATTGTGACCACACAGAATGCGACGGCCAACGGATAACTATGCACGACAAACATGGCATCAATCCGTTTGCCCGATGCGGCGCCCAGCCCATTCCGTCTCGAAGTCGGCACGCCGCGCGAACGATTTTTGGGTTCCAATCCGGGTGGTCGACAGGGCGGCGTAGAGATTCGCGCGTGCCAAGGCTTCCTGCTCCGGCAGGCCTTCGGCCAGAAATACGGCCAGGCTGCCGATAAACGCATCCCCCGCGCCCGTCGTATCGGTCGCTGTGACCGAAAAGGGCGGCCCGTGCGTGTGCCTGGCGGCATCGGCCAGCAACGAACCGCGCGCGCCCAAGGTGATGACGACCCGCCGAAACCCCATGCCGAGCAGCGCTGACGCACACGCCGCCGCCTCTGCTACCGAGCGCACCGGCAGTCCAGTGAGCAACTCGGCCTCGGTCTCGTTCGGAATGAAATAGTCCGCACCCGCGAGCTCGGCCAGGTTGGCCGGGACAGCCGGCGCAGGATTGACGATGCAGCGGATATTGTGCGCGCGGGCAAACCGAATGGTGTGATAGATCGTTTCGAGCGGGATCTCGAACTGCAGAATGATCGCATCCACACGCTCGAGATCCGGCGCGGCCGCGTCGACATCGGCCGGCGTCAGCCTGTCGTTGGCACCCTTGACGACGATAATCCGGTTCTGGCCGTTGGGTTCGACGAAGATCGGTGCAACGCCGGTCGGTGCGCCTTCGACGATGTGCACATGCGTGGTGTCGATGCCGAAGGAGGTGAAATTATCGATCGTCGCCTGCCCAAACAGGTCGTCGCCGACCTTGGCCACCATCATCACTTCCGCGCCGCAGAGCCGCGCGGCAACCGCCTGATTCGCGCCCTTTCCGCCGAAGCCCAGATCGAAGCCCTTGCCGAACAAAGTCTCACCGGGGCGCGGGAAGGCATCCGTGAACGTCGTGAGGTCCGTGACGGCGCTGCCGACCACGGCAATACGGGGTGAGCCAGTCAGTGCAATGCCCATGCACCTATGCTAGCAGTTCGACACCGGGAGCGCTCGAGCTACGAGGGGTCGCGACCTGGCGCGCAGGCTACTGCAGTGCCAGGCCGTGTGGGGGCTGGACCATGTGCTGGACGTGCGAGGTGGGCGCTTTCACGCTCGCAACTGGCCGTCCAAAAATGCCACCAGCTGAGATTTGGACAGCGCGCCAATTCTCTGAGCCGTCACCGAACCCTTGTCGAATACCATCAGGGTGGGGATGCTGCGGATGTTGAACTTTGCCGGGGTCGCCTGATTCTCATCGACATTCAGCTTGGCAATCCGAAGTTTACCCTTGTAGGCATCCGCAATTTCATCGAGCACCGGCGCGATCATCTTGCAGGGCCCGCACCATTCCGCCCAGAAATCGAGCAGCACGGGCTTGTCCGAGTTGAGGACATCCTTTTCGAAACTCGCATCGTTGGTATGAACAATATCAGGATTACTCACGGGAACGCTCCTTGGGTTCGACCAGCTCCTTTGCCCGATCTGGGGACCCAATGCCCGCGTTTCAAGCTACTTTATTGCATATGCATAGATCGGCACGGCATCGTTCCAACACCGATGCAGGAGCCACACTAATTCGATGCGAAGCCGGCGTCCTTAAAGGCAAGATCGAGCGACGCACTCGACGCATTTTTCTTGCATCCAACGTAGGGTGCCCTTCGCAAGGCGCGGTCGGCGCATCGAGTTATGCGATCACGCCCGGGGGCCTGTATTCGAACCAGCAGGGCTCGTCGATCACCTTCATCAGCGCGACGTTGACGATCAGTCCATTGGCGCTGAACGGGTCGATTGCGGGTAGTTCGACCCGGATTCCAGCGCGGCCGCTTTGAGCTTGATGATCGTAGCGCGCAAATCGGCGCGATCAGACGACTGCACCTAATTCGCCTCGGCGCGCCGCCGTCGCTGTGCGATCGAGTATAGAATCAACCCCGCGGCGAGAAACCCGAAGGATCCGACGAAGACCTGGATAAAGAAGCCCGTCTTGTCCGTCGAATCCTCGGGCGGAATCAACGCGAGAATGATGGAGACGGCGGTCGTAAGGAACCCCAGCCCATTCCAGAACAAGCTGCCTGCGAATCCTCCGGGGACCGGAATCGCTCCCGGTTGGCGCGCAATCATTACGCGCAGCTTGAGGGCCGACGCAAACATATAGAGATAGGGAATGAAGTAGACGATCAGGGTGGCGTTGACAAGCTTCAGATACGCACCCTTGACCGTGTCTCCCTGCGTGGCTGCGAGGATAAAGAGGCCCGACAGGGTTGCCTGGACCAGCAGCGCCACATGGGGTGTCTTCCATCGGGGATGCGTCTTTCCGAAGGCGGGGGGGAGGTAGCGGTCCAAGCCCCCGACGAACAGCAGGCGCGCCGAGCCGATTAGCCACGCGCCAATGCCGCCGAGCCCGGCGAGCGTCATGAGCAGAGCGACCGGCGACCCCAGCCAGCCGAGTCCCTGGCGGGCGCCGGCCGTCGTGATTGCCTGGTTCACTCCCGAGATGATCGAGGTCTCCCCAGGCGGCAGCGCCCACATGAGGCAGAGCGTGCCGACCAGGTAGCACGCTGCGATTGTCAGGCCCGAGATGACGATGGCGCGCGGAAACGTCTTGCGCGGCTCGACGACTTCGCCGGCCAGCATCGGAGCGAGTTCCAGCCCCGCAAAGCCAAAACAGAGGTTTGCAAAAAAGAGCATGGTCGACAGCTGGCCGAACGATGGGATGATCGAGCGGACTGTGATCGGCGTGGCCGAACCGCCGTGGAGCAATGCCATGAGCCCCACCACGGCGAGCGCAACCGAGGGCAGCCAGCTCGAGATCCCACCGATGTTTTGCACCCAGCGCCCGCTTTTCAAGCCGATGATGTTGAAGAAAAGCGCGATGGCGAGCAACACGAGCGATGCGCCAGCCGTGTAGGCGGCGCTCTGCTCAAGGTGCGCAAATTGCATGCCGAAGATGTAGAGGGCGAAGACGACAGCCGAAAGCGTCAGGGTGGGAAAGTAGAGGATATTCGCTGCCCAATAGAGCCAGCCGGCGAGAAACCCCTGGCGGGGTCCGAATGCTGTTGAGGTCCAAACGTACAAGCCACCCTCCTCGGGGATCGCCGAGGCGAGTGCGATGACCGCAAAACCTTGTGGCACAAAGAAGACCAACGCCGCCAGAACCCAGAGGAACAGCGATGAAGGCCCGTTCGCCGCCGCCAGCGCCACCCAGCGCATGCCCACGATGGCGCTGACGTTGAAAAGAACGATGTCGCGGGTTTTCAGCGTGCGTTCGACAGCCATGCCATTACACCTCCAATCGATCCGCGGGGCGGGCCACCAGCGCATACAATACCGGCATGAGGAAGATGCTGATCAGCAGCCGCGTAAACAGGCCGCTGACGATGACCAGTGCGAAGGAAAACCCCGCGCTGCGCGAGGACGTTTTCGCGCGCCACGGACAGGGCCGCCCGCGCCGCCTTCAAGTCCGGATTGCGCTCCAGGGATTGATCGATCAGCGCATTCAGCGCGGCAGAATGAAACAGCGTCCACCAGTCTGCAGCCAGGTCGCCGCCTTTGGCAAAGCGCTGGGCGGCCCCACCGGCCGTGTCCGCGGTGGCGACCGTGCTCGACTGCGGATGCGCCGTGTAGTCGCTGACCGGCGGGGCTGCCGGCCGCTTGAAGTTCGGGCCGACAGCACAGGCGGCCAACAGCAACAGGGTCAGCGGGGCTGCAAGGGGGCGCAGCAGGCGTGATTGTCGGGTCAGGCTCATAAGATTGGCGGAAACATGCCGTGCTGCTGTGTTACGGGGCTGCTGTGTTACCGTGTGGCTGCCGCAGCCTGTTTACGCATGGGACTCGGATTGTATGCCAAAGGTTCCTTGGCCGCCCGCGCGGGCACCCTCCCACCCCCGCTGCCCTGCCCGACCGCTGCGCAGGCTGCAGGCCGACGAAACCATGATTGGCTACGGCTTTAGACCGTAGATGTCCAACTCACCCCACAGATGGAGTGCTGCCGGGAAATACGAATTGATGGGAGGACGAGGAGCGCTGATGCGCATGGCAAGTAAATCCCTTATCATCCAATGAGTGAACGTATCTATTCACCTGGACAGTTTTCATCATGACCTCTTTTGACAATCGTCGCCCGCTTGCGGAGCTTTTGGGTGACAATTTATCTTACAGGTTACTTGGATGGTTACGTCGGCGTGCCACCCGGAAAGACGATTTTCAGAAGATCGTCGTGCCGATCGACGATGTGTGCGGGATGAGGGTAATATCAACGGGGCGTTTCGAGCTGACGCAGATCGACGCGGTCAGAACCCTAATCACTTCTCCAAATGGGGTAGCGGGAAAACCCATTAACCGGCGCGGAACGTTCATTGACGTGGGCGCCAACATCGGACTCTACACGATTGCACTCGCGAACTTTTTCGACAATACCATTGCATTCGAAGCAAGCCCGCTCACGTTTAAGATCCTGGAAATTAATTTAGCATTGAGCAGGACGCCCAAGGCTCAATGTTTCTGCTTGGGCATTTCCGATCAAGCGCGGCAGGCCACCCTTTTTACACCCGCCAACGGCAATCTGGGGTGGGCATCCGTCAGCCCTGAGCGCCACCCTCCAGGCACTGCAGGTCACGAAGTAACGGTAAATCTTGATACTTTGGACAATCTATCTAAAACACTCGGATTTAATCATTCTCCTGTTTCTCTAATAAAAATAGATGTCGAAGGGCATGAAGCGGAAGTTCTGCAGGGGAGTATCGAAATACTGAAGCAGCACGGGCCGGTCGTAGTTTTTGAAGTGCTTACCGAAGAGGCCGGAAAGAATTGCACCAGAATACTGAGAGACTGTGGATATTCACGTTTCTATAGATTCCGGCGCAGTCTGAGCTCAACGCGTGGCCTGAAAGGCAATATCCAAGGCCTTCTGCACGGATTGCCAATCACTTTTGATGAGATCGACATATCAAAACTCGAACACGCCCCATTGGTATGCGCAGTGAAATCGTCTTAGGCGATTATCTGCAACAAGCGCGAGGCCGGCGAATTCCGATTGTTGGCGCCTCAGGTGATGCGATCGGGACCCCGTACGCCGAGCCAGCATGAGGGCGTTACGTCACCAGTCCTCTTGATACCGAGGCTCACCAGTAGATTTCGCAGCTGGCCGCATCATGCGGCGGGCAACATGATCAACCGGCTTGTCCATCGACGGCAGACGGGCCCTTTGGGGACTGGCCGTTGATGCTGCGTAGATACTTTGCGAGGGCCTCGACTTGTTCGGCCGGCAATGGTGCGCCGAAGGCGCTGCGCATCTTGTTGATTTCGACGGTCCATTCATCCTGAGTGAGCGGGGGTTGACGCAGCACCATGCCTGCCGAGTGGCAGATCAGGCAGTAGGCATTGGCGATGACCGAGCCGTTACCCGGCGGGAACGAGATCTGGCTCGCGGGCAGGTCAACACTGACCTTGGTCCACTTTTGGATGGGTCCCTTGGCCCCCTCCTTCGCCGCGGGCTCGGAATTGACGGTGCGCGGCCACGCCAGACCGGCGGCAAGCACGATCCCCAGCAAGACGGGGACCGCCGAGATCAGAACAAAGTTACGCAGGCTCGTATTCATGATGTTCCCCTTCAATCATCAGGCCGCTTGCACGGACACCGACTCGATCACGTTTCGCATGAAGCCCGCGCCGTTCCAGTTGGCCTGATCAGGTTGGGCACTGCCCGCCGAATTCACCGCCTTGATCATCAACTTACGCGAACCCGGGGACGAAAGGCGCAACGGCACTTCCCACCGTCGGAAACTGTATTTGCCATGATCCGACCCAAGCCGCGCTTCCTGCCAGCGGTCGCCTGAATCGGCAGAGAACAATACTTTCGCGAGCCCGGCGTCACCGCCGAAGGCGATGCCCCGCACGATCGTGGTTTGTCCCAGTTTCAGGACCGCACCGTCTTGGACGTTGGTGAAGAACGAGCGAGGCAGCATCCGATTGATGGGTACCATCTTCACGTCCTTCTGACCCGGCACGATGTTGGCGAATGGCGTGTCGGGAATCAGGTACGCCTTCGTCGTCCAGAAGTTGTCATCGGGTTTGTCCAGCACCTCGATATCGTTGAGCATCTTGACCCAGTAGGTGGCATACCAGCCGGGCACCACCAATCGCAATGGGAAGCCATTCAAGAGCGGCAACGGCGCTCCGTTCATCGCGTAGGCGATCATGACTTCGCCGTCGCGCGCATGATCAATGTCGAGCGATTTTATAAAGTCGGGCGTTTGCGGGACCACGCCGGTATCGAGTCCGTTGAAGCGCACTTGCAGCGCCCCAGCCTTGACGCCCGCACGATCGAGCACGTCCTTCAAACGCACGCCCCTCCAGAGGGCATTTCCCATGGCACCGTTGGCCCATTCTCCTCCCGGCACTCGCGGATTGAAAAAGCCGCGTGAATTACCTGAGCACTGATTGACGGCAGCAATTTCGAACGGCTTGAAGTCGCGGACCAGTTCATCGAGCGTCAACTGGATCGGCTGCCCTACGTGTCCGCGAATGTTGAGCCGGAAGGTAGCCGGATCGACCTCGGTGGGGATGTTCGCGAGGTGCCAGCGCACGTAGAAGCGATCATTGGGCGTAAATACGCCGTGATCAAAGACTTCGAACGGCGTTTCAAGCAACGGCGGGCGAGTGCGCTGCAACAGCATGGCGCCCTTCTGCGGAAAGTTCGTGACCAGGTCGCGCCGGCCATTGACGAAGGGAAGCTCGCGGGTGGCTGCCATGGCAGCCCATGCCGATGTGCCGAACAGTCCCATCAAACCAGCCCCGCCTACACGACCGAGAAATCCCCGGCGTGACAGCAGCGAGCGTGGCAAATTAGATCGTGGCATGAGATGTCCTCCAGTGTTCCTTTCGTTCGCAATCCGGATTGGCTCGGCAGGAAAACAAATTAAACTTGAAAGATATAGACCACAAATACATTGTTAGTATCTCTGCGTTATTATTGTGATCTATGAACCTGCGGCATCTTTCGGTCTTTCACGGCATTGCCAAGGCTGGCAGCGTCAATGCCGCAGCGCGGCTTTTGCATACGTCGCAACCGGCCGTATCGCGTGAATTGCGCACCCTCGAGGAGCGTCTTGGCGTTTTGCTGTACGATCGCCTGCCGCGATGCGCGGACGGGTCATCGCGCTATTCCTCGCCATCGCAGTGGGTGCAACTCCCATCGGCGCGCCGTTCGTCGGCTGGGTGGCGGATGCGTTGGGCCCGCGGTGGGCGCTCGGCGTCGGAGCCGCCTCGGGATTCGGTGCGGTGATCGTCGCGATTCATTATTTCGCCAAGCATCGGGGCCTGCGCGTCAGGGTCAATGACAGCCGGCTGGATTTCAGCCTGCGATAGAGCGCGAGGCCGGCGACAACTGGCAGGACCGGACCTGAGGACCGACCGATGAATTGCCGGCGTCCGCCTCTACCCCGAATTGCCGGCGTTTAAAATTGGCGTCCCCACGGGTACACCAACTTAACCCCCGCAAATATCGCGGCGGCCAACGCATTCGCGATTCGACTTAATGAACTAGAGAGTAGACGAGTGATGCGTGATGCGCTAGCATCTGATGCATGAGAACGACGCTCGACATTGCTGACGATGTGCTACAGGCCGCCAAGGAGCGGGCTAAGCGCGAACGGAAGACCATCGGCGAGATGATCTCCGAGTTAGCTCGGCGCGCGCTGACGACTCCGCAAGAGCCGCCGTCCGTGAAGGAACCCAAGGCAGTTTATGGACTTAGGCCGTTCGCGCGACGTGGCGGTATCGTCACCAATGAGTTGATCGACAAGCTTCGTGACGAAGATGCGTACTAGCGGCGCTCACCCTGGCTGGCCGCGTGCGCTTCATGCCGCCACAAGTGGGCTTGAGATCTGCGGACTTTAGCAAGTGCGCGCACTGTTGGACGTCAATGTGCTGATCGCGTTGCTGGACTCCGATCATGCATCCCACGATTCAGCGATTAGTTGGTTCTCGAAGCATGCGCGGGAGGGTTGGGCATCATGTCCAATCACGCAAAACGGTTGTGTCCGTATCATGTCGCATCCGGGCTATCCAAACGCGTTACCGGTTCAAGCTGTCATTGAGCATCTAGCCGAGGCCTGCCACCAAGATATCCATGAATTCTGGCCGGATGAAGTCAGTCTGTTGGATTCGGATGTCGTGGACTCGACCCGAATTCATGGACCGCGGCAACTGACCGACATATACCTGCTTGCTCTCG
>WNFR01000344.1_pt1 | contig 77590 bp, 66 predicted proteins | sample 5400221 | NCBI WGS metagenome assembly WNFR01 (sample SAMN13153357, study PRJNA577476) | soil metagenome | isolation source: 40 cm soil under Madrone tree | place: USA:California | collected 2016-06-14
TCGAACTGAAATTCAGCTACCCCGTTTTCGTGAAACCCGCCACGCTCGGCTCTTCCGTCGGCATGACCAAAGTCCACTCGCGCGAGGAATTGGCGCCTGCGCTGAATCTAGCCTCCGAGTTCGCCATGAAAATTCTCGTGGAGGAGTCCGTTATCGCCCGTGAAATCGAAGTCTCCGTCCTCGGCAATCACAATCCGCAGGCGTCCGTCCCCGGAGAAATCGTCCCTCACCGTGAATTTTACGACTACACCGCAAAGTATTTAGAAGAAGGCACGCAGCTCCTGATTCCCGCCGAACTCAAGCCCGCGCAGGCAAAGAAAATCCAGAACTACGCGGTCGACGCGTTTCGGGCGCTCGAACTCAGCGGCATGGCCCGCGTGGATTTTTTTCTCGAGAAAAAAGGCGGCAAGATCTATCTCAACGAAGTGAACACCATCCCCGGTTTCACTTCCATCAGCATGTACCCAAAGCTCTGGGAAGCCAGCGGCATTCCCTTCCGTGAATTGATCGACAAACTAATCGCCCTGGCCCTCGAACAGCACGCCGAAAAAGCCCGCACCAAGTACCAGATCGAGCTCCCCGCCGGCTCCGCTGGCGCCCTCGACGCTTAATTCTGTATTCGGCCGGTCTCCGGTTTCCCGTCTATACATCCACTGGCATCATGCTACTCGCCGCAATGCTGAAACCAGGTAATTCTCGTATTCAGCCAGGTCGAATCTAGGGGGCCTTTGTCGTACCTGTCCCACTGTCAACTACGTTGGCGCTGGTTGTGTTGAAAAGATTGTAATAAATATGCGTTCCGTCGACGGTCGAGTTCCAGACGTCGACACCGTAATTCGTGCCTGTGATGGAGTTTCCTGAAATGAGCGTGTTTTGCATTGTTCCGGTATCGTTTTCCAGCCGGAATCCCAATGAGTTTGGCGTCCCGTCTCCGACCAAGACATTCCCGCTGTAGGAGTTGTTCGAACACACTGCGCCACTCGCTTGACACTGTTGGAAAATTGCGCCCGAACCCTGCCCCTTGGGGAAAACAAAAACGTTACCCGAGACAGTATTGTTGCTGACGATGCTGTTGGTTACTCCTGCCGTGGTCAAGATCACACCCCAGCCCGCGGCTGCCAGAGCATTTCCACCTCCCCAGCCGTTGATCGTATTGCCGGTAAAGCTGATCCCATTCGATTGGTTTATCGCCACTGCAGCCGTATCGACAGAAGTCCAAGCCTGCCCAATCGTGGCGGAATTACCGACCACGGAGGTATTGGAGGAGGAAACTATCTCGTACGCTGCAATCATCGCCGTAAAGCTATTGGCATCAAATGTGTTGCCGGTTATAGACGATCCGGAGACACTGAATGAGTATCCCCCACTTCCACCGTTCTTGGTCAGCCTGCAGGTGTTGTTGCCGACAATGACCCGGCCAGGCGTCAGCCCGCCGAATGGCCCGATTTCGACGCAAAAGTTGTTTCCAGCCAGGATGGTATTGTTCACGACCTTTGTGCCACTCACGGATTCCGAGGCGACCGTAGAATGGAAGCCAATGGCATGTGCCCCAGGAGCACCATGAGATTCATCCACGTAGTTCCCGTCGACAGTTGTGTCGATTGTGTTTTTCTCCCCAAATATTCCGTCCGGGCCTCCGATCCCCGCCGTGATTCGATTGTTTCGAACAATGGCGTTGGATGTGCCGACCAGATAGATTGAGCCATTCCCTGCCTCAAAGCCCGATATGGTATTCCCTTCAATGTTGGGGTTGCTTGCGCCGTCGACGAAGATAGCCTGTGCGCCAGAGTTACCTCCGGGAGAAAAGCCGCAATTCTCCACGAACTCTGTCGTACCTAAGAGCTTTACCATCCAAAATCCGGCGCCGCCCGCCGTTAACGTCGCATGATTTTGGCACGTTAATTCAACACCAGTCCCTGTCAAGGTCAGGCCGGTAGTGAGAGTTTGATTGGAAGAAATGATGACAGACGTGTTACCAGAGCTGTTCGCTGCCGCTATCGCCGATTGCAGCGAGTAAGTATCTCCATCGACATGCAGCACCTTATGTGAACTTGAACGGTTGCAGGCGTCACCATCGTCACACGTTTGTGCATGCACTTCTACTGCGAATCCTGAAAACAAACCTGCGAGTATCACCAAACATGCCTTTGTTACGATAAGGCGAACGACAGGACTGCCCTGGGAAACCGTTGGTGTCGCAGTCGATTGCTTTGAAGTAGCGGGAATCAGGCCGAGATTGGAAGCGAAGAAAGCGAGTAAATACTGGATTAGGGGTATAAGCACCCTTCAAATTTTACGCGCCGTCATAATTCGCGTCAAATTGGAGTTCCAACCAACAGATCGAATCGAAGTGTCGAACAGCAGTCATAACTGATGGAATCCGGCAGGAGTGAGAAGTCTTTGAATAATTGTTAGTCCACAAATGGAACGATTGGCATAGTCCGGCGGAGGCTGAGAACTATGGCGCACTCCCCACGGCCCGGAACGTAGCCGCCACCACACTCCGCTTCCTTTTACGCAGACGCACGGAGTCTGTTAGGATTTTACCGTTGCTGCGCGGGTGTAGCGATGGCACCGCGACAACGGCAACTTTGATTCCGACGCTCGCGGGGCAGGAGACTACTGAATGTCACTTACAGATCCACCTGCCGATAAACCAGATAAATCCCGAGCCATGGCCTTCACCATCGCGGCGCTTGCGCTGGTCGCGATTGTGGCGCTGTGGTACACGTTCCGCTACTACCCGGAAAAGCGGGCCGCGGAGCGTTTCTTTGACGCGCTCGTCGCGGACGACACCGCGAAGGCCTATCAACTTTGGAAGCCCGGTTTGAGCTACTCGATGAAGGATTTTTTCGCCGACTGGGGACCCCAGGGCTACTACGGCCCGGTAAAGAGCTACAAGGTTATCCATGCCAAAGCACCCAGCGGCTCGAACGCCGTTGCGGTCTCGGTGGAGATTAGTCCCTACTCGCCCATGCCGGACATTTCCGACACGGAAAAGAGCCGCAAGACGAGAGTGGTCGAAGTTTGGGTTTTAACGTCGGACAAATCGTTCAGCTTCCCGGTTCCCGGGTCCTAGCCATTTCCGCAAAAAGTACGTCCGCTGCGGCTACCGGCGGATGTCGTCGAGCGCGTGAAGAAGCTCCTGCGGGCTGACGCTAGCGGTCCCGAGTTTGCCGACGACGACGCCGGCGGCGGTGTTGGCAAGCATGGCAGCGTCGGCGAGCGGCGCCCCAGCTGCGACCGCAAGCGCCAGAACGCTGAGAACGGTGTCCCCGGCCCCGGTGACATCGAAGACCTGCCGACCCGTTGCCCCGCGCTCGATTCCCGGCTGGCCCACGCGCGCGTAGGTCACTTCAAAACTCGTCGCCGGAACGTGCAGATGGCGGGGCGAAGATTCCTCAAATACGCTCATCCCTTTTTCACCGCGCGTGATCACCACCGCGCTGCAACCGAAATGCGCGAGCAGCGCGCGGCCGGCTTCTTCCACGGATTTCTCGTCGGCGACCGACCGCGTGACATAGAATCCCGCTTCCTTGGCATTGCAAACGATGGCCCGCGCGCCGCGATACGCGTATAGCCTGGATGTTTTCGGCTTTACGAAGACTGGAACGTGCAATTGGTGCGCCGCGCTCAGAACCCGGTCGGCGAAATCGTCGGTGATCAAGCCTTTGTCGTAGTCGGAAAGCACCAACGCATCAAGTTTCTTAAGCGCTGTAAATAACAAGCGTAGAAGTTTTTCCTGCGTTTCGCTGCGCAGCGGCTCGCGGCGCTCGTGATCGACGCGAACCACCTGCTGGTGCCGCGCGATAATCCGCGTTTTCACAGTGGTGACTCGTTTCGAATCGGCGATGATGCCTTTGTCCTCGACGCTTGCGGCGCGAAAGCATTTTTGCAAGGCCCGCCCGGGCTCGTCATTGCCGATAACCCCGAACGCTTCCACGTGCGCGCCCAGCGTAGCGATATTTGCGGCCACGTTCCCCGCCCCGCCCAAGCACTCGCCCTGCTCGACGAAATCCACGACGGGAACGGCCGCTTCCGGCGAGAGCCGCGAGGCCGTGCCCCAAAGGTAGCGATCCAGCATGAGATCGCCGAGCACGCCGATGCGCTTGCCGCGCAGGCGCGGGATCCATCGTTTCACCCGGGGAACGGCATCGGCAATGTTGGTGGACATTCGCTCTCTTTGATTTCTCTGTTTCTCGATTGTCTATTCCTGAGCGATCTTCGCTTCTTCCGGCAGCATGTCCGGAATTTCATCGCGCACAAGATAGACGCGGCGGCACGAACTGCACTTCAGGCCCGAGCCGTCGCTTAGCAGGTCCACCCGCGTCTTGCAAACCGGACAGACCAGAATGTCGAGAGCGTATTTCGGTATCGCCATGATTGTCTCCGCCGAAGAGGTGTCGGCTTTCGAATGCGTGAATAGGCACTCTATCAAACGCCGTCGAGCATGAGCAACTGCGCGGAGGCGGCAGAACAGCGTGGTGCGCGGGGCGGAACGCGCATTTCGCTGGAATGTGGCCATCAAAACTTTTGTGCAAGAAAAGAGACCGAGACCAAAACTGACCCTCTGACCAGTAGTTTTTGGAACGGCAAGCGCAGTAAGCTGACGGCGATCGCTGGTTTGAATCCCTGCGTGTGGAGAGCAACGTGTATTGCGACCGCTGTGGACTGAACTTCCTGCCCAAACAGTCCGTCTGCACTCGCTGCAAAAGAGTGCCGACGCGGTACTGGTTCCAATTCATGAGTTTGCTGACGATTCTTGTGGCCGTGCTTTGCAACACGTTTCTCAGCCTGTTCCTTTTGCCGCGGCTGGCATTGGCGCACCACGGACGCGTTTTGTTTCGGGGATGGTACTGGTTCAACCAGCAGGCGGCCATGTATGGCTGGGTGCCGCTAGCGATCGGCTTGCTAGCCTGGGACTATTTCGTGTGGAAAGAAGCCCGGCCGAAGGTCAAAGGCTGGTTCACGCGCAAATTGCTGACATTCTCGCTCGCCGCGGGCATAGCGCCGCTGCTGCCTTGGTGGATTCCGGCGGGCCAGCCTCCCTCTCAATTCTTCGATATGATCGGCCGGCATCAGGGCGTGCCCATCCTGCTCGCATGGGGCGTGGTGCTGGTCGTTACCATTCTTCTCTGCATTGATCCCGAATCGCGCGACTATCTCCTGGGCCACGGGAGAACCTTGAGCATTGTCAGCACGGGGATGCTGTTGCTAGTGCTGACGATGACCGTGGTCGGCTGGTCGCTGACGTACTGAACGAGTGGTTGCCGCCGCGAATTCCCTTCCTACTCCTGACGGAACCCATCATCTTTTGCTTCTTGCGCAGTGCAGCAGGCTGCTCCGATTCGACTTCCGGTCCACTGTGAATCAGGTGCCCGCGATGACGTCCTCGGAGGCATTCCAACGATGTCATCGCGGGCCTATTCCCCTTTTCACTTTCGATGGACAAGCTATACCTCCGACCCCTGCTTCGTCTGTGCAATTCTACACACCGGTTAAACCAAGAGACGCAACGGCAAGACGACTTAGGAGGAGCGGAAAAACCTACCGCAGAAGTGCAGAGAAACAACTTCGAAGAGAGAAGAAGGCGGAGGCTGTGTCACGGCCCAAATTCGTATTGACGCATTAAGGGTCGTAAGTCATAGGGTTCTACTTAAGATAGCTTTGGGGAGAAGTCTGTCAAAACGAGATAAGTCGAATCAACCTTCTCAACCAGCTTCCCGTTGGCTTCGGACTTGTCGCGAACACTCTGCCATTCGGGATCGTCACGGAAGGCCTGCCAGTTGGCGGCCGCGGCTTCTCGGCTCGGATGCGCGAGGATGTACACGAGAGTCTTGCCTTTGAGGGGTTCGTCGGTGGGCGTCCAGTACGCCACGTTTTTTATTCCATGCTTCTCGAAGAGCTTCGTGGTGTGTTCGCGAAAGCGCCGCAACAGGTCATCGAGTTTGCCCTCGTAAGGGTGATAGATACGGAGTTCGTAGACGGGTGTTGCGGGTTGTCCGGAGCCCGACTTCTCTTGACCCGAGGCAAGCCAGGCTGCTGTTGTTGGGAACAACGCTGCTGCGGGAAGCGATTGAAGCAAGGTGCGTCTTTTCATGGCAGCGATTCTACCAGAGCTTTTGCGAGATGGGGAGAATTGGGGTACGACTTCACGGAATCGCTCCAGGCACCATTCGAAAGCTCCCTTCGGCTAATCCCCAACACGAAGGGCGCTTGCATAGGTAAATAAGTATTAATTCAGCAGCCAAGAGGAGTAGGATAGAAATCAGAAGGAGCGCTACCACTAGCAGTTGCTTGACACTCAGGATACCCGCGGGCCCCTCTTCAGGAAGCCAAGTTACGGTCAGGGCCAGTTCTTCTACCGGGCGCTTGCCAGCAGCAATTGATGGTGGAGGGCGCATTCCAGCAGGCTGAGAGGCCTGTTCGGACGCGAGCGGCCGGGCCGGTGAAGTATGCACGGCTACAGCACAGACTCCAGCGAAAGGAGGATCGTTCCTCTATCGCTGGCGTTGCTGGCGATTGCTTTGGCGTGGGTGACCTCGAAATCTCTCGCTACCGCCCACCTCTCACTACCTTGGTGGGCGGATGCTCCTTCCAGCATGGCTTTCTACGGCGTGCTCTACACACTTTTTGACAGGTACCTTTGGCGGAGCGGCCTTGTGCACAGATTGGGGCTGGTTCGAATCCCGAACCTGACCGGACGCTGGCACGGTTATCTGATCACCTCGTTTGACGGACATGTGAAGCGCCACGATCTGATGATCAACATTTTCCAGAGTTGGACGCAAATCGTCGTGTACCTCACCACGCCCACGTCCATCTCACGGAGTTGCGCGGCAGTGATTCAAGTAGATGACCCGGAAGGCGCTTCGTTGGTCTACCAGTATCAGAATCAGCCACTGGCAAACGCGAAGAAATCGATGCACATGCACTTTGGCACAGCGATGTTGAGAATGTCGAACGGCGGCTGCCTGGCCGGAGATTATTACGCGGGGCGCGACCGGCGAACCTTTGGCCGGATTTGCTGCAAGAGGGTAAGCACCCGGGCGTGGCCGAGTTGACGGCGACGAGCAAGGAGAGCATGGCGCGTTGGCTTCGGACTTTTCGCGCACCTGTCCCATCGGTCAGGATACTTCCAGGAGACACGTTTGCGCGGAAACCTTGCGGGGGAAAGACCTTCGCGTTTCAATGGAATTACTATGAGAAACACCAAAATACCGTTCCTTTTCGCGCTTTTGCTGATTTGTGGGTTCTCCGGGCCGTCCTTTGGCCAGCAACGAGTTTTCGATTGGCTCCCCGCCAATGATGAGAGCGTGCGGCTGGACCCCGCGAACTATCATAGCGGGCGGACGTATCACCCGGGTGCGAATGGCGGCAACATCCACGTGGTTATCAAGGCGCAAAAGCCCATAACCATTTTCCTGACCTCGGCTGAGGGATGGAACCAGGTGCTGCAATATCCCGAGGCCATCGTCAATCTGCGCCAACTGTGCACGCAAGAGCATGTGATGGAAGCCACGTACGTCTGCGACCTGCCGCCCGAGGCAATGACGCTGGTCATTCGTGACGAACGAAACAGCCCGGATGCGGCGGTCTTTGCCGGACTCGGCGCGGTGTTGAAGCCCGAAAGCAAGACGGATCAAGCAGTGGGAGTGGGGATCGCGACAATTATGACCGGGCAAGGCTCGGTCTCCCGCCGTTTCACTTCACCGAACGACCTTCACATCCAATACTACCGCTGGGACTGCGTGCAGAACTGCATTCAGCCCGAGTTTCAGTGGATTCGCCAGGTCAAAGAAAAATACGAGCTCACGTCGTTCCTGAAAGTTTATGGCGGGTTCACGCCGGACCATGACGGCGAGCAAGTGAGCATCAAAATTAAATCGCCGGTGCCGATGGTGGTGGCGATGGTGCCGTCGGAAATCGCCAACCAATTGCATGCGAAGCCGGAGATGTTTGAGTCCGCGCTGGAGAAAAACTCCTGCCAGCAGCGCGGCGTTCAGTCTTTGCAGTTCCAGTGCACCTTCAATGCAGGCGATGGCCCGCAATCGCTGATCGTTGTGCCGGAGTCCACGGCAAGCGTCCCGAATCATAAAAAAGCGGAAATCGAGATGCAGGCCGTGAGATGCGTGGCCAATTGCGCGCTGCTCCAGAGCAAAAAGTAAAGAGATATAACCTCTATCTCTGACCGGTTCGCTCGAGATCCAGTTTGTATCTTGATTGAAAATCAAAATCCCCACATGCAAAGCGCGCATGGGCACCTGGCGCTTTGCCGTTCCTATTCGTCGTCCTCGCCGTGCGCCTCCACTGGGCCTCGCACTTCCCCGCCGGTGAACATGGCTGTGTGCAAATTTGCGTAGGCGTTGTGTGTGCGGATGGCACGGATTACATCGGCGAAACTGCCGTTCGGAGCGGGAGGAATCCCCTGCACGGCCGGCCCGACGATGTCCGCCGCGGTGATGGTGCCCGAGGCCATGCCTGAAGTGGCCTGAGTGCAGGCCGGCTTTCCGCCCCCGCCGCACAGGAACACCATGATGCCGCCGATTACCTTGGTGGGACCGAAGTGGATGTGGCTGGCCAGGGGCAGGGCCGTGAGGCCACTCCATTTCAGAGTGTAGGTAATCGTGGTTCCGTCCGAGCTGATGGTTCCGTGGAAATCCGCCGCTCCCTTGCTGTTGGTGGGTGGGACTTCGCCCAACCCAACCATGCGGGCGGAGATGATCGCTTCGTCATCGGTCTTCGCTTTGGTTGAGAAATTGCCGAACACAAGGACAGCTATGGCCGCTAGCGCGGCACTCATGCATAGTTTTTTCATTTTTTGCTCCTTTTCAGGCACCAAGAACACACCGGACAGGGAGAGCGAGGGGTGTTGCCGTCCCATCCGCTGAAGGATGAGTTTGCGTAAGGATATATCAGCGAGATGCAATGACTGTCAATCAGTTGTTGCTTGTCGAATCAGCTCGGGCGAGATCCCAGATGAAAGGGGGTGCGCGAGAGCGGACGACGGCGGCAGCGTCCTGGTGCTGGGCGTCGACGGCATAGTTGAGGCGGCGGATGCCGGTCGCGGAGAGTTGTCAATCGAGACGCCAGGGAGAGCGCTCGGGCCAGTGGCGCAAGGCTTCAGTGGCCCAGGCGGTGGATTTATCCGTGTGACAGGACGTGCAGGGATTTGGGATTTTGTACTTGTCTGTCATGGCCGGGGAGATGAAAGCGAAAGTGTGAGCGCGGACTTTGACGTCAGCAAGGGTGGTCTCGATCTTCGGCATATGGCAGGAGATGCACTGGCTGCCGGGCGTGCCGGCCTTGTGATGGGTGTGCCGCTCGAGGGTAGCCGTGCGGGGGCCGTTGGGAGACATGGGGCCGTGGCAGTCGAGACAGAGTTTGTCAGCCGGCTTTCTTAGCTGAGCGTAGTTATCGGTGCCATGAACATCATGGCAAGAGAAGCGGGTGATCCCTCGGCGGTACATTACGCTTTGAACGAAGTCATTCCCCTGCATGCGATTCTTATGAGCGGTGCCATCGGGGAAATGCGTGAAGGTCATTTCACCGAGGGTGTGGTCTTCGAGCTGCCAAAAATCGCGGAGGTTGAGTCCGGCGCGATAGCCAACCGGCCAGTCGTAATACTTCCCTTCGAATGGGGCTCGTCAAAGGGCGTCCTTGTGAATGGCACTGGATGCAAGCGTCATTGGCTTCCACATAGTCCATGCGCGCGGGATGGGCGACGTGCTCGCTGCCAGGACCGTGGCAACGCTCGCAACCCACGTTCCACTCGACGACCTTCTTGGTGTGAATGTTGTAGTCGACGGAGTGGCAGCCATCACAGGTAGGACCGGTGGGTCGCTGCATGTTGTCGGCAGGATAAAAGGGTTCCCACCAGTCCGTTCCTTTGGCTACAAAGTAGGGACGCCAAACACGATTGGTCACGCCGGCTCCGGAAAATAGTCATCGCCGATTTTTGTGAAGTAGCGCTGCTTCCAGACGCTCCCGTAGACGAGCGCCACTTGGTCCTTCGTAAATTTAGCGATGGGATCTGTGGCGAGATCGGGAATGATGGCCTCGGGATGCTCACGGGGATCGCGGACGACGTTGGCCATGGGCGTCTTCTTCCATCGCTCGTAGATTTGCTGGTGGCATTTTTCGCAAGCCTGCGAGCCCGTGTAGTGCGCGGAAGCGGCCGTCGCTTGCTGCGCCGATTTCTCGCCGGCTGATAGTTGGCGCAGGTCGCGGATGAAGAGAACGAGTTTCCAGCTATCGTTGTCCTGTTCTTCGTGCGAATGGCTCCAGGCAGGCATGCCCGTTAGTCGGACGCCGTTCTTGATGATGTAACGGATCTGGCCGTCGGTAAGATTCTGCGTTTGGGGCGAGCGCAAATCAGGCGGTTTGGGGTAGAGGCTCCGGCCGACTTGGGTCTGGCCGCTGCCGTCGTTGCCGTGGCAAGTCGCGCAGCGGTCGATGAAGCTGTCGCGGGCCTCATTGAGGATCTCCGGAGAGGCTTTCAAGGGATTGTTTTCATGGCGCGCGGCGGCGGGGATGGCCAGATTCCGGACGGTACGAGCGACGAGCCTTTCCAGAGCGGATGGCTCGTCCAAGGTGCTGAAGCCGCGGCGAATCAACACGGCTCCATAGACGGCCGCAAGGACCGCAAGCGCGACAAGTACAAGAATAAGTTTTTTCCAGCGTTTCATGCTCATCGCCCTTCGGCTGCAGGCCGGTACCTGCCCACTTCTGTATAAACAAGCGAACCCCGCTAATTATTTCCCCAGTTGGATGCTAACTTTACAGCGGAGAGATTGTACTTGAACCAGCGGCCCAGGCTGCTGAAAGAGCGATAAGGGCTAGAAGCCTCTTGAAGAACGGAACTGCCGGACGACCATGGCGGCGTCCTGGTGCTGGGCGTCGACGGCGTAGTTGAGGCGGCGGATGTCGGCGGCGGAGAGTTTGCCTGCGAGATCGGCGAGGGCGGCGCGAAGCTGGGGGAATCGGGCGAGCGTGGATTGGCGGACTATGGGGACGGCGTCGTATGGGGGGAAGTAATGGCGATCGTCTTCGAGGGCAACGAGGCCGAGGGAGTCGATGAGGCCGTCGGTGGAGTTCCCGGCGACGATGTCGACTTGACGATCGATGAGGGCGCGGTAGATGAGGCCGAGATCCATCACTTTGGGCTGCCCGGCGAAGTGTAGGCCGTAGCGATCAGACCAGCCACGGAAGCCGTCGGGTCGCTCGAGAAATTCGTAGCCTACGCCAGCGCGCCATTTGGGGGCGATGGGGGTGATATCGGAGATTTTTTGCAGATGGAGATTTTTGGCGTCGTCGCCGCGGATGACCATGGCGAAGGTGTTTTCAAAGCCGAGGGGCTCGGTGACTTCGAGGTGGAAGCGATCGCAGTAGAGCTGCTTGACGCGGTTATAGACGGCGGAGGAATCGCCTTGCGGTGATTCATTCAAGACGGCGGTGAGGGCGGTGCCGGTGTATTCGACGTAAAGGTCGAGCTCACCGGCCTGGAGTGCTTTGTGGACCAGGAGTGTGCCGCCGAGGTTGGTCTTGCGCTCGACGGGGATGCCGGTGCCGGCTTCGATGTGCTGGGCGATGAGCTCGGCGAGGATGACTTGCTCGGTGAAGAATTTGGAGCCGATGATGATTTTGGATTGAGGAGGTCGGTGGCAAGCGGAGAGGAAGTTAATGAGGTTAAGGAAATAAAGGAAGTAAAGGAATCGCAGGCGAGCGCGAGGCATGTCAGGAGACCTTCAGTCTACGCTCGAGGAGGCCGAGCAGGAAATCGGCAAGGAGAGCGAGGAGTGCGGCGGGGATGGCGCCGGCGAGGATGAGGGCATCGCTGACCAAGGCGACACCGCGAAAGATGAAGGTGCCCAGGCCGCCGGCGCCGATGGCGGCGGCAATGGTGGCGACGCCGATGGTGATGATAGTAGCGGTGCGAATGCCGGCGAGAATGACGGCGAGCGCGAGCGGGAGACGGACGCGGAAGAGGATCTGCGAACGAGTCATGCCCATAGCCTCGGCGGATTCGAGGACGGCGGGATCGATGCCGGTCAGGCCGACGTAGGTGTTGCGTAGGATGGGGAGCAGCGCGTAGAGGACGAGCGCGACAATGGCGGTGCGCTTGCCGATGCCGCCGATGAACGGGATGGGAATCAGAAAGCCGAAGAGGGCGAGGCTGGGTATGGTTTGGAACACGCTGGCGACGCCCAGCGCGATGGTGCGCAGGGCGGGCCGTTGCACAATGAACATGCCGAGAGGGACGCCGATGAGAATGGCAATGATCATGGCGATGAGGACGAGCGCGAGGTGATCGAGGGTGGCGCCGAGAATTTCGGCGCGGTGATCGGCGAAGAAAGACCAAGTAGTCATTTGGGGGCTCATGCGTTGGCTCCCGGGGTCATGGCGAGAGATGAAGTGAAGGCGCGGACCTCGGCGTGGTCGAGGCGAAGAAATTCCCGCGGCGTGGCACTGGCGACGATGCGGCCGGCTTGGAGCAGGACAATGCGCGAGGCGAGGAGCAGAGCTTCACGCAAATCGTGAGTGACGAAGACGATGGTCTTGCCGAGGCGGCGGGCGAGGGCGCTGAATTCGCGCTGGAGCTCGGCGCGCGTAACGGGATCGAGTGCGCCGAAGGGCTCGTCCATGAGCAGGATGGGAGGATCGGCGGCGAGAGCGCGGGCGACGCCGACGCGTTGACGCTGGCCGCCGGAGAGTTCGCGGGGGCGGCGATGGGCGAATTCGCGCGGATCAAGGCCAACAAGCTGGAGCATTTCATCGACGCGAGCGGCGGTGCGGGGGGCGTCCCACTTTTCCAAAGTGGGAACAAGGGCGACGTTTTCCGCGACAGTGAAATGGGGGAAGAGGCCAGCGTCCTGAATGACGTAACCGATGCCGCGGCGGAGGCGGATCGGGTCCCAATCGGCGGTCGAGCGATCCTGAACGAGGACTTCCCCTTTCGTGGGCAGCAGCATTCCATTCATTAACTTGAGAAGAGTGGTCTTGCCGCTGCCGCTGCGGCCGAGGAGAACAAGGGTTTCACCGTGAGGGATTTCTAAGGAGATGCCGGAAACGATTACGCGGGCAGGAATATCGTTTATGTGGAATGACACATCGCGAAACTCGATGGTTTTTATTGAAGAGAGCGATGGTTTCGTATTCATTTCGATTGACAGCAACGAATTCCGGAGGGAACATCTTAATGTACCTAGCCTCCCGACGCCGCATTTTTGGCGTATCCTTCGCGTGGAAGTTGCATCCAAGGGAAGGAGAAGAACGCAATGGGAGCTCTTGCTGCAGCTGTCCGCATTCGGCACGACCTTCACACCAGATTGCTTGACGCCCGCGCGCGCACGGACGAGGTATTCCGCGCAGTTCGCGATGAGGCCCTCTACGACCGGCCCATTCCCGAGAGACACCGCATTATTTTCTACGTTGGGCATGTGGAGGCGTTTGACTGGAATCTGCTCGCGCAACGCGCGTTCGGGTTGCAGTCTTTTCAGCGGACATTCGATCATCTGTTTGCGTTTGGCATTGACCCGGTGAATGGGGGATTGCCGTCGGATACGCCGGCGGATTGGCCGTCGCACGAAGAAGTCCAGCGCTACAACCGGCGTCTGCGCGATGATCTGGATCACGCGATCGAGCATGCCCTGGAGCGGCCGCGGGAAGGCCATCCGCAGCTAATCTCCATGCTTGAAGTGGCGATCGAACACCGGCTGATGCATGCGGAGACGCTCGCGTACATGCTGCACCGGCTGCCGAGCGCCAGGAAGGTTGGCAGTCCCGAGCGAGGGGCGTGGAAAACGCTCCGAGTGAAGTCGCATCTGGTGGAAATCCCGGCTGGAACCGTAACGCTGGGACTGGAGCGCGCTCACGGGGATGAATTCGGCTGGGACAACGAATACGGCGCGCATGAAGCCGAGGTGAGCGAGTTTGCCATCGACAACCACGATGTGACGAACCACGAATTTCTGCGGTTTATGCAGGCGGGGGGTTACGAGAACCGTTCTCTTTGGACTGAGGAAGCCTGGGCCTGGAAGGCCAAAGAAGGCGTCGAGCATCCGATGTTCTGGAGGCGCGAGGGCAACCTCTGGATTTATCGCACGATGTTTGACGAGATACGTTTGCCGCAGGAAAGCCCGGTATACGTGAGCCACGCCGAGGCCACCGCGTATGCGAAGTGGCTGGGGCGCAAACTGCCGACCGAAGCGCAGTTTCATCGCGCCGCATATGGAACGCCCGACGGCGCCCGCGAGCGCACCTATCCGTGGGGTGAGGAGGCGCCGAGCGGGTCCAGGGGAAATTTCGATTTCAAATCGTGGGACCCCTCGCCGGTGGGCGTGCATCCGGCGGGAGCGAGCGCTTTTGGCGTGCACGATCTTGTCGGGAACGGGTGGGAGTGGACGCGGACAGAATTCGCGCCGTTTCCGGGGTTTACGCCGATGCCATTCTATCCAAGCTATTCCGCAAATTTTTTCGACGGCAAGCACTACGTGATGAAGGGTGGCTCGCCGCGCACCGCAGCGTGCATGCTGCGACGGTCGTTCCGAAATTGGTTCCAACCGCATTATCCATACGTCTACGCAACGTTCCGTTGCGTCGAGGACTAATCAAACCCAACTCCGGGAGACTCCATGGCAACGCCTGCACTGTCACTATCCCTTCGGCACGTGTCTGCATTCGCTGCGGACGTGCGCGAGAGCCTCACCAAACCTGGACAGAGAGAGCTTCCTTCAAAGTATTTGTACGACGAAGTGGGCTCGGCGCTGTTCGAGACGATTTGCGTCTTGCCGGAGTACGGGCTCACGCGCGCCGACGCGCGGCTGCTGGAAAAGTATGCGGGAGAAATAGTGGGCAGGTTGCCGTCGCCGATTCAGGTGGCCGAGCTCGGAAGCGGCTCGGGAAAAAAAACGCGTTGGATCCTGGAAGCGCTCTCGCGGCGGCAAAAGACGTACTACTACCCCATCGAGATTTCGCCTTCGGCGCTGGCCGCGTTGTCGAAAGAACTCGGGCAAATCGATATGGTCAGCATCGTCGGCCATGAGCAGCCGTATTTGGAGGGATTGCGCACCGTCGCCGAAGGGCGCGGAGAGCGGGACCATTTGCTCGTCCTGTTTCTGGGGAGCACGATCGGAAATTTCGATCGCGATGCGGGCGATACATTTCTGCGGGAGATGAGAGCGATTCTGCAAACGGGAGACGCGTTGCTGCTCGGCACAGACCTGGAAAAAAGCATTGAGCTTCAGTTGCTGGCTTACGACGATCCTGCGGGGGTGACGGCGGCGTTCAATCTGAATTTGCTGGCGCGGATCAATCGAGAGCTGGGCGCGGATTTTGATTTGAGCTGCTTCCGGCACCAAGCACGCTGGAACAGAGTGGAACGGCGGATCGAGATGCATCTGCGTTCCACGTGCCGGCAAACGGTGCACGTTCCGGCCGCCAATCTGCGGTTCATGCTAGAGGAAGACGAAACGATTTGGACGGAAAGCTCGCACAAGTACCGAGCCGAAGAAATTCCAGAGATGGCCGCGCGCACGGGATTCCGCTGCGATGGCCAGTGGATCGACCGCGAATGGCCCTTCACGCAAAACCTGCTGATTGCAGGATAAAGTGCAAAGTGACTGGTGACTAGTTATTCGCAACGCCGACAAGGTCGGGGCAGGCCGGTGACTGGCTGCCCCCGGCTTGGGCCCGCTCTTCGTTATTCGGGCAGGCGTCAAGGTTGAGACTGTGGGGGTACCCCACCCCTGTTTTTTTTGGGTCGAAGAGTGCGCAATCCCATGAAAAGAAACGAGTTGTTATTTTCGCAGGTGCAAAAAAGTGCAAAAGAGTGCGCAAGAATTTGAAAAGACAGGGGATAGGGATAGGAAATAGGGAATAGTGGCTCCGAAGAGTCGGCACTCCCCTACCCCGCATCAATGATGCATGAATATCCAAACAAAAGACCTACGAAAAGAGCATCTTGCAAATGATTGATTCTAATGGGCATGTTTTCGGTTGAGCAAGTACAGCCAACGCGAAAAAGTGGTCTCAAAAAGACAAAAGCGGCAGAAGGCTGCCGCACTTGAAACAGGGTTTTCAATAGCATGAGTTATACCATGGAATAGCGGATAGTCAAGAAGCACTTTGGTACCGCCAGGGTGTTTGTGTAAATTCGAGCAGGGGTTTTCCTTCCCAGGAGCTGTTGAGGTGAGAGATGACCCCGAAGGGGCCATGACTCACTCGTATCGCAACGCCTGTGTTGGCGCAATCCGGGATGCTCTTCGCGCGGGCACGTAGGCCGCCAGCATGGTTACCAGAAACAGCGACGGCACGACGATGACATAGGCCAGGATGTCTACGCCGCCGGCATTGAACAGCATGGAATTCATGAGCTGCTCGAGGGCGAAACCCATTGCCAGCCCGATCACCGTTCCCATCCCGACCAGCACGATGCCCTTGCCCATCACCAGGCGCAGCACGTCCGAGCTTGCCGCGCCGAGGGCTATGCGTATACCGATCTCGCGGGTTCTGCGGCTCACGTTGTACGCCACCAATCCATACAAACCGGCGATAGCCAGCACGAGGCCCACCACGCCCATGGTACCGACCAGCTTCATCGCAATTCGTGGCCCTTCCACGGCCTGGTTCAGGTAGTAATCCTCGTAAAACATGGTATGCAACATCGGCAGGTTCGGATCGAGGGTACGAACAACGTCCTTCACGGGCTGAATCAATTGCAGCGGATCGCCGCTCGAACGCAACATCAAGACCATTCGCGGGACAGGATGCTGGGCCAGCGGCATATACACGAAATCCATCGGCTTTTCGATGGACCCTTGATACTTGATGGTCTGCGCGACGCCTACAATCTCCACCAGCTTCCCGGCGCGGCTCTCGAGGCGGATGTGTTTGCCCACCGCATCGCCTTCCGGCCAATAGTGTTTCGCGAACTGCTCATTCACCACGGCCACACGCGGGGCATCCGGGGTATCGGAGGCCAGGAAGCCGCGGCCACGGAGAATCGGAATCCCCATGGTCTGGAAGTAACCTTCATCAACGGTGTCCATTGTCGAGTTGAAGTTTTCGCGATCCCGCGGCATCTGAAGACCGTCCGGCACGAAGGCGATGCCGTCAAAGTCGTCTGTCCCGAGGGGGATGTTCTGGGTGAGAGCCTCGCTCTGAACTCCGGGCGCTACCCGGACGCGTTCGGCCAGCAGCTTGTAGAACTGTTGCGTTTGAGCTGCGTTGTACTGCACCAGACGCGGATCGAAGCCGGTCATGAGCAGATGATCTTTCGCGAAGCTGGTGCCCTCCAGCAACGTATTCTGAAAACCCCGGACCATCAGGAAAGACGCCGTCAGCAGCATCAGGGACGTGGAAACCTGCGCGACCACCAACATATTCCGGCCCCACAGGCGTTTGCGACCAGGCACGTCAACGTCGGCCGACTTGAGTGCGTTCACCAGGTCCACGCGGGTGCTCTGCAGCGCCGGCGCCAGGCCGCAAAGGAGCGCGCTCAAGGCGGACAACGCGAGGCTTGCAAGAAGTGCGCGTGTGTCCATCCGGAACGGGATCGAGAATGGCAAGTCGGTCATAAATATTACATTCTGAAAACTCTGAAACCACTGCACGACGCCGTACCCGATGGCGATCCCGGCCAATCCACCCAAGGACGCCAGAATCAGGCTTTCCGTCAACAGCAGCCGGATGAGCCGGAAACGCCCGGCGCCAATCGCTAACCGTACGGCGATTTCGCGCGTTCGCGCGCGGGCGCGGCTCAGAAGCAGTCCCGCAACGTTGGTGCAAGCCACCAGCAGGACTGCCAGCGCGAGGATCACAAAGATCACGCCGAATTTCCAATTAACGTCTTCTCGAGTACGCGTTTCGAACTGGGTGTATACCGCCGCACCGCGGCTGCGATTGACCTTGGGATACTCGCTCTCGAAGTTTTGCGCGAGCACGGCGAGTTCATTCCGCGCCTGCTGGAGCGTTGTGCCCGGTTTCAAGCGCGCCTTTACAATCAACTCGCGATCGTCGCGGTCCTCGAAAAAATTCTTCTGGAGGTTGGTCGAAAACACCCGCCCCATCGCCAGCGGCATGTAGAAGTCGGGATGCCCGAATACAAGCATCCCCGGGAAGGTTTCGGGAGCCACGCCAATCACCGTGAAATCCGTGCCGTTCAGGCGAATCGTCTTGCCGAGGACGCCCGGGTCGCTCGCGAATTCGTGCTTCCAGAAGTCCGGCCCGAGCACCACCACGGCATTGCGGCCGGGCACCTGATCTTCGTCCTCCCGAAAACCGCGCCCCAGCCGCGGCTCCACGCCGAGCACGCGGAAGTAGTTACCGGAAACCATCATCCCGCCCCGGACCCGTGGCGTGGCTCCGGGTTCGGCACTGAAGCCGACAGCCTCCATATCTGCGTTAGCGATCACGCCGTCGTAGCTCTTCGTTTTGCCACGAATGTCCAGGTATTCGCGATAGGAGAAATCGTCGAGGTTACTATCGTGTGTAGTGCTCGCCAGAGTGACGATGTCGCTCGAATGCGGCACGGGGTAGGGCCTAAAAATCAGCGCGTCGACCATACTGAAAGTCGCCGAGGTCATCCCGATACCCAGCGCGAGCGTGATCACCACGAACGCGGTAAGTCCGGACGTGCGGCTCAGGCTCCGGACCGCGAAGCGCGCGTCGTTGAAGAAATCCGTCAACCAATGAATGCGTCGCATGTCTCTCATTTCCTCTTTCCGTTGTTCCAGTCCGTCCATCGCGCGCATCGCGGCATAGCGCGCCTCTTTTGGGGAAAGCCCATTGGCGATGCCTTCCGCGATTTTGTGCTCCAGATGGAACTGGAGCTCCTCATCGAGCTCCCGCTCCACCCGGCGGGCGAGCAGAATAGACCTCAGCCGCAACCGCGCCGTGAACCACCAGTGTTCCATCCGCATAACTTCTCCTAACCCTCTGAAAACTGGATGACGCGCGAGATGGCCGAGGACAGCCGCTGCCAGTTCGCCGCCTCCGATTCGAGTTGCTTTTTGCCCAGGCGGGTGAGCGAATAAAACTTCGCGCGCCGGTTATTCTCCGTCTGCTTCCACTCGGCCGTGATCCAGCCTTCCTGCTCCAACTTGTGCAAAGCAGGGTAAAGGGAGCCTTCGCTGACCTGCAGCACGTCTCCGGAGATGGATTTCAGGCGGAGACTGATGGCCCAGCCGTGCAAAGGCTCCAGCGCGAGGATTTTCAAGAGGAGCAGATCAAGGGTGCCTTGGACGAGGTCGTTCGGTTTGCTCATATCGGTTTCCGAGATGAGTATATAGGAGCTTCTCTCGGTAAGCAAGGGGAAGCTGCTGATTGATGCATCGCGCTATGCTCGGCCAAATTTTCGCTTTGCAGTTTGTGCCGGGCATCGGATGCCGTAGCTGCGTTCGATCCCGAAGACGTCGGCAACTAGGCTCCAGGTGGCTCTGAATCGCGTACAGCAGGCGTATAATAAAAGAGGATCGATCGCCCGAGAGGCTCTCATGACTATCGAACAACAAGTCCTCGAAAAACTGCGCGATTTGCCTCCCGAAAAGCAAAAGGAAGTATTGAACTTTGTGGACTCTCTGAAGAAAAAAGACGGCCCGAAGAAGCCGCGCCGCAGCCTGCTGGGTTTATGGGCAGACCTGAACATACATATCACAGAAGAAGATATCGCCGAGGCCCGCCGCGAAATGTGGGGCAACTTCCCGCGTGACATCAAGCTATGAGCGCGGTGTTGGATACTCACACTGTCCTCTGGTATTTGGAAAACTCACAGGAATTGTCAGGGGTTGCCCGGACAACGATTGAAGACGCTGTCCGCGATGCTCGCGACGTGCACGTATCAGCGATATCCCTCATTGAAACGGTTACCTATTATAGTGGAAAGGCGGAGGCTTCCACTTGCCGCTCTGGAGCGTCTCCGCTCGGCCCTCACTGATCCAAACTCAGGACTGTTCATCGCCCCCGTGGACGGCGAGGTAGCCGACACGCTCCCGAATATTCCTCGCGACATTGTTCCCGACATGCCCGACCGTATCATCGCCGCAACGGCCCTCCACCTCGGCCTTCCGCTCGTAACCCGCGACCGCCGCCTCCAAGCCGCCGGAATCCAAACAATTTGGTAGGCTCCACACATGCTGGACGATGACGAAACGATTTGGACAGAAAGCTCGCACAAGCTGATACTCGGTTATGGGCATTTGAGTCTCATATTCCATTCAAGTGCCATGCGGAGAATCAGAAGGCTTCGATGCGCCAGACGAGGCGGGTGGACCAGGACTTCTGGGTGGTGAGGCCGGGGCGCCAGAGGGCAAGAATTTGCGAGCCCTGGTAGACACGCTCGAAACCTCCCTCGGATTCCGAAACGGTTTCGATCGGGGCAACCCAGAATTCCTCTGCTGCCGGAGCGTGCAAAGCGATGCGGACGCGCTGCCAGCCGTCTTCCATGCGCAGGATGGGGCCGGGCAGCGAGCCGCTGAAGCGAAGATTTTCCTTGCCAGTGGGCGTCTCGAAGAAGCGGTCAGGCTCCGCCGGGGCGAGAAGATTGATGACCGATTCGATGCCGATAGCGACGGGCTTTTCGAGAGGTTCCTTCAGCTTCAGGCTGATCTCGCAGGCGACTTCACAACCATGGGGCGCGGGACCCAACGAATACTGCTTGATGAGCAGCACCTTCGGCGCCGATGCTTCCGTCTTGCCGTGCGGCAAGAGGGCGTCCGCGCGGAAGAGCTCGGCGTCGTGAGGAGCGGAGCTTTTCACGGTGAAGGCGCCGCCCGCGAATCCGGCGTCTTCGCGCAGCTCCAGAGCTTCGTAATCAGCATGGGTGCGCGACGGATCGAAGATCATGACGCGGAAGGCGTGGCGAGACCAGCGGTCGTAGCGAAGATACCGCTCCAGGCCGGGCTCTTTCACGCGGGTCTGTTCGTGGATGCTCGCGACGGCGCCGGTGGCGGGCCTTCCAGCGGCTTCGCGCAAGCGAGTGTGATAGGCCTCAGGGCGGCGCAGGATGGAGTTGACGAGCGTGGCGGCCACGGGGCGAAAATCGAGCGCGGCGATGGTGCCGCCGTCACTGGGCTTCAAAAGCACCTGAGATTCGGGAGAGGTAAAGAGCAACTCGTTGGCGCCGTCGGCGTCGTAGTCCAAAAGTTCGACACGAGCGAGGAGCGCGCCGGGAGTCTGCCGGTCAGCGATGGCCTCGGCGCGAATAAGATTGCGCCAGGGATCGGTGCGGAGATGCGGAGCATATATTCCGCCAAAAATGCCGTGCCAATAAGCGTCGTTGCACTGGGCGCGCAAGAGCAGATCGCGCGCTTGCAGCAATTCATCGGCGGACTTTGAACCGTCGTGCCGCACGGGCGCGGCGGCGATGCGCGCGGAAACGTGCAGCATTTTCTTGTGCAACAGATTGGATTCGGGGTATTTGCGAAAAAAGCCGCGCCAGGAACCGCCGCGAAGGAAGGAGAGAACTTCCGGGCGCGCGCTGAACTCTTTCAGCACCTCGTGATAGCGCTGCCGGACGCGCGTCGGGAGCGCCCACTCCATCATTTCCGTGTACGAAGCGGTTGGCAGATCGGCGCGGCCGAGAGGCGTGTGAGTTGCCAGATAATCGCCGGGCGTAGAAACTTGCAACCAATCCGAGTTTTCCTCGAGGGCGGTAAAAAAATCGGAGAGCCAATCGTCCTTGTAACAGTGGTCATACGTTCCGGGCCAGACGCCGAACTTTTCCATGTCATCGCCCATGGCGGCCACGCCGCCGGGGTGGACACTGGCAGCGTCGCGCAGATAAGCGATGACGTCTCCGACTTTGCCGAAAGGAATGAGATAGCGCAGAGCTTTCTGCCCGGGGTAAAGCCACACTGTCCGGCCACGGTCTTCGGCGATGTAGGCGCCAAAGAGTTCTTCCGGTTCGAAGCCCGCGGAAAGGAAATGTATGTCATCGACAAGCGTGTAAGCGACGTTTGCGGCGGCGAGAGCCGTGGGAAGCTGCGGTTCCCAAACGCGCTCGGCAAGCCAGGCGCCGGACGGAAGCCGGCCGAAGTGTTTCTCGAGATAAGCGGCCAGGCGAGTGATCTGTTCGCGCTGATCTTCGGGCGGAATCGAGACCAGGATCGGTTCGTAGAAGCCGCCACCCACGAGTTCCACCTGGCCGCCTTGGACCAGTCTTTTCAAGCGGACGAAATACTCAGGCCGGTGTTCCTCGATCCAGGTGAGAAGCGGCCCGGAATAGTGGAGGCCGAGACGGACTCCCGGATACTTCTCGAGGTGCTCAATGAATGGAAGATAGGATGTGTCGTACGACTTTTCGAGGACATGCTCGAAATTGCCGCAGGGCTGGTGCGCGTGAATGAGCAGAGTGAGATGGAATTTCTGCGGCATGGGGACAGTCTCTTCTCTCTAACATCATAACCCGCCATGCGAATTTGTGAATTCCGGTCGCGTGGGAAATGGGCGAATTGCGTACTTCGATTGGATGCGGGGCGCGCGCACATGGGCGCGAGTACGCGGTTCTTTTACGGGGCGGTGTGCTTTAGCACCCAATCGGAGGCGGCATTCAGAGCCTCCGGGGCCATGGTCTCGAGAATGCTGCCGTATTCGGTGGGGGAGCCCGTTGGAGAGTGCTGGAACAGGTGGTTTAAGCCAGGTAATTCGGCGGTTTGAAAATCCTTGTTGCCGCCGTCTTGCAGGGCTTTCTGGATTTTAGCGAGATTCTCCTTCGGCGCGACTTGAAGATCCTTCTCACCATTGAGGGCGAGGACCGGACACACCGTCTTTTGCAAAGTGGGGACGGGGTCATAGTCGAGGGAGAACCGGAACCACGGCGAGACCATCAGACGGACTTGCGATTGCAAGGCGGCCGGCGGGAGCGATGCGCTCATGCCGCTGTTCTCCACGAGGTCGCTCAGCTTTGCTTGCAAAGTTGCTGTGTCCTTCTCCTGACGAACGAGCGCGTAGGTCTGCTTGTTGAATTCGCGCGTTTTAGCGATCTGTTCGTCGTCCACGCCCGCTGTCTTCAGGATAAGCTCGGACTGAAGCAACAGAGTGTCTTCACCGTTGAGGCCGGGCCCCGCGAGAAGAACGATCCAGGCAACATCGTTGGAATGCGCGGCAACCAGTGGGGCGATCACACCGCCTTCGCCGTGGCCAATGAGGCCGGTTTTCTTTGGGTCAACTTCCTTGCGGGTTTTCAGGTAAACGAGCGCGGCTTCGGCGTCGCCGGCAAAATCCTCCGTGGTCGCGTTCGCGTAGTCGCCGGTGGACTTGCCGATTCCCCGTTTATCGAAGCGAAGAACGGCAATGCCCTTTCGCGTCAGGTGGTCCGCCAACACGAGGAAAGGGCGATGTCCAACGATAGATTCATCGCGATCGTGCGGCCCGGAATCACTGAGAAGAACGGCGGCAGGAAACGGCCCCGGCGCGCGCGGAAGAGTGAGCGTGCCTGCGAGTGAGATCTTCGCTTTTCCGTTCGGGAAGGCGATTTCTTCTTCCTTATACGGATAAGGTTTCACAGGATTCTGAGGGCGGACTAGTTCAAGAAGCTGGTCCGAGCGCCGAAAATCCAGTTTCTGCTCGACGTTGTTTTGCGTCCAGCTTCCGGTGATAGCCTTTTTTGCGGCGTTGAGCGTGCCGTCATAAACGCCGCTCACGACTGGAATTTCAAAATGAAAGCTGGCGTCTTTCTGGATCACGTGGATGGCGGGCAGTCCGCTAACTCCCTGGTCGGGACTATCGAGGGCAGCGACGAGCTGCTTCTGATCGTCATGCGAGACGTGCAATTGCAGGCGCAGGCGCATGCCGTTGCCTTCCAATGCGCCTTGCCACACTCCTTCGGCGCTCGCGATGGCATCGGAAGGCTTCTTTGCGCGGGTTCCCGCGGCCTGGCGATGAAAAACAAGCGGCAGGCTCACGCTGCCCTGCGTCCAGTCACCTTCGATGCTGCCGTGATCCGCCGCAAACTTTCCTTCATAGGAAGCGCCGACGGAACCGATGTCGAAATGGAGAGTGGAGTCTTTCTGGGTAAGAGAGGTCACTTCAATACCGTACACGCCTTGATCCAGGCTATCGATGGTGGCTTTGAAGGAGCCGTCTTCCGCCTTTGAAACATGCAGGACGAGATGGAGGACCGCTTCGCCCGCTTGGAGCGAACCGGCCCAGTGGCCTTCCAGCGTGGAGGAACTCCGCTGCGGTTGCGGTTTGTGAACGGCCGTAGCCTGGGCCGAAGCAGTCGAAAAAACAGCGAGGCTGAAAAAGGTAGTGGCTAAGGCCAGGCTCCAGTTAGCAGGCTTCACGCAAAACCTCCACGCGCCACATTCAGGATGGTAGATGATTCCTCGCCCAAAAGAGTTGGCATTACGCCCGGGGCCGAATCGCACGGATTAAGGATTGGATGTGTCTCAATGCTCGAATTTTTGGGGCCAGCATAGAAAAAAAGCGGCACGCCGGAGCGTGCCGCCTAAAACGAAAAAGCCGGGTGCTTTCTAGAGCAACGGCTACTTCCCCTGTTTTGCATACCAATCGGCGTTGATTGGCGTGAAACTATTCCACTTTTCCGGCAAATCCTCGAGTGCAAAAATAGCCGTCACGGGGCAGACCGGGACGCACGCTCCGCAATCGATGCATTCCGTGGGATGGATATACAGTTGCGTTTCGCTCTCGAAATTCGCTTCATCCTTGCGCGGATGAATGCAGTCCACCGGGCAGACATCCACACACGCGGTGTCTTTTGTGCCGATGCAGGGCTCGGCAATCACATAAGCCATTAAGGGTCTCCTTTGTCCGGACAGCGGGCTGGCACCCATCCGACGAAACAGCACCACCGCAAAAATTCCTTATACCACGCGGCTGCCCGGAGCGACAAGCACCTAGAAGAATTGTACGCGGTAGGAAGGAGTTTCTCAACCGGCGGGGGTGCGGATAGAATGAGGCCTGAAGGAATGACCATGAGAATCCAGACCGGTTTTGCAATACTTGGTTTGCTGGCCGCGGCGACCGCTTTGTCCGCACCGCAGGCGTCGAAGACCGCGGGGCTCCGCGATCCGGAACTCCTCGACGCGCAGGCTTATCGGAAATTGCTACTGCAATACCACGGAAAGCCGCTGCTCGTGACGTTTTGGGCGACCTGGTGCGAACCCTGCCGCGACGAGTACCCCATGCTGAATGAATTGGCGAAGCAATACGCGCCGCAGGGATTGAAGGTCGTGGGCGTGAGCATGGATGATGACGGGGATTTGATCCTGATGCGGCGTTTTCTGGCCCGATACAAACCGATTTTTCCCAACTACAGAAAAAGGGCAGGTGATGAGGAGCTGTTCCGACAGGGGGTACTGCCGGCGTGGAACGGAGTCCTTCCGGCTTCGTTCTGGTACGCGAAAGACGGCCGGCAGATTGGGCATGTGTTCGGCGAGGGCACGCGGGACACTTATGAGGCGGCGATCCGCACGCTGCTTAATTCGGGGTCCAATTAGGGCCAATCGCCGATATCGAACATCAAACTTCTGGTTGTAGTGGAAACTTTTGCGGAGGTTGCTGATGCTCAACATCAAGGGCAATGGCATCACCTATTTTGGCCACAGCACGTTTTCGCTGACGACACCTTCGGGCCAGGTTGCCTTGATTGACCCTTGGGTGATGACGAATCCCTTCTGCCCGGAGGCGCTGAAGAAAGTGGCGCGGCTGGATACCATTTTCCTGACTCACGCGCATACCGATCACATGGGAGATCTTCTGGCTTTGGCCAAACAGCACAAACCGAAAATCGCGGCAATTTTTGAGACGTGTCTGTGGATTGGGAGCAAGGGATTCGAACAAGAGACCTGCCCGATGGGCAAGGGCGGCTCGCAGAGAATCGGTGATTTTGAAATCACCATGACACACGCGTTTCATTCGAATTCGATCGACGATAACGGGGTGCGGCACTACGGCGGCGAGCCCGCAGGATACATCATCCGCATGCCCGGCGGGTTCAAGGTGTACCACGCGGGAGATACGTCGCTCTTCGGCGACATGAAATTAATCGGCGAGGTTTACAAGCCGGACCTCGCGATGCTGCCGATTGGCGATCGCTTCACGATGGGGCCTCGCGAAGCGTCGTATGCGATCCGTCTGCTCGGCGTGAAGCATGTAGTGCCGATGCACTACGCAACGTTTCCCTTCCTAACAGGTACGGCGGAAGAATTGCGAAAAGAGACGAAGAAAATCAAAGGGCTGAAAATTCACGCGCTGAAGCCGGGAGAGAAACTATGATTCGCAGCGAGAATCTGCGCAGCGGCTACATTCAGGACGACGTCGAGGAATATCTTTACGAACTGCTGCCGGAGCGTGATGACGTCGTCAAGGAGATCGAGGACTACGCCGCGCAAAATCGCGTTCCGATCATCGGGCCGGCGGTGGCGCGAATGCTGGCGCTCTTCGTGCGGGTTGCCGGCGCAAAGCGGATTTTTGAGATGGGCTCAGCCATCGGGTACTCCACGATCTGGCTGGCGCGCGCGGGGGGGCCGAAGGCAAAGGTGATTTATACGGATGGCGACCCGGAGAAAGCGCGCCGCGCGAAGGATTATTTTCGCCGGGCGGGCGTGGCCAAACGGATCGAGGTGAGAGTCGGCGACGCGCTTGAATTGCTGAAGAAGACGCCAGGCAAGTTCGAGTTGATTTTCAACGATATCGACAAGCACCAATACCCTGCCGCGCTGCGTGTGGCGATCCCGAAGCTGCGCCGCGGCGGCTTGTTCATCACCGACAATACGCTGTGGTCGGGGAAGGCGGCGCGGCCGGCGGCGCCGGATGACGTCCATACGCGTGGCATACAAGAATTTAACCGGCTGGTCTACGCTTCGAAGGAGCTCTACCCCGTCTTGATCCCGCTGCGCGACGGCGTCACCGTCTGCCGGAAGCAATAGCGCGGAAACAGCCTTACGAACGGAAAAAATTTCGGACGAGGAAGCCGAGGTTTGCCGGACGTTCGGCGAGCCGCCTCATGAAATAGGGAAACCAGTCGCGGCCGAACGGGATGTAGATGCGGACGCGATAGCCATCCTTGACGAGCCGGCGCTGCAGATCGGTGCGCACTCCGAACAACATCTGAAATTCGAAATCGTCCTTGGAAATCTGCTTCGCCGCAGCGTGGCGAATGGTCGCGGCAATCATGCGCGGATCGTGAGTGGCGATACCGTGATAGAAGCCGCTGGACAGCAGCATCTGCATCAGCCGGACGAAATTGGCATCCACATCGGCTTTCCGTGGAAACGCAACCTCCTCGGATTCCTTGTACGCGCCCTTGCACAGACGGATGCGGCAACCGTACGCCAATAGATCCAAGACGTCGGTTTCACTGCGGTACAGATAGGATTGAATGACCGTGCCGACGGCGGGATTCCGCGCACGAACGCGTTTGACGAGGTCGATGGTGCGCTGCGTGTAGAGAGACCCCTCCATGTCGATGCGCAGAAAATTATCGAAGCCCGCGGCACGCTCCACGATGGAGCGCACCAGGCCTTCGCAAAATTCAATGTTGATATCGAGGCCGAGTTGCGTGAGCTTGCCGGAAACGTTGGCGTGCAGCCCTTCCTGGGCGATGCGTTCAAAAATCTCGAGATAGGCATCGCGGGAGCGTTGCGCGTCAGAAATGGTGGCAACATTTTCGCCGAGATAATCGAGGCTGGCGTGCATGCCCTCGTTATTGCACTCGCGCGCGGCGGCGACGGCTTCATCCAGCGTCTCACCGGCGACGAATCGGCCAGCCATGCGGCGCGTTGTGCCGTTGGAAGTGACCCAATTGGCGAAGCCTTTGCTTTCGGAAAGCTTGAGCAGCGTCGACCGGAGCATGCGGGATTTATTATGGCAGCCTGGAAAGACTGAAACTAGTGCTTGTGCTCTTCCAGAAACTTTTCCGCATCAATGGCGGCCATGCAGCCGGAACCCGCGGCCGTGACCGCCTGGCGGTAGCGATGGTCCTGCACATCGCCGGCGATGAAAACACCGGGAATCGAGGTCAGGCTGCCGTGCTTGGCGAGCAGGTAGCCGTTGGAATCCATTTCGAGTTTTCCCTTGAAGACGATGGTGTTCGGATCGTGGCCGATGGCGACGAATACGCCGTCGAGCGCAATGTCGCGCGTTTCCTTGGTCTGCGGATTGCGCAGACTCACGCCTTCCACGTGACCTTCGGAAGCATGAATATCCTCCACGGTGAAAGGCGTGACGAATTCGACTTTCGCGTTGGCCCTGGCGCGGTCGATCATGATCTTGGATGCGCGAAAATCATTTCGGCGGTGAATCAGATGGACCTTGCTGGCGTAGCGCGACAGAAAGTTGGCCTCTTCCATCGCGGAATCGCCGCCGCCGATCACCGCGATGGGTTTGTCGCGAAAAAAATAACCGTCGCAAGTCGCGCAGGTGGAAACGCCGCGGCCGATCAATTCTTTTTCGCCCTTCAGCCCCAGCAAACGCGCCGAGGCGCCCGCGGCGACGATCAGAGCTTTCGTTTCATAGGTATCTTTTCCGGCGATAATTCGAAACGGGCGTTTGCTGACGTCGACTTCGTTTACAGCCCCGGCTTTGAATTCCGCTCCGAATTTCTTTGCCTGCTTGCGCATATTTTCGATGAGCTCCGGCCCCATAATGCCATCGGGGAAACCGGGATAATTCTCAACGTGCGTGGTGAGGGAGAGCTGGCCGCCGGGCTCGTGCCCGTCAAGGACCAGCGGTTTCAGGTTGGCGCGCGCAGCGTAAATCGCAGCAGTGAGACCGGCGCAGCCGCTGCCGATGATGAGGACGTTGTACATTTGGATATTTCTCCACCTATTAGATTCAGCACTGCGCCTGCGCGATACAACGCAGTCCGGTATTGTAGCATTCCCTCCCCCGCGACTCGGAATGCGGGCGGCCAAATTGGAGAGGCTTTTTCCCGCGGGAGGCACGCGTTGACCGGCATGAACGGCTATCGCTATAGTCCAAAGAAACATCAGGTTGCCCAAGGAGAAAGTCACAATGGATCTGCGCTACCCCATTGGAAAATTTGAGATGCCCGCGCAAGTGACGCCGGCTCGGCGCCAGCAGGCGATCGACGAGATTGCGGCTACCCCGGCCAAAATGCGCGCTGCGGTGAAAGGCCTGAACGACGCGCATCTCGACACACCGTACCGCGAAGGCGGCTGGACGGTGCGCCAGGTCGTGCATCACGTTCCGGACAGCCACTTGAATGCCTACGTCCGATTAAAGCTGGCGCTCACCGAGAATAAGCCAACAATTAAGCCCTACAACGAAGCCGCCTGGGCCGAACTGGCCGATTCAACGGCCCCGATCGAAGTTTCGCAGACGCTCCTGGATTCGGTACACACCCGCTGGGACCGGCTGTGGCGTTCGTTGAAGCCCGAACATTTTGCAAGAGTCCTCATCCACCCGGAACAGGGCGAGCGTACCGTTGACTGGCTGCTGTTTATCTACGAGTGGCACGGGAAGCATCACACCGCGCACGTCACGGAGCTTCGCAAGAAAAAGGGCTGGTAAGAAGCACGAAGAGAGCCCTCGATCTTGCGCCTTACTTTGTCACTCCTTCCGATCGGGAGAAAGGTTTCCGGCCGCAGTGATGTGGCGCGCGACGCTCTGGCTCGTGTACGATGATGCGGTACACAAGGAGGCGCATGAGCCGACCGGCAGGAACCTACGCTATTTTTGAAACTTCACAGGGAAACATTGTGGTGCGCTTGCTCGAAAACGAAGCGCCGAAGACAGTTGCGAATTTCATCGGACTTGCCGAAGGCACCAAGGAATTCACGAACGAAAAGACTGGCCAGAAGGAAAAGAAGCCTTTCTACGACGGATTGATCTTCCATCGCGTGATTCCGCAATTCATGATTCAGGGCGGTTGCCCGCAGGGCAGCGGGATGGGCGGGCCTGGCTACAAGTTTGCGGACGAATTTCATCCTTCGCTGAAGCATTCGAAGGCCGGAAAGCTCTCCATGGCCAACTCCGGGCCGGGAACCAACGGGAGCCAGTTCTTTCTTACCGTCGCGGCGACACCGTGGCTGGACAACAAGCACACCATCTTTGGCGAAATCGTCGAGGGCCAGGACGTGGCCGACAAAATCTCGAATGTGCCACGCGATTCGAACGACCGCCCGAAAACACCCGTGTCCATCAAGAAGCTTCGCATCGAACGCGTCGCTTAAGCGGACGCCATGGCAATGCTCACGCCCGAGCGATTGCTGAGATTCACGATCGAATTGATCTTCGTCTTGCTCGGCTTTCTGGTGATCTGGCTGGGATTGGCACGGCGCATTTACGTGGACCGGCACAGTACCGCCTGGTTGATTCTCAGCGTGGCACTGATCTTGTGGGGCTTGCGCGCGCTCTACGGTGATATCGCGCGTGCCGTTTGCCTGGGTAGGTCCGATGCTGGCGGCCGGCGGTGGCCTGCTCGTACTGCGCGGTATGATTGGGGCGTTCTTGATCTTCCGGCCCCGCTAAAGAAGCGTCTTCCGAGAGGGCGCGGCGGCAGATCCCGGTTCAGCCGTCTTCTCGTCTTTCTTTCTCTTCTGCTTCGACTATAATCCCCGCAACAGGCAGCCCTACCAGTGTTTGGGAATCGGCCCAGGGCCGTCGTTTCCCTTCATCAAAGAACCAAGGAGGAAGACCGTGCTCAAGGAATTCAAAGTGTTTGCCATGCGGGGCAATATTGTGGACTTGGCGGTCGGCGTGATTATCGGTGTAGCCTTCGGAAAGATTGTCGCGTCGCTAGTAGAAGACGTGATCATGCCGCCGATCGGCAAGCTGCTCGGCAACGTCGATTTTTCAGGTTTGTTCATCAACCTAGGCAGCAGACATTTCGATTCGATTGCGGCGGCCAAGGCAGCAACCCCGCCACAGCCGACGCTGAACTACGGGATCTTCATCAATAACGTGATCACTTTTCTGATCGTGGCGTTTTCCGTGTTCCTGATCGTACAGCTGCTGAACCGCTGGACCAAGAAGCCGGAAGCCCCCACGACGAAAGATTGCCCGCAGTGCGCGATGGCAATTCCGCTGGCGGCGAAGCGCTGCGGTCACTGCACGACGCAGCTCGCATGAGGCAGTGAATCGCGGTCAATGATTGGTGATTGGTTCCTGGCCGGGAGAACTGTAGCGGGGATAACGACATTCGACGCTCAAGAAAACATTAAGAACTAAAGGCTAAAAACTAAGAACTGAACACCGGTATGCTTAGGTCTTCGGAACTTTCTTCTTTTGGTTGGCTTCGAGATGCGCGCGCAAGCGGTTGACCACGTCGTCTTCGTGTCCTTCCTCCATCTCTTTTTTTACTTCTTCCAGCGCGAAGTGAACGACGTCGTGATGGTGTATTTCCAGCGGCGCCACCGCGTCACTGAAACGCAGCCACAGCCGGTGCAGAAGATTGACCTCGTTGGCGGTCAGATTTGGCGCATGTGGCCCGAGGACTTTGTAAAGCTTGTCCCCGTTGGGTAAATGGATTTCCAGATTGAATTGCGGCTTCTGATCTCCAAGTTTTTCCCAGGCTTCACCGATCTGCCGCGCTTGCTCCTCGTTCGATTCCTTTGTCGAACGCCCCACAACAATCGTGCTGGATTGCAGCGAAGTCGCGGCACGCAGGATGCCGTCCCACAAATCGTTTGCGGCGACGACGGCAAGGCGGATGGACTTGCCTCGTTTTTCGGCCATGGAAAGCGCTTGTGAGAAGAGTTGTTGCTCGATGCTGCCGAAAAGCTGATCGGCCTCGAGTTCGTTTTCGCCCGAAGCCGAGCGGCGCAAGAGCCGGACATGGAGCACGACAACGTCGCGGCGCCCGGGCTTAATGCGGTCCAATACGTTTCCTAGATGATAGAGCGCGTAGTGGTTGCTGATCGGCACGAGGACGTTGCCGGGGCGCGCACCAACGGCCTCGGGAGTCAATTCCGATTCCAACTCGAGATTGAACTGATCCATCTCGACGTGAGCTGCGCCGCCGCGTCTGCCCCGGCGTTCGGAAATCGTGAACACGATGTAGAGCAGAACGGAAAAGACTCCGCCAGCCATCGTGGCGATGGGCTTGGTGAACAGGTTGACGACCGCGATCAAGAACAGCGTCAAGGTGATCAAACCAAGCCCCACGGGAATCTGCACGCCACGGAACGTGAAATTCAGCGGAACCTGGAATTCCCGCTCCCCGGGGCTCGTGTAACGGAGAACGAAAACCGCGAGGCCGTTCATCGCGAAACTCCAGATCACTCCGAATGCGTAGAGATTTGCGAGAAATGTGACGTTGCCGCGACTGATGATGATAGTGACGATCTGCAAAGCCACGACGATATTGATGATGCGATAGCTCGTCCCGAACCGCCGGTGCGGCTGCCGGAACCATGCGCTGAGCACGCCGTCTTCAGAAACGCGGTTCAGCACGCCGTTCGAGCCCACGATGGCCGTATTCACCGCGCCCGCCAGGATCAAGGTGCCCACCACAACCACAAAGCCGTGGAATATCAGGCGGGCGAAAAGTGGTCCTTCCAGGTTCATCGCCAGCCCGCCGATCAGGTTTTCGAGGAAGTGCTGGCGGACGTCGTCCGGAATAATCATCACGGCAAAGAAGGAGACCAAAGAGGTAAAGACCAAGCTGTAGATAAATATGACCAGACCGGCCTTTTTCAGGTTGGGGAGCTTTGGGCTTTCGATTTCGCGATAGACCTGCGCGAGCGATTCCTCGCCGCTCATCGCCAGGACGGAGTGGCCGAGGGCGATGAAGATGGCAATGATCCCGAACATGTGAGGAAGGCTGCTGTGCGCGAGCCAGCCGAGGGCGCTGCTGGTCAGCCTGAGGTTGCGGGGGTGGGGCCACGGAGGCAGCGCGGAATGGCGCACCGCCACCGTATAGACGCACCAGGCGATGAGCATCACTACCATCACGGTGACCAGCTTCATGATGTGCAGAGCTTTTTCGCTGGAGTCGGCAACGCCCTTGGTGTTCTGCCACCAGAAATAAAGGGTGACAACGATGGCAAAGCTCGCGGCGATGAAACTGGCTGTTCCGGAAGAGAGCGGGCCACTCACGTGAAAATACTGCAGTAGGTCTTTGATCAATCCCGCGAGATACTGGCCTGCCGCAACGCCGCTGATCGGCCCCGTGAGGATGTAGTCAAACATGAGCGCGGAAACGCTGAATTTCGCGAGCGTCCCGCCGAGGGACATCTTCACGGCTCGATACACGCCGCCGCGCACGAACATGCTGCAGCTTTCCACGTAAACTGCCCGCACGGCGTACGAAAACAGCATGATGGCAAGGATGAACCACGGCGCAGTCTTGCCGATGTAGCCTTCCGCTTCGCCGCCGGCATAATACGCCGAGGAGGCGAGGTCGTTCAGCACGATGGCCGCCGCCCGCCAGAACGAAATGAAGGTCAGGAGGGCCGTTGTGGCGACGATGACACGCGGAATACCGTTGCCGCGGCTGCCTGCGGCGGCAGGGCTATGGGGAGTGCTGCTCATGTATGGGTTTCGTTAAATCGCAGATTGAAATGCTCGCATTTTTGAGGCACTAAGTCTAGCTGGTCATCCTGGCGGATGGCCAAAATGCTCTAGCCCGCAGAAGCGCGGAAGGCTTTGGCGCATTCGGCGCAGGGGCAGATGTTGCGGAGATGGTCGTAGCTGTAGATCCCGGTAGAGTGGCCGTCGGTGAAGCTGATCTGAATGGCGTAGTTGCCCACCTGCGTGGCGGCCTGGGCGCGCGGCTTGGGCTTGAACATAGGCAGCGCGGGAGACGATAGGAACGCCGGAGCTGCCTCGCCGAGCGACGCCTTCTTCTCGCGCGCGTCGTTGCAGGTGGCGCAGGGGCATTCCTCGCGCAAATAAGCAAATTCGTAGTGGCTCGCGTGGCCGTCGGCCCAGGTGACATCCACGCCCGTGCCGTTCGAAACGTGAATCTTAACGCTCGTTGGTTTTTTTCGCGGGTCGAGAGGAGTCGGCATGGTTCGGGTGCGCGATCAGCCCTTGGACTTGCCGTTGCAGCAGTCGCCCGGCGGGATCGGATTCCCGTGCGGGCAGGTCTTGGGGTGCCCGAGGAACGTGCAGATGCGCTGGTCTAGCTCCGGGCTGATGATGTGTTCGAATTTGCAGGCTTGCGTGCGCGCCTCGGAATCGTCGATGGAAAAAGTGTCCTTGAAGAGGCGCTCGGCCAAGCGGTGACGCCGGACAATGTCGCGCGCGCGCTGGCTGCCCACGGAAGTGAGCTGCACTTCCCCGTTTTGCATTTGCACCAAGCGCAGATCGGACATGCGCGAAAGAACTCGCGCGGCGGGCTCGTCGGTTACTACCGGCAGTCGCCCCGATGGACCAGTGGCATGGAGGCGCTCCGCTTGAGCCGGCTTCCCTTCCTCGCCGCAGATCCAAATCTGCTCGAGGAGATGATCAAAGCGAATTTCGTCGTCGCTGGAAATGGGTGTGCAGCAGTCCGCCGTGTCGGCGAGAGGACAAGCTAGGGGATGGCCCGGACCATGCTGCGCCGTGTCAAAGTGCAGGTGGCCGTGAGCAAGCTCGATGCGACGGTCAGCCTGACGCGCGATATCCGGGTCGTGCGTCACCATCAGGATGGTGTGGCCAGCGTTGTGCAGTTCGCGAAAAATCTGGATGACGATTGTTTCGTTGGCTTCGTCGAGATTGCCAGTGGGCTCGTCGGCGAGAATGATCTTCGGCTGATTAATCAGCGCGCGCGCGATGGCCACGCGCTGCTGCTCGCCGCCGGAGAGTTGCGCGGGGAGATGCGTCAGGCGGTCGCCAAGGCCTACGCGCTTCAGCGATTCTTCAGCCTGCTTTTCGTCGGTGACGCTATGGAAATACTGCGCCAGCATTACATTTTCAAGCGCCGTGAGATACGGCACGAGGTGGAATTGCTGGAAGACGAAGCCGACTTTCTCCGCGCGGTAACGCACCAGCTGGTTTTCGCTGAGTTTCGAAAGATCGACGCCGTCAACGACCACATGGCCGGAGGTGAGCGTGTCCAGGCCGCCGAGAATATTGATGAGCGTGGTTTTTCCAGAACCGGAGGGGCCCATGAGCGCGACCCATTCGCCGGTGTTCACATCGAAGCTGACGCCGCCGAGCGCACGCAGCGTGCCGTACTGCTTGATCAAGTCTTCGATGACCACTTGCTTCGCCGCGATTTGCGGCGGCGCTGGAGCGAGGGTACTCACGCTTCACCCCTGAAAACCGATGCCGGGCGGATGCTCGCCAGCCGCCGCAGCGGATACGCGCTCAAGATGGCAACGATTATCGTTAGCGCCACTGCTACAGGATACACAATCAGCCGCGGCCGCGCCGCCACGCCAAAAACCGCTTTGCCCAATCCGATCGACAGAAAAATCCCCACCACCCCGCCAATCATTCCTCCTGCCAGGCCAAGCAACGCGGCCTCCGCAAGGAAAAGCCGCAGCACGCGGCGCACCGACCCACCGATGGCCTTCATCAAGCCGACGTCGTTCTTCCGCTCCATCGCCACGTTGGTCATCGCCGCCATCACGCACAGCCCCGTGAGCACCAGCACGATCGCCACCGTCGCCGTCAACAACCCGCTGATGCGGTCATAAATCCTCGCTTCGCCTTCCGCGAACTGCCGCACGGTGCGGACGTCGGCGTCAGGGAATCGAGACCGAAGATCGTTTAGATAGTGCTCGATCTGAGCCGGGCCGCCGGGCACGACTGCCTGGATCAAGCTGACTTGCTGCGGCAGCCCAGCGAGATGCTGAACTGTTTTCATTGGCAAGAAAATCTGACTGTCCTCAGCGCCTCCAAAACCCCTGATCTGCGAAATGACGCAACTGTGTTCAGTCTCCCCCGCCTTCAATTTCAAGACCCCAGAGACGTGAAGATGAAATTGCGAAGCGACTTTCTGCCCGATTTCGCAAGTTTCGGCATCAAGAATAACCACATTGTCCCCTTCGATTACCTGATAGGGGACTACTTGCTTTAGATCGTCGGCGAGAAAACGATAGCCTGCAATGACCGCAGGTGCAGCCCCGAGCCGGGAGCTGTCCTTTCCTTCGCCACTGAAAGCGGTGACCTCTGCAATGGCATAGAGAAACGCTGCCCTGGGAATCGAGCTGCCGGAAGTTTGGTTTGGAAAGCGGTCTAACAGAGTTTCAGAAATGGTCGCGGAGCCTGATGCGTGGCCAGAATCAGGTGGCGCGATGATAATGTTTGCTCCGAAAGTGCGGAATTCGGAAGTGAGACGGCGCTTGGCGTCAACTTCGAGATTGAGGAGAGCGGCTGTGACGGCAGCGCCTGCGCCAAGGGCGAGCAACATGACAAAAAGGCGGCCGGGATTGGCGCCGAAGAGGCGTCTGATGATGCGCCAGAACATGGCTCGATTACTTGTGCGATGAGTGGCCATCACTCGCCTCGCAAGATGGGCGCCGGTTTATATCGCGAAGCGCGGCGCAGCGGGATCGCGCTGCCAAGAAGCGTGACGCCAGTGGCGAGCACGATAATCACCAGGAAAACGATAAGGGACGGTTCGGGAGCCGCGCCAAAGATTCCTTCTCCAAGAAGGCGCGCCAGAATTATCCCGAGCGCGTAACCGGCTCCCCCGCCTACGAAAGCGAGCAAAAGTTGTTCTGCCGCAAGCAGGAAGCCCACTGTACCGGAGCCCGCACCGAGTGCCTTCATCAAGCCAATCTCTGTGCGCCGCTCAATCACCGAAGCCGCCGAGGAGGCCCCTACGGCTAATGCGGCGGCAAGCAGCGCCGCTCCCGTGACCAGCCACAACAGCATGCGAACGCGAGTAAGAATCGCCCCTTCGCCTTCCGCCACGCGGCGGACTACGCGAACCTCGGCGCCGGGCAATACTTGCTTAATCGAATAGGCAATGGAGGAAACATACGGACTGCAGGACCAGCGCTCAAATTCCTTGGCTTTCATCGTCTTCGGATCCCGCCGCGCAAAGTCGTCCTCCGGCTTCGTCAGCGCACTTACATACAACTTGCGGTACTGCCCGGATTTTCCTATGTATTGCTGCACGATCGAGAGTGAGGTAACGACCGCATCGTCTTCCGAGGAGCCGCTTGTAAAGATTCCCGTGACTTTTAGGGAGAGCCCATCTGACGTCGAAGTTGAGAGGTACAATGGGCTGCCGATAATCACGCCATGCCTTTCAGCGAACGCCTTCCCCACAATGCATTGCCCTGCTCCATCCTCAAACCAGGAACCCTCTACCCGCCACCAGGGACTTGTCTGTTGCAACCCGGTGATGAAATTTCCGCCGTCGGGCAGGGCAACAGGATGGTTCGACCACGTTCCGATCAAGACCGCGTCACCATTCGCTGCGGGCTTAACAAAGGTAGCTGATGCCGGTGACCAGCGAGGAGTGGATGATGAAACCTTGACTTCGAGAACGGGCGAAAAACCAATGACATTGTTATGCCAGAAAATGGTCTTGAGCTTGCCGAGGTCGGCTTCGGGCAGGTAAGCGCCGGAATTGACGGGGCGGTAGTCCACACCGCCAATTTCGAGCGGAAGCGAGTCCGCTTGCGGCGTCACGAGGAGATTCGCGCCCAAGCTGCGGAATTCTTTCGCCAGACGGTCGCCGACATCGAGCGCCACACTCAGCGCGGCGGTGGCTACAGCCATGCCGAGGGCCAGCGCCGCCCCGGTCAGGAGCTTGTGACGCGGACGGCGTCCAAATGAATCGGCTACGAGTCTCAAGAACATAATTGTGCGAAAATCTTCTGTTTTTCCGTGCTCAGTATTTAGTTTTCAGTGAATGATTTTGGTAATTGTTTCTTATTTTTTTCTCCGCACTGAAAACTGACCGCCGACAACTGAGAACTTTTCGCTTCTTGGAGGCTGTTCCGGTCCCCCAGCCGCGCCATGTCCTATTGAGGAATCTCCTTAGTAGCCTGCACAAGGGCGGAAACATCCATCACCAGATCACCGCCATCGGTGCGCGATGGCACGCCGATGGGATTACAACCGCCCTGATCCCCGACCGACGGCACGTAAATCGCAGAGCCGCAGTGCCGGCAAACGACATTCTGCCCGTCCTGGCGATAGCCTTCTGCGCCGCAAATCCGGCAAGCGTCCAAAGCTGTTCCGTAGCCATTCGGCTTCTTGATAATCAGGAACCGCAGCGACTGATTGCCGGCGGTGATGGTGTAAAGGTGCAGGCTTCCGTCCTGTACTTCAGTCAACGGAATGCGCACTTCGTTGCGCACGGCAATAACCGCCCGCGCAGAGGGCGGCGCGGAGTTCGCACGCGCATAAATAAAGTCCGCGGTCAGCACCAGGATCACCACCAGGCACGCGCCAGCCGCCGCGATCATCCAGCGCCGCTGGCGGCGATTCTGCGATTCGTGCAATCTCTTCTCCGCTTCACCAGTGATTTCCTTCGCGGCTGCCGCATGCGATGCCGACTGCCATTCGCGCAGGATCAACAGAGTGGCCGCGCCAAAAATAAACACAAAGAAGAAAAGCTCGTTGCGAACAATCGGCCCGATAAGCGCCATCTCCGCCTTGCTCGAAGGCAGCCAGCGCGCCTCGCTCAACTCATGCAAACCCGTAAGCGCCAGCTGAAACGCCACGAGCATCAAGATGACGCTCGTCGCTGCAAAGAAACGGTGCAACGGAATGCGTAAGGTGCCTTTGAAAAAAAACAGCCCCACCGCGACGGCCGCCGCAATCCCCACAATCGTTCCGATCCAGGTCTGCAAGCCCTCGCTGGAAAGCTCCACGGCGCGCAGTATCAGCGCCAGCTCCGCCCCCTCGCGGAGGACCATCAGGAAAACGAAAAGGAAGATGCCCCAGCCCGCCGCACTCCCGGCGCGCTCGGCATAAGCCTCCACTTTTTGTTCGATTTCTTTTTTCAGGTGGCGCGCAACGCGATTCATCCATACGATCATCGTAATAACGAAGACCGAAGCGATGAGGAGCATGAGCCCCTCAAAACCGTCTTCGCTGATGCGCCAGCGTTCCAGCGCCACTGCGACTCCCAAGCTGAGCGCGGCCGCCGCCGCTACGCCGTACCAGACGAAACGTGCCAAGTGCCCGCGGCCCGTGCGGGAAAGATAGACGAGGATAATGCCGACGACGAGAGACGCTTCAACGCCTTCACGAAGTGCGATAAGAAATGCCGATAGCACAAAAACTCCAGTTGTGAATCATTTGCAACTACAATTTAAGTCTACCGCACCGGTGGACTTACGTCAACCGGACCAGCTTGGTCCGATTTGCTATCCCAGCTTAGGTTATCCTGTTTGATGCTCATGCGCACCATCCGCCTAGGCACCTCCTTGCTGTTGTCGTTACTGTTTTGCGCGCAGGTTCCCGCGCAGGCACCCTCGCCATCGGAGCTCCAAGCCACCGCGGTGCATCCCGATCCCAAACGTGCGCACAAGGCTGCTGAGCGGGGCGGCAAAGCGGAAGCGGCAGGGCGATTCGAGGAAGCGCTAGCAGCCTACGAAGAAGCCGCCCGTTACGCCCCGCAGGATGCCTCCATCGTCGAACAGGGTGTCTCTCTGCGCTCCAGGCTGGTTCGCGCCCAAGTCGAGGCTGCAGAGCGTGATGCCTTGGCGGGCCGCCTGACCCAGGCCACCGAGGAATTGGGAGTGGCGCTCCGGGTCGATCCCGGAAACACAATCGTCGAGGAGCGTCTTGTTCAACTCAAGGCCATGGACGACCAGCCCCGCGCAGGGCCCGCGACCGCAATCTCCGGCCTTCCTCGGCTGCAACCGCAAGCCGGAAAGCGCAACCTGAACCTGCGCGGCGATACCAAGACGGTCTACGAACAGGTAGCGGACCTCTTCGGCGTCAAAGCTGAATTTGATCCGGACGTCACTGTCCGGAACGTGCGCCTGCACGTTGACGATGTGGATTTCTCAACCGCCATGTCCCTCCTCGGTTCGCAAACGGGAACCTTTTGGCGCCCATTGAATCCCACATTGATGTTTGTCGCTCCAGACACGCCGGAGAAGCGGCGGCAGTATGGCCCGGAAGCGGAGCAGACCTTTCCGCTCTCCGCAGCCGCCGGCCCGGAGGACGTGACCGAAATGCTCCGCATCCTGCGGGAGATCACCGGAGCAACGCGCATCGATCTGGACACTCGCAGCCGCACCATCACCATGCGCGACACGCCCGAACATCTCGCCCTTGCCGGTGAACTCATCCAGCAACTCGAAAGGGCCCGCGGCGAAGTCATGCTGGAGATCGAGATCCTCGAAGTCGACCGCAACAAAGCGCGCGATCTTGGAATTACCCCTCCGGCTTCAGAGCAGCTCATCGGTCTGAACACCAACGACCTGAACAAGCTCAAAGCGTCAACAAATCTGACGAACCTCCTCACCAACATTCAACAGGTTTTCGCGGGCAAAGGATTCTCCAGCATTCCGGCCGTTGTACCCATCGGCGGAGGCCTCTCTACTTTTCTGCTCACCCTTCCCAGCGGTGCTGTCAATTTCTCCGATTCTCTCTCGCTGGTTCAAAGCGGGCGCCAGGTGCTGTTGCGCGCGCAAAATGGAAAGCCCGCCAGCTTTTTCGTCGGCGATCGCTATCCCATTACGCTGTCTTTGCTCTCCGGAAGTGTGGGGAACGGCGCTTTGACGGGATTGCCGAGCTCCACAGTTTTCCCGCAGACTAGCTTCACCGTTGGCGCCAATCCATCCGCCCTGGTTGCAAATAGCTTCACCGGCGGCACTCTCCCCGATCTGGCGGTCGTTTTTGACGATCCGAAGGCCAACACATTTGCAATCCTGAAGAATCAAGACAATGGAAACTTCGTTCAGGTAACACCATCGCCGATCACGCTGCGCGCCAATGAAACTGGCCAAGTCGCCATCGGCACCGGGGTTTTCCGTAACGACAGTAAAAAGTTTTCTACCACCCAGCCCTCGGATGTGGTCCTGGTAAATTCCACTTCGAAAAATATTTCTATTTTGCTCGGCCATGCCGACAGTACAGGCAAGCCCGACGGTACCTTTACGGAGCCCGGTTTACCCATTCCAGTAGGCACGAATCCAAGCTCCGTGATCGTCGCGGACTTCAACGGTGACGGTTTTCTGGACCTCGCCGTCGCCAATCAAGGTGACAATTCCATCTCTCTTTTCCGGGGAAATGGAGATGGAACGTTTACGGAATTTCCAGGCTCGCCCTTCAAGCTGCCGAGTACCGGCACGATCAAGGAGTCAAACCCAGTTGCGATGGTCAGCGCAAATTTTCGGATTAAGAACTTTACAACCAGTACGAACGGTAGCGCCCCGGAAGTGGACCTTGCCGTTGTGAACAAGAATTCGAATAGCGTCTCGATCTTATTGAGCTCGGTCGACCAGGCCGGCAACGTCACTCTTGCGGAGGCTCCAAACTCCCCTTTTTCCGTTGGGACTACTCCCGTGGCGATCGCGACGGGAGACTTGAATGCCGACGGCGTACCGGACCTTGCCGTCGTGAACCAGGGCGACAGTACTGTCACGGTCGTGCTGGGAAGCGGCAACTTGGACGGCACGTTTAACCAGGCCCAGGGATCTCCGCTGCCAACCGCGACGACTCCTGCCGGAATCGTGATCGCCAATTTTGCGAACGGCGCCGTGCCTGACCTTGCGGTGACGAACAAGGGTTCCAACACGCTCGGCATTTATCTCGGTCTAGGAAAGGGCACCTTTGCCTCGCGCATCGAACTCAATACTCCCGTGGGGCCTGCCGCACTCATCGCGTCCATATTGACGACCAGCGGACTTCCCGACGTCGCTTTGGTGTCCCAGGATCCGGCCGCCACTCAGGGCGTGGTAACGGTGATTCAGGATTCCTCGAGTTTCGCCAACAGCGCGGCCGCCGGCGTGGCGCAGACTCCCTATCCCGCCTCGGAATATGTCGATCTCGGCGTGAAGATAAAGGCTACACCCACGCTTCATCCCAATAACGAAGTGACTCTGCTGCTCGAGTTCGAAATCCGCTCGTTAGCCGGCTCCAGCGTCAACGGGATTCCCGTCATCTCCAATCGAACGCTGACGCAAACCGTTCGCGTCAAACAGGACGAACCGACGCTGATTGGCGGTCTCACCGATGCGGAAGAAACACGTTCCATCACCGGCCTGCCGGGCTTCGCGGAAATCCCCATCGCGGGATACGCGTTCGGGAGTCGAAGGAATTCGCTTCAGGATACGGAACTCCTGATTCTCGTCACCCCGCGAAAACTGCGCCTGGCGGATCATCTCACAAGGACGATTTTCGCCGGTCGCGGCGATACCGGAGGCCGCGGAACTCCCGGTCCAGGAACTTTACAATCACCTGGAGCACAACCTCAGCCCTAGGTTCGTCAATGACAGAGTCCCAAGGCCTTTCGCTCCGGCAATCTGAATTCTGTTCGGAAACGAATTTGCGCTTTGGCGTGGATGAGCTACGGAAGAGCTTCGAACACTACGATTGGCTGGTAGGTGCGCGGCACGACGGCTTCGGCAATGGCGATGAGTTTATCCTGCTGGCTGAATACCCGCAGCCGCGGCGGTTTCGGTTCCCCGCCATCGAGCTGCGTCGTCGCTCCGGGAGGCGGCTCGACGCGGCCCGGCTGAAGCTGCGCGAGCGTGATATTGAACTTCGTTCCATGACGCACGCGCTTTTCGACCACCGGTAAAACGTTAACCCGCGGAAAATTAGCCAGCAAGTTTTCGAGGGGGATCAGACGGTCCGCGAATTTCCCGGCCAGTTTGGCTTCCGCGAGTTCTTCGAGCGTGATCGCTTGCTCCAGCGAAAATTCTCCGACCGCCGTGCGCGTGATTTCCGCCAGGTGCGCACCGCACCCGATGCTCTGCCCCATTTCATGCGCCAGCGAACGAATATATGTGCCGGAGGAGCATTCGATGAAAAAGCGCGCGATGCTGCCCTCAATCTCCCTGAGTTTGTATTCGTAGATTTCGACTTCAACGGCCTTCAGCTCGACAGCCTGTTTTTTGCGCGCCAGCTCGTACGCCGGGCGCCCTTTCACCTTCTTCGCGGAGAACGACGGCGGCATCTGTTCGAACCGCCCAATGCGCTCAGCGGCAAACTTTTCGACGGTCGCGGCATCCAGCGCCGGCGGGGCGTCCGGCCCCTGCGCTTCGCCATCGGAATCGTATGTATCCGTCGCGAAACCGAACCGAAAGCCCGCCTCATATCGCTTGCGGCGTCCGGCGTAGAACTGCACCAGCCGCGTGGCCCGGCCGAGCAGCAGCACAAGAACACCCGTCGCCAGCGGATCGAGCGTGCCCAGATGCCCGATCTGCCGGAAGCCCGCTAAATGACGTACCGCATCGACAACGTCGTGCGACGTTTTCCCTTTCGGCTTGTTGATGACGAGCGCGCCGTCGATCGGCGCCGGCTGTGGTTGTCGTGGCATTTTTGGAGTGGTCAGCAGTCAGTTGTCAGTCTTCAGCCTTTTGGTTCTTCGTTTGCTGTTCTTAGTTTTTTGTTTTTAGTTTTGAGAATCGGACGTGATCGAATTTCACTCGATTGCGTTACTGCACGTTCCTCCACTCGGGCTTCAGAGCGGAGGAATCGCAACCAACGCGGCTTTCCTTTTTTCTGAACTGAAAACTGAGAACTGATTACTGAAAACTCTCACGGAGCGGGCGGATTGTCCTTCTTCATTTCCTTCAAGAGCCGCTCGATGCGTTCGACGTGCTCCTGGGAAAGATCCAGCGTGAAATGCAGTTCCGGCACACGGCGAAGCTGCAGCCGTTCGACCAGCTCTCGACGGATATACCCGGAAGCATGTTCGAGTGCCTTGATCGCGTCGGATTGCTCCTTGTTCGTCCCCTTGACGCTGATGAACACCCGCGCGTGTTTCATGTCCGGCTGGACGCGCACTTCGCTGGCGACCACGCTTACTTCCAGCCGCGGATCTTTCAATTCCCCCGCCAGCATGGCGTTGATTTCGTGCGCGATCTCCTCGCCCACGCGTTCGTGTCGGTGATTGGCTGGACTCATCGGGGTCCCTGAAACACTCTCTAAACAATCTCGACCGCTTGATTGATCAAAAATGAGCCGAGGATGCGGTCCGCCTCGTCCAAAACCTTCTGCAGCACTTCCCTCAAGTGCTTCTCTTCATTCGAAATCGTGACGATCCCCACGACCGATCGCTGCCACGTGTCGTGATGCTCCAGCTCCGCCACTGCCACATTGAAATCCCGCCGCAGCTTATCCTTCAAGCTGCGCAGAACCTGCCGCTTGTCCTTCAGCGATTGCGCGTCCGGGATGTGCAGCTCGAGGGTGAGCAGACCGACCGGCATGAGCGGCTCCGGGGGACAGCCTGGCGGATTATTTCTTACCGGCGGACGCGCCGCCCTGTCCGGCGGCTTCCGCGGCGCTCATCTTGGTAACGCTGAAGCATTCCAGGATATCGCCGACCTTCACATCGTTGAAATTGGCCACGCCCGCGCCGCACTCAAAACCAGTGCGGACTTCGCTGGCATCATCCTTGAATCGCTTCAGTGAGTTGAGCTTCGACGTGTAGATGACCGCCCCATCGCGCAGCACGCGGACCTGCGCGTCGCGCTTCAGGATGCCTTCGACCACGTAGCAGCCCGCAATCGTCCCTGCGCCCTTGACGCGGAACGTGTTGCGCACTTCCGCCCGGCCCAGAAACGTTTCCGTGACCACCGGTTCGAGCAGGCCCTCCATGGCCTTCTTCAACTCGTCGGATACTTCGTAGATGATCGTGTGCGTGCGGATGTCCACATGTTCCTGCTGCGCCAGGTCCAGCGCCTTGCGGTCCGGCCGCACGCCGAACGCAATCACGATCGCGCCGGATGCGGAGGCGAGCAGCACGTCATTCTCCGTCACCGCGCCGACGCCCGAACCGATGATCTTCAGCTTCACCTGGTCGGTCGAAAGCTTCGGCAGCATTTCACTGAGCACTTCGACGGAACCCTGCACGTCACCCTTGATCACAATTCCCAATTCCTTGACGTCGCCGGCCTTTAGTTGCTCGTGAAGCTGATCGAGCGTAATGCGCGAGCCGCTGATGCGCGCCATCGCCGCGTCGCGCTGCTTGCCCTGGCGGTAATCAACGATGTGCCGCGCTTTGGCTTCGTCGGTGACCTGAAAGAGGTCGCCCGCATCCGGCACTCCCTGCAAACCGAGCACCTCAACGGGCGTGGAGGGTGGCGCGTCTTTGACGACCCGGCCGCGATCATCAAACATCGCGCGGACTTTGCCGAAAACTGACCCGCAGATGAAGAAGTCGCCAGCGTTCAGCGTGCCATTCTGTATCAGAATTGTTGCCACCGGTCCGCGACCCTTATCCACGCGCGATTCGAGCACCGTGCCCGTCGCCGGCGCGTCGGGATTGGCCTTGAGCTCCCGCAAATCAGCGACCAGCAAAATCGTTTCCAGCAGCTTCTCGATGCCTTGCTTCTTTTTCGCGGAAACTTCCACAAACTCCGTGTCGCCGCCCCATTCCGCGGGCATCAGGCCGGCTTCCGTGAGTTGCCGCTTCACGCGCTCCAGTTGCGCTTCCGGCTTGTCGATCTTGTTGATCGCCACGATGATAGGCACCTTCGCGGCTCTGGCGTGGTCGATCGCTTCTTTCGTTTGGGGCATGACGCCGTCATCGGCGGCCACGACCAGCACCACGATATCGGTAACCTTCGCGCCCCTTGCGCGCATGCGCGTAAACGCTTCGTGACCCGGCGTATCGACGAACACCACGGCACGATCATTGACGACCACCTTGTAAGCGCCGATGTGCTGCGTGATGCCGCCCGCTTCTCCCGCGGCAACTTCCGCTTCGCGAATGGCGTCGAGCAAACTCGTTTTGCCGTGATCGACGTGGCCCATTACCGTCACGACCGGCGGCCGCGGTTTCAAACTTTCCTTGGTCTCTTCCTTCGCAACCTCGAGCACCATCTCCTCTTCCAGAGAGACAACGCTCACCACTCCGCTGAAAGACTCGGCAAGTGTCGTAGCCGTCGGAACATCCAACGCCTGGTTGATGCTGGCGAAAACACCCCGGTCGAGCAGGTTCTTCAAGAGTTCCTTGGCGCGCACATCCAGCTTTTCGGCAAGTTCGCGAATCGTGATGCCTTCGGTGATCGTCACTTCGCGCGGCGGACGCGGCTCCGGAGGCGCGATGACCGCGGCGGCGGAACTGCGGCCCGCGCCCGGACGCTGCCGTGTCGGGTGGAGTTTGCGCTCACCTTCTTGCTCGCGCTTATCCGCAACGGGGCGCTGGCGCTGGGGAGGCTTCCGCGTGTAAAGCGGCTTGCCCGGCTCGGCCTTCGGCGGCAGTTTCTCTGGAAATGGCGGCAGCATTCCCGGACGCCCGGGAGCGCGCGGGCCTGGACGCGTACCTGTGGGCATCGGGCCGCGACGCTGTTCAAAAGGCCGGGATTGTGGCCCACCTGGACCGCCTGGGCCACCGGATCGAGGCGTGAAGGGCCGTCCTTGGCCCGGTTGCTGAGGGCGCATCGGCTGCCCGGGACGCGGGCCGCTCGCGCGCGAGCCCTGCGAAGTATCCGGCAAAGGCCCGCGATTGCCCGTAGGCAGCGGACCGCGATTTCCTGTGGGCAATGGCCGAGCCGGAGCGCCTGGTCTTGCCGGCGCGCCGGGACGTCCTGGAGCAGCGCCGGGCGCGGCGGCCGCGGGACGCATGGCAGAAAGCTGTTTACCTGACGGTGCCGCGGGCCGTGCTGGTGCAGCCGGTCGCGCCGCTGTCGCAGCAGGCGTTGCTGGCGCTCCTGCAGGCGAAGGCGGACGAATCGGAGTTGCTGCAGGCGCAGGCGTTGCGTGTGCGGCAGGCGTGGCGGCTTGCGGCCCCACCGCAGGTACAGGAGCCGGCGCCTTGGGTGCAGGTGGAGCAGCGGCCGCAGGCGCTTCCGGTGCGATTGGCTTTGCCACTGGCGCAGCGGGAACCGCCGGCGCACTCGGTTTCACCGCGACGCTGGCTTGGGGTGGTGCGACAGGCGCAGCAGGCCTCATCCGCGCGGCCTTCGCAGCCGCGTCCTTGGCTTCTTTTTCCGCTTTGGCTACCGCTTCCACTTGCGCTTCGGCTTCGGCGGCTCCCTGAAGGTTCTTGCGCACTTTCTCAGCGACGTCCTCAGGGATCGAGCTCGAGTGCGTCTTCTTTTCCGTGACGCCGTAACCGGGCAGCAGGTCAATGATGGCTTTAGCCTTGACCTCGAGTTCGCGGGCCAGCTCGTTAATTCGAACTTGATTTGCGTCGGTCATGCTCTCCGTTCTCAACTACGACTTCGCCTCTTCGGCCTTCTCCGCATCGCCTTCACTACCGGCGGGCGTGGCCTCTTCTTCGGCCTCTGCGGCCGTCTCCGCCTCGGCAGGAGCTTCCTCAACCGCTTTGGCCGCCTCGGAATTTTCTGCCGTCTCCGCCGTCGCAGCTTTGGCTGCTTCGCCTTCTTCGGCTGGAGCTTCCCCGCTCGCAGCGGCTTCGCCCGTAGCGGCGGCGGCCTCGGTGCCGCCTTCGTAAAAGCGATTCACGGCCTGATAAATCTTGTCCACCATCTTCTCGCCGATGCCCGGAATTTCCATCAATTGTTCCGGCGTCATTCCGGCGAGCTTCTCGACGGAGTTGATCCCCGCCGCTTCAATCTTCTCGATGGTCTTCGCGCCAACGCCCGCCAGCGACGTCAACGGCGTCGTCGGTGCGGTCAGCGCGGTCATCTGCTCTTCGATTTCCTGGCGCTTTTCTTCCTCGCTCTTGATGTCGATGTCCCAGCCGATCAACTTGCTTGCCAGGCGTACGTTTTGCCCCTTCTTGCCGATGGCCAGCGAAAGCTGCGAATCTTCGACGATCACTTCGAGCTTCTTGTTCTCCGGATCGGTGATTTGTACGCGCGTCACTTTCGCCGGGCTCAGCGCCTTTTGCGCAAACGCAACGGTCTCTTCGCTGTAAGGGATAATGTCGATCTTCTCGCCGCGCAGCTCGCGGATGATCGATTGCACGCGCATGCCTTTCATGCCCACGCACGCGCCCACCGGATCCACGTCCTTGTCGCGGCTCATCACCGCCACTTTCGTGCGCTCGCCGGCTTCCCGCGCCGCAAACCGGATCTGCACCGTGCCGTCGTAAATCTCCGGCACTTCCATCTCGAACAAACGCTGCACCAGGCCCGCATCCGCTCGCGAAACGATCACCTGCGGCCCCTTCGCCGCGCGGTCCACCATCTTGATGACCACGCGCAGCCGCTCGCCGATGTTGTACGTTTCCAGCTTCGATTGCTCGCGCTTCGGCAGCCGCGCTTCCGTGCGCCCCATGTCCACGATCAGGTCCGGCCCCTCGGCGCGCTTCACGATCACCGTGACCAGCTCGCCCACGCGCGTGTGATATTCGTTGAATATGGTGTCGCGCTCGGCCTCGCGCACTTTTTGCAGAATCACCTGCTTGGCCGTCTGTGCCGCGATGCGTCCCAGCACGTCCGTCGGCTTCGCCTCCGCAACCTCCGTGCCGACCTCCGCCTCCGGATTCTTTTTCTTCGCCTCCGCCAGGCTGATCTCTTTTTTCGGGTCGGTCACTTCCTCGACGACTATATGCACCGAGTACACGTCCACCTGGCCGGTTTCCTGGTTGAACTTCGCGCGCAGGTCCTCTTCCGTCTTGTAATATTTCCGCGCCGCCACCACCATCGCGTCTTCAATCGCCGACACCACCACTTCCGGCTCGATGTGCTTCTCGCGGCTCAGCATTTCGATCTGTTGGTAGAGCAAATTCGCCATATCTCGTTCCTGAAATCCCGTAGAGCCACATGCCGCAATTTCAACTCATTATTCGCTGCGGCTTTCTCTTCTCTGTGGTCTCAGTGTTCTCCGTGCCCTCTGTGTTAAATCTTTTTCCGGTGTCTCTTACTGACCACTAAAAACTAATAACTAAAAACTTTCCTCAAAATTCCACCACCAAATTCGCCTTGCGGATCGCCTCGAGCGGCACTTCGACCGTCCGCGCTTCCTTGCCCTTCAGCTCCATGCGGACTTTCCCGTCCGCAAAACCTGCCAGCCGCCCTTCAAAAAACTTCGCCTCGCCCACCGGCTCGCTGGTCGAAATCTTCGCCAGCCTGCCCGCAAAGCGCTCGAAATCCGCCGGCCTCTTCAGCGCCCGGTCCAGCCCCGGCGAACTGACTTCCAGGACGTATCCCGACCCGGGAATCAGTTCCTCGACGTCGAGGATCACGCTCAATTGCTGGCTGACGCGCTGGCAATCGGAGTGGCTGATCTTCGGATAGGGGTCATGCGCAACCTCCGCCGTCCCCATTTCCCGCACTGCATCGCTAATCGCCGCCGTTGGCTTGGGTATCCGATCGATGTACACCCGCAGGAACCGCTGCTTGCCGACTTTCCATTCGACATCAACGATTTCCAGGCCTTCCGAACGCGCCACCCGCTCGGCAGCGCCGCGGATTTTTTCCAAATCCACGCAGAGACTCCCCAACCATAGCCGGTCCGCAGTGCACTCCAACCGGCGCCAACAAAAAAGTGGGCTTGCGCCCACTCATGGTGCGACCCGCTTCAGAGCGAAAATAGAGTATATTCCCGCTGCACTGCAAAAGCAAGATACGGGGCCCGTCCCCGCCCGTCCCCTCCCTCACCCGTCATTTCGAACGGAGCAGGCCGATTTCTTCCTCCCCCTTACCCCGGTGAAAAGGTCGGCTTGCGCAGAGACCTCTGCGCCATCACGCGCATTTTGGGTGACGAAATCTCTCTTCTCTTCGACTTGCTTTCGTCCCGCCTGCTTCCCCTACGTTTGCTCCGACGACCGGAATTCCTGCCGATAGACTCTTACATCTGACAGGCCTTGCAGGCACCCCCGCGGACAAGCCATGGACGTTTGCTTCTCTGGATACTAACCTCTTCGATAACAGAGATCACTTCCCGCCGCCAATGCCTGAGGGTTGCACAACTGCTCCTTCAATCGGCCACCCTTGTGCGTTCGCCATCATGTGGCTATATTCTTGTCACCATGCCACCGATACCCTCTGCCGGTCTGAAGCTACCGAAGGGCACCCTCAAAAAGCTTCCGCTGGGCCGGTCATTCGCCGAATATGACAAACTTCTAGAGAGGGACAATGTTTACGTTGAGACGCCAGGGCTTCGTGCGGCGTTAGACGACGGACAGGGCAAGTGCTTTTTTGTTGGTCGTCGGGGAACCGGAAAGACTGCCATAACCCCTTACCTCGAGAAAAAAGTTCCCGGCAAAGTACTTTTGTTATTGCCGCAATTACTTGTTCCCGTAGGACGTTTCTTCGATGCATCTACTATGCAGGATGTTCACCAACAACCGTTCAAGTCCCTAGTCTCGAGTTTTAAAAGGGCGATTCTGGACGAAGTGTTGCGCCACTGGATTTCTCGTGGTCGATTCTCGTATCGAACAAATTCTCCACCCGCGCTGAGCCGAGAGCGGAACTACATTGAAGACTATGACTTAGACATCAGCTTGCTAGCGTTTTCTGAAGAATCGCTTGAAGCCCTATCGTTGTAGTTCACCCTAGCGTCAAGAAACTGCTCGTCGATGAAGAAATCAAAAAAAGATGCGCTAGTTGGATATTCATATCTGATGCCAACAAAGCCGATATTGAACAAAAGCTGAATAAATATATCAGGCTGCGTGTATTGGAATCCAGGGACTGCGAGAACACCTAGCTTCAACAAGAACGTTACCAAAGTCCGGTTGACACATCGAATCTAGCAGAGCCTAATGAAATCAGGCTTTACAGACCTCAGCCGGATAGAGTACAACCTTCTTCACGCGTTAGGCCATCTAACAGATGGCTGAGGAGAAGAAGGCAATCTCGCTATGGCTGGCGAGTTTTGCAGGGAGGCTGCGGTACTCATCTTCGTATTCGGAAATCTTGACATCTGGATTAAATCCCTCGATGGCACGTGGAAACTGGATTTTTGGCCCACCGTCTATTCCATTAGCAAGATTTTTGGTGTCGCTGTTTTCTTTCAGTTTGTCGGAATGTCTTTTGAAAAATGGAGGGCAAGATGAATCCATTCAATTTGCTTTTGGCCATGTACGCGGGATTCGCCCTTCTCCTGTTTGCGGCTGGTTACATCTACAAGTCACTTAGAGACCGTCGGAATAAGCGCATCGCTCCGACATTTGATTTTGAGCGACGAATCGAGAGCAAGCCTGAAAAAGAGAAGTCGCCGCCAGTCGTGGCCACACGTTAGGCCTTGAATTTTCCTTCGTCATTTTGCCCCCCCTCACGTTTCAAGATTTTCGGCTTTCCGCCCCGGATCTCCATCCCTTGAACCCCGCTCATCAAACACTGAACCCCAGCCTTTTCAACACCTTCCCGTTCCATTCGAATGATATCCAACGAATACATTGACAAGCAGACTACTTCCTGCTATTCTGTTGTGTGTTTGCCAAGCTCCACTCCCGCCGATCTCCCAATTTCTTTTCTGGCCTAACCCGTATTTCCTCTCCTCTAGCCTGCTGTTTCTCAGTCTCCCTGTTCCCCCGCCACGCGGCCCTTCTAACTCCTCAAAGATCTTCCCATACCTCCTAGTCACTTTCTCGCCTACCGTCCGCCCCCATAAGCCCTTTAGTTGCAACACTTATGAATCTCCCCGCAAATGCTGCAAATAAAAGACTTACAGTATGGCTAAGCCTTTTAGATGCAACATTTACAAAAAACAGGGGGGGGTACATCCCTCAAGCAAAAAGTTTTTACCTCTTTACCTTCTTACTTCATTACCTCACGGCGTCTCCTGCCGCCCCGCAGGTATCCGGATGGCGTCATTCATATCGGTGTTGGCTTTCTTGCACGATTCGCGCTCGCCTTGGTAGCAATGTTCAAGGTCCTCAAAATACTTTTGAAGAATTCTCGCGCGAACCTTGCTCAGGCCTTTTTGGTGGGCTTCGTCCAATGCGGCCTTTGCCTTCTGCTCGGTACCTTTGTCTGGATGTGCACCGAACTGCTCGATGGCGTTAAAGGTGCTCCAGTAAGTCCCGTCCTGCCGCTCGCGCTCACGCGCTACTTGTTGGTTCAGGGTGTAAACCAGGAGGTAATTGGCCCCCAAGATGAACGCGAGGCCCGCGATCCCAAGAATCATGAGCCGCTTGAACATGCTGCGGAGCCTACCGCATCCCCAAAGTTCATACTAGCGGATTATTCTCTGCGGCAAGCTGCGCGTGGCAAAGCAACTGTTTCTGGCAGCGCGGACATGTACTCGCAGAAGATGGCTGAAGAGCATTGGAGTCATGCGTTGCGAAATGAAAGAGAAATTAGAAAATGGAAAGTAGAAAAAGGAAGGAAAGAATCCCCACTCAATTGGACTTTTCGTTCCTAGACTCGCGACGGCAGATGAGTAGGCCGCGGGGGCAGGGAAACGCCTGCCCGTTTCCTGGACTTCCTGCCAGTTTTCTCCGCCGGAGCCGAGTTGTAAACTGAAGCTGCCCCAGTCCAAGGTGAGGCTATGACCGAATTCACCACATGGATGCAAAGCAATTGGTATGCGCTGGGAAACCTCCTCTGCCAGTTTGTCTTCCTGGCTGCAGGTATCTGGTTTGCGCGGAAAATCCTGACAACGATGAGGGCGTCCCAGGAGCAGGTCGGGGCGCTGCTAAAGCTGTCGGTTACCGGTGCGCTCGCCGAGCGGCAGTCGCCGAGTGCAGTCGCCGAGCGATCGTTCGCAAGTGCAAGCCCGTTTTGGCTTACGCCAACGGAGATACCACCTGTTGGTCCGCTGGAGCTCTCAGAAAGCGGTCCAGGTCGATGGGCGGTTGCCCGTCACAGCCTGATCGTGTGGTTGCAGACGCCGATGAGCAGCGGAAGCGTCGCCCCCTGGCGCAAAGCGATCAGGTGGCTGCAGTCCCCAGCCGGAAGCTGACCTGAGCGCGGCGTAAGTACTGCGCGCCAGCGCGTGGTTCGACCCAATGAGAGCCTCGCGTGGGCTTCAGCAACCACTCAATGGGGTGCCAGCGTCGAGGAGAAACTCTCTTTGGCGGCGTTTTCGTAAAGATGAAGGAGTTGCGCGGCGCGCTTGAGCAAATCCGCGGGCAGGTCGCCGGGTTGATAATCCACCCATCCCGTGGTGTAGGCAAGGTTCACCTTGCGGCCGGAACAGGTCATTTCGAGAGCGCCAATACGGCTCAAGACTGCCTGGACTTCGCCCAGATTACATTCGGGCAGCACCAGCAGGAAATCGTCGCTGGCCAGGCGGGCCGCAAAATCGGAGCCGCGGCACGCTTTCTTCAAACGCCGCGCAAGTTCTTTCAAAGCCGAGTCCAATGCCGATTGATCATAGCGTTTACTAATCTCGGCAAACTGGTCCAGATGAATGGTGGCCAGGCTTAACGCCGTATTCTGCCGCCTCGCGCGGGCAATCTCTTTCCCGAGCTGCTGCTCGATGAAGGCTCGCGTGTGCAAGCCCGTGACCGGATCGATGCCGGAGGGATCGGAAATTTGACTGGGGTGCGCGTCCGCGCCGGCGTTCTGCCTGCTCAACTGCTTGCGCTGCCGTCGGAACGACCATTGACGGTAGAGCATCCGGCCATTGAAAAGAAGAAGCAGGCAGAGGACTCCCCAACGAGCCTGGTCGGGACGGATTTCGTAGAAATGCTCGCTGTGCCGGAATAAAGAGGGGAATGAGGAGAGCGCTAAAGCCAGTGCCGAGAGTGTGGCGGCGAATAACGCGGAGAACCAAAGCCACCACTCGCGCCGCGCAAGTTGCCGCAGGCCGGATTCCGCTTGCTGCGCGCGGAAGGCATCCGTTCCCTCAAGAGGCGAGGAATTGGTTTTGCTGTCGCGAAGACCGAGTATTGATTCCATGTACGAGAACACACCTATATACGACCACTTTAGGCCGCTGCCGCAAAAGAAGGCAACGCCGAAATGGTACAGGGCGTACACGTCAAGAACCTGACCGAATGGTCAGAGTGGAGACAGGGTATCCCACGACGTGCTCGAAGCAGGGTGTCCCTCGTTTGCGTCTACCGGTGGGAAGCGGTGACTGCGCTAGAAAACAAAACGCCCCCGACGAGGCCGGAGGCGTTTTGGCGAGGCTCAGAATCCAGCGAGAAAATACGTGATCGCTAGGGCTTGGCGGCGGGTGGCTGAGACGCCGCCGGCGCAGGCTTTGCCGCGGCCGGCTTCGCCGGGGCGGCGGCTCCGGCCTTGACCGGGTAGGCCTGATCGTAGAGGCGGACAATGTCCTGCGTGACATCGATCTGCGTGGAGGCGTAAAGAATCGGAGTGCTCTGCGCCGAGGAATCCAGAACGACGGCATAGCCGTTTTCGCGCGCGTAGCGGTCCAGCACGTCCACCATCTTTCGGCCGATGCGGTCGATGACGTCGGCTTGCGCGGCGTTCACATCTTCCTGGTATTCGGTGTTCATGCGATCGAGGCGCTGTGCGAGCCGCTGGCCCTGCTGCCTGAGGCGAGCTTCTTCTTCCTGGCTCAGCTTATTCGCGCCGGCCTGAAGGCGCTGCTGCAGTTCACTGATCTGCTTGTTCAGATTCTCAATCTCGTTCTGGCGCGAAGCGAACTGCGATTGCAACTCCGCCGAAGCCACTTTGCCCTCCGCCGTGGTAACGATGGCCTGGCGAATGCTGATGACGCCGACCTTGCTCGATGCGGACGAGCCGGCCGCGGCGGGCGCTTGTGCCCAGACGGCTCCGGTGCTCAATACGCACGCGGCGGCCAGGGCAGCTGTACGAGTCAACATCTTTCGTGACCGCAAAACGGTCAACAATCTAGAATTCACTTTTTTCTCCTTGTTGTGGTCCGCCACGGAAAGACCGGGACGAACCCGTGCCAAGTGGGCTTGGCTTAAAACTGATTCCGCTCCCAGCGGGCTTTACGAGTGTATTGCGAACTTCAAAGTATAGCCGACGCGGTTTGCTTCCCGCAATCAGAAAGCACCGCCGTCTGTCAGAGCTCTGGGAGTAAGACGGCTCCCGCATAACGAGCTCTTCCCGCCCTACCGCTTACTTCGGCAACGGGAACAGAATCACCCGGTTGTTGGCCTGATCGGCAATGACGGCCAGGTTCGTAAAGGTTTGGATGGCCGCGGCAAATTTCGATGTGGCGCCAATCCCGAGGGTTGCTTTGGTCGCAAAGGTCTGCGAATCCACGATCGAGATGGTGTTGCTCAGTGAATTCACCGTGAGGATAGTGCCGGTCTGGAAATTGTAAGCAATGGCGTTGGGATTGATGCCAACCTTGATCGTTTGCGTGGCGCCGGTGTCCGGATTGAATGCGGTGATCACGTTGCCCTGGGTGGAAACCGAGTAAAAGAGCGCGGGAGAGACCGAAGGATCAAAGACCACACCGGTCGGGGTAGAGGAGAGGAAGGAAGTCGAAGCTGACGTGGATCTGACCGGCGTAGTGGAGCCAATGTCGACGGCATCCAGAGCACCGGACGGGGCGGAAGCGCCATTGAGTATGAGGCAGCTCACGACGGCGAGACCGCGGCCATTGGTGCCGCGATCGGGGTCAATGGCGACAGCGATGGGGCTCTGGTCGACAGCCACACTGACGGGTGCAAGAGTGCCGATGGGAGTGGCGGTCAGCGGAGTGAGATCGATCGTGGAAACAGTGTTCGACCCGGTGTTCGCGATGACCGCGAGATTCGTTTCCTGATCGATGGCCACTCCGCTGGGTGCAGTTCCGACATTCAGCGTGATGGCATTTCCGGAAGCGTCCTTGACCGGAACGGCGTTCACGAGGTCAAGAACGGAAACGGTATTGGAAGAATTGTTGGTCACGACGGCGACGCCCGCGGTTGATGCGGCCTGCCCGGTATAGGCAAGCCTGGGAAGAACAGCGACCCCAGTGGGCGCTCCACCGGTGGCGATGGTCTTGACGGTCTGATTGAAAATGTTCGCGGGTTTCAGGCTGAAGACGGAAACCTGATTGCAGCCGGTGTTGGTGACGACCGCGAGATTATTGACTTCGTCGATGGCGACGCCTCCCGGAGCGGCGGCGGTGCCAGAGCAGGGAGCCAAAGGAATTTCTTCGAGAACGGTGAAGTCCGTGACGTTCGAACCGGTGCCGGAACCAGCGACCACATCGAGAGCGAGGTGGCGCGGGCCCGCGAGGATGTTGAGCGTACCGCCCGGAGAGCTGGAATCAGGAGTGGACACGGGAATGGTAACGTCGATTTCGTTGCTGTTCACAAACGTGAAATTGCCGAGGGTGGACGAGGCAAAGGGCACGCCATCCAAGCGTACCTGGGAGCCGGCATCGAAGCCGGTGCCGAAAATTTTCACGGGACCGACGGCCGCCGGGGCCGCGCCCAGCGTGATTTTCACTGCGGGAGCGAGATTTGCCGGCGTAGTGATTTTCGTTGGGTCGTCAATGCCCGGTGTGGCAACCCGTTCGATGTGAACGGCCTTAATCTTGCCAAGTTTGAAGCCGGTGAGAGTGCCGCTGCCCGAGTTCACTGTCAAAGCCAGATTATTGACGGAATCTACGGCAATGGCTCCGGGAATGGACACATCCGTTGGCGTGGTGGAAGCGCAATTCGCCGCGCAGACGGTAGCAAGCCCGGTTTGACCAGTGGTGACGATGGCGGGACGCTGCAAGATGGAAGGATCCAGCAGCGAGACTTCGTTGGTCTTGGGATTGAAAGAGACCACGGTATTGGAAAAAGGCTGGAAGGCTACGTCGGCCGCGCCGAGCTCCGGAGATCCTGTACTCACCGGACCGGTCTCCTCGGAAAAGACCGACATCGAGCGGACAGATTCGCTCTGGGGATCGATGAAGGTAATCTGGCTGGAAGTGGCATTCGGGTCAGCGAGAACGGCTTGGCGGGTAACAGGATTAAAAGCGATCCCTGCAATCGACGGCGAGATCGCATAGGTCAAGAACGGCACTCCGGAACTGGCAAGACATGTGGCGGTGCAAGTGGAAGTGTCATCTTTATCGGCCTGCGAATACTGAAAGTGAGTGGCATCGAGAACTGCGCCGACGGAAAAAGATCCATTGAAATTGGTTTGGCTGGTGCTACCCGCGGGCAACCCGCTGATGAGCACGGTGCCAGGATCGCCGGGATTGAGGTTGTGAGAAGAGGACGTAGTAACGGTAACGATGTTGGAGGCGCGAGTGGCGCTAGCGATGGGACTCCCGAGCGAACCCTTGGAAGGGTTGGCGAGGTCCACTGCTGAGAGCACCCCTGCTCCACCAGGAGTCACATAAGCCAGGCGTGCGCCGGACTCAAAAGCCACCTGCGGATTTGGCCCGCTGCTCAGCGTGACATAGCCGATGGGGCAGTAGGGCAGCGTCCAAGCGGCGTTCGGGAGGCACTTGAGCGTTGCGCTGGGATTGGGATTTAAATTGATGATGAGCCCGATGTTAGTGGAAGCAAAGGCCACAACCGCTCGATGCGAGAAAGGATCGATGCCCACGGAATAAGGGAAGGGCTGGACGAACGCGGAACTGCCGGCAGGAATCACGCTGCTGAGATCGACTGTTGTCAAGAGTGTACCAGCGGGAATGGAAATGACGGAAAGGGATCGGCTTGCATAATTGACGACGGCAGCGACGTTGGGCTGCGATGGATTCTGAGAAGTGAGTTGGTCGTCTACCGCGACCCCGGTAGCAACGTTGCCTCCCGAGGATACGGAAGACATCACCGAAGGCATTCCGCCCGCAAGGTTGATAAATTGGACGTTGTTTGAATTCACGCCTGCAAGGGTCACGATGGCCAAGCCGTCTACCGGGTCCATAGCTATGCTGCTAGGCGCGGAAGAGGCGCCAAAGGAAATCAACGGAGCGGCGGGTCCGACGTATATTTTTGGCGGGATCGGCGGCGGGGGCGACGCTACAGGTTTTAAACTCAACGGGTTGTTGCTGAGATCCAACGGTGGATTCGTCGTTGAACCATAGTCCGGGAGCACGGCGATGTTGGTATAGGCGGTGGTCGAAGCTGGTGCGGCAAAAGGCCCCGGAGATGTCGAGTACTTCACGCTGACCGGGAACAAACCCGCATTAGAGGTGCTCCCGATGGGGGTAGGCAGGTTACCGCTAATACGCCGCGGCGAAATAGCACTGGCCAGCAGCGAATGTCCATTGACTTGCGGGGTGACGGTAGGGGCGGGAGTGAGACCGAAAAATCCGCCGTCAATCACGAACGGCACACCACCGGTCTGGCCCAGCGTCGACTCCTGAAAATTGTTCGGAGTGGAACTCACGATAGTTGGCCGGACGGGAACGATGTCCAGCGGAAACGGCCCGCCGGTCACACTGATCGAAGTGTTGGGGCTAGTGACCTGCACGGTGTAGTGCCCGGGGGTCGTCAACTGCGCAGAAGTAAGGCGAACGCGAGCCCCGATGGACGAGGAAGTAGACCCGGCGGCGAAAACCACTTTGATCTGGGACTGGGAGTTAATCGGCACGTTGCCCTGGGGGCCGGTGAGCGTGACGCCGATCTGCGATGTGGCGTTGGTGGCCGCAAGAAAAATGTCCTGCTGCATACCGCCCTGAGGCGCAATGGATGGCGAAATGCCGCTGAAGGTAATGTTACCCGCCTTGACGATGGTGATGCTCGCCTGGGCGATGCGGGCATTGTCGGTGTTGGAGAAAGCAAAAACAGTGACGACGCCGGCAGCATTCACAGGATTTGTAGTAGAGGCTGGGGCCGCAGTGGGCACGGCCGCGGGTGCGGTATAGTGTCCGGTTTTATCGATCGTGCCGCAACTGTTGCTCCCCGTGCTGCAATCGGCGCTGCTGGTTTTAGCCGTAGATTCGAACGTCACGCCCCAGGTAAGCGGATTCGGTGAGATATCATTGAGAACATTGCCGTTGAAATCCTCCGCGATAAACAATTGCTGAGCGCCGGTGCCCAGAGTAGCGGTTGAAGGCACGAGCGTGATGCGGATACCGGAATCGAATGTAAGGCTGAACTTGCCCGTTTTAGTCTTATCGGAGTTGGAGGTTGCCGTGATGGTGACGATCACGTTGGGGAGCTTGGTCTGATCCGGAAAGACCGCCGGGGCAGTGAAGGTGGCGGTGGAAGCGACGGTCGTGCTGGTATTCAGAATGTTGGAAAGAACACCAACGGCGGACGTGCACGCCACAGCGGCAGAGGGCGTGGGGTTGGGAACGGCAGTCGTGGGATTTGGAGTTGTGGTGTAGGTGCAGGCGAACGTGGAGGACACGTCGGTCGCGCCGGTGACCGTGGCGGTGATGGTCTGCGATTGCGTCGGCACCATGACGGACGTGGTGCCCGTGACCGTAACAGCCACCACATTGGCAGTGCTGCTGCTGCCGCACCCGCTGCTCCAAAGGCTGGCGAACGCCATCGCCAGCAGGATGATCCTCACACTCTTGTGCCACTTCATGCCCACTGTCTCCCCCACATTTGCGCGCTTTGCGAGTGTTCCGCGGTTCCGAATTCCCAAGTCTTTCCGAAAATCACAATCATCCTCACACCCTAGAATGTCCGGCTGACGGTGAAGCGAAACGTCCGCAGCGGCTCGAAATAGTTGAGACGCCCTGGATTGTTCTGTAACTGCAGAATCGTAGGTTTGATCTGATTGAGCCATACATCCGGCGGCAGAGTGCTGGGTAACAATCCGATTTGCGGACAGTTCGGCCCTATCTTGTCGCAATACTCGCTCGGGTTGATGAAATCCGCAGGGGCAGCGATCTGCGAATGCAGACGGTTGATGTTATAGGCGTAGTAGATCCGGAAAGGCGCCTGGATGATGGGAAGCTGCACGACAAATTCGATACCGGTGGAAGCGCGGGGCCGGAAATTCGTCCCAGGGGCGATCGAGAGCTGCTGCTTCAACCCCGCAAGTGTCGTCGCCTGTGGGAATTGAGTTTCCAGACTGCCGAAGCCGGTCGGATCGAGCCTCAAAGCATTCTTGCGGAAAATGCCGGTCGTGCCGCCGTCAAAGAAAAGCACCGCCTGGACAGGGCCCACGATGGGGATGCGGTATTCGAGGTTTCCGTAGGCTTGCGTGTCGCCGCCGGGGAACGAGATCGTGTAACCAAGGACCGGCACACTGATGGTGCGCGGGGTCGGCTGCCCGAAGCCATTCAGACAGGTTGCGCACATGTAGGTGAATTGCTGCGACGACGCCGTCGGAATGAACGTGACCGGCGAGATCGAGCGAATATCATAACCGCGGATGTCGGACTCTCCGCCCATGTAGAAGCGGCTGTACGGAGGCGGTTCCCCGCCGCCGTAACCGGTGATGAAGGCACCGGAAGCGTGAAAAGCCAAAACGTTGCGGCGCTTGTTCACCGGATGGTAGTACTTCCAATCGAAAACGTTGGTAATGCTCTTGACGTTGCCGCCGAGCGGGCCACCAGAGAAAGCGAGCGAATAGTAGTAGCTCTTGCCGCCGGTGGGATTCATCGGATTGTTGACGGTGTTATACGTAATTGTCGGGGTGATGGTGCTGGAGACGATTCCATTGAGCGCGCTGGGACCGGCAATGCTGCGGAATTGCAGTTGGGTGAACAACAGTTTGGAAGCATCGTTGAAGGCGGTAATGTTGGTCCGCGTCAGGCCGTAATTCAGCGCAATGCGGGTGAAGGAGAGTTTTCGCACCGGATAGCTGGCGAAAACCGTGAAGCCGGTGCTGTCCTGGTTGTAGTTCTGAATGAACTGCGGGTTGATGCTGACGGACTGGCCGGTCAGGAGCGCCGTCTGCCGGGCCTGGTCAAACTTGTACCGGCTGGAAAAAACCGTGAAACCCGAGGAGATGGGCCGGTCAAAGAGATAGGGCTCGGTGAATCCGAAAAGGAAACTGCGCGAAAGATCGCCAAACTGCGCCGAAAAGGTTAGCGTTTCGCCAAGACCCAGGAAATTGTTGGTCTGATAGGTGAGGCCGATGAAGCTGCCGGCCAAGCCGCTGACGCCGCCCTGCAGGCCGATCGACTGTTTGCCCTTTTCCTTGAGCTTGAGGTTGATGTCGACCGTGCCTTCTTTAGTGTTGCGCTTGATCTCCGCCGCCTTGTCGGCTTCGATCTTGTCGAAATAGTCGAGCTGATTGAGGCGCAGGACGCTCAGCTCCCAGAGACGTTTATTGAAGAGCTGGCCTTCATCGATCATCAGCTCGCGGCGAATTACTTTATCGCGGGTGGTGGTGTTCCCGCTGAAGTCGATGCGCCTGACGAAATACTGCTTCTGTTCGTCGAACTTGAGCGTCAGGTTGATGATTTTCTTTTCTTCGTCGATTTCCGTGTCCGGCTCGGGAGTGAAATCGATGAATCCGTATTCGCCGTAGATCTTGCCGTAGGTCTCCAGGGCCTTGCGGACTTTTTCAGTGGAGAAGATGTCGCCTTGCTTGAGGGGGAATGCGCCCTTCAGCGCATCGACCTTGAGAGACAGCGCCTTGTCCGGATCGGCGCTGACGATCTTCAGCGTGCCCATGTGGTAGCGCTCGCCTTCCTCGATGGGGATGGTGATATTGACGGCCTTGCCGTGGCTCCGCCCGGCGACCAGCGGAACGCCCATGCGGAAACCTTCGGTGTTGATATTTTCGAGAATGGGCTCGCCAACGGAAACCTTGAAATAGCCGTTGTCTCGATACAGGCCTCGAACGCCGACTTCCAGATCCTCGCTCAACTTTTCGCGGTCGTAGGTCTTCGTGAGCACCGGGATATACCAGAAGTAGAGAGGGATCGAGTAGGGCCGGTCGTGGCGCATGGCGCGGATCAACTTACGGTCGCTGAAAGCGTGGTTTCCGGTGAACTTGATTTTGCCGACCTTGACCTTCGGGCCTTCCTCAATCTTGAAAACGAGAATAACGGCGTTGCTGGAAGCAATGCGCTCGTACTGGGGAGTGACTTTCGCGAACTGGCGGCCATGCTCGCCCAGCAATTCCTTCAACACGACTTCCGCTCTCTTGATTTTCGTGGGATCGAACTGGCTTTCGACGCTGAGACCGACCTTGCGTTCCTTGAACCGGTCGAGAATGTCCGATTCGGAAACGGAGTGGATGCCGTCGTAGCGGATGCGGCGGATCTGCGGGCGTTCCTTCACGTCAAAGATAATGATTTTGCCGCTCGCCCGATTGGGGGAATCTTCCACCCGAAGTTTTACGTCCTCGAAAAATTGTGTGTTCCACAGCGCCTGAAAATCGCGGCGCAGCGTATCTTCATTGTAGACATCGCCTTCGCGGCTGAAGATGCGTGCTTTCAGCGTGTCGCTGCGCACGCGGCGGTTGCCAAGAAATTCGATGCGGTCGATGACAAACTGTTGGTGCGCGCCGGGCTGCTGTTGGGCGGCAGCCTGAGGATCCACTGAGGAGTGGTCCTCTGTAACTTCTTTGCCGCTGGCGTAATCAAAGGAAGCGGAGAAGAGATAGGAGCCTGCAGATGAGGATGCGTCCGCGTGGAGATTTTCCCGCGGCGCTGCGGTTGACGCGATCGCAAAAAGAAATACAAGCACGATCGCCCAAGTCACTCGAGCCGCAAAAAAACCAAACGGCAAACAAACTCTTCTTTGAGCGGCCGATGAGGTCGTCAAGGCCGCGCCCCCAAACTCAAGTTGTTTTTCTCCCGCCGGACCCGGTATGGGTCAGCCGTGCATTGACCCCGACCCGGTCGGGATCAGCCGTGCGTTGTGTCAGATTCGCTAGTGGACAACCGGGGTTGCCTCACCGACGGGACGGAACGACAGGCCTTCCCCTGCGACGTAAATCTGGAGAGTCGCCGGCCTTTGAATTCCACCCTGGATCAGCGCCTCGGAGAGCGGGTCCTCTACATACTTCTGCAAAGCCCGGCGGAGCGGGCGTGCCCCATAATTGCGGTCCGCACACGTTTTCTCGAGTATCCACTGCCGTGCTTCCGGCGATACTACAATCTGCACCTGCCGGTGAATCAGCGTGTCGTTCAGCTGGCCCACCAGCAAATCGATGATGCGGAGCAGATCTTCGTCGCCGAGCGGATTGAAAATAATCACTTCGTCCAGCCGGTTCAAAAACTCCGGATTGAACGCCCGCTTTACTTCGTTCATCACCATATCTTCCATGCTCTTCTGCCCGGCTTCATCCGCGCCGGATTGGAAGCCCATCGCCGTGCGCTTTTGCAAATGACGCGCGCCGAGATTGGACGTCATGATGATGATGGTGTTCCGGAAATCCACGGTATTGCCGAGCCCGTCCGTCAACTGGCCGTCTTCAAACACCTGCAACAGTATATTGAAAACGTCCGGATGCGCCTTCTCGATTTCATCCAGCAGGATTACCGAGTAAGGAGTCCGGCGGACCCGCTCCGTCAATTGTCCGCCTTCTTCGTAGCCCACGTACCCTGGAGGCGCACCGATCAGCTTCGAGACGGAGTGCTTCTCCATGAACTCGGACATATCGAAGCGAACCAGCGACTTCTCCGAACCGAACAAAAACTCCGCCAGCCGCCGGGCGACTTCCGTCTTGCCGACGCCGGTCGGCCCCAGGAAAAAGAAGCAGCCCACCGGTCGCAGAGGCGACTTGAGACCCGCGCGGCTGCGGCGAATGGCGCGAGCCAGCGCGGTGATGGCCTTGTCCTGGCTGATGACGCGCTTGTGGAGTTCCGGCTCGATGCGCAGAAGTTTTTGCTGTTCGTCTTCCTTGATGGAAGTGACGCCGATGCCGGTCCAGCGCGAAACAACTTCCTCAATGTCTTCGCGAGTCACGATGCCCGTCGAGGCGTCGTCCAATTTGAAGCGCTCTCGCAGCCCCCGCAGGTTTTCTTTTTCCTTGCGCTCTTCCTCGGAATAGAAACGCGCCTTTTCGAATTCGTGATTGGCGATGGCCGTTTCCATGCGGTGGGTGATGAATTTCACGCGCTTCTGCACCTCGCCGACTTCTTCGGGGACGGTGGCCTGGCGCAGCTTCACGCGCGCGCCGGCTTCGTCGATCAGGTCGATGGCTTTGTCCGGAAGAAAACGGTCGGGAATGTAGCGGTTCGAAAGATAAACGGAGTAACGCAGCGCTTCGTCCGTGTAGCTGACGGCGTGGAATTTTTCGTAGCGCTCGCGAACACCCTGGATCACCTGCACGGCTTGCTCTTCGTCCGGCGCGGGAACTTTCACGGACTGGAAGCGGCGCTCCAGCGAGCGGTCTTTCTCCACTGACTTGCGGTATTCGCCTGGCGTTGTTGCGCCAATGCATTGGATCTCTCCGCGCGAGAGCGCGGGCTTCAAAATGTTGGCGGCGTCGAGCGAGCCTTCCGCGGAACCGGCGCCCACGAGCGTGTGCAGCTCGTCGATGAACACGATGGAGTTCTGGCTCTCCATCAATTCCTTCATGATGGTCTTCAGGCGCTCTTCAAACTGCCCGCGGTACTTCGTTCCCGCTACGATCAGCGAAAGATCCAGGGAAAGGATGCGCTTGTCCGCCAGGAACGGCGGAACATCGCCATCGGAAATGCGCTGCGCGAGGCCTTCGACGATGGCGGTCTTGCCCACGCCGGGCTCGCCGATCAAAACCGGATTGTTCTTGGTGCGGCGGCACAGAATTTGAATGACGCGCTCGACTTCGTTTTCGCGCCCGACGAGAGGATCCAGCGATCCTTCCGATGCCGCTTGCGTGAGGTCGCGGCTGAATTCCGCGAGCAGGGAAGTTTCCTTCGGCCGCGCCGCCGCCGTCTTTTCACCGGACGTGCGCGCCAGCTCTTCCCGCAGCGTGGAAAGCCGCAGGCCGCGTTCCATCAAGATTTCCGCGCCGAAGCACTTTTCTTCGCGCAAGATGCCGAGGAGCAGATGCTCGGTGCCGACGTGCTTATGACCGAGGCGCTCCGCTTCTTCCGCCGCCATGTTAAGGATGCGCTTGCACTCCGCGCTGAGCGGCACTTCGACGGAAGTCGAGATGCGCTCGCGGATGGTGATGCGGGCTTCGATCTCTTTGCGTATGGATTCGATCGAGCCTTGCTGGCGCAGGAAACGATTGGCCAGGGCCTTGTCCTCGCGCATCAAGCCGAGCAGCAGATGCTCCGTCTCGATGTACGGACTGCCATACTGGCTGGCTTCGTACCTCGCAAAAAATATGACGCGTCGCGCTTTCTCTGTATAACGTTCGAACACGTTAGCTCGCTTCTCCCTCTGGGGTCCCGCTCGCCGAGGCCGCAGCCTCGCGAGTTCGCAGAACGCCATGCTCCAGCGCCAGTATCCGGTCACACCGCGCGGCGAGCGCCAAGTTGTGCGTCGCGATCAGAGACGTCAACTTGTGCGTGCGGTGCAATCGTTCCAGCAACCCGAACACGGCCCAAGCACTCTGCTCGTCCAGATCTCCCGTAGGTTCATCTGCCAGCAGCACGCTCGGCCCAGTGACGAGCGCCCGGGCGATCGCGACGCGCTGCTGTTCCCCTCCGGAAAGTTCTCCTGCGCGGTGATCGGCCCGATTTTCCAAGCCAACCTCCGCCAGCCACTTCCGCGCCATCCGCAGTGCGGAAGCAAAATTTTCGCCGCGCACCAGCAGCGGCATGGCTACGTTTTCCGCGGCCGTAAAATCCGGCAGCAACTGGTGGCGTTGCCACAAAAATCCGATGGCACGATTCCGAAACTCCGCCAGCGCTGCGTCATCAATCGTTTCAATGGCTTTCGTTGCGAAGTATACTGTACCGCTCGTTGGCGTGTCTAGCGCGGCCAGCAGGTGCAGCAAAGTACTTTTGCCGGCTCCGGACGGCGCGACGATCGCAACCATCTCTCCCCGCCGCAAACTCAAGTTTGCATCCGCCAGAACGCAGATGCTTTTCTCGCCGCTGCCATACGTTTTCTTCAGGCCGCGCGATTCCAGGACAACTACCGTGTTGCGCGGATCCTCTGTTGCCACCCCGCTCGCGAATTGTGTGTGCTGGACCATTCCCCTGCTGCGCCTTTCGACCTCATCACTCGCCGTTCCCGCTCTCCATTTAGATGCGGCCACTGCACTCTTAGTCCCCTGCGATTGCCCGGGCGCTGTGCTTCAATTGAACCAAAGTATTTCCCATTTCAGCCAGTCTATTACCTGCCAAAAAGAGGGCACTTCTGCTCCAAACCGAAACACCTATAATCTTTCTGTTTTCAGCAGCTTGCGGAGGGCATTTGCTGCAACCGGAGGTTGAGGGATGCACCACCGTCTCACCACCTGCCTCTCAGCCTTACAGGAGCAAATCTCGCGCCAAATTGACTCCTGAATATCATTCCTGCCCGCCGGTTACCGCTTTTCATTCGTACCTCAGAATTTCCACCGGCAAGAGCCGCACGGCAGCACGAGCCGGTAAGATCGTTGCCGCGATCGAGATTCCCATCGCCACGGTGGTGATCCACACACCATCGAAAACATTCGAATGAAAAGGCACATAAGGTACAGCGTACACCTGCGGATCGAGGGGAATCAGATGGTAGCTACCCGCCACAAATGAGAACGTGTAGCCGATGAGGAGGCCGATGAGCGTGCCCGCCGCTCCTATGCTGATTCCCTGCCATAGAAAAATCGTTCGAATCTGCTCGCGGCGCGCACCCATGGACCGCAGTACGGCGATGTCGCGCGCTTTGTCGATGACTGTCATGGAAAGAACCACCAGAATGTTTAGGCCGGCGACGAAAGTAATCAGCCCGATGAAGATCGCCGTGACCAGTTTTTCCAGTCGCAGCGCCCGGAACAGCGCGCGATTTTCTTCCATCCAAGTCGTCGCTGAAAAACCCGGTCCGGCGGCTTGCCGGACCAGCGCTGCAATTTCACCCGCGCGTTCCGGCTGATTCAGACGGAACTCGAGGACGTTGACGACATCGCCCGCGCCGGAAAGCCCCTGCGCCGCGGCCAGCGTCATGAAACACCAGTTCTCGTCGTAGTCATAAAAGCCGGAATCGAAAACTCCCGTAACACGAAACCGTCGTGTCCGCGGCATCAATCCGAATGGAGTCAGCCGTCCCTGCGGACTTGTCAGCGTCGCGTAATCGCCCGGAGAGATCTTCCATTCCTCCGCAAGGTGTTTTCCAATCAGCAGCGCGTCAATGCCGTCTGCGCCCGGGGAAAAGTCCAGGCTTCCGGCGACGATGCGCTGCAGCGCTTCATCGCTCTTTCGCTCCCGCTCGGGATCGATGCCTTTCGCGACCACGCCTCTCGCTTGTCCATCGAAGGAAAGCAACACCGTCTGGTAAACCGCCGGCGTGATGGAGCGCGCGCCCGTCGCGGCAGCAAGCTTTGCGGCCATTTCCTGGTAGTTCTTGATTCCCCCGGTGCCGGGTCTCGTCAGAGAAACATGGGCCGTCACGCCGAGCAGCCGGTCTTGCAGCGTCTCTCGGAAGCCCGTGTTCATGCTGAGCGCGATCACCAGCGTCGCCACCCCAGCCGCCACCCCGATTATGGAGAAGAGCGTGACCAGCCGCAGGACCGCCGGACGGTACGGCGACCTCAGGTACCGCTGCGCCACGAACCATTCGAATCGCATGCTAGTTGGAAGAATACGTTAGGCGCCGTCTGCTTCGGAAGATGATTCGCCGCCGGCTTCCGGCCGCAGCAAGGGAAAGAGAATGACGTCACGGATCGAGGGCGAATCCGTCAGCAGCATCGTCAGGCGGTCGATGCCAATGCCTTCGCCGGCCGTCGGGGGCATGCCGTGGCAGAGAGCGCGGATGTAATCCACGTCGAGCTGCTTCGGGACTTCGTCGCCGCCCTGCGCAATCTGCGCAAGGAAGCGCCGCTCCTGCTCGGCAGGGTCGTTCAACTCGGAAAAGCCGTTCGCCACTTCCATTCCCGCAACGTATATTTCGAATCGTTCCGTCAGCGATGGATCTTCCGGCTTTTGTTTCGAAAGCGGCGAGATATCTGTCGGAAAATCGTAAAGAATCGTGGGCTGGACAAGTTTGTCTTCGGCCATGGTTTCGAAAAGGAGTCCTGTCCACTCGCCGTCCTTCAACGTGCCTTTGGCTGCGGCGTACGGCGCACCGGCGCCCTTGGCCCACAGGTTATAGCGTCTTGTCACTTCCTGAGCGCCGCCCGGCGCGGCTAATTTTTCGGATGTGGGCGCCTCGCCCGCTGCCGCGGGCCAATACTTGACGATCACCTCGCGCATCGAAAGTCGCTGCATTTTCGAAAAATCAAGCTCGGCACCGCCGTACTTCACCGTGGTCGAGCCGCTGATGTTCTTGGCCAGCAGCGCGAAGAGCTGCTCGTTCATATCCATCAGGTCGCGATAATTGCTGTAGGCCTCGTAGAATTCCAGCATCGTGAATTCCGGATTGTGCTGCGTGGAAATGCCTTCGTTGCGAAAATTGCGGTTGATCTCGTACACGCGGTCGAATCCCCCGACCGTCAGCCTCTTTAGATAAAGCTCCGGCGCGATGCGCAAATACAAATCAATGTCCAGCGCGTTGTGGTGCGTCGTGAACGGCCGGGCGGTGGCGCCTCCTGCTATGGGGTGCATCATCGGCGTTTCGACTTCGATGTAACCGCGCGCATCAAAAAACCGGCGCAATTCCTGAATAATTCGCGCGCGCATCACGAACACTTGGCGCGATTTTTCATTGACGATCAAATCCAGATACCGCTGGCGATAGCGCAGCTCGACGTCCGTCAGGCCGTGCCATTTTTCCGGCAGTGGCAGCAGCGCTTTCGAAAGAAAGAAAATCTCCTCCACCCAGATGGACAGCTCATTGGTCTTGGTTCGAAATAGGTGCCCGCGCACGCCGATCGAATCGCCCAGATCCAGCAGGTGAAACAGTTGGAATCCCTGATCGCCGACAACATCTTTCTTTACATAGATCTGAATGCGCTTCCCGGCTCCTTGCAGGTGCGCAAAGCCAGCTTTCCCCATGAGCCGGAAAGACATGAGGCGGCCGGCGACCCGGACCTCATTCTTAGCTGCTTCTAGCTCCACGCCGGGGGTCTGACTGTACTTCTCCACCAGTGCGGCCGGTGTATCCGTCCAGCGAAATTCTCGTGGATACGGATCGTGCCCCAACGCCTGGATCTGCTCAAGTTTCTTCTGTCGCTGTTCAAACTGGTCGCGCGGCTCAAATTGCAAGGGGAAAATCCTTTCGGAAGCGATGGAATTCGAGTATAACGGCGCGCCTCATCCGCGAGCAAGGAACACGCCCACGCCTCCCTCTTGCCGGGAGGGGGGTACATGGCATGGCGAAACCCCTTAGATCGCCCGTCTTCGCCCGGGCATCCATAACCCTAGGAAGTCCCGCCATGCCAACACTGTGCCAGAAGAATAGTATGGCTTGTGGGGCGGTTTTTGCTATACTCCCGACTCAACTCGGTCCGATCGGAGAACTCCCGTGAACGTCTCTGTCCCCTCTCCCTCTGCCCGCGGCAAGTCTGTCAAAGATGACTGGCGCGCATGGCTCCCAGAAGAAAAAGCACAGGTTTTCCACATGCAGGTCCACGAACTCGAATCCAGCTATGCCATGCTGAGCGTGTCGCTTGATGAGGCTATCGAACTGCGGCAGCTGGGTGAACCCGGCAAATCCCTGCAGGCCGTGGGCATAACTTCGGACCTCTGCAAGATGTTGACACAGACGCTTGTCGGCTTGCTTCGTGCCGTGTCCGAACACGCCAAGCATTACGGAACCATCCCCAACGCTGCGCCTCTCGATCCTGCAAATTTTCAGGGACAAAGACGCCAGCGATCGGCGCGTATGAGCAGCCTTTTCAACCACGTGCTGCTTTCCCATCGGCTCCAGTTCCTTCATAAGGTAAGCACGCTGGAGGAGATGGTCGAGGATCTTGGCAAGGATTTCCGCCGCGCCGCTGATGACCTCGCGGAAGGAACCTCCGTGAATCCCAAGAAAATGTGGACGGAGGTGGACGCGGACCACTATGACCTGAATACGTGCATGAGAGAGGCCATAGTTGTGTTCAAGTCTTTCTTGATCGCCCTGCCAGAGAGCCAGCTCGCGGCTTTCCAAAATGCCGTTCGCCAACAATCTCAACTCCAGGAAGCCGGCGTTCCTTCCCGCCAGCGTGTGATCCGTCATAGACGAATGACCGCAATCGCGGGAGAATGATAAAGCCTGCTGGCCCGCAGGTATCCGGGAAACTCACCCGGGGGATAAGCGCCCCTTCGGGGGTTTCTGATTGAGGTATGCGGGCTTCTGCCAGGACAACTCAGGGGGGTACTCGGCGCATCAGACGTTGTGGATGCGCCGCTATTGGACCGTTGGCCCGAAACCGAGCAAGCGCTTCCGAAGCGTCGACGTCTCGCCAGTCCACCAAACCGGTGACTGAAGCGGAGGCTATCCGTCTGGCCCAGGCCGGAGATGCAGCGGCTTTTGAATTTCTGTATCACTTGCATGGCCGCCGCGTCTACGCTTTGTGCCTGCGCATGGTGAATAACCCGGCCGATGCGGAAGACCTGATGCAGGAAGCTTTTCTGCAACTCTTTCGCAAGATTGGGACCTTCCGCGGCGAGTCGGCCTTTTCGACCTGGCTGCACCGAATGACGGTTAATGTGGTGCTGATGCGGCTTCGCAAGAAGTCGCTCCCCGTGGCTTCGCTCGAGGAAACGACGGATCCCGACGATGAGACGGGCGGCCCCAGGAAAGACATCGGCGCGCCGGATTTGCGCTTGAGCGGCGCCGTCGACCGGGTCAATCTAGAACGTTCGGTTGAAAAGTTGCCGCCGGGCTACCGGACCGTGTTTCTGCTTCATGACGTTCAAGGTTACGAGCACAACGAGATCGCGGACATTATGGGATGTTCGGTGGGAAATTCGAAGTCGCAATTGCACAAAGCGCGTACGCGTCTGCGGGAGCTGCTGCAGGAAGAAATACGCCAACAGGCACGTCAGGAGCGCCATGCGGCGAAAACCCAGACGGGGCATCATGATTGAGCTACAATGTGTGCAATTCAAGGGTGTGAGCGGCTTCACGGCGAAACATCGGGAATTTGGGCCGAAACGATTTGAGAGAAGTCGAACGGGGCAGGCGTCCAGCGCCAGCTCCCGCGGAGTGTAAGGTCATGCTGTGTAAGGATATGGAATTCGTAGTCGAGCAGGAAGGTCTGGCGCCGCTGCCGGAAGCAGCACAAGCGCACGTGGCCACTTGCAGCCATTGCCAGGGATTTGTCGCCGATCTCGCGGCCATAGTTTCTGTCGCGAATGAATTGCCCGCCGAAGTCGAGCCGCCCGCCCGCATATGGGTTTCCCTCCAGGCTCAACTTGAACTCGAAGGAATTATCAAGACGCCCGTCGTTCCTGCGCACGGTGAGCGCTCGTCCGGTTGGCACGGGTTCAGCGACCTGTTTCGTAGCCGCGCTCTGGCAACGGCAACTGTGGGCCTGCTGATCATCGCTGCCGGCGCTCTGCAATTGCGGAAGCCGCCGGATGCCTCCTTGGAGACTAACGGGAGTATTGCTGATCCCGTTTGGCAAGTTCCCTTCGCCCAAACTGCCAAAGTGCTGAATGAGCAGGAAATCGATCTTAGAAACATGCAGCCTGCCAGCACTTCTGCGGTGGACACCTCTTTCCGGCAGAACCTGCAGCAGGTCGATGATTTTATTGCCGACTGCGAGCGCCGTGTGAGCGCTGCGCCGCAGGACGAACTGGCGCGTGAATATTTGTCCAATGCCTATCAGCAAAAAGCTGAATTACTGTCCGCGATGATGGATCGCGAAGGGAGTATGCACTAACATGGGACTTGGAATAATGAGGCTGACCGCTTTGCGGTGGCACATGAATTTGAGCGCTCTGAAGTCACCCGTGAACTTCACTCCGGCCCCGCCGGAGCCGCGTGTGAAACTCAGCATGCTGCCGGTTCTCGCGGCCGCAGCTTTTCTTTGTTCGGGCGCGTCCGCTGTTGCTGCAGCGCAGCATTTCGAAAAGCATTTCGCGGTTAAAACTCGCCCCGTGGTTGTGATCCACAACGTCGCCAACGGCCGCATCGAAGTGAAGTCCTGGAAGAACTCCGAAGTGGACGTCCTGGCCAGCCAGACTTCCGACAAGATTGGCTTTGACATGGAGCAAGCCGGCGACCGTATCGACGTCACCGCCACTATTCTGGACAGGTCGGCGCAACCCCAGGAATTGGAAGCCAGCCTGCAGCTCACCGTGCCCGAAGAAACGGAATTGCAGCTCAAGACTGAGACGGGACTCATTTACGTCGAGCAGGTCATGGGCGATATGACGCTGGAAAGCGTGGCAGGCGATGTCCACCTGAATGAAGTATCCGGCTATATCATCGTCCGCACCACGGAAGGCTCTCTTGTCTGTACGCAATGCGCCGGCAAACTGGATTTCAAGTCCATCAGAGGTGGCGCACAGGTTCTCCAGCCGGCGCTGACCAACGTCAGTCTCTTCACCACTTCAGGAAATATTCTCTTTGATGGAGATTTCGTACGCACCGGCCTCTATACCATGAAGAGCGGCAAGGGCCTCGTCGAAGTTCGCTTCTCGGGCAACGATTCCTTTGACCTCAAGGCGCAAACCGCCGTAGGCACCGTCGACAATCAAGCAGCCGCCTACCTGAAGCCCGATTCTCACGGCGCCAAACACCTGGCATCAAAGTTCACCAAGGGCCTCTTCGGCACCGTCGGACAAGGCCTCGCCAAAGTCGAACTCTCCTCCTACAGTGGTACAATTCGCATTCTGAAGCGCGACTAGCTTTTCGCGCCGCGATCGCGTGACCACTACACCTCCTTTACGCGGGCCGCAATCCCGCGTACCGATCCTCTGCCTTGCCGGTTTTATGGGTTCCGGCAAGACCACCATTGGCACACTTCTCGCTCGCCAACTCGCCTGGCGCTTTGTCGATCTCGATGACCGCATCGAAGCCTCCGCCGGCCTCCCGATTCCCCAAATCTTCGAACGCCTCGGCGAACCGGCTTTCCGCCAGATCGAAGCGGATCAGCTCCGCTTTGCCCTCGGCCGCGCCGCGGAGCTAAGAGAAAGCACCGTCATCGCCCTTGGCGGCGGCACCTACGCGCAGCCGGGCTGCCCTGATTTTCTGCGCGCAGCCGGCGTCCCGGTTTTGTGGCTGGATTCGCCCATCGAAGTTTTGCTTGCGCGTTGCATGACCATGACCGGCCGTCCGCTTTTCCGTGACGAAGCCAGCTTCAGCGCGCTGTACGCTCAGCGTCTACCTTCTTACCAACTTGCTGATTACCGCGTGGATAGTTCCGGCGAGCCCGCCCAGGTTGTCGCGGAAATTCTGCGCCGCGGCATTGTTGCTTCTGGTGCAAACGCCGCGCATCTGGTGGTTGAGAAACCCCTCCCCTGAGAGAGAATGGACACGGGGGTAAGAAGCACCGTGAGATTCAGAACCGTATCGATTGCACTAACACTCGGAATCGTGGCGTGTGCCGCGTTGTCTCTCGCGGCACAGAAGAAGGCCGCGGAAACGTCCGGCCCTGTTGTCTTCACTCGGGACAAGGGAAAGCTCACTATCAAACTCGGCGGACAGACTGTTGGCCACGAGGAATTTGAAATCGCGCCGTCCGGCGGCGGCTGGCTCGCCAAAGGCACCGCGGACATCAAGCCGCCCGACGGTGGCACCAGCAAAGTCTCGGGCTCACTCACGCTGCAGGGCGACGGCGCGCCCATCAGTTATGACTGGAGCGCTCAGGCGGAAAAAACGAACGGCGCGCACATCCTCTTCGCCAACGCCGTGGCAAGCATCACACTGGAGATGCAAGGCGCCCGCCCGTTCCAGCAGGACCTCACATTCAATTCGCCGCTCATCGTCGTTCTGGACAACAATCTCTACCATCAGTACGCGGTCCTTGCCCGCATTTACGACTGGTCCAAGCGCGGCGTGCAAACTTTTCCCGTGATCATTCCCCAGGAATTGACCCCTGGTTCGATCACCGTGCAATCCACGGGATCCGCCAGTGCCGACGGCAAGACCTATGAAGGCCTCAAAGTCACCACTTCCGATCTCGAGATTCTTCTCTTGCTCGACGGCAATCACCGCTTGATGCGGTTGGAAGTACCTGACGCCAAGGTCTCCGTCATCCGCGACTAGTCTCGTCGCTGGCAAAATCTTTTCCGCAAAGAAAAAGCGCGGCGTCTCGACTAAGTCGGGACGCCGCGTTCTTTTGTGCCCTGCGTTTGAAAAAAACTTATCGCGCCAGCGGCCGTTGAAAAACGGGCCCACCCGGACGCCGCAGCGGATAGCCCTGCGGATTACCATGGGCATGCGCTAGCGCAAGCCCATTCGAATGGCCGGTACCGATGTGACCGTTGCCATTGCCATTCGCCGACGCGGGCTGCGGCAGCCGCGCCGGATTACCGATAGGGCGGAGATTGATCGGTGCTGAATGAACGTGGTCGCTGATGGCCTGCAGCCTCTTCAGGATGGACTGCCATTGTTCCCAATCCAGTTGCCGCAGGAACGGACGCAACCCCTGGATGAACGGATCTTCCAGCAGCGCTTCGCCGTCGGATTCCGGGATGAAGAACCGATTCAAGCCGACGTTGAGCGCCTCGGAGATCTTCTCCAGCGTGCCGAGGCTCGGCGTCATCTGGCCGCTTTCGATGCGTGAGAGGTAGGAGCGCGAGACCTTTGAGCGCGACTGCAGTTGGCTCTGGGTCATGCTGCGCGATTCGCGCAACTGGCGAATGCGCTGGCCGATATTCTCGACCGTCTCCTGGTTGACGAACTTTTCTGGTGTAGGTTCAGCGGCTGCTTCCTCCGGAGGTGCCGGTGGAGGAATCAGGAACTCTAAGCGCTGAGGCAAGGCGCGCACGCAACGGCGGCAATTTCCTGTGCGCGTCCGGTACTGAACGAGACCACATGTCTTACAGCGAATGACTTCCCGATCCATTTCTAACGAGCTCATCTCTTTTTCCAATTGTGCAGACACCGGTACTCCTTGCTGACTGTTTTTCCGGCGTGCGGATAGGGGAGGAACGCTGGAACGTTCGCTGGGAAGGCAGTTGCTGGCGCACGAGGAGTATCTTGCGGCCGTCATTTTCTGTCAAGAGTATTTTTGTACTTTTTTTATTTTTGCTCGCAGCGAATCGTAACTCTACGCCATACGTTCGCTGTACCAAAGGACACACGCGCCTCCTCGCTCTCCTTTTTTCCGCAAGCTCTTGTGTACTCCCCCGTCCTGCACCGCACCGCTTGTGGTGCCGTCGTCGCCCTTGCAGACGCCGCGCTTTAGCCCGGCCTCTTGGCTTTTCCGCAGACCCGGCACCCGAACTCTTCTGCTTGTCGGATCGTCAAAAAAAAATGAGGAATGTCTTACCTCCCTTCTCCCTTTGACATTCCCGCTCCTCCTGCGTATAGGTAGAACTGCTAGGTGTCTCCGATGCCCCAGGAAAAAGTGGAGTTCCTCAAGGGAACTCTCGACATGCTCATCCTCAAGGTTGTCGCCGCCGGTCCCATTCACGGCTACGCCATCTCCCAGCGCATTCAGCAGATTTCCAAGGATTTCTTTCAGGTCCCCCAGGGCTCCCTCTATCCCGCCCTCCACCGTCTCGAGGAGCAGGGATGGCTCGAGGCGCAATGGAAAGACACCTCCACCGGCAGGGAAGCGAAGTTCTACACTCTCACTCGCAAGGGCCGCAAACAGCTTGAGACGGAAGTGCTGAACTGGGGGCGTCTCTCTGACGCCGTCGCGTTGATCCTCCGCACTGCGGAGTAGGAGGCTGCCCATGCGCTGGCTCCGCCGTCTTTGGCACAAGTCGTTGACCGAAAGGCGCCTCGACTCCGAACTCCAATTCCACCTCGAGCAGCAAATCGCTGACTACGTCGCCTCCGGCCTGCCCCCCTGCGAAGCACGCCGCCGCGCCTCCCTCGAATTTGGGGGCCTCGAACGCTTCAAGGAAGAGTGCCGCGAAACCCACTGGGAAAATCACGTGGAAATTCTTGCCCGTGACTTTCGCGTCGCCCTTCGAGGCCTCGCAAGGGATCGCCGCTTCGCGTTTATCGCCATTTTCGCGCTGGCCCTTGGGATCGGCGCATCCACGGCGATTTTTAGCGTGGTGGACAACGCTCTCCTCGAGCCCTTTCCCTACAAAGACTCGCGCCACCTCGTCACGATAAGACTCCACGACCAGGACCAGGCCGACCGTTGGCGCGGCGCCTTCTTGTTTGCCGAAATTCAGGACATCAGGAAGCAGAACCATGTGTTTGACGGCATGGTGGCCAACCTCGAGGACGACATTGTCTACTCGGCCGGCGATGGCAATCTGCAGTTGGGCGGCAACTTCGTTTCTTCGGGCACCTTCGAGTTCTTTGGCGTTGCCCCCTTCCTCGGGCGCTCCCTCGCGGCCGCCGACTATCAGCCTGGCGCTCCTCCTGTTTTCGTCCTGCGTCACGCCACCTGGGTTGGCAAGTTCAATTCCGATCCTTCCTTGATCGGCAAGACGTTTATGCTGAACGGCGTTTCCCGCACGCTCGTTGGCATTGCCGCGCCGCGTTTTGCCTGGGGTGGCGCCGATCTGTGGATGCCGCGCGGGCCGGACGAGCCGAAGGTCCTAAGGGAAGGCGACTTCGCTCGCCACTGGGGAGTTGTCGCCCATCTCAAACCTGGTGTGACCGCTCACGAAGCGTCAGCGGATCTCAACGTAATCGCCAAGGGGCTTTCCACGGTCTACGCGAAAGAGTATCCAAAGCATTTCGCCATGGAGGTTCTATCCTTCGGCTCTGCGGTACTCTCCCCGCGTTTTCGCAACAGCCTCTATGTTTTCCTGGCAGCAGTGGGACTTCTGCTGCTCATCGGTTGTGGCAATGTTGCTAATCTCTTGCTCGCCCGGGCAGCCGCTCGTAAAAAAGAATTTGCCGTGCGTGCAGCCATGGGAGCAAGCCGCTTCCGTCTCGTACGCCAACTGCTTGCTGAAAGCGTTCTTCTAGCAATCAGCGGCGCGATGCTCGGAATCTTTTTCGCCTGGGCCGGCGTGAAGACCCTTGCTGCGGTGATTCCTGATTTCACCATTGCCTCTGAAACCGTCATCGAAATGAATGGGGCGGTCCTTCTCTTCGCGTTGGTTGTTGGCGTTAGCACTGTTTTTCTTTTCGGCCTGGTTCCCGCGCTCCAGGCTTCGCGCGACCTCCACGATTCGCTCCGCGACACCGGCAAGGGAGTCGGACGGACGGTTGGCCGCTCCGGACTGCGCAATGCCGTAATCGTCCTGGAAGTGGCCCTCTCGCTCACGCTGCTTTTCACTGCCGGTCTGTTCATGCGCAGCTTCGTCGCTCTTCAGGAAGTGCCTCTTGGTTTGCGGATCGATCATGTTCTGACCGCGCGTATGCCGCTGCCAGCGGCGCGCTATAAGACCGCTGCTCAACTCACATCCTTCTTCCGGCCCCTCCTGGCCCGTTTGAAGTCCGTGCCGGGCATTCCCTTCGCAGCGGAAACCAGCACGCTTCCGCCCTACGGCGGAATTCGCAGTGAAGTGGAAGTCCCCGGCAAAGCGCACACGGAGAAATGGGACACCCTGTTTCAGCTTTGCAGCGAGGATTATTCCTCGGTGCTGCGCATTCAATTCCTCGATGGCCGTTCTTTCACCGAGGCCGAAGTCAATGACGTCAGGAAGGTCGCGGTCATCAATCAAACATTCCGGCGTAGCTACTTCGGAGATGAAAATCCCATCGGCCGCCGCATCCAGTTGAAGGAGTTGAAAGAGTTTTCAGATCCCTTGAACGACACTTGGTTTGAGGTGATCGGTGTGGTGGCCGATGTGCGAAATCAGGGTTTGCAGGAACCTCTCTGGCCGGAGGCCTGGATTCCCTACACCGTTACCGGATCATTCATGCGCGGCATCCTCGTGCGTACCACGAACGAGCCCAAGTCCATGATCAAAGCCGTTGGCAAGGAAATTTGGGCCACCGATCCGAGCGTGGCCA